>Ga0272442_10008219_pt1 | contig 13298 bp, 11 predicted proteins | sample SSMForm2O_FD_200262 | JGI IMG/M metagenome (GOLD analysis project Ga0272442, IMG submission 200262) | Marine sediment archaeal communities from Little Sippewissett salt marsh, Falmouth, MA, United States - SSM-Form-2O | ecosystem: Environmental > Aquatic > Marine > Wetlands > Sediment ...
CTGCCAAGCCTCCCAGAGGCGTTCGCGCTCGGAGATGCGGAGCAGGCCGGCGCGGGCGGCCCAGCGGTGGGCGACCTCGCCGATCAGTTCGGCCCGGATGGGGCGGAAATCGGAGGCTTCTTTCGGACCGAGCGGCATGGTCGTACACCAGGCAATAGGCAACCGGCAACGGGCATCAGGCAACAACAACGGCAACGGCGTTCGCCGCGGAGCACGCCGAGAGCGCAGAAAACAGCAACGGCAATAAACACGGTAACAGTAACGGCCACGGCGAGACCCCTTCGACTCGTCCCGGTGAGCCGGGACTCGCTCAGGGGGACAGACGCTGTGCCGCCGCACGCCGCGGCCTACTTTGGACCCTGGACTCGCGACTTTGGACTGCCTTACACGATGCTGACCGGCATCACGACGTGGGTGAAGTTTTTTCCCTCGTTCAGGACACCCGGTTTGCTCGAACTCTTGAAGGAGAAGGTCACTTCCTCCGCGTCGACGACCTTGACGGCGTCCATGAGGTAATTGGGGTTGAAGCCGATTTCGAGGTCCTCCCCCTCGTACTGGACGGCCATGCGAATTTCGGCCTCGCCCATTTCGGGGGTGCGGCTGGTGATAACCAGTTCGCCGGCGGCGAACTTGAGCGTCACGCCGCGCGATTCCTCGTTCGTCAGCAGGGCCGCCTTGCGGACCGCGGCAAGGAACCCGGCCGTCGACACGGTCGCCTTCTTATCGAAATCTTTCGGAATCACATCCTCGTACTTCGGGAAGTGACCGTCCACGAGCCGCGACGACACAACGCGCGTGGCCCCCTCGGCGGGTGGGGCGGCCAGGAGAATCTCCTTCTCGCCCAGAACGACCCGGGCGGCCTCCTTTGCTTCGGCCACGTCGCCCAGGCACCGCTGGATGAGAAGCATCGCCTTCGACGGGACGATCGCCGACACCTTTTCCTCCGGCCCACCGCTGCATTTGCCGCGCGCCAGGCTGAGGCGCCGGCCGTCCGTCGAGACCAACGTGACGCTCTTGCCCTCAACCTCCCACAGCACGCCGTTCAGGGCGTAACGCGTGTTCTCCTTGGCGGTGGCGAAGAGGGTACGTTCCGTCAGGGCAAGGAGGTCGTCGGCCGCAATCTCGAACGCCCCCTCGTCCGGGAACTCCGGCACCGGCGGAAAGTCGGCCGGGTCGTCGCCCAGGACCGCGAAATGCGCGTTCGGCGCCTCGATGGTCGTCTCCTGCTCGGTCGACGTGATGGAGACGGTATCCTCCTCCAGTTCCCGCAGGATGGCGTGGAACCGGTCGGCCGGCACGAGGCCCGCGCCGGGTTCGGTAACCTCCATCTTCTGGAGGCCGATGCGAATGCCCACCTCCAGGTCGGTTGCGAGCAAGGTCACCGCGCCTTCGCCGGCTTCCATCTTGATGCACCCGAGGGCGGGTTTCGGACTTCGCGGGGCCACGACGCCCGAGGCCACCTGCACGCCACGGGTCAGGGTTGCACGGTCGCAAGCGACTTTCATACGGATCCCTCCTGTGCCTGACGCACGGTTGTTTTATACGAATTAAGTTAAAGCGTCTTCATCATCATCATAGGGCCTGTGAAGAACGTGTTGTGCCCTGCGGCGTTCGTGTAAATGCCTTTCTTGCAGTAGGTTACGTTTTCCAGGTTTCATTGGCCCTTGTGGAAAATGTGTCAGTTCCGCTGTGGCCGTTGTCGGCGCTGTGTGTGGCGCACGGCTCGGGGGGAGGCCGGGTGTGACCTTTGCCGGCGAGCGCCACGGGTGCGCCACGGGTTTTGCACGGGAACTATTCCTTCCGGATCTGGCGTTCGATGGTCTCGACGACGCCGCGGAAGGCGGCGTCCTTTTCGATCGCCCGTTTGATTTTGCGCTCGGCGTGGAGGACGGTCGTATGGTCGCGGCCGCCGAAGAACGCGCCGATTTCCTCGAGGCTGTGGTTGGTGAGCCGGCGGGCAAGATACATCGAGACCTGTCGAGGCATGGCCACCGATTGGGCCCGCCGTTTGCTCTGCAGGTCCGACAGGCGCGCGTTGTACCGTTGGAGGACGGCGTCGCAGATGTTCTGGATGGTGATGATGCGCCGCGGCTCGTGGACGAGGTCGCGGAGGGCCTCCCGGGCCAGGTCCATGCTGACCTCGCGGTTCGAGAGCGAGGCGAATCCCATGACGCGGACCACCGCCCCCTCCAGTTCCCGGTTGTTCGTGTCCACCGCCGAGGCGATATACTGGACCACGGGTTCCGGCAGGTCGTGGCCGCGGAGGCGCGCCTTCTTCCGCACGATCGCCACACGCGTCTCGTAACTCGGCTGATCGATGCGGGCGACCAGGCCCCATTTGAACCGGCTGACGAGCCGTTCCTCGATGCTCGGAATCTCGTGCGGCGGGGAGTCGCTCGAGAGCACCACCTGCTTCTGGGCCTGGTACAGCGTGTTGAACGTGTGGAAGAACTCTTCCTGCGTCCGGTCCTTGTCCGCCAGGAAATGGATGTCGTCGATGACCAGGACCTCCAGGTACCGGTACCGGTACCGGAAGTCCTCCAACTGGCCGTGCTCGATGGCCATGATGAACTGGTTGACGAAGTCCTCGCACGAGATGTACATCATGGGCACGCCGGGGCGGTCGGCGGCCATTTTGTGGCAGATGGCCTGCATCAGGTGGCTCTTGCCGAGGCCGACGCTCGCGTGGATAAAGAGCGGGTTGTACGCCCGGCCCGGGAGGTCGCTGATGGCCATGGCGGCCGCGTGGGCCATCCGGTTGCACGGGCCCGTCACGAAGTTCTCGAAGGTGTATTGGGGATTGAGCGGCGGCCGGTCGTTCTGCCGGAATGCCTCGGGCCACGCGGGCGTGTCGGCTTTGGCGGCGTGGGTGGGTGGGTGCGCGTCGTCGCGAGGGATATCCGCCGGGTCGGTGATCTCGACCTCGCCCCCCGCGTCGGCGGCCTCCAGGTGCAGTTCCACTTCCCGGCCGACGGTGCGCGCGAGGGCCGACTCCAGCGCCCTCCGCAGCGCCCGCTCCACCTGCGACGGGTCGCACGCGGGGGGCAGCGTCAGCGAGGCCCGGCCGCCGGCCACCTCCGACAGGCGCGCCTCGGCCAGCCACGGCGGGACCGGGACGCTGGCACCATCAAGATCCTGCAACACTTCCTGCCAGACGTTCCGGTCGGCCGGCGCCATGGAAGGCGACTCCCATGCTCGGTTGTTCATGTTTTGTGAAGATGTTTCGCGACGGGCGGCGCCAAGGCGCAGCCGCCGGGGCCGATTGCATGTTCGGGACGGCGGCCGATCGGCCGCACGTCCGCACCCTACCACAACGGGCCGCGACGGTCAACGCAAACCTACCGCGCCGTCGGCGGGCGTGCGAGAAAGTTTTCGGCGCCGGGCGCCGCCGCCCGGCCCGCGCGCGCCGGGTGCCACGGGTCGCTGGTCAAACCGTGTTCTGTGGCCGACACGCGCGGCGCAAGTTCACCCGCGGTCTTTGGCGGGCGCCGCGGCGAACACGGGCGCTCTTCGGCGCGCGTGGCGCCGTACGAACGTTCGAGGGGCGCTGCTTTCGCGCGAGAAGGTCTGCGTTCGCCGCCCCGGTTGCGGGGCGCGTCCCCCGGCGCCACCCGGACAGCGCTGCGCCGGGTGCCACTGGCTGCTTGCCAGCCAGTGCGTGATGATTCGCGGGACACTGGCGGACGAGCCGCCAGTGGCACCCCGCGACGATGCGGCGTGTGCCTTGCCTCCCCGTGCGCGATGCTCGGGGCTATGATTCGCGCCTCTAGGATATGCGGCCGGCGCGCCGGCGGGGCCGGCCGGTGGCGGCGCAGGCGTATGGAGACTGCTAACATTGCCCGCGAGACGGTGTGGAACGTAAGCGACGCTCCCGCAAAGGGTTACGTGCGGCTCGGCGAGTTTTCCACAGGATTTACACAACCGCCCGAGACGCCCTAAGTCCCGGCCTGTCAACCCTTTGCGCGCTCTTTACATTCCGTCCAGCCCTACCTCCCGCAGACGCCGGTACGGCGGGCACGAGGCCAGCAGGTCCTCGTGGGTGCCGACGCCCGCGATCCGCCCGGCGTCCATCACGACGATGCGGTCGGCCATCGTGAGTGTCGACAGGCGGTGGGCGATGAGCAGCGTCGTCCGGCCGCGGACGAACTCCGTCAGGGCGTCCTGCACGAGGGCCTGCGTCTCTTCGTCCAGGGCGCTGGTGGCCTCGTCGAGGATGAGGATGGCCGGGTCCCGCAGGATGGCCCGGGCCAGGGACACCCGCTGCCGTTCCCCGCCCGAGAGCGTTGCGCCGCGCTCGCCGAGGAGCGTATCGTACCCGTGGGGCAGGTCGCGGATGAAGGCGTCGGCGTGGGCGGCGCGGGCGGCCGCCTCGATGGCCTCGCGGGACGGCGGCCGGCGATGGCTGCCGGACGCCCCGATGGCGATGTTCGCCGCCACCGTATCGGCCAGCAGGATGTCTTCCTGCGGGACGTAGGCGATCTGGTCCCGCAGGCTCCGCAGCGTCACGTCCGAGAGGTCGGTGCCGTCGATCCGCAGGACGCCGGCGTCCGGCTCGAAGAACCGGGGCAGGAGGCTGACGAGCGTCGTCTTGCCGCACCCGGTCCGGCCGATGATTGCGAGGACCTCGCCGTGACGGACCGCCAGGTCGATCTCCCGGAGGACGGGTTTGCCGGGCACGTAGGCGAACGAGACGCCCTCGTAATCGATGCGGTCGGCGTGGCGGGCCAGGTCGGCGGCGCGGGCGCCGTACCGCGGTTCCGGTTCCGCCGCGAGGAGTTCCCAGACGCGGTCGGCGCCGCTGGCGGCCATCTGGATGCGGTTGGAGACGTTGGAGAGTTTGCGGACCGGGTCGGCGGCCCCGACGAGGAGGGCGAAGAAGAGGGTCAGTTCGGCCGGGTCCGCGCCGCTGCGGGCGATGAGGTACCCGCCGTAGATGATCGCCCCTGCCGTCGACATCGTGAACAGGGCCTCCACGACCGGCCCGGTGGCGGCGTCGATGCGGATCGTCCGCAGCATCTGCTTCAGCACCCGCCGGCCCGTGCCGAAGAACCGCCGACGCTGGTGCCCCTCCAGCCGGTAACTCTTGACGACCCGCAGGCCGAAGAGGCTCTCCTCGATGATGCCGACGAGCCCGGCCTGGCCTTCGAGGGACTTGCGGCTGGCCCGCCGCATCCGCGTGGCGAACCGCCGGACCAGGTACGCCAGCAGCGGCGTCGCCACCAGGACGATGACCGGCAGGAGCGGATCGATCCCCACGCCGATGACCACCGCCCCCACCAGGCACAGCAGGACGCGGGGCGGCTCGATGACCACCTTCCCGAGGACCGTCTTCATGCCGTCCAGGATGTTGCGGCAATCGCTCTGGAACCGGCTGAGGATGTCGGTCGGCTTCAGCCGGCCGAGCGACGCCAGCCGGGCCCGCAGGACGTGCTCGAAGACCCGCAGCCGGATCGTCAGCAGGGCCCGGGCCACGGCGTGGCCGACGAGGTACTGGCTGACGTACACCAGGCCGCCGCGGGCGACCGCCATCAGGGCCACCGTCCCCATCACCCACGCCAGGGCGTGGAAGCGGTCGCCGGGAAGGGCCTCGGCCAGCCAGGTGGCGAGCGGGGCGTACGGTTTGCCCTTCCGCCGGGCCTCCCGGGCCAGTTCCGACAGGCCCCCTTCCCGCCGCACCACCCGCAGCGACGGCGCGTGGCGGACCGTCCGGCCCTGGACCTCGAACGCCCCGACCGCCGGGTCCGCCACGGCGGTCCACCCGAGGGGGATCTCCAGGACGGGCTCCCGGGGGGCGGCGTCGTCTTCGGTCGAAAGGAGGGCGGCGGTGGGGCGCTCGGCCTCGGCGGCGGGGGATTCCACATAGCGGACGGCCGAGGGCGGCTCGCCGAAAAGGAGATCGAACATCGGCAGGACGGCGCTGACCGAGCCCGTCCAGAGGACCGCGCTCAGCCACCCGCACAGCCATCCGAAGAGGATGCGGTGGCGGTAGGGCCAGCAGGTTCGGAGGGCCTCGCGGAAGGCGTTCATGCCGCGTCCCGTATCGGCGGAGGTTCGTGGCGGCACGGCCCGCGCCCCGCAAGCGGGGCGGCGAACCCGAACCTTGTCGCGCGAAAGCAGCGCCCCTCGAACGTTCGGCGGGCGCTTCGCTTGCTCGAGGGCGCCCGTGTGCGCCGCGCGTGCCTTTTGCCCGGCGCGGGGCGCGGCAGCCTAGCCTTGGGCCTCGTCGGTCTCGGGCGTTTCGGCCTCGGCCTCGGGCGGGACCTCGTCGGCCGGTTCGGGTTCGGGCTTGGCCGGGGCCTCGGGGGCGGGGGCGGGCGCCCGGCGGATTTCCGCCAGCCGCGTCGCCTTGCCGACCCGGTCCCGGAGGTAGTTCAACTTTGCCCGGTGCACCTTGCCGGAGCGGACCGGTTTCAGGAACGCGATGGACGGCGAATGCACGGGGAACGTCCGCTCGACGCCCTCGCCGGCGACGATCCGGCGGACGGTGAACGTCTCGGCCGACCCGCCGCCCCGGCGGGCGATGACTACCCCCCGGAAGACCTGCGTCCGTTCCTTCTCGCCCTCGACGATGCGGACGCCGACGTCCACGGTGTCGCCGATGTGGAACGTCGGATGGTCGGTCCGCAGATGCTCGGCCTCGACCCGTTCGATGGCAGGTTTACGCATGGCTTGTATCCTTCGGCTTCGTGTGTTGTTCCGTCGCGCGGGGTGCCACTGGCTGCTTGTCAGCCAGTGTCTTCCGCAGCTCGCCGCCCACTGGCGGGCAAGCCGCCAGTGGCACCCGGCAAATTCACGTTCGCGGCTCCTCGTCCGGCAGATCGGGCCGGCGGCGGCGGGTCCGCGCGCGGGCCTGCTCGGCGCGCCAGCGGGCGATGGCGGCGTGGTCCCCGGAGAGGAGGACCTCCGGCACCGTCTGCCCGCGAAACTCCCGCGGCCGCGTGTACTGCGGATACTCCAGCCCGCCGCCCGGCACGCCGGGGGCGAAACTCTCCTCCTCGGGCCCGTCCTCGGCCCCCAACACGCCCGGCAACAGCCGGGCCACGGCGTCGATGACGACCAGGGCGGGCAGTTCGCCGCCCGTCAGCACGTAGTCGCCGATCGAAATCTCTTCATCGGCCTCCGGCCGGATCCGTTCGTCGAACCCCTCGTAATGGCCGCAGACCAGGATCAGCCGCTCGCGCCCCGCCAGGTCCCGGACGGCGGGCTGGTCGAGCCGCCGGCCCTGGGGCGAGAGCAGGACGACCCGGCCCGGCCGGGGGTCCAGCCCCTGCACGTGCTCGATGGCGGCGACGACCGGCTCGCACCGCAGGACCATGCCCGGCCCGCCGCCGAACGGCTTGTCGTCCACCGTGCCGCGCGCGTCGATCGCAAAGTCCCGCAGGTTCGTCCGGACGACTGCGAGGCGCCCGTCGGCGACGGCCCGGCCGAGGATGCTCGAGGCCAGGATGCCGTCCAGCGCCTCCGGGAACAGCGTGATGACGTCGACGCGGAGGGACATGGTCGGCCTCGCGGCCCGGTGCGGGTCAGGCTGAAGCGTTCTCCTCGTCGCCGGCGTCGTCACCGGCGTCGGTCTCGGGCTGGGCGTCTGCGGTCTCGCCCGCCTCGGCGGGCGTCTCGGCCTCGGCGGTGTCGGCCTGCGGTTCGGGGGCCTCGGCACCCGCGCCTTCAGCGGCGTCGGCGGCGGCCTTCTCGGCCGCGACGCGTTCAGCGGCCTTGGGCGGCGGTCCCTTCTGCTTCTTCTTCGGCCAGGGCTTGGGCGTGATCTCGTTGCCCTTGGCGTCCAGGCCCAGGTGGCCCAGGAGTTCGGTCACCGTCTTCGACGGCTGGGCGCCCTGGCGGAGCCAGTGGACGACGCGGTCGCGGTGGATCTTGACCTTGTCCTCGTTTTCCAGATACGGGTCGTAGTGGCCGAGTTCCTCGACGACGCGGCCGTCGCGGGCGGCCCGCCGGTCGGTGGCGCAGATGCGCCAGAACGCGCGGTTCCGCCGACCCAGCCGTTTCATGCGAATGGTTAACGCCACGGTCCGGCTCCTTCCGAGCATCAGGGGCGTACGGTCTCCGTCTCGCCCCGGGGGCGAGTCGCGTAGTCTAGTGACGGGGGCGCGGCCTTGCAAGCGGAAAATCGGGCTGGCGCCGGCTTGCGAGGCGCGCCCGTCGAACGGGCGGCGCGGCGTCTCGGCCCTTGCTCCCGCCCCGGCCGGCCGGTACCATCGCATCCGCGGGTGCCACCGCTTGCTCGTCAAACCGTGCTTCTTGTGTGGCCCGGCCGGTCTTGCCCGGCCGGGAGAACGCCGATGGACAAGCCATCCGTGGCACCCTCGCGCGGAGGCGCCCGATGGACCCGGACCGGTTCCAGGACCTGGTGGACGAGGCGGTGGCGTCGCTGCCGACGGATCTGGCCCGCCGCATGGAGAACGTCGACGTGGTCGTCGCGGAGGCCCCGTCGGCGCGGCGGCTCCGCGAGATGGGCGTGGCGCCCGGCGGGACGCTCCTCGGCGCCTACCGCGGCGTGCCACGGACACGCCGCACCCACGCCTACGGGGCCGTCGCGCCCGACCAGATCGTTATCTATCGTCGGCCGGTGCTGGCAGCGGCGCGGCAGGCGGCCGAGGACGCCGGCGGCGACCTGGACGAGGCCGTCCGCGACCAGGTCCGCCGGACGGTGCTCCACGAAATCGGGCACCATTTCGGCCTCGGCGAGGCGGAGTTGAGGCGGTTGGGGTACGGGTAGTCGTCACATGGAGCCGCCGTGTTTACTCGGCGCGTGCCTTGAGCAGATGCGCGGCGGGCCGGGAGGCCCGCCGCGCGGCACCGAAGACGTGAGGCGCACGCATGCCAATCATCCAGGCCCACGAAAACGGGTGCCGGATTGCCCTTAAGGTGGTGCCCGGGGCGTCGCGCGACCGCATCGCCGGCCCCCTCGGCGAGCGGCTGAAGGTCCAGGTCCGGGCGGCCCCCGAAAAGGGAAAGGCCAATCGGGCCGTCTGCGACCTCCTGGCGTCGGCCCTGGGCGTGAAACGGGGCGACGTCGCGGTTGTGCGCGGCCAGACGCGGCCCGAGAAGGACCTGGCGGTCCGCGGCGTGGGGCCGACGGCGGCCTCCAGGCGGCTGGGGCTGGGGTGACGGCCCGGAGATGGCGGGTGGCATGGTCACCCGCCGTTCGGTGGCCATGAGGTACGACCCGCATGGCCACGACAAGCGTGGCCATGCCACCCGGCGAAATGTGCTCGGCGCGCGAAGATGGGCAGGCTATTCCGGCTGTGCGGGCGCTAACTTCGGGATTCATCGCCATTTAGCGGCCGCGTATTTGACGGTCGCCCATTCTTGTGGTATACTGGTTAGGTTTACTTTTCTGTATTCTGGGGGTTGTGACGCGCTGCCCTCTCCTGGGGGTTGTTGAGGGGTAGCTCGCACCGGGGGAAGTGCGATGAAGGAAGTTCTGACGACGGGGGACGTGGCGCGCCTCTGCGGCGTGGCGCCTCGAACGGTCTCCAAGTGGTTTGACACAGGCAAGTTGCGCGGTTTCAAGATACCGGGCTCGCGGGATCGGCGTATCCCTCGCGAGTCCTTGGTTCGTTTTATGCGGGCCCACGGTATCCCGCTGCGCGGCCTGGACGGGGCGGTGACGCGGGTGCTCATCGTCGACCGCGATTACGAGACCGCCGACGCCCTGCGCGTGGCGCTGGAAGCCCAGTTCGATTACCAGGTCCAGATTGCGACCGGCGTCTTCGAGGCCGGGTTGCTGGCCCGCCAGGGCCGGCCGCACGTCATCCTCCTGGATACCCAACTGCCGGGCCTGAAAGCCGCCCAGATGCGGACCGCGCTGCGGTCGGACCCGGAACTCTTGGCCACGCGCGTCGTGGCCGTCGACGAATCGGCCGGCGAGGCCCGGCAGCAGGCCCGGCTCGCCGAGGGGTTCGACGGGTGCCTGCCCCGGCCGTATAACCTGGCGGCCGCCGTCCGCGTCATCGAGGAGGCGACGGATATCGTGGCCTGACGGCTGCGGATACATCGAGCTACGTTTCGGGGTCGCGCCGGCCGCGGCCCCGTTTTTTGCGCGCGCGGGTGGCGCGGGTGCCACTGGCTGCTTGCCAGCCAGTGTTGCACGGGCGTCGAACCGCACTGGCGGACAAGCCGCCAGTGGCACCCGGCGCCTCACTCGCACGGCGGGCAGGACCGCCCGCCGCGCTGCGCCGGGCCCGGGACTGGACACCGCGCCGCGCCGGCGGTATCCTTGCGTTTGACGCGTATCCGGACCGGATGCGCCGCATCGCGCCGCCGGCAGGAAGGAGCGCTCCATGCCCGAGCAGCCCGGCCCCCACGACCGATTCGTCTCGCCGCTCGTCTCCCGCTACGCCGGCGAGGCGATGCTCCGGATCTTCAGCCCGGCCGAGACCGTCCGGACGTGGCGGCGGATCTGGATCGCCCTGGCCGAGGCCCAGCAGGCCCTCGGCCTCGACATCTCCGACGAGCAACTCGGGGCAATGCGGGCCGCCGCCGACGATATCGACTTCGACCGGGCCGCGGACCTGGAGCGGGAGTTGCGGCACGACGTGATGGCCCACGTCCACGCCTTCGGCGAGCAGGCCCCGGCCGCCCGGGGCATCATCCACCTCGGGGCCACCTCGTGCGACGTCGGCGACAACGCCGACCTCGTGGCGTTGCGGCGGGGCCTCGACGTCCTCGCCCGCCGCCTGGCCGCCACGATCCGGGCCCTGGCGGATTTCGCCCGCGAGCATCGCGACCTGCCCGTCCTGGGGTTCACGCATTACCAGCCGGCCCAACTGACGACGCTCGGCAAACGGGCCGGCCTCTGGCTGTGGGACCTGGCGCTCGACTACCGTGCGGTGACCGAGGCCCGCGACGGCCTGCGCTTCCGCGGCATCAAGGGGACCACCGGCACGCAAGCCTCCTTCCTGCGCCTCTTCGACGGCGACCACGCCAAGGTCGAGCGCCTGGAGCGGATGGTCGCCGAGGCGGTGGGGTTCCGCCAGGTCCAGCCCGTCACCGGGCAGACGTACACGCGGAAGGTCGACGCGCAGATCACCTCCGTCCTGGCCGGCATCGCCCAGAGCGCCCACAAGTTCGCGAACGACCTGCGGCTCTCGGCGAACCGGAAGGAATTGGAGGAACCGTTCGAGACGACGCAGGTCGGCTCGTCGGCGATGGCGTACAAGCGGAACCCGATGCGGTCGGAGCGGATGACGGGCCTGGCGCGGGTGCTGCTGCACCTGGCGCCCGCGGCCGACGCCACCGCCGCCGAGCAGTGGCTCGAGCGGACGCTCGACGACTCGGCCGCCCGCCGGCTCGTCCTCGGCGAGGGGTTCCTGCTCGCCGACGCCATTCTGCGGTTGTATCAAAACATCGCCGAAGGAATCGTCGTCTATCCGAAGATGATGGCCCGGCACATCGAGGCCGAACTGCCGTTCATGGCCACCGAGAACGTCCTGATGGCCGCCGTCCGGGCCGGCGGCGACCGGCAGACCCTGCACGAGGCGATCCGTCGGCACAGCCAGGCCGCCGCCCGCGAGGTCAAGGCCGAGGGACGCGAGAACGATCTCCTCCAGCGCCTCAAGGCCGACCCGCTCTTCAAGGCGGTCGATATCGACGCGGAACTCGAGCCGGCGCGGTTCATCGGCCGGGCGCCCGAACAGGTGGACGCCCTGCTCGAAGAGCACGTGGCCCCGATCCTGGCGGCCCATCCGGCCGAGGAGAGCCTCGAGGCGGACATCAACCTGTAGCCGCGAGCCGCCGGGTACCACTGGCGGCCCGCCTCCGGCGGGTAAACTTGCCCGCCAGTGCGTTTCGACGGTCGGAGAACACTGGCTGACAAGCAGCCAGTGGCACCCCACGAGCCACGAGCATGTAGGCCGCGGCGCGCCGTGGCCTACGATTGGAGGCAATGATGACCGACCAACCCCCTTCCCCTCCCCCCGCGCCGCCGGGCTACGGCGGGTCCGAAACCGGCGTCCGGGCGAGCGGCCTGGCCATCGCCAGCCTCGTCGTCGGCCTCGCGGGGTTCTGCATCCCCGTCATCGGCGGCGGGGTCGGCCTTGCGCTGGGCATCGTGGCGCTGCGGCAAATCGGCCGGAGCGGCGGGGCCGTCGGCGGCCGGGGCCTGGCCATCGGCGGCATCGTCGCCTCCGCGGTCACTCTCCTCTTCGGCCTGGTGGTTGTCGGGGGCATCGTCACCTCGATGTTCATGGGCCGGACGTGGGTGGCCGAGGCCCAAGGCCAGATGGAGACCCGCGTGCAGATCGAGGCCACCGCCAACGCCCTGGAAATGTATCACCTGGACGTCGGCCGTTATCCGACCGAGGCCGATGGCGGGCTGGAGGCGCTCCGCGCCCGGCCCCCCGCGGCTGTCGACGACTGGCGCGGCCCGTATGTCAAGGAGCCGCCGGCCGACGGCTGGGGCCATCCCCTCCGCTACGAGCCGCCCGACCCCGACCGCCCCGACGACGTCCGCGGCCATACGTACCGCCTCTGGTCCGTCGGGCCGGACGGCATGGAGGACACGCCGGACGACGTGGAGCGGTAGGACGAACGGCAGGCGAACGGCAACGGCGGAAAACCGGTCAAAGGCAAACGGCAACTGCCGCGGCGCATGTCGGGGCGGCGTCGAGGCACGAGGAAACGCTCGTGTTCGCCGGCCCGCTTGCGGGCCGCGCGCCGTATCCCACAGGCCGAAGGTGCCCTGCCATGAAGCGCAAACCCTTCGACAATGCGCCGCCGCGGCGCGCCGCGGCCTACACCCCGACCGCCTGCATCCAGAGTTCCAGGCATAGAAGCGCATACAATCGTTCGCCATGATCGGCGCACCGGGCGGTGTGGGCCGAGAGGAGGGCCTCGACGGCCTCGCGGCGCAGGAGCGGGGCGGTGCGGGCCGCCGGCGCCAGCAGCACGTCCCGCGCCCAGTCGGCGTAAGGCCCTGCCAGCCAACGACTTACGGGAACGCCGAACCCCATCTTGCCGCGGCGGCGCACGGCCGGCGGCAGCGCGTCGCGGAAGGCGGCGCGCAGGATGCGCTTCCCTTCCGGCAGCCGGCCCCGGCGCCGCCGCCACTTCACGTCCCACGGCATCCGGCGGGCCAGCGTCACCACCTGCGGATCGAGCATCGGGGAGGCCGTCGCCAGCCCCCGGGCCGTCGCGGCCGTGTCGACCTTCGCCAGGCCGTCGTTCGGGAGATAGTCCTGGAGGTCGATCGCCATGGCCCGGTCGATCCACGGTCGGCTCTCGAGGCCGGCGACGAGGTCCCGCCACCGGGCGAGCGGGTCGGCCGCCAGCGCCTCCGCCGC
>Ga0272442_10008220_pt1 | contig 13298 bp, 9 predicted proteins | sample SSMForm2O_FD_200262 | JGI IMG/M metagenome (GOLD analysis project Ga0272442, IMG submission 200262) | Marine sediment archaeal communities from Little Sippewissett salt marsh, Falmouth, MA, United States - SSM-Form-2O | ecosystem: Environmental > Aquatic > Marine > Wetlands > Sediment ...
AACATATTGTTCAGATAAATCAATATCCATATCTGGGTCATCATGAGCTATGTTTAACTTTGCCTCAATCATAGCAACTGCAGAAAATGCCCAACAAGAACCACAAGGGCCTTGATCTCTAACAGGAGTTGTCCAATCACCTCCTTGATAATCCATCCAGTTAAAGGCAGATGGAAGATCAGAATCTCCACAAACCATACAATCTTCTTCCATTCTAGTTGTTCTACTAGACATATCTGGCTCAGGTGGAATTTGCGTCATTGTAACATAAATCTTATCATAAATTGCTTGATCTGTTGTTTTTTCGTAATTATTTTTGTTTTCTTTGCCTATACTACTAAATGTTACACTCACTAAAATTAATGATACTACAATTATTCCTATCTTTTTTTTCATTCCTTTCTCCCTCACAATAGAAATGTAAAAAATAGTAATAATATATTAGTTTAAATAATTTTTTTTATAATTTAACTTAATTATAATAAAATATAATTAATTTTAATTACTTAAATATTATAAAATAATAATCAAAATTTATAATATTGATAAAAAAAAGAGGGAAAAATAGATTAATTATTCTTCAATTTTTCTTGTAACCCATGCGTTATCTTCAAGTGCATCATATATTGCTTCGTCTGATATGTCTTCAATTGTTTGTTTATCAGAAAGTACGCTTCTTGTTCTTTTAAATTTGTCCTTTGCAAATTTAAGAATAATATCTTTTTTAATAACCCAATAATGAGTTCGCCATTCTCTACCATCATAAAGAGTGGTTTCTTCTCGCTCTGTTGTAAGCATCCCTTCTTCTTCTAAAATATAAAATAGTTGCCTATCTTCTGGATCTAACACATTATCGATTACTCGGTCCTGGAAACCAAAAATATCCATAACAAATCCAGCGTCTCTACGAGCTTCGTCTATATCAATACCAACTCTATTTGAAATTGCTTTTGACAAATCATCAAGTGTAATAATATTCATATTAATTTAACCTCTTCTTGTATTTTAAATTGTGATTATATGTGTGTCAATCATAATATAAATAATTTTTGGTACATTATTCTAATATACTGGCAAATATGTGTGAAAAACTCCTAAAAATGGCATAAATTTTATATAGGGGTATTATGTAAGTGTTAATTAATGAAACAAGACATAACAAAAAAATTCCAAGGGGAATGGCTATTATTATTTAATGATGAAATAATTGACCATAGCAGCAATGTTGAAGACATGTTAAAAATTGCTGAGGAAAAATTCCCTTCAGACAAATATCCAAACGATGAAATTAAGATATCAAAGGTTTTAGAAGGAACACCAAGGAAACTATAATTTTTAAAAAAATTTTTTGAAAAAATAGCCAAAAATATTATCTTTATTGATTTTATTACCTTAATTCCTATGCCAGAATTAATGTTTATATTTGATTATTTCAGATATCCAGTAATACCTGTGAAATTTTATTATAATAATAAAGAGACTCCGATTATTGATGCCTTACTAGATTCAGGTGGAGATTTTATAGTAATTCCTTTACCCATTGCAAAATATTTAGAACTAAAACTAAAAAGGGCAGGATCAGTAGATACGGCTGGAGGAGAAACTCTACTATATAAAACAAAAATCAATATGACCATTGGTAAAAAAACCCAAACCGTTACTTATCACAATATAGAAATACATGTATCTGAAAGAAATGACATTCCTATTTTACTTGGCAGACATCCGATTTTTGAAGATTATGAAATTACTTTTAAAAAGCAATTAAATCAATTGATTCTAAGGTCTATCTCAGGAGAATAATAAAAAAATAATTAGCATATTATAATATTTATTATTCCATAAGTTATTTATAGAGGAAATGTTATAGCGGTAGGCGCTTCATCAATAATTAAGGGTTAGAGTGTAATATAAAAAGATAAGATAATTATTAAAAAAAGTTGAGTCCCGGGCTTTAAAGGGCCTGTAGCTCAGCTAGGTAGAGCATCTGGCTTTTAACCAGGTGGCCAAGGGTTCGAATCCCTTCAGGCCCGCTTAAAAACCTTTAGCTAGGAGGAATATTAACTTCATGGTAAAATCATCAAAAAAACCAAAATTTGAGTTTAACATTATGGAGCATAAACTAGTACCTCAACATGTAATTATTTCTGAAAAAGAAAAAAATGAGTTATTAGAAAAATATAATATTACACCTGACCAGCTGCCAAAGATTATGAACACTGATCCAGTAGCACTATCAATTGACGCAAAACCGGGACAAATAATAAAAGTAATTAGAAAAAGTCATACTGCAAAAGAAGCAGAGGCATATCGATTTGTAATAGAAAGCAATTAAGAATTATTAAAGATATTAGGTGTAAAAAATGAGAGAGATTGTTGACTCTTTTTATAGAGAACGTAGTATAGTAAACCATCAAATAGCATCATATAACGATTTTTTAAAACATAGACTTCAAAATATAGTAGATAGTACAATAATTGGCCAAGAAGAAGAGATGGAAAGAGGATATATCTACCCAGAGATTGAAGATTATAAAATAAAGTTTGGAAAAATATCAATTGGAAAACCAGAGGTAAAGGAAGCAGATGGTACTGTTCGAAAATTAACTCCGATGGAAGCAAGACTTAGAGATTTAACATATGAAGCTCCCTTAACTCTTGAATTTATTCCAGTTAAAGATGAAGTTGAATACGATCCTGAAGAAATAAAGATTGGAGAACTCCCAATCATGCTTAAATCAAGTGCCTGTAATCTAGTAAAAAAAGCAGCTGAAGAAAAAAAGGGTCATGAACTCACAAATGAAGAATATATAATCGAACTCCAAAAAATGCAAGAGGACCCTTTAGATCCCGGCGGGTATTTTATTAGCAATGGTACAGAAAGAGTTTTAATTACTGTTGAAGACCTTGCTCCTAATAGAGTTCTTGTTGAAAAAAGCAATAGATATGGAAAAGATATTGAAGTTGCTAAAGTGTTTTCTCAAAAGGAAGGTTACCGAGCATTAACTGTAGTTGAGAAGAAAAAAGATGGTATGTTAATGGTATCTCTTCCTACAACCTATGGTCAAATCCCACTGATGATTCTTTTAAGAGCACTTGGTATGGAAAATGACGAAGAAATCGTTGATGTAATTAGTGTAGATCCAAAAATGGAGCCATACGTACTTGCAAATATCGAAGAAGTAGCAAACGAATACGGAATTACTACAAAAGAAGAAGCAATTGCATATCTAGGTAAGAAATTTGCAGGTGGACAGGCAAAAGAATATCGTATTAAAAGAGTAGAGACCTTAATGGATAGAAATCTACTTCCACACCTTGGAAATGAATCAAGTGATCGTTTAACAAAAGCAATTTTTATGGCTCGTATGGGAATGGCTGTTTTAGAACTTGCTCTTGATAAAAGAGAACCAGATGACAAGGATCACTATGCAAACAAGAGATTAAAACTCGCAGGAGACTTGATGGAGGATCTTTTTCGTGTGGCATTTACTGCCCTTTGTAAGGATTTGAAATATCAAATAGAAAGAATTCATGCTAAAGGTAAGGAAATAAAAATTAGCTCTTCTCTTCGTTCTGATGTATTAAGCCAAAGAATTCATCATGCTCTTGCAACAGGCAATTGGGTCGGAGGTAGAGCAGGTATTTCCCAGTTACTTGATAGGACCAGTAACTTATCTGTTTTAAGTCATCTAAGAAGAGTTACCTCTCCACTGACAAGGTCTCAACCACATTTTGAGGCCCGTGATTTACATTCAACTCAGTGGGGTAGACTTTGCCCAAATGAAACCCCTGAAGGGCCAAATTGTGGTCTTGTAAAAAATTTAGCACTTACCGTAGAAATATCTGAAGGATATCCAGAAAAAGAAGTTGAAAGCGTTTTAAAAGATCTAGGAATTAAGGATATTACAAAAAAAGCAACAGGTACTAGGGTTTATTTAAACGGTGATCTAATAGGTATGCATCCTGATGGGGAAGAATTAGTAATTAGACTTAGAGAAAAACGTAGAAAGGGACTTTTGAATAATGAAGTTAATATTGCATATTATAAAGATGCAAATGATTTAATTGTAAGCTGTGACTGTGGTAGACTTAGAAGGCCTCTAGTCATTGTTGAAAATGGGAAACTTTTGCTTACTAAAAAATATATTAGCGATCTTATAACTGGTAGGAAAAAATGGGTTGATTTAATTAATGAAGGGCTTGTTGAGTATATTGACGCAGAAGAAGAAGAAAATACCCTTATTGCCCTAAATGAATCAGATATAACGCCGGATCATACCCATATGGAAATTGATCCAATGTGCATTCTAGGAATAGGTGCATCCCTTGTACCTTATCCTGAACATAACTCTTCTCCTAGAATTACAATGGGTGCAGGTATGGGTAAACAATCTCTTGGTTTTGGGTCTTCAAACTATAGAATTAGGCCTGATACGAGAGGCCATCTAATGCATTATCCGCAAGCACCACTAGTTCAAACCCACCCAGTTAAATATTTAAAATTTGCAGAAAGACCTGCAGGTCAGAACTTTATCGTCGGAGTTGCTTCTTATAAGGGCTATAACATGGAAGATGCGCTTGTGATGAACAAAGCAAGCATTGAGCGCGGTATGGCAAGAAGTACATTTTTTAGAACCTATAGCAGTGAGGAAAAAAGATATCCTGGAGGTCAAGAAGATCATTTTGAAGTTCCAGATCCAGACTGTAGAGGAGTTAGAAGCGAAGAAGCATATGTAAGTTTAGGTGAAGATGGTCTTATTTCACCAGAATCCGATGTTAGAGGTTCAGATGTTTTAATTGGTAAAACCTCTCCGCCTAGATTTTTAGAAGAACCAACTGATTTTCTTACACCTCAAAAAAGAAGAGAAACATCAGTTACAGTTCAACATGGTGAAGGTGGAACAGTTGATAAGGTAATGCTTTCTGAATCCGTAAATGGCTCTAGAATGGTAAAAATAAAGGTTAGAGAGGAAAGAATTCCAGAACATGGGGATAAATTTGCATCAAAACACGGCCAAAAAGGCGTAATTGGACTATTAGTACCACAAGAAGATATACCTTTTAATGAAGATGGAATCGCTCCAGATCTAATAATTAATCCACATGCAATTCCTAGTAGAATGACAGTTGGTCATGTTCTCGAGATGCTTGGCGGAAAGGTTGGCTCTTTAGAAGGGAGAACAGTTGATGGTACAATTTTCAGCGGGGAAACAGAGAAAATCCTAAGAAAAGCATTAGTAGAAAATGGATTTAAACATAATGGAAAGGAAATACTTTATAACGGTGAGACAGGAAAAACGCTTGAATGCGAGATTTTTGTTGGATGTATCTATTACCAAAAATTGCATCATATGGTTGCAGGCAAAATACATGCACGTTCAAGAGGACCTGTTCAGATTTTAACAAGACAACCAACAGAAGGTAGAGCAAGAGAAGGAGGTCTTAGATTCGGTGAAATGGAAAGAGATTGCCTAATCGGCCATGGTGCATCGATGGTAATCAAAGATAGACTCCTAGATGAATCTGATCTTACTGTCAAATATGTTTGTAATACCTGTGGACATGTAGCAATTCAGGATAGACATGGAGCTCTTCGATGTAGTGTTTGCGGAGATAAGGCAGATATTAACCCAATTGAGATGAGCTATGCATTTAAACTATTAATTGATGAATTAAAATCTTTGGTCATCGCGCCAAGGATTAGGTTAGAATCTTTAGTATAAAAGAATTAAAAATAGGGTTTATTATGGAAAGAACAAGAAAAATAACAAAAAAGATAGGTAGTATATCGTTTTCATTACTTTCACCAATCGAAATAAGAAAAATGAGTGCAACTAAAGTTATTACTGCAGATACCTATGATGATGATGGTTTTCCTATTGCAATGGGTCTTATGGATCCCAGACTTGGAGTAATAGAACCAGGTCTCAGATGTAAAACCTGCGGCCTAAGAGTTGGAAAGGATAAATGTCCAGGTCATTTTGGTCATATCGATCTTGCAATGCCGGTTGTTCATGTCGGACTTGTTAAATCAATTCGTGATTGTTTAAGATCTACTTGTAGAGAATGTGGACAATTATTATTAACAGATAAACAAAAAGAAGAATTTTTAAATGAAATACGAAAATATAGGCAAGAAGGCCGAGACACCACTTATCAATTTAAACAGATTTTAAAAGAAACCAGAAAAACCGAGAAATGTTATCATTGCGGTCGAGAAGTAGGAAAAATCGAACTTGACAAACCAACCTCAATAAGAGAGAATGGTAAAAAATTAACACCTTCAGAAATTAGAGAATGGTTGGAAAAGATTCGAGATGAAGATTTAGAATTATTAGATATTGAGAAAAATTCAGCAAGGCCTGAATGGATGATTTTAACAGTTTTACCAGTACCACCTGTTACTGTAAGACCTTCTGTTACTCTTGAATCAGGGGAACGCTCAGAAGATGACTTAACTCATAAGCTAGTCGATGTGATAAGAATTAATCAAAGATTGCAAGAAAATAGAGACGCAGGTGCCCCACAACTCATTGTTGAAGATTTGTGGGAACTTTTACAATATCATATTACAACATATCTTGATAATCAAACTTCAGGTATTCCACCTGCACGACATCGTTCAGGAAGACCTCTTAAAACTCTTGCACAGCGTTTAAAAGGAAAAGAAGGTAGATTTAGAAGTAATCTATCGGGTAAACGTGTAAACTTTTCTGCTCGAACAGTTATATCTCCTGATCCAAACCTTAGTATAAATGAAATAGGTGTACCAATTAGTGTTGCAAAAGAACTAACTGTACCTGTAAAAGTAACACCTTATAATATTGAATGGTGTAAAGAGTTAATAAAACAAAAACCAAAGAGTTTAGAAAAATCAGAGGCATATCACCCAAGCGCAAACTATATCATTAGAGAAATAGAAGGAATGAAGCAGCGTATAAAGGTAACTGAAAAAAATGCCGAAGATGTTGCTGAGAAACTTGATATTGGAACAATTATTGAAAGACAACTAATGAATGGTGATCTTTGCCTTTTTAATAGACAACCATCTCTTCATAGAATGTCAATGATGGCTCATAGAATAAAGGTCCTTCCGCATAAAACTTTTAGATTTAATTTAAGCGTATGCCCGCCTTATAACGCAGATTTTGATGGAGATGAGATGAATCTACATCTTTTACAAGGTGAAGAAGCGCAAGCTGAGGCAGAAATATTAATGAAGGTCCAAGAAAACATCCTTTCGCCAAGATTTGGCGGAGCAATAATCGGTGGAATACATGATCATATATCCGGTTGTTTTCTTTTGACTTTTAATGAGAAAAAAATACCTGAAGATGATGCTTCTCATATTTTAGCTGCAGTTAAATATGAAGGAGAAGGATTGAAAACCTTTGAAGAAAATGGTAAATCCTATGTCATGGGCAGGGACATTTTCAGCACAATATTACCTGATGATCTTGATTTGGAATATAAAGCAAAGGTTTGTTTGAATTGTGACGAATGTAAAGCACCAAATTGTCCAAATCATGCATATGTTATTATCAAAAAAGGAGTGCTAAAACAAGGAACCATCGATGAAAACAGCATTGGTGCATTTAAGGGTAAGATTTTAGACAGGATAATAAGAGATCATGGAATGGATAAGGGACGTGAATTTATTGATAATGTTACAAAACTTGGTATAAAAAGTATCACAACCTTTGGTTTTACAACAAGTATCGAAGATGAAGATATTCCAAAAGAAGCAAGGGAACAAATAGAAGAAGGATTGCAAAAAGCAATGAAAAAGATAAGAGGACTTGTAAAGGCATATGAAAACGATGAACTTGAGTCATTACCAGGTAGAAGCATAGAAGAGACACTTGAAATGGAAATAATGAGAGTAACAGGTAGAGCAAGAGATATGGCAGGGGAAATTGCAGGCAGACATCTTGGACTTAATAACAGTGCAGTCATTATGGCAAAATCAGGAGCAAGAGGCTCCATGCTTAATCTTTCTCAAATGTCAGGCTGTGTCGGACAACAAGCAGTTAGAGGTGAAAGGATTCATAGAGGTTATCAATATAGAACTTTACCTCATTTCAAAAAACATGACCTTGGTGCACGAGCAAAAGGTTTTGTTGCATCAAGTTATAAAACAGGTCTAACCCCCACTGAGTATTTCTTCCATTCTATGGGAGGGCGTGAAGGTCTTGTTGATACTGCAGTTCGTACATCAAGATCAGGTTATATGCAAAGACGTTTAATCAATGCACTTGAGGATGTAAAGGTTGAAAATGATGGAACTGTTCGTCACTCAGGTGGACAAATTATTCAATATATGTATGGAGAAGATGGAGTAGACCCTGCAAGAAGCAATAACGGCGTTGCAGTTGATGTAAAAAGAATAATTACAGATATTAAAGAGGGGATTTAATGGCTAAAAAAACAAAAAAACAAGAAAAGACAAAAAAGAAAGAAGAAAAAATTAAAAAAACCCCTCCAAAAGTAAAAAAACCGACTAAAAGTAAAACAGTCTCATCAAAAAAAGAAAAAACAATTACAAAAAAGCAGGATACAAAGAAAAAAACAAAAGAAGTAAAAAAAGATAAGAAGTCAAAAAAACAAAAAAAATCAGTTAAAAAAGAAGAAAAAGAACTAGTTGAGGAAAAACAAAAGGTAGTTGCAAAACCAGTAAAAATTGAAGAGCCACCTGAAGTAAAAAAACTTAGACAAAAAATAAATCAGATTTTAAAAGAAAAAACCCTTCCACATATTGTAATTAATGAAATTATAGATTATATATTAAAATATAAAGAACTTGAATCAAAATTAAAAGATATAGTTACTAAAGCTTTAGAAGAATATGCTAAAAACAAGATTGATCCATCTGAAGCATGTGGCATTGTTGGCGCACAAAGTATTGGCGAACCTGGCACCCAGATGACCATGAGAACATTTCACTACGCAGGTGTTGCTGAAATTAATGTCACCCTTGGACTCCCAAGATTAATTGAAATTGTTGATGCAAGATCAATTCCTTCAACACCTATGATGAATATCTATTTGCAACATGAATATAGAATAAACTCTGAGCGTGCTAAACAAGTTGCAAACCAAATTGAGATAACAAGACTTAGTACAATTGCAGATATTGAAACAGATCTTACAAATCTAATAATTTATGTAAAACCTAATAAGAAAACAATTAAAAATAAAAACATAGAAATTGATGAACTATTGGATAACATCAAAAAAATAAGAGGAATTGATGCCAAAATTGAAAAAGATGATATTAAAATAACCCTAGATGAACCAACATATAAAAAATTACTAGATATAAATGAAACCTTAAAGGAATTAAAGGTAAAAGGTATAGATGGAATAAAACGTATTATTATTAGAAAAGAACCAAATGAAGGATATGTTATATATAGTGAGGGAAGTAATCTAGAAAAGGTAATACAAGTAGAAGGCGTTGATCCATATAGAACCACAACAAATGATATTCAAGCAGTAGGTAGAGTCCTTGGTATTGAAGCTGCTAGAAATATGATAATCCAAGAGGCATATAACACATTAATGGAACAAGGATTAACCGTTGATTTAAGACACATTATGCTTGTTGCAGATGTAATGACTGCAGATGGTACAATTAGAGCAATCGGTCGTCATGGTGTAAGCAAGGAAAAGGAATCTGTTCTATCAAGAGCTGCTTTTGAGATTACTGTTAGCCATCTACTTCAGGCAAGTAGACGTGGTGAAACAGATAAACTTGGCGGAGTTGCAGAAAATATTATTGTTGGACAACCAGTTAATTTAGGGACTGGTGCTGTTGAACTTGTAATGAAAACAAGTAAAAAGAAGGGAAATTAGAATGTTAGATATTGATAAAAATTTAAAACTAACAGTTAAAAAAGGAAAAGTAAAAATTGGTGCTAAAGAAAGTAAAACAGCAATAGATAATGGTTCTGCAAAACTAATTGTTATATCAAATAACTGTATAAATTCTGATGAAATAAAAAAGCTTTCAGATAAAAATAAAATCCCAATTTATAACTATAATAAACATTCAATAGATTTAGGATATATCTGTGGAAAAGCTTTTGCAGTATCTGTTTTTGCAATTATAGATGACGGCGGATCAAATATTCAAAATCTTGTTAAAAAAGGTAATTAAAAATGACAGATATAATGCTATCAAATGAAGCCATGCAGTGTATAAAAATGGCAAGCAATATTACTAAAACAGATATAGTTGACTGTATAATAACAGATCACAAACTAATTTTTATCGTAAAAGCAGGTCAGCTTGGTGCAGCAATAGGAATTAAAGCAAAAAACTTGGAGAAACTAAGAAAGATTTTCAATAAAACAATAAAGTTTGTTGAATTGAACTCAGACAAAGAGAAGTTTATTGTCAATTTATTTAAACCATATAAAATAAATAATGTGACCTTTGAAGACAAAGATGACACATCTATTGCAAAAGTAGAAGTTGATATTAGTGATAAATCCAAAATCATTGGGAAAAATGGCAGAAATATTGAGATAATAAGAGAAATTGCACGTAGACACCACTCTATTAAGGATGTTCAAATAAAATAGAAATTTTTTACCAAAATAATTTTTAAGGGACGTATTATTCTCCAGTGGGGAGTGCTTCTGAAAATAAAAGGAAATTCAAGTAAAAAATCCAATATTGAAACTCTACTTGGCGGAAAAAGTGGTTTTCTTAAGAGTGGTGAGAAGCAATACAAAATTGAAGTTAAAGGAGTCCCAAAATGTACTGAAGCCTGCCCAGCAGGTGTAAATGTAAAGACTTATGTAAATCTAATTGCAAATCGAAAATTTGAAGAAGCAATAGATGTAATCAGGCAAACAAACCCATTTCCAGCAGTCTGTGGTAGGGTTTGTACTAGACCCTGTGAAGATACTTGTATTCTTTCTGAAACTGGAGATACAATTTCAATTAGAGCATTAAAAAGATATGCATCTGATTATGAGCTTGCAAGAAGACCAATTTTTGTAGAGCCCTGTGAAATAAAATATAAAGAGAAAATAGCAATTATTGGTGCAGGTCCTGCGGGTCTTACCGCCGGTGTAGATCTTATACGGCTAGGCTTTCCTGTTTATGTTTTTGAAGCGTCAAATGAACCAGGAGGTATGCTTCGTTATGGTATACCGCCTTACAGACTTCCTGATAGAATTTTGAAAAGAGAAATTGATTGGATAAAAGGACTTGGAGTAAATATAAAAATAAACAAAAAAATTAATAAACCGGAAGAGTTGCTAAAAAAAGGCTTTTCAGCAGTTTTAATCGCAGGAGGGGCTCCAAAATCTTTTCCTCTTGGAATAAAAGGAGAAAAAGCAAAAGGAGTAATTGATTCTTTACAGTTTTTAAAAGATATTAACAATAAAAAATTCAAAAAAATATCTGGAAAAGTAGTAGTTATCGGAGGCGGATCTACTGCATTTGATGCAGCAAGATCTGCAATAAGAATTGGTGCAAGCAAAGTAACAATTGCATATAGACGTGGAATTGAAGAAATGCCTGCAGAAAGAGAAGAAATTGAAGCAGCACAACTTGAAAATATTGAAATCTTAAACTTGGCAATTCCAAAGAAAATCTTGGTAAAAAATAGTAAGGTTACTGGAATTGAATTTCTAAAAGCAAAATTAGGAAAACCAGATAAATCTGGAAGAAAAAGACCAATTCCTATAAAAAATAGTGAATTTTCAATTGATGCAGACTATATTATTTCTGCAATTGGAGCAATTCCTGATATAGGAAATATTGGAGGCGTAAGAGTAACAACACCTCAAGGAGTTATAGAAGTTAAAGAACATAATAAAACAGTTGTAGAAGGCATATTCGCAGCAGGTGATGTGGAAATGGGGCCTTCATCAGTTGTTGAGGCAATTGGTCGAGGTCATAAAGCAGCAAACGGCATTTATTCGTATATAAAACAAACATTTACCCCAAAACCAATAGACCTTGTTGAAACCCTTCAGATAAATCTTGGTTTACCAATTTCAAATAAAATCAAATATAAACATAGGAGATTACCAAAAAACGAGAGGATATCGACCTTTAAAGAGGTTGATAAAACATTAACTGATTTTGAGGCTGTCGAAGAGGCATCAAGATGTTTTTCTTGTGGACCTTGCTATGCATGCGCAGTTTGTCTTCCAAATTGTAAAAACAAGCAACTTGTAGCAGAAATAGATAATTCAAATGTTATTGTTAAATCTCCTCTAGGTCTTTCTGAAGATATATCTGATAATGGGCCAAAGAAATTCACATTAAAATCAAACGGATTTAAAAAATCAATAACCTTATTCAGCCTAACTTCAAAGGTAGACAGCAATTTATGCATAGGTTGTGGAAGATGCGAGGAAGTTTGTGCATATAGAGCAATTAAAAATATAATAAAAAAAGATAAAAAGATAGTATCAAAGGTCGACCATGATTCCTGTGCTTCCTGCAGTGCTTGTGTATCAGAATGCCCTGCAGGCGCAATTACCCAAGGTTATATGTCTGATAAAGAGATCTTAACAAGACTTAAAAACAAAAAAACACCTTTTGAAGGTATAAAGGCTCTAATGAGCTTTTGGAGCACCCCATCTCCATTTTTTAATTCATATGAAGGGGTTATTGATTTAATGTCTGCTAGAAAACCCTCTCCGATGTTTCTTATAAGAGCATTGGCAAATTCAGGAAGAGGGCTTTTATTAATCAAGCCTGATGAGGTCACAGGTTCCCACTATCTTCCCTGGGAAGAACCTCCAGAAAAAGTAATTGATAGTACAAAAAAGATATTAAAATCAGTTGGAATTTCATCTGACAGAATAAAATATGTTGATATAAAAAAGGGAATGGATCCTTATGATTTGCTTAAAGATTTTTCTAAAGAGCTTGATAAAAAAGGACTTAAAAAATTAAAAATTTCAAATTTTCAATACAAAGGTAGTCCTTTTGATGAAGCAATGACTTTATTAAGAATATTAGGTGCATATCCTGATATAAAACCTTTTGATGAAAATGTTATCATCAAATCAGTTAAAAAAGGAGAAAATGCCTATTTTGAAGGATGTATGCCAATGCTTCATTTAATGGGTAAAGCCCATAATCTATATGATCTTGGTAATACCCGTTTTTCAATATTTGAACTAATTGATATATTAAAAATTAAAGCAGGATCAATAAAAGAGCTTTCTTGTCCTTCTAAAAGTTTATTAGAATACATAGGTATGGAGAAAATTATATTCGATATTTCAAAAAAGAATTTTGAGAGTTATAAAAAATTAAAAAC
>Ga0272442_10008221_pt1 | contig 13297 bp, 13 predicted proteins | sample SSMForm2O_FD_200262 | JGI IMG/M metagenome (GOLD analysis project Ga0272442, IMG submission 200262) | Marine sediment archaeal communities from Little Sippewissett salt marsh, Falmouth, MA, United States - SSM-Form-2O | ecosystem: Environmental > Aquatic > Marine > Wetlands > Sediment ...
TTATTTCGGTTTCCCATGCGGGAATGATGAGTATATAAAGTCAAAGGTTTCGGGACTATACAATTTTGTTTGAAATCACATATCTTACGATAAAAACGTATGGAATAATTGCTACTAATACTAAATATGTATTATTTTAATTACAGTTTTTGACCCTACTGAAGGCGACATTCGCGCCAATCGTCCTTAGTATAGTGTTTAATGATGCCTTTCGGACTAATCTCGAACTCGCAAGAGTTAGAGATTTAGCCTATTCGTATCGTTAAACACTACATTTCAATTTTGAGAGTCAAGAAGAACATAGGTCTCTTGCGCTACAATTTCACGTAGACCATCAGAAGTCAACCCTGATATTGGATAATATCGACCTCCACTGAGATCTGCAATATCACGACAGTATCCCAGACGCATGTCCATGAAAGAGTTCCCCACAACTTCAGTATCGATAACAACGGTATGGACCCCGCTAATTCTCGCCTGTTCCGAGATTTCCGTCAATTCATCTCTTATTTTGCCACCCAGCGACACATTGGCCCTACCATCTGAAATCACGACCATTATTGGTTTCGTCTCCTTATCTTTCTTGATCTCTCCCTGCAAAGTGCTCAACCCCTTGGACAAACCCGCCGATAGAGGCGTTTTTCCTCCTGTTGGCATCTCCTTCAAGTAGTTCATGGCCAAATCAACACTAGAGCTAGGTGGCAATATTAGCTCGGCATCCTTTCCTCTAAAGGCGATAAGGCCAATTTTGTCCCTTTTTTGATAAGAATCCATGAGCATGGATAAAACGGCGCCTTTGGCGGCTTCCATTCGATTTACCGCGCCCATAGAACCACTAGCATCTACAACGAAAAGCACCACCGACGAAATCTTTCGCACGCGTTCTTTTTCCCGAACATCTTGCGATTTGACGTTAACAGCGTTGTCCCCCACTCTCATATTCTGGTAAGGTGCAGCAGCCCTTATGGTGGCATCAACGGCTATGTCACGAGAACCTTGAGGCAACCTGTGACGAAGATATCTTCCCGAATTATGCAAGGAGAGGGAATTCATACGCCTGCCACTTATCTTCCGCCGAGGCATTTTGTCCCGTCTTCGGGGCATATCGATGCGTTTTACATCAATGGGATCACCTACACCAAAGACCCTCTCATTATCTGGTCGTTCCCGCGGGGAATTGTTTTCTTCCTGATCATCTCCTTCATCTGGGGAGCGGTCCTCCTGATGATCTTTTTGGCCTTCTTGCTGCTCTTGTTCTTGCCTTTCTTCCTCTTCCTGTTGCTGATGCTCTTCGTTATTTTCGGGCTCTTCTGGTTGGTTATCCTGAAGCGCCTGTTCTAACTGTTCTTGGTTTACGGCAGGAGGCTCAAAGGGTTTGTTTCGCATGCGGTGAGGCAGGGCAAGTTTCATGGCCCGCTCTATGTCCTCTGTTGAAACATCCGTTCGGCCCTCAAAGGCTGCAATGGTCTTTGCAGTTCTGGTGATCACGATCTCTGCCCTATGAGTTTTAACCCCCAGATCTACACACGCTGAGGCCATGGCCTTCAGAAGTTCATCCGAAATGTCCACATCGCCCAGCATTCGCTTTGCAGCTAGAATTTGTTCCTTCAGTAATACTTGATCGGGCTCAAATTGTTCCACGAAATTTAGAGGATTATCATCCATTTCTTCAGATATCTTGACTATTTTTGTCCTGAGATCAACATCATCAATGCTCTCCACGTTAACCTGAAGACCAAAACGGTCCAGAAGTTGAGGTCTAAGCTCGCCTTCTTCAGGGTTCATGGTTCCCACCAGTATGAATTTGGCGGGATGGGCCACAGAGACCCCTTCTCGCTCCACCACATTAACCCCCATGGCTGCCGCATCTAAGAGCACATCGGCCACATGATCATCCAAGAGGTTTACTTCGTCTATGTACAAGATACCCCGATTGGCTGAGGCCAAAATGCCCGGTTCCAAAGCCTTAATTCCTTCCTTTATGGCCTTCTCCACGTCTAAAGATCCGACCACTCTGTCCTCGGTTGCCCCCAAGGGAAGATCAACAATGGGGGTTTTTCGCACAATGCTCTTCAAATAATCTCTATTTTGATAACAAAGGTCGCACATCTCCCCAACGTCTTGAAAACTACAATTGAAAGGGCACCCTTCTACTACAGATATGTCATCTAAAAGCTCGGCCAATGCTCTAACAGCAGTTGATTTAGCGGTACCTTTTTCTCCACGTATCAGTACCCCACCAATGCGAGGGTTTATGGCGTTCAGGATCAGGGCGAATTTCATTTCCTCTTGACCCACAATCGAAGTGAATGGAAGGATCTGTCTTTTGAGGTGGTGCATATTGCTGTCTCCACTTGTGGTTTCATACTTCATAATATAAATCTTTCTTTCGTATGATTATTAGTTTAAATTAACTTAAAACATAATTATTTGAGTAAAATATTCAATTCATGATTTCGTCCTTAGCATTCGATATCATCACAAAATAGAGCATTAGTCTTAAGATCATGGAATAAAGTATAATGGGACCTATTTTTAAACTGCCTGGAGCAAGGTTAAATAATAACACTTTATTTCAAGGAATAACAATATGACATGGCCAAAATCAAACACTCGCCTAGCGATAGGCTTTGGGTGTTATGAACAATGAACAGAGAACGCACAAATAATCTGAAGAGAATAATAAAACGTAACAGGACACCTTGTCCCGTCCTCAATTCCACCTAATAAAAATGTTTCTCGAATACTTGATTAGAACGATGGCGCTTATGACAGCTGGCGTAATCATTGCCAACATAATAATGGAGACAAACATATTGGCAGGATTGGACCGTCCTGTCAGGTGCCTCTGCCGAATATCCAACCTACCCGAAGGCTGCATAACGTCGGTTTTTTCCTGCATGTTGAGCCCCACTGCCGGGAAATCAATCTTATCCGAATTTTATAGAAGAGGAGAGGTCGACGAGACCGAAACGATCCTCACAATCCTAATGAGCACCTTTCCAGTAGTTTTGGGGGAATCACTTTTTAGGATACAAGCACCTGTAGCAATAGTTCTTTTGGGACCGGTAATTGGTGGCATTTACGTTATGCTGAACTTGTTTTCCAGCTTTTTGCAGAGCTTCTTTGCTTTGGTATACTCGAAATTAAGACGTCCTCCGACCACCATTCCCCACCCCTCTTTAAACGAGAATTACACCGAACGATTCCAGTTAAGCAGAGATATGATCATAAAAGGTTTCAAAAAATCGCGTCCCACACTCAGAAGAGTGCTTCCCATCATCGTGGCAACGATGATCTTAATGGAGATTCTAATGAGGCTCGGATTTTTGAATTACACCGAGATCGCCTTTGACCCAATTTTGCGGCTGTTGGGCCTTCCAGGAGAGTGTATAGCGCCCTTGGTTATGCAATTCATACATTTCTCGGCAGGATATGCCGCTGTGGCAGCTTTATTGGATGCAGGCACCATAACTGAAAAACAAGCCATAATTACCCTTTTGGTGGGCAGCATGGCCGTAATAACCATGATCTACATTAGGTACAGCCTTTCCATGTATTTGTCCCTGTTCGGTAAATTTGGCACAAAAATTGCCATCATCAGCTACCTGAGCAGCATGACGGCCAAAGTGATAACTATCTTCTTGGTAGTTATCTTACTTTGAATTTTTTATATTATAGTCGAGAACCAATTAAATAATACTATAGTGTTTAACGATACTTTTCGGACAAATCTCAAACTCACGAAAGTTAGAGATTTGACCTATTCGTATCGTTAAACACTATTCTGGCGAAAACCAATTAGTATCATCTAATTGGTTTTCGACTATAACTGCATTTATTGGTCAAGCACCTGTTCCCTTATCAACGCCTTCAATTTTTCTTCTGCCGCAGGGGATATATCTGGCTTGTGATACATGGTACAACGGGAAGGCATGGGTACCAGCTCCTCATCTAATAGCAAGCAATGGGCATCTTTCATGTTCATCTCCCCTTTTGCATACTGCCCCAAAATGTTCTTGACCTCTGCCTGTTCTCTCGGTTTCAGGCATCCAAATTGCCCCACCAACTTTTCAATCTCTTCTTTCATCTATATTCCCCAAGAAATTCACAGATACGATCTAAATAGATTTTTTTATATAATTATTTAAGAATTGTAATGTTAAGCAACATTCGGCTCAAGAACATATTAAAAATAATAAATGTAACATTGTTTCAATCTTGCATGTTAAACTATCATTGCCCCATGACTGTTAATCTTGCCATTACATATTCTAGTTGAAGAAATGCGAACATCATCATCGGCCATTTTATATGCGATACGGAATATATTAAGAGGATGTAGTTGGTTTTCTCTTCGAATTTCGTTTATCTTACAGGCCATAGGCTCGGTCTCGGGAGATACTACTATGCAATCGTAGTCCTTCTCGATGGCTGATCCGTAAACGTTGTGGATCATCTCTATTTCGAACCGATCTACACCCAATTTTTCTTTTATAACTTTTCTCAGGTTTTTAACCCTGGTGTTGTAGTCTCGAACATATCTGGTCCGCTGACTGCTAGCCATTTCATCAGAGGTCAGAGCTATGACCACCGTGCCACCATCTCCAGCAACCTCAAAGGCCTTTTTCAAGAGGGCCAGATGACCATCATGGATGGGATCAAAGGTACCACCAACTGCAACTTTGGCCATACGACCGGCAAAGAGTTTTAGTCTCTATAAGTAACTACCGGCCAGCTCCTGGGATGGATCTCTCTTTCAAAATGTGACCCACTATCCGCCTAGAGCTGCAAAGGTGACACGTATCTCGCGCCTTGATTCGTACCACTCGAGCTTCAATTCCCCTTTTGGTAAGTTCTTTTTTCAGTTTATCTTCGTCAAAGTGCTGATCGAATCCCAAAGTGATTACATCTGGGTTAAGCTCCTCTATAGGCTGAAAAATATCGTATTCAGATCCTAAAAAGGCATTATCAACCATTTTAAGCGCTGAAACCATCTGTAGTCTCTGATCTTGGGGAATTATCGGCCTTGGTTTGTGTTTCACATTGGTGTCCCTGGCCACGATAACCACTAACTCATCGCCTAAACTCTTGGATTGTTCCAGATAGAGAACATGGCCTGGATGGAGAAGATCGAAGGTCCCTGTGGCCACCACCCTGCTCAAAGCCACCCGTCATCCACCTCATCATTGAACTCAACGTCCAGCAAGGATAGTTGTTGAGGAGTTCCAGAGCGATCATAACAGATCCAACTGCTTTCGTCGAACGGAGGACCTGTAATAATGTGATAGTTTCCGGTCTTAGCAAAGAATATGAGATCTGCGCGAGAGGGTCGTATGTTTGGGGATGGGTGACTGTGAACAGATCCTACCACCCTCATGTTAGGTAGCATGTAAAGCCTAAGTAGAGCACTTTTGTTTGAAGACTCTGTTCCTGGCAACATGAGAACCTCGGTAATTACACCTTCTTCGGCTCTCAATAACCCTGCAAATTCCATCGGCATCGTGGATTTGCAGGCCTCCAGAATGAAATATAGCGTGTCTTTGGCGATGCCCTCCACTCGTATTTGCTGCTTCATCTCTGCTATCCTCACGACTCAAAAATTCTTAAACCCGTCGCCCAATTCGGTTGACCGAAGGTGTATGCAATCTCCAGCCAGCACTTTTGTTTCAGTGCCATCGTTCTCCCTGACCCAGAGTGCACCATCTTCGTCCAAGCCGAAGGCCACGCCCTCAAACTCTCTTCTCCGAGAGATAATCCTTACCCTTCTACCAAGAGTGACCGAGCAGCGCAACCATTCGGCGTGAACCTCTTCAAAGGATGATATCATCTCTTGATGAACTATTTCTATTTCCCGCAACAGATTTTGCACCAATTCCACCCTGGACACCTTTCGCCCCAGTTCTTCGCGAAGGGAGGTCGCTCTCCATTCAATTGGGAATTTGTCCTGGCAAACATTGGCATTAATCCCCGCCCCTGCCACCACGTAATTCAGCCGATCAATCTCTGCATTCATCTCAATGAGAATGCCGCAGATCTTTCTTTCCATTATTGTGAGGTCGTTAGGCCATTTAATCCCTACATCGAGACCATAGAGACAAGAAAGCGTCCTGGCGATGGCCACGCTAAAGGCGATATTGATCTTGAATGCCATGGTAGGATGCAGATCTGGTTTGAAGATGACGCTCATCCACACACCACCCGGCGGGGAGTTCCAAAAACGATCCATTCTGCCCTTACCTTCAGTCTGGACTTCCGTCAATATCACAGTCCCCTCTTTAGCCGACGGCGCCATGTCCTTGGCCAAGGCATTGGTCGAAGAGACTTCAGCAAAGTGGTGGATCGTTTGACCAACGAACTTCGTATCGAGCCCATTTTTGATGATCTCTGGAAGGAGCAAATCGGGCAGATCCGATATACGATAGCCTCTTTTGGTAGAGGCCTCTATGTGGCACCCTTCCAGGCGCAGTGACCGAATGTGTTTCCAGATAGCTGTTCTGCTTATATTCAAATCGGCTGCGATTTCTTCGCCTGACGTCCAAGATCCACGCCGCTGAAGCAGAGTTTTCAGCACCTCGTCCCGACTCAATTCAACATCTACCCCTGTTGAGTAGCACTTTCATCTTGAGACATATAAGATTCTACTGCTGCAGAGATGGCTGCGATCTTGCGAGTATCGGCACCCAAAGCCGAGGCCAAGGACACTCCCTTCTCGTATTCTGCTTCGGTTACCTTTTTCACATCGTCCATTATGTTTTCTTCTTTTAGGAAGTGGGTGTTTATGTCTCCCCGCCTGAACCTTTCATTTCTCAAAACGGCAATGTGGAAGTTAATGTTTGTCTTGACTCCTGTGATTATGTATTCGTACAGGGCGCGTTCCATGCGAGCAATGGCTTCATCTCGGTCTCTGCCTTGAGCCACCACCTTGGATACCAACGAGTCGTAATAAGGCGGTATCACAAAACCTGCGTATACGCCACTGTCCATCCTTATTCCAGGTCCACCGGGGCTTCTGTATCTCTTAATGCGGCCTGGTGATGGCATGAAGTCGTTCAGAGGGTCTTCGGCATTGATCCTGCACTCAATGGCCCAGCCTCGCATCTCAATCTCATTTTGGGAATAGTCCAAATCGTCCCCTGAAGCTATGCGGATCTGCTCTTTGGCCAAGTCCACACCGGTGACCATCTCTGTAATGGGATGTTCTACCTGCAAACGGGTATTCATTTCCAGGAAGTAGTAGTCGCCTCGGGAGTACATGAACTCCACCGTGCCTGCGCTCCTGTAGTTGATGGCTTTTGATGCGCGAACGGCGATATCCCCCATCTCTTCCCTCAACTCAGGAGTCATTATGGGGGATGGCGATTCTTCAATCAGCTTTTGGTGACGTCGTTGGATGGAACATTCTCTGTCGGATACGTAGATGGTGCTGCCTTTGGAATCTGCCAATATCTGGAACTCGATGTGCCTGGGTTCGGGCAAGTATTTTTCCACGTAGATGGTCTCATCGCTGAAAGCAGATCTGGCGATGGACTGTGCAGACGTCAGTGCAGGTGCCAAGTCTTTTTTGTCCCATACCACAGTCATTCCAATTCCGCCACCCCCTGCAGCGGGTTTTAGCATCACGGGATAACCTATGACCTCGGCCAGATCCACGGCCTCCTTGGGGTCTGAAATCCCTTCCTTGCTCCCGGGAATGATGGGCACACCAGCATCTTTCATGATGTGCCTGGCGGCGATCTTGCTGCCCATGTTATCGATGGCATAACTGCCGGGACCTATGAATACGATATCATTTTCCTCACATGCCCTGGCAAACAACGGATTTTCGGACAGAAAACCGTATCCTGGATGGATCGCTTGGGCACCTGTTTGTTTTGCAGCTTCCAAGACCTTGTCAATTCTCAAATAACTCTGAGAAGCTGGAGGGGGGCCAACGTAAACTGCCTCGTCCGCGTACTTGGCAAAAAGGGCGTTCTTATCTGCTTCGGAGTAAATTGCCACAGTAGAGATGCCAAGCTCACGACAGGCCCTCATTATTCGTATGGCAATCTCACCACGGTTTGCAATCAGAATCTTCTGAAACATCGCCAACCTGCAATGCACCATGAGCGTAAAAACCTTTGGCGATCGCTGACGAAAAGCCAAGTATTTAATAATTTCATAACTTTCTTCCCCATATGAAGCCCAGGGACATGACAAAGCAAGAATGTGACGAATTAATTTCTAAATCAAGGGTGGGGCGGATAGGTTTATCCTCAAATAGTAAGCCTTATGTTATACCCATATCTTACGTTTATTCGGGAGGGGTGATCTACCTCCATTCAGGGGTCAGGGGCAAGAAGCTGGAGATGGCCAAAGAGAACCCCCAAATTTGCTTTGAGGTAGATTCGTTGGAAAATAGCCAATGGAAAAGCGTGGTTATATCCGGTAATGTCCGCGTATCCGATTCACTGGATTCAAAACAGAAGGTATTTGACATGTTCATCAAAAGCAAGATGGGGGGACATGGTGGCAAAGCTTTCAAACGTGAAGATTTGGATAAGATGCCCATGTGCATATGGGAAATCGAAATAGAAGAGATGACTGGTCGACAAGGCGTTTGGTGAAGGACGGCAAAAGTTTGAATATCGATTCTGAACAAGATTAATGATGATGCTTTCATGACTGCGATCAAGTGGACCGAGAAGTACAGGCCTCATAAGCTGAAAGAGGTGCTGGGAAACGGAAAGGCCATCGGGGAGTTGCACACTTGGGCCCAATCCTGGGAAACGGACGCGCCTGAATACAAGGCCGTCATTTTATACGGACCTGCAGGGGTGGGTAAGACCTCGGCGGCTTTGGCTCTGGTCGATGAGTTTGACTGGGACTACATTGAGATGAACGCCAGTGATGATAGAACCGCCACAGCCATAGACAAGATTGCAGGTTCGGCCTCCAAAACGAGAACTTTCTCTGGCAAAAGGCGCCTTATCATTTTGGATGAGGCAGACAATCTCTACGGCAGAGTGGATCGCGGAGGCACTGCGGCCATGCTCAAGTTGGTGAAAAATACAGATCAACCAGTGATCCTCATCGCCAACGAATATTACGACATATCAAAGACGTTGCGCGATGCCTGCTTGGGAATTCGTTTTCGGAGCATAGTAAAGAGGACTGTAGCTTCAGTTCTCAGGGAGATCTGCAAAAATGAAAGCGCTAATTGTACACCAGAACTTATAGAGCAAATCTCAGAGATGGCGGGCGGAGATCTGCGCGGTGCGGTGAACGATCTGCAAGCTGCGATTGAAGGGGCAGATGTCCCAAGTGCTGTGGCTTTCACCGCAAAAAGAGATTCTAAGTCTAACGTATTCGAAGGAATGGCCAAGATTCTCAGAGGATCGAGTATGTTGGAGGCTGTTAAAGCCACTTATTCTCTGGACGAAAGTCCTGAAGATTTGATCCATTGGATCGACGAGAATTTGCCTCAAGTTTATGCAAAAGGGGATCTTTCGTCAGGGTTTGATAGCTTATCCAGAGCTGACGTCTATCTGGGTCGAGTGAGAAGGCGACAGAATTACGGCATGTGGAGATACGCGTCCTTCATGATGACAGGAGGCATTGTTGCAGCCCGAAACGAACGTAAGGGCGGATATGTGGCTTTCAGGCCGCCAGGCATATGGCGACGGATGGGACAGACCCGAAACGCTAGAAACATTCGCGATTCTACTGCCACAAAAATTGGGAAACATTGTCATGTCAGTTCGCGGGTTGCCAAGATGGACCTGATGGAGTTCTTTGGTCTGCTTCTAAAGAACAAAGCTTTGGCACCCAGAGTGACCGCTTTGCTTGAGTTCACTACAGAGGAGATCGCTTACCTGATGGGTAGCAAGTCCACCACAAAGAAAGTCTCTCGGATCCATGATGAAGCACAACGTCTTCTGGAAGACGAAAGAATAGCAGAGATCGAGTCCGGTTGGGGTTGGTCTGCAGAGAAAGAGAAACCCTCCAAAACATATAATTCTGCTGAAATAGCGGAAGTGAATTTGAACTCCAGAACAGATGAGTCGAAATCGAGCGATAACCCAGAGCCCATTGACAATGCAGAAGTGGTTACCGATTATCAAAAAGAAGAGACGAACGGGCCCGACAACTCTTGCCAGGCGGGCAAAAGACAGAAGTCACTTTTCGACTTCTAGTCTCATTTTTAAGTTTAGTTACTCAGAAGGTACTAAGTTCGCCCCTCATCAATTTGTCCTTTATGGTCATTATGTCGTCCAGCAATTGATTGGCGACATCTTCTGCTTTTGGTTGGATGTGGGACAAGCTTGCTCCTCTCTTAGGAATTGTCTGAATGCTTAGCACGTGAGGCTCGTCAATGGGCTTGCCAATCTGAGAAAGAATCTTTACGTACACTTCATCCACGTCTTCTACCTCTTCCACAATCTTATTTGCGATTTGATTGGATAGCAAATTATATATCTTGCCAACGTGTCTTATGGGGTTCTTACCAGAGGTGGCCTCCATGCTCATGGGTCGGTTGAGTGTAATCAGCCCATTGGCTCGATTTCCTCGGCCCACTGATCCGTCATCACCCATCTCTGCAGAAGTTCCTGCCACGGTAAGGAAGATAGATTCCTTATCCACATCGTCAGCGACGTTCAAGTAGACTTTGACCTTTTTGGAAGTGTACTGGGGGCTGTTATCCAATATCTTCTGGACGATCTCCTCTTTGGTGGCAATATAATGGTCCAAGTCGTCAAGATGCCTACCAACCATGCCACATGCTACGGTGAGGTTTATCACGTCGCCTTCTCTCATGCCCATTACCTTGACGTCCTCGCCTATGGCAGGGATTTTGTCTCTGAGGTCCATTAGGAAGTTTTCAGTATTGTATACCAGCGTCTCGGTTTCAGAGAAAGGGGCGTAACCGACGCCAAAAGAAGTGTCGTTAGCACATGGTGCATCTCTTTGGAAAACGTCTCTAAGGTCTGAAGAGCCAGTGCCAATCTTGCAGTCCAGAACGATTTCGTTATCGACATCCAAGTTCCTATGAATGCTCTTTATGTAATTTTTGGCGGCCTTTAGTGCCACAATTTCTACCGGAATTTCCATTTCATCAAAATTTCTGGTGGCTCTTCCCGAAAGCAGGATGTATATGGGTTGAATGATATCGCCACCGCCAAAAGCTGGTTTGGACCTTCCTGCCACTATTTGAGTCTCATCTGTATTGTGATGCAGGACGACACCAACTCTTTCTGTGTATTCCTGGCAAAGTGCACGGCTGACCGACTCCGCTATGCCATCAGAAAGACTGTCTGGATGTCCGATACCTTTACGCTCTACAAGCTCGATCATCTGTTGTTCTATTGGCTGTTGGGTTATCTGCTCAACTTTTATATTTCTCTTCATGCCAACTTCCTCTGTTAAAGTATGCAATGACAAAAAAGATCGATAGCATATTAAGATTTGGGGGGGTCTTAATCTTTCGTATAATTTTACAGTGTTTAACGATACCTTTCGGATTAATCTCAAACTCGCAAGAGTTAGAGATTTGGCCTATTCGTATCGTTAAGCACTATTCTGGCGAGAAACAATTAGTTTCATCTAATTGGTTCTCGACTATAATATAAGGAATCCTTATAGATCAAATGAACGGTATGAGTTATTTAGCGATATTGGTGAAGGTGCCGGATATCCTGGAGTAAAGAAAACAAAGATAGGCAATATATTCAATGAAATACATAATAAAATGTTATTTCTATTTGACTACGGAGACGAATGGAGGTTTGTTGTTAAATATCTGGGAGAAGATGAACCAAAACATGAGTTTACTTATCCCATAATAATTGAAATTATTGGCGATTCACCAATGCAATATGAGAATTAGGTAACACGGATATAACAAGCAGCCAAATAGTGAATGACGTTGACAGGCGCGACCCCCCATATCACATCGCATTATTGTAACTGACGTGATTCAGCGAGTTCAAAGGTGATTGGATTTGGGGATGGGTAAAAACTGACATGCTTAATTCCACGACCCACTTCAATAAATCCCATCTTTAAGACCGTTCACACCTTTCAATTTTCATGCCATCGTTATCCACCTTTGTGGCTATGGCAACTTCCAGACCCAAAGGTTCGAGGAGCTTTGCAACTTCGTCTTCATCTTTATCGGTGACCACAGCAATTGAGGGACCTACTGAGCTCATGCCTACAAACTCCAAGCCACAATCTCTGAGATCGCTCATATATTGGTAAATTTTAAAGCTGTGGTTCTCCACTTCGGCCCGTTTTGAGCCTCTAAATTCAAGCTCCCAGATGACGTTGCCGATTCTCTTAAGGTCGTTTTGCTCCAGAGCAGGAATGAGATCCATGAGCAGTAGATAGGCCTTTAGTTCTCGATCACGGTAATCTAGATCACGTGCTCTGTTCATGAGCAGATCGAACTCCTGTCTACCAGATGACGAGGCACCAGTGGGGGGAATTATGATGAAAACGTTTTTTCCTTCTGCAAAGGAATGCTGGTAGACAAGCACCAGTTCGTCGCCGGTGACAACCATCCCTCCGTAAGTTGCCGCAGCGGGTCCAACCCCAGTTTCAAAACCCAAAGTGACCCTGTTGTCTTCGGTCTCTTCTACGTAATTGTTACCTATGAGAAGACGGATCTGCTCCGCGTTTAGAGGTGATCCTAAGGCGGCGTTCATGGCATGAGCAACGGCTAAAAGAGACGAACCTGTAGAACCGAGACCGACGTGCTTTCTCTGATGGTCTAGAACTTTGACCTTGAAACCACCATTATAGCCCACCGTTTTTTTAAATACCTCTACAAAGTGATGGATAATTGAAGCCCTGCTATAATCTATGTGACCGTCAGATGATGTGCATTCCACCTCTGCACAGCAGTATATCTGAAGAGCAAAACCAACCCCTCCCCCTCCAGGTCGATCGGGCGCGAAACGATTCATATCCAGCACAGTGATGTGAATTCGCCCAGGTGTTGTGACCTTAATTTTCCCTTCAAATGGCGAAAGTTGGTAATCATTTTTCAGCCCAATGGTGTTTATGTTATCCCCAGGGGAGAAGGGGCTGAATTCGTACTCCACCAGGTCCATGTCCCCTCCTCGTATCTTCATGGTTGCCATCTTTTCTCGCTCCTTTCGTCCTCTATTCTATTCGTATAGTTTTATCCTGTGCGATCGAAGTAGACGTTCTTGCCGGATGCGCTGAGGGGAATTCCATAGGCCACATTGCAACCTGCCATCCACCCTAGTGATAATGCACTCGTTCCAGCAGTAAACATTATGCGGTTGTCTAC
>Ga0272442_10008224_pt1 | contig 13294 bp, 17 predicted proteins | sample SSMForm2O_FD_200262 | JGI IMG/M metagenome (GOLD analysis project Ga0272442, IMG submission 200262) | Marine sediment archaeal communities from Little Sippewissett salt marsh, Falmouth, MA, United States - SSM-Form-2O | ecosystem: Environmental > Aquatic > Marine > Wetlands > Sediment ...
GGTTATCAGCTTGACAGCCTGATCAAGGCGATCAAGAAGATCCTGCGTCTGGACACCGGGCCGCGGGCGGTGCTGGTGGGCGTGGGGAACCTGGGTTCGGCGCTTCTGGCGTTTCCGGGTTTCGGGTTGTACGGTTTCGAGATCGCGGCGGCGTTCGACGTAGATAAGCGGAAGATCGGCCGGAGGAAGAGCGATGTCGTGGTCGAGGACGTGGCGCGGCTGAGCAAGCTGCGGAGGCGTCGCATCGATCTGGGGATCATCGCGGTGCCGGAGGAGGCGGCGCAGGAGATCGCCGATGATCTGGTGGATGTGGGTATCCGGGGCATTCTGAATTTCTCACCTCGTTACATTGCTGTTCCCAAGCGAGTCAAGGTGATCACGATCGACATCGCTATGGACTTAGCTCGCTTGCCTTACTATATGCCGTCGAGTTGATGTGGACGACGTTGGTCGTCCGTAGAAAACGCGTTGAAGTCTAGTAGTGCAGAGCAGGGACACGGGAACCACCACCTACGAGATAGCTGCTTGATGTCATGGGCGCCCGCTTGTCCCGGATAGGTGCAAGATGGATACCGTCTTTATCGGCAGACTGAAGAGCCTCCTGGACGCGGTGGCGGAGCAGATGCATCTTTACGTTCCTCGCAAGGTTGACGGGCACTACGTGTGCGTCGGCTACGACCCGAGCGTCGAGACGGCCGTGGAGTACAACACGATTCGCGTATGCACTCCGGTGAAGGAATTCCTGTTCCCGTTGCGGGAGCTGGCGGCGGTGTTTCCCGAGCCGGTGGCGCCGGCGGACGTGCGGCCTTTTGCCGTTTTCGGGCTGAAGGCGTGCGATCTGCGTTCGATTGAGATTCTGGACAAGGTGTTCCTGGAGAAGGATTTCGAGGACCCGCTGTACGTTGCGCGTCGTGAGAACATGTTCGTGATTTCCTCGGACTGCACGGAGCCGGGAGAGAGCTGTTTCTGCAGCGTTCTGGAGGGCAAGCCCTATGCGGAGGGTGGTTTCGATCTGAACGTTTCTGCGGTCGACGACGGGTTTGTCGTGCAGGCGGGTTCGTCGAAGGGCAAGCGTTTCCTGTCGGAGCACGCGTCGATCTTCGGTGACGTGCCCGACGCGCTTTTGGCGGAGCGGGACAAGAACCGGGCGGGGGTGCAAGCGTCGCTGGAACGGATCAACGCGGACTATCAGTTGGGCGGGGCGAGCAAGGACGCTGTCGAGCAGGGCTACGAGTCGGAGGTTTTCGACGAGCACGCGCGGACGTGCGTGGAGTGCCAGGCGTGCACACGGGTGTGTCCGACGTGCCATTGCTTTTACCTGTACGACACGAAGCAAGAGGACTACTTCGGCAAGATGAAGATGTGGGACAGTTGCATGCGGACGGGGTATGCCGAGGTGGCGGGGGGTGGCAACCCGCGCAAGATTCTGGGCGACCGGCTGCGTCATCGCCTGATGCACAAGTTCGTTTATTTCCTGGAGCGTTACGGGATGGAGATGTGCGTGGGTTGCGGGCGGTGCGTGGATGCTGAAGCCGGCGATATGGACATCCGTATGGTGCTGAAGAGGCTGAGTGACGAACTGACCGACAAGGGCAAGGCAGTAGCGAAAAAGGCGAAATGACGGCGAACTTATACCAACCCATCAACGGACAGATCACTGACGTGATCGATGAATCTCCGACGATCAAGAGCTTCGTGATTGCGCCGGAGCATGATTTCCAATTTGCGACGGGTCAGTTCGTGGAACTGACGCTTCCGGGCGAGGGTGAGGCGCCGTTTACGCCGTCGTCGTCTCCGAGGATCAAGGAGAAGATGGAGATCACGATCATGAAGGCCGGTCGGGTGACGGCCCAACTGCACGGGTGCGGCAAGGGGCAGCGTGTGGCGATTCGCGGGCCATACGGGAACGGCTATCCGATTGATGATTTCGCGGGCAAGCATGTGTATATCGTGGGCGGCGGTGTGGGTCTGGCGCCGATTCGGTCGCTGTTTCTGACGCTGGTGGATCGGATCGGTGATTTCAAGTCGGTGGTGTGCCGGTTCGGGGCGCGGACGCCGGCGGATTTCATCTACAAGGACACGCTGTTCGGGGAGTGGCAGAAGCTCGACGGGGTGGAGATGAAGCTGACGGTTGACGAGGGCAACGGCGACTGGGACGGGCATGTGGGGGTGGTGACGACGATTCTGGGTCCGAAGGACGTGGACATCAAGAACGCGGTGGCGGTGGTTTGCGGTCCGCCGATCATGATGAAGTTCGCGACGGTCAATCTGCTGGAGTACGGCTTCGATCCGAACAGCATTTACCTGTCGATGGAGAAGAACATGAGTTGCGGCGTGGGCAAGTGCGGGCACTGCATGCTGGGCAAGTACTACGTGTGCAAGGACGGCCCGGTGTTCACGTACGCGCAGGTGCACAAGTACCCGAACATCTGGGAATGAGAAGACCGAGGGTTTAGAGAGACGCAAGCTCATGAGTGCAAAGCTGATCGTTGATGTGGCGAAGGCGGATTTGCAGGCGGCGTCGCAGGTGCGGTGTTCGTACAAGCATCATCCCGGCAACAGGGGTTTCGACGCGCTGCTGGAGATGATCCGTTTCGCTTTGATATGCCGTCGGTGTGAGAGCGCTCCGTGCGTGAAGGCGTGTCCGCAGGAGGCGCTGGAGAAGGTGCCGAGCGATGGGAACGACGCGGGTATTCTGAAGCGTGCCAACATGAAATGCACGGGTTGCGGCACGTGCGCGATCGCGTGTCCGTTCGGGACGATCTACACGGATCTGATTCCGTTTCCGAGCAGCGTTTGCGATGTTTGCGAGGGTCGTTTGGGCAAGGGTGAGAAGCCTCTATGCGTGAAGACGTGCGGGGACGGTAGCATCGACTATGGCGAGGTGAAGCCGAGCGAGGACCTGGTGGAGGTCTTCGACGGCATCGTGGCGAAGGTGGCGGGGGGCAGCATGTGGGAGCCGCTGCTGAAGAGTGAGGAAGAGGCCAAGAAATGAGTGAAGCGCTGACGAATGTGTTCTGGATTCTGGTCTTTCCGGGCTTTGTGTTCACGCTGGCGGTGGGTCTGTTCGCGTCGTGGCTGGTGCGGAAGGTCAGCGCGCTGGTTCAGTGGCGTGTCGGTCCGCCTGTTTATCAGCCGGCGGTGGACGTGATGAAGCTGATGGGCAAGGAGATTCTGATTCCCGAGAGTGCGCACCGGGCGGTATTCGTGACGGCGCCGCTGGTGGGGCTCTCGGGCGTTCTGTTGCTGGCGACGATGCTCTGGCTGGCGGGGGCGGGCACCGCCTTCGTCGGGGACATCATCGTGGCGATTTACCTGATGGTGTTGCCATCGCTGGCGTTGATTCTGGGCAGCAGCGCGAGCGGCAGCCCGCACGCGAGCGTGGGCGCGGCGCGGGAGATGAAACTGGTGCTGGGGTACGAACTGCCTTTGGTGCTGGCGTTCGTGGTGGTGATTATCAAGACGGCCGGACGGTTGGAGGCGGCCGAGCAGTTGAGTCTGGTGGCGCTGGCGCAGCATGCGCCGGTGCTGAGCATCTCGGGGCTGCTGGCGTTCGTGGTGGCGTTGCTGTGCGTGCAGGCGAAGCTGGGATTCGTGCCGTTCGATATCGCCGAGTCGGAGGCGGAGTTGGCCAGCGGCGTGATGATTGAATACTCGGGGGCGCTTCTGGCGGTGTGGAAGCTGATGCAGGCGATGATGCTGGTGGCGTTGCCGTTGTTTTTGGTGGTCGTGTTCCTCGGTGGCTTGGGCACATCGGGGTTGGGTGTGCTGGGGGGTATCGGCAAGTACGTCCTGGTGGTTGTGCTGGTGATCTTGATCAAGAACACGAATCCTCGCGTGCGCATCGACCAGGCGATGCGATTCTTCTGGTGCTACTGTGGCACGGCGCTGGTGGCGGCGGTGATCCTGGCGACGCTGGGGAATTACTACGGCCTGAGATGGCTTTAGGGTGAGCGCATGAATTGGAAGATGTGGGCATTGAAGAAATCGGTGTGGGTTTTTCACGTCAATTGCGGTGCGTGCAACAACTGCGACATCGAGATTGTGAATCTTCTGACGCCGAAGTTCGATGTTGAGCGATTCGGGATCAAGCTGGTGGGCTCGCCTCGTCATGCCGATGCGCTGCTGGTGACGGGGGCGGGGACGCGGCAGGCGGCGGTGCGCCTGCGGGAGGTGTACCGGCAGACGGCCAAGCCTTGTGTGGTTTTCTGCATGGGTGCTTGCGCGTGTGGTATGGGGATTTTCGAGGGGGCCTATCACATTGCGGGCCCCATCGACAAGATTGTCAAAGAGGTCGATCCGAATGCCATTGTGGCGTACGTGCCGGGCTGTCCACCGAAGCCTGAGGCGATGATTTCGGGCGTGGTGAAGGCGCTGGCTGCGATTTAGGTGAGAGAGGCTATGAAGCAGGAAGAGCTGGACAAGCGATTGCTGGAGGTGGAAGGGCAACTGATCGGTATCGAGCGGACGGCCGCGAATCGGGTGTATCTGCTGTGCGAGTCAGAGAACGTCTATCCGATCTGTCTGTTTCTGTTCGATACGCTGGCGCTGCGGTTCGTGATCTCGACGGGGGTCGATGCGGAGCATTGTTTCGAGGTGCTGCATCATTTCACCGACGATGCGTGCGGGTGCATGGTGACGGTGAAGGCTTTTATTCGGGACCGGGAGTCGCCGGAGATCGAGTCGATCACGCCATTGATTGCCGGGGCTGAGTGGATCGAGCGGGAGATGCATGACATCCTGGGGATCAAGTTCAGAAACCATCCCAATCTGAAGCGACTGATCTTGAATGACGATTGGCCGGAGGGCGTGTACCCCTTGCGGAAGGAAGTGCAGAGATGAGTGAGACGGTGCGAAAATCTGTTCTGGCGGTGGGGCCCTTCCATCCTTTGCAGGAGGAGATGGAGTTCTTTCAACTGACGGTCGATGGCGAGATCGTTACGGATATCGACGTGCGGATCTCGTACAATCACCGGGGGATCGAGAAGCTCAGCGAGGGCCTTCAGTTCGATCAAGTGCCGTTTCTGGTCTCGCGGATCTGTGGGATTTGTTCGGCGTCGCATCCGCTGGCTTACGTGCAGGCGGTCGAGGAGATTGCGCAGGTGGAGGTGCCCGATCGGGCACGGTACGTCCGGACGATCATCAACGAGCTGGAGCGCATCCACAGCCACCTGCTGTGGGTGGGGCTGGGCGGCCACTTCATCGGGTACGACACGGTGTTTATGTGGGCGTGGAAGTACCGCGAGCCTGTGTTGGATTTACTGGAGGAGATCACGGGCAACCGGAACAACTACGGGAACGTCAAGGTCGGTGGCTGCCGGGAGGATATTCCGGACGAGCTGGTGCCGAAGATTCAGCAAGAGCTCGACGCGCTGGAGAAGAAGACGGAGATGCTGACGAAGGCGGTGCTGGACGATCCGGTTTTGCATGCGCGTCTGAAGGGGGTGGGGATTCTCACGAAGGACGATGCGGTTCAGTTCGCGGTGACGGGTCCGACGGCGCGGGGCAGCGGGGTGGATATCGATGTGCGGCACGACGATCCGTATGCGGCGTACAGTGACCTGGACTGGAAGGTGATCAGTCAGCCGGAAGGGGACGTGTTCGCCAAGGCGGTGGTGCGTTTGCTGGAGACGCTCGAAGCGGTCAAGATGATCCGCGAGGCGCTGAAGAAGCTGCCGAAGGGGCCTGTGGCGGTGGAGGTGAAGGAGATTCCGCCGGGGGAGGGTTGCGGGCACGCGGAGGCGCCGCGGGGCGAGACGTTCCATTACGTGCGGAGCGACGGGGGGAACCGGCCTGTGCGGCACAAGGTGCGGGCGCCGAGCTATGTCAATGTGCCTTCGTTCAAGGCGTCGTGCATCGGGGAGAGCATTGCGGATGTGACGATTACGCTGGCGGCGGTTGACCCGTGTTATAGCTGCACGGAACGCATGGCGGTGGTGGATAGCCGGAAGCAGGTCATCCACGACTATGAAGGCCTTCTGCGGTTGAGTCGGGAGAAGACGGCGCGGCTGAAGAAGGAGATCGGAGCACCGGAAATGAAACTGGAGGATATCTAAGTTGGACGCGATCCTGCTCTATCCGGTTTTCGTGCCTTTGGCGGTGGGCTTCGTGCTGTTGTTCCTGCCCAGGTGGTTGCAGCTTTTGTCAAAGGGCGTGACGCTGGCGATCTCGGTGGCGGCGCTGGTGTTGGCCGTGCGCATCATGCGGCTTGACGATGCGTCGTATGCGTGGTCGATACTGGCGCTGGGCGAGTTCAAGCTGGATTTGCTGCTGGTCTCGCAGCCTTTGGGCTCGTTCATCCTGGTGTTTGCGATGGGGTTCGGCGTGTTGATCACGGTGTACTCGCTGAAGTCGAGCGCGACGGTCAGGCGCGTCAATGAGTACTACGGCTCTATTCTGTTAGCGATTGGCGGTTCGGCGGGGATTCTGCTATCCAACCATCTGGTGTTTTTGCTGATCTTCTGGGAGGTTGTGACGGCGGCGCTGTACATGCTGGTGAGCACGGGGGGGAAGAATTCGAACTTCGCGGCGACGAAGAGTTTCGCGATGATCGGGGCTTCGGATGCAGGGTTTTTGCTGGGCATCGGGATGGTGTGGGTGCTGGCGGGGACGTTTGTGATCTCGGAGGTCAATCTGGCGACGACGTCGGCGTTGCCGATCATTGCGTTTTTGCTGTTGATGGTGGCGGCGATCACGAAGGCCGGGGCGATGCCTTTGCATACGTGGCTACCGACCGGCGGCGAGTACGCGCCGACGTCGGTGATGGCGTTGTTGCCAGCGGCGTTGGACAAGCTGTTGGGGATTTATCTTCTGGTGGTTATCACGCGGGGGATGTTCGTGCTGGAGCCGGGAGGGGCGTTGGGCCTGGTGCTGGCGATTATCGGGGTGGCGACGATTGTCATTGCGGTGATGATCGCGATGGTTCAGCACAACCTCAAGCGGCTGCTGTCGTATCATGCGATCAGCCAGGTGGGGTACATGGTTCTGGGCATCGCGACGATGACGCCGATCGGGATCGCGGGCGGTGTGTTTCACATGCTGAACCATGCCATTTACAAGTCGTGTCTGTTTCTGTGCGGTGGGGCGGTGGAAGAGGCGAGCGGCACGGCGGATCTGGAGGCGCTGGGTGGGCTGGGCCGGAAGATGCCTTTGACGTTCGCGGCGTGCATGATCGCGGCGTTGAGTATTTCGGGTATCCCGCCGCTGAACGGGTTTGCGTCGAAGTGGATGGTTTACCACGGCGTTGTGGAAATGGGTCGGACCCAGACGGGCGCGGCGGCGGGGCTGTGGCCGCTCTGGCTGGTCGGCGCCATGTTCGGCAGCGCGCTGACACTGGCGTCGTTCGTGAAGATTTTGCATTCGATCTTCCTGTCGCGCCTGCCCGACAAGCTGAAAGAGACGCGTGAGGTTTCGGTGCTCCAGACGCTGCCCATGCTGGTGCTGGCGTTTCTGTGCGTGCTGTTCGGGGTTTTCTATCTTGTGCCGCTGAAACAGTTCATCTTGCCTGCGCTGGGTGTGGAAGAGGACGTTGTGCCGTTGCTGGGCGGCTGGCAGGCGGTGGTGGCGACGGCGCTGTTGCTGATTGGCCTGGGCGTTGGGCTCGTTGTGCTGGTCCTCAGCGCGTTCGCCAAGAAGGTTCGCATGGTCCCGACGTGGACGTGCGGAGAGATACAGTCCAACGATGAGATGATCATTCCGGGGACGCACTTTTACAAGACGGTATCCTCGATGAATGGCCTGAGGCAACTGTACAAGGGTCAGGAGCGGGGACACTTCGATTTGTACGACCAGGGCGGTCGTGCGGGTCTGGCGGTGACGGGTCTGCTCAAGTGGCTGCACAGCGGTGTTCTGCCGGTCTACCTGACGTGGGTGGTGCTGGGGCTGCTGGTGGTGTTGTTGGCAATGTGCAATATCTGGTAAAGGACGACGGCGATGGCCTTGTTCTACATTCTGCTGGTGTTCATGGTGATCGCGGCGGTTATCGCGGTGGAGACCAAGGACTTGCTCAGTGCGGTGATCTGCGTCGGGGCGATTGGTTTCGGTGGCTCGCTCATGTTCCTGCTGTTGCGCGCTCCGGATATCGCCATGACGCAGATCGTGGTTGAGGTTCTGGGCTTGATCATCCTGATCCGAGCGACGATCTCTCGCGACCTGACGTTCATCAGCGGCGACCGGGAATTCGTGGGGACGGTGGTTTCGGTGGTGCTGCTGTTCGTGATCTTCATGGCGGGGATGCGCATCTTCGATACCCTGCCGGAATTCGGCGTTCCCGTCTTCGCGCAGCTTCCGGAGACGGCGTCTCGTGCTTATATCGCGCGAGGCTTGAGCGACACGGGCGCGACCAACCTGGTGACGTCGATCTATCTGGACTACCGCGCGTACGATACGCTGGGCGAGGCGACCGTTCTGTTCACGGCAGTGATCGGCGCGACGGCGATCCTGCGCAGCAAGAGCCGCAAGCGGCTGGAGGAATCCGAGCTATGAGTGGCATGACCGTCATCGTCAAGACCGTCAGCAGTTGGGTCAAGGTGCTGATCTTCCTGTTCGGGATTTACATCATTCTGTTCGGGCACCTGACGCCGGGCGGCGGGTTTGCCGGCGGGGTGATCCTGGCTTCGTCCTACGTGCTGCTCATGCTGGCTTTCGGCAAGTCGCTCGTACAGAAGAATCTCCCCACGCTGATCGCCTCGAAGCTGGATTGCCTGGGCGCGTTTTTGTTCGCTGTGATTGGCGTTTTGGGATTGGTGTTCGGGGGGACGTTCTTTGCGAATTTCCTGTACCAGAAGTATCTGCCGGGACAGCCTTTCGATCTGGTGAGCGGGGGCACGATCCCTCTGTCGAACATCGCCATTGGCATCAAGGTTGGCGCGTCGCTTTTCCTGGTCATTTTCGCGCTGGCCGCTTTTCGCTACGACACTGCCGGGCCCGATGAGAGTGGAACGGCCGGGCAGAAGGAGTAAGACCCATGGCTTATGCGTTGTGTTTCTTGTTGTTCATGATCGGTCTGTACTGTGCCGTGGTGAAGAAGAACATGGTCAAGATCGTGCTCGGCATCATGATCATGGAGTATGCGGTCAATCTCTTCCTGATCATGCTGGGCTATGTCAGCGGCGGTGTGGCGCCCATCATCGATCGGGCTTCCTACGATGCGCAGACCGGGACGATTGCGACGCAGTTCCTCAGTGCCTCGGTCGATCCGCTGCCCCAGGCGCTGGTGCTGACGTCCATTGTGATCAGTCTGGGCTCGCTGGCATTGATGATTTCGATCTGCATCCGGACGTATTCGAAGTATGGCACGTTCGATATCACCGAGATTAGGAGGCTGCGAGGATGAACGTACCGCTGCCCATGTTCGTTGCGATTCCTCTCGTGGCGGCCTTCATACTGCCGGCGTTTGGCAAGGGGCTCAAGAGCGTTGCGACGTTGCTGGCCAATCTTGTGGTGCTGTGTCTGCTGGCGATGGCGGTGATGTCGATCGGCCAGTCGCGGGTGTACGAGGTGGGGGGGTGGTCGATTCCGCTGGGCATCAGTCTGGTCCTCGATGGGCTCAGCGTGCTGCTGCTGACGGCGATTGGTGTGGTGAGCGCGGCGGCGATGCTTTTCAGCACGCGGTACATGGAGCAATACACGGCCAAGCCCAAATACTTGAGCTTGTTTCTGCTGATGGTCGCGGGCATGAACGGCGTCGTTCTCTCGGGGGATATCTTCAATCTCTACGTGTTTTTGGAGATTGCGTCGATTGCGTCCTACGCGCTGGTCGGCTTCGGGTGCGAGCATGAGGAGCTGGAGGCGTCGTTCAAGTACATGGTGCTGGGCAGTGTGGCGTCGGCTTTCGTGCTGTTCGGCGTGGCGCTGGTCTACGCCAACACCGGCTCGCTGAACATGAGCCAGATCTCCCAGACCATTGGGCAGGCGGGCGTGAACGTCGGACTGGCCTTTGCGTTGAGCCTTTTCGTGGCGGGCTTCGGTCTCAAGGCGGCGTTGGTTCCGTTTCACGCGTGGCTGCCCGATGCGCACCCATCGGCTCCGGCGCCGATCTCGGCGATGCTCTCGGGCGTCCTGATCAAGGCGTTGGGCGTGTACGCGCTGGCCCGGCTGATCTTCAACGTCTTCGGTGTTTCGGTTCCGGTCGGTTGGGTGCTGATCGGGTTGGGCGTTGCGAGCATGGTGATCGGCGTCTTTCTGGCGGTGGGCCAGTGGGACTTCAAGCGTCTGTTGGCTTACCACAGTATTTCGCAGATGGGCTACGTCGTTATGGGGATCGGCATTGGGGCGTTGATCCTGGCGCGCGGCGGGAATCCCCTGTGGGCCTCGCTGGCGATTCTGGGGGGACTGTTCCACCTGGTGAACCATGCGGTGTTCAAGTCGCTGCTGTTCCTGACGAGCGGTTCGGTGGAGATGGCGACGGGGACGCGCCAACTGAAACAGATGGGCGGTCTGGTTGAGCGGATGCCTTACACGCGGACGACGTGCGCGGTGGCGTCGGCGTCGATCGCGGGGGTGCCTCCGTTCAATGGGTTCTGGAGCAAGTTGATTCTGGTTGTCGCGGCTGTGCAGGGGGGGTTCTATGTCCTGGCGGCGGTGACGGTTCTGGTGAGTCTGGTGACGCTGCTTTCGTTTTTGAAGGTGCAGCGTTACATCTTCCTGGGCGAGCTGCCTGCCCAGCTTGAGGGCACGCGGGACAACGGCGGTTCCATGCTGGCGGCGATGGCGTTTTTGGCGGTGCTCTGTCTGGCGATGAGCCTTTTGGTCCTGGTGCCTTCTCTGCGGGAGGCTGTCTTGCAGCCTGCCGTGGAGGTTCTGGTCAAGGGTGTGTCGTCTCCGATGGCGGTGGTTTCTCGATGAGTTAGCAGAGGTGAGTTCGATGCGGCGATTGATCTATTTCGTGCTGGCGTTTGTCGTCTGGGTCCTGGTGGCCTGGCCGTTCGTGGACGGGGGTATCGACCTGCAAGTGGTGATCGCGGGACTGATTGCCTCGCTGCTGGTGGCCATGTTGTTCCACGACATCCTGCCCAAGGAGCACCACGTGTTCATTTCGCCTGTTCGGGTGTTCTGGTTCCTGGTGTATGTACCGGTGTTCTTCTGCTACGTTGTGCGGGCGAACCTGGACGTGGTTTATCGCGCGCTGCACCCGGCGATGCCCATCAAGCCGGGCATCGTGAAGATCAAGACGAACCTGAAGACCGACTCGGCGATTACGGCGCTGGCCAATTCGATCACCCTGACACCGGGGACACTGACGGTTGACCTGACGGACGATGGCTACCTGTACGTCCACTGGATCAACGTGCAGGCGGAAGACGTGGAGACAGCGACGCAGTGCATCTCCGAGCGGTTCGAGTGGTATCTACACAAGATTTTCGAGTAGTCCGAGGTCCTTATGCAGGTGATGACACAACTATTCTATATCGGCTTGTGCGCGTGCTGCTTCCTCTGTCTATATCGCATCGGGCGGGGGCCAAGCGCTCCGGATCGGACGGTGGCGATCGACATTCTGGGCATCGTGATCGTTGGGTTCTGTGCATTGATCGGTCTGGCAACAGGACAGGACTTTTATCTGAACGTGGCTCTGGCGTGGGCGCTGTTGAGTTTCATCGGCACCATCGCCCTGGCCAAGTTCCTGGAGGGCAGAAGCTTCGATGAGTGACGTAATCGGATACATCCTGATCGCGGTGGGCGTCCTGTTCAACATCTTCGGATGCATCGGCCTGGTACGCTTTCCCGACGTTTACAATCGCCTGCAAGCGGCCACGAAGTGCGTGACGCTGGGGACGGTGTTGCTCTTGGTTGGCGTTGGCCTGGTCAGTGGCATCGGTCCGATGTCGGCCAAGGCGATCATCTGCGCCGTGTTCGTCCTGATCACCTCCCCGACGGCGGCGCACGCCATTGCCAAGGGCGCCTATGCGTCCGGTGTGAAGCTGTGGGAGAAGACCGTGGTGGACAAGTACGCACAGCCGTGTGGTGAGGGCAAGGCGTGAGTTGCCATGTCGGTTGCCCTTTGTGATAAAGGAGCGTGGAATTGCGTTGGCCTAAATTGCGAGAGTTGAAAGAGGCGGTCACGGCGGTGGTTTCTCCGCGTTTCACGACGCGGTTTCCAGCTACGCCGTGCGTGGTGCCTGACACGTATCGAGGCAAGCCCGAGTTCGATCTCGACGCGTGCGTGGGCTGCGGGGCGTGCGTCAATGTTTGCCCGACCCAGGCGCTGACCCAGGTTGACGAAGCCGATGGGGAGCTGCCCTTGCGGAAGATTACGCTCCGCTACGACACGTGCATTTTCTGCGGCAACTGCGAGGCCGGCTGCACGACGGAGAAGGGGATCGCGCTTTCGGATCAGTGGGACCTGGCCGGGCTGGACCGGGAGGCCATGGCGGAAACACATCGATTCGAGCTTCAGTTGTGTGAGAAGTGCGGCGCGACCATCGGCACGAAGAAGCACCTTGTCTGGCTGTACGAGAAGCTGGGGCCTCTGGCTTATACGAATCCCTCGCTGCTGCTGGCCAAGAACGCTGAACTGTTGCAGGGCAGCGCGGTGGTCGAGGGGGAGGTCTCTGGAGATGCTCAGACCCGGGACTTCATGCGGATTCTCTGTCCCAAGTGCAAGTGCGAGTTGAACATCCGGCTGTGACGCCATGGAGAGCAGCGAGAGATTTCTCGATACCCTCAGGGCGCTGCGCGGATCAAGGACGGTCATTCTGGGGGTGGGGAATGTTCTCAAAGGTGACGATGCGGCCGGCCCGCTGGTGTGTGAGGGCTTACAGGGCTGTGTTTCGGCCAAGGTGATTGACGCGGGGACGGTTCCCGAGAATTTCATTCGCCCTGTCATCCTGGCTCGTCCGGAGAACCTTCTGATTATCGATGCGGTGGACTGCGGGGAGGCTCCGGGGACGGCACGCGTTTTCAAGTCGGATGAGGTGGGGGGCTTCGCGTTTTCCACGCACGCTTTGTCGTTTCACCTGTTTGCGGATATCATCCGGCAGGAGGTTTCGCTCGAGGTCCAGGTGTTGGGCATCCAGCCGGTTCATACGAATCTGGGCGAGGCGGTTTCGGCTGAAGTGCGGAAGGCCATCGATCTTGTCACGGAGGCGCTGCGGGAGGTGTTCCCGTTGGGTCAGTAGACTGGGGGTTCGTCTTCGGCGGACTGGGGCGCGCGTTGTCGATAGCGATTCCAGATCATGTCCAGGGCGGGCGCGGCGCGCATCGGCAACTTCACATCGACCAGGGGTGAGACACGCGTGGTGTCGGGATTGATCTCGACGGTGGGACGTCCGTATTGAGCGGCCCAGCGGACGGGCTC
>Ga0272442_10008225_pt1 | contig 13294 bp, 15 predicted proteins | sample SSMForm2O_FD_200262 | JGI IMG/M metagenome (GOLD analysis project Ga0272442, IMG submission 200262) | Marine sediment archaeal communities from Little Sippewissett salt marsh, Falmouth, MA, United States - SSM-Form-2O | ecosystem: Environmental > Aquatic > Marine > Wetlands > Sediment ...
CTCGACATCTATGTCGCCCAACATCAATAGGAAGAGAAAGCGACACAAATGAACGACCTCCGAGACCGTAATACGCCTCGACAACGCGTTGAGTTGGCCTTGCGGGGAGGGTGCGGGGAGAGCGTACCCTTTACCATCTATGAATGCATGATTCCTCAATGTCAGACGGAAAGGGAACTGCGGAACAGGGGGCTTTGTATCGTTCAGAGAAGGGGCGTATTTACAACACATCGTCCCAACGTGAAGGTCACGCATGAGCACGTCATGCAGTCCGGAAAGAACATGACGAGGACCTACTACGAGACGCCTGTCGGAACGGTTACCACGCTGTCCGAGCCAGCCGGATTCACGACATGGACCCATGAGAAGATGCTGAAGACGCCTGAGGACTACAAGGTGCTTCTCTTTTTGATCGAGGACGAGGTCTATGAGGAAACCTATGAGGCCTTTGCTAGGACCCAGAACGACTTCGGCGAAGACGCCATTTTCCGGGGGGGGTTCGGACTGGAGCCTTTGCAGAGCCTGATCTCGGGAAGTTTCATGACAACGGAAACCTTTTGCATTGAATGGATGAAAAGAAGAGACGAAATCCTCAAGTTATATGAGGCCCTCGTGGAGAAGCGTCGGGAGACCTATTCGCTAGTTGCCCAATCGCCGGCTTCACACGCCAACTACGGCGGGAACGTCGTTCCTGAGATCATCGGGCTCGAAACCTTCGAGAAGTACTATGTTCCCCACTACAACGAAGCCGCGGAGGTCCTGCACAAGCACGGCAAGCTGATCGGTTGCCATTTCGATGCCAATTGTAGGTTGCTTGCCCAGGCCATTGGGCAAACGGAACTCGACTACATTGAGGCGTTTACCCCGGCCCCGGATACAGACATGACCCTCCGGGAAGCACGGGATGCTTGGCCCAACAAGGTGCTCTGGCTGAATTTCCCATCTTCCGTGCATTTGCGGCCCAATCCGGAGATAGAGGACTTCACTGTGGGTCTACTGTGTCAACTCAAGGACGTGAGCGGTATGATCATGGGAATCACAGAGGACATCCCAGCGGACCGCTGGCAAGAGAGCTGCCGGGCCATCATGGATGGCCTAGACAGGCATGCAACGGACTATCCTAGTCTGTATGCGCCTCGTTGCTAGCATGGGTCACGGAAAAACAAAGGAGGAGGGATCATGAACATTGGATTGTTCTTGCTGATTGAGCCGTTTGCGAGCGTGGAGGTTCAGCTCCAAAGGGCAAAGGAGATGGGATTTACCCACGCTGATATCACGGACACCAACGCCGGGGGGAGTATGCTGGGTACGGCAGGCTTTTCCCCCACGGTGAGCCTGGACGACAACCCCTTTGAGGTGAAACGGCTCTTTGAGAAGTACGGCATCACACCGGCGACGGTCTGCGCGCACGCAGGACTGTTGGAGCCGAGCAATCCTGGAGTCTACGGTACGTCCGAGATTATGAAGGCGGTGCAGTTCGCCGCAGCCATCGGGATTGAGGATGTGGTTACCACCGACACCGATCCGCGGTCGGAGTGGGCGACCAATCTGTCCTACGATGAGAAAGTCTTCATCATGGCGGAGAAACTCTATACTCCGGTCAAGATGGCAGCCGACTACGGTGTTCACATTCTTCTCGAACCCCACGGACCCATCACCGATTCCATCCAAGGCCTACAGGATGTGTTCGACAGGCTAGGCAATCCAAATGCTTTGGGCGTCAACTTGGACACAGGCAACAGCTGGCTGGGCGGCGCGGATCCTGTTGAAATGGCCAAAGTGTTCAAGGAGAAGATTCATCACATCCATTGGAAGGATCTGGGCGCCGAATGGGAGGAGAAGCGCGGGACTGAGTTCGGGTGCGGCTTTTCCACGATAGCCATGGGAGACGGCGTCATCGACATCGAGGGTATATGCGACGTCCTGAAAGACGCGGGTATCAAAAGCTCTACGTTGGAGATCATCGGCGATGAAACCGCTTTGAAGAAGAGCGTAGAGTATCTGAGATCCTGTGGCGTCTGACGAATACGGCAGAACATGCCTTTCTAGACGTGGCAAGCATCCAGGGACTGAAGGACGCCGTTTCGAACCGCAACGGTAGCACGACGATGAACTACTTTCGGTTGCACGTTTCATACACCGGTAAGACGGGGAAGCCTGTGGGAATCTTCGGCGCCTGTCACCACCTGAAGCGCTTCGGGAAGCTCAGTTCCGAGGAGCAGAAGCTCTTTGAGGAGGTCGACGCGTGGTACACGGAACATCTCCCCGAGCCTCCCTTTTACAAGAACGGCAATCCTCAGAGAGCGATCGCGTGGTTTAAGGATACTCCAGAGGAGCGAAAGCTCACGCAACGGCTGACCCCCCTGGTAGAGCTTCTCCAGAAGTACCGAGACGACTACACTGTGACGCGGTCTTCTGCCTCAGGAGAGATCGTCTATGAGGACGACTTTCAGATCGCGACGCTGTGAGGGCAAGCGCCGAGAGCCGGACAGAGGGCGGCTCCGACGGAGAGGAGACTATGTCGGGATTGTTGTACAAGGAGGATTTTGACGAGGCGCGTGATCGTCTCTCGAGATGGTGGGACGGGGAAGACATCGGTCGTCCCGCGATGCTATTGACAGCCCCGCGGAAGGAACCGCTGGAGGATGTCCCAAACCTACCGGAGCCAGCCGGTTGGAGCGGCCGCTACTCCACGAAGGACTTCGACTACAGGGTAAATTTGTCCCGTCGAGGATGCATCAACACCCACTACGTGGCCGAGGCCATGCCTGTAGTGGCACCGGACTTGGCGCCCAACTGTTTGGCCCTCTACCTGGGTTGCCCAGGGGTAGAGCAGCCCGGGACCGTATGGTGCGAGCCCTGTATCGAAAGGGTAGAAGACGCGAAATTCGAATTCGACCCGGACAACTTCTACTGGGATTTCACCGTCCGTTTGGCCCAGGAACAGCTCCAATACGGACGAGGCAAGTTCCTCATCGCCTTTCCGGACTTGATCGAGGGATTGGATACACTGGCAGCCATGCGAGATACGCAAATGATGCTGATCGACTTGATCGAACGGCGTGAATGGGTTCATGCGTCCCTCGAGAAAATCACCCAACAATACTTTGTCGTTTATGATCAGCTTTACGAGATGATCAAGGACGACAGGGGAGGCAGCCATTTCTGGGCTTGGGCGCCGGGGAGAATGTCCAAGCTACAGTGCGATTTTTCAGCCATGATCTCGCCTGGCATGTTCGGTGAATTCATGGTCCCTGTCCTCACAGAGATGACAGAAAACCTGGATTACTGCATGTACCACTGGGACGGTCCTGGGGCCTTGCCTCATCTAGATCACCTTCTTTCAATACCTCGGCTGAGCATGATTCAGTGGACACCGGGGGCGGGCGCCGAAGAGGTGGCTCACCCTCGATGGTGGCCCTATTACCACAGGACCATCGAAGCGGGAAAGAAAGTCATCCTGCTGGGTTGCGGGGGCGAAGACGATCTGCACGCTCTCAAGAAGGAATTTGGGCCCAGGCTGAAGGACTTTATGATCTCGATGAGGGCGAAGGACGAAGACCACGCAGGAGAGATCCTCGCCATCGTAAGCGAATAGGATGGCATGATGAGATCACGTAAGCTTCGTTGTATTCTCATGGCAGGCCTGTCCATTCTGATGGTTTCTCAGGGCACCTCCTTCCCCGGGGAAACCATCACGTCCCGTATTTGGACGACGACCGTGAAGAATGGCTGGGCCGTGAACTATCCCAAACAAAGGAAGCTGTTTTTCATGGCCGGGTTGATCTGGGTTTTCTACTCGGACGGCAGGGATGCAGTGTATAAAACAAGTCCCGACGGCTTCGCCTGGAGTGATGCGACCGTACTCAGAGAAGGTGCCTCCCTGGGGCATCGATTCGGTTGTTGGTATGACGGGACGTTTTTTCACTGCGTCCATTGCGCCGCAAGCGAAGGAGAGGACGTGGTCTACCGCCGTGGCAAGCCCAACAGGGATGGAAGCATCAGCTGGTCTTCTTCCGAGCAGACGGCCTGCAGCGTGCCTACCGGCAAGAATGTGATGTATCCCAAGGTTATCGTCGATTCGGCAGGGGCCCCCTGGGTTGCCTTCATGGTCTACGACGGAGGATTCAACGAGGGGCCTTATGATGCCATCGTGACGAAATCTTCCGCTTCTGACGGCACCTGGCAGGCGGAGTTGGGATTCCCTTTTCTCTTGGTGGACAACAATACGACCTCATACCCGGATCCTGTAGGCGTTCCATTGACCCAGGGAAAGACCTTCTGGGTATACAACAAAAACGTGATGGACGACACATACTATGGAAGGCATTGGAACGGGAAATCCTGGGATCCGGAGGAAGCGGTCACGCAATCCCATTCCTCGTATGGCCTATACAATGTGGTATCCGATGGAAATAATGTCCACATGGTGTTCGGAGGCGGGACTATCCGATACAGGAAGAGGGACCCCCGAACCGGCTGGGGTAGTGAGGTCGAGGTCGCGAAGGGCGGAAGCGGGCACACCTCGATTACAAGGACAGGCCCTGACAGCGTAATCGTCACCTGGCTCGACTGCTCGGAAGACATTCTCTCTTATCGGAAGAAGGTGAAAGGGCAGTGGGCTCCAGCCGTTGTCTGGATCGACGAAGCCAAGGAAGGACTTGCCTATCCAAGGCTTGGGATCAACAGCAATGCGTTCGTCGAGTCTTCAGCGTCGATGGCGCTGGCTGTGGTCTATACGACTGGGCATGCATCGCCCTACTCACTGAAGTTCGCGGGCCTTCAGCGAGCGGCAAGGCAGGCGAGCAAGACCGAACTGGTGGGCGAGAGCCAAAAGACCTTGCCCGAGGAGTGACAGCAGGACAGGTTTGCGCTATCCACCTGGAGGAGTACACCAGATGCTTAAACTCGACGTACCTGGCTTCAAAAAGCTTCGACTTGAACATATCGTGCTCGACTTTAACGGGACGATTTCCTTCGACGGGAAACTGCTACCTGAGGTCGCCGATCGTTTAGTGGAACTCAAGGAGAAGTTTGCGGTTCACGTGGTGACCTCGGACACCTTCGGAACGGTGGAAGAGCAGATGAAAGGTGTTGCTCAGACGAAAATTCTCGAGACAGCGAATCATCGTGAGGAGAAGCAGTCATTCATCTCGCAACTGGGAGCGGATTCCGTGGTGGCCTTTGGCAATGGTCGAAATGACGCGATGATGTTGAAGGTCGCCTCAGTAGGCATTGCTTTATGTCAGGGAGAAGGCGCTTCTGCAGAAGCGATCCAGGCAGCGGATGTTGTCTGTAAGGACATTGGGGACGGATTGGATCTGCTGCGGTTCCCCAAGCGATTGCTCGCGACGCTACGAGCGTAACCGTGAGAGGTAAGAAAAACCTCAATGGCTGAAAGGAGTTTCGCACAGCGGCAAAACGCCCAACACAGCATTTCGTCGCGTAAACGGCTACAGCGAAGGTATAGAAGATGGACAGAAAACCGAAATGTATCATCATCACCGGTAGGCCTGGTTCGGGCAAGACTACGCTTGCCGGGGAACTCTCCAAGAGGCTGTATTTGCCCAAGATCAGCAGGGACGAGATCAAGGAGGGATACGTCAGCACTTTCGGCGTCAAACATGATTCGTTACCCAAAGAAACCAACGGAACCGTCAACGAAATTTTTTTTGAGACGACGCTGAACCTCTTGAAGAAGAACGTGTCGATTTTGGTCGAGGCGGCCTTTCAGCACAAGCTCTGGGACGTCGTTGTGCCGAGGATGATGGAAATCGCACGGACGACCATCCTCGTTTGCGAAGCAGGACCAGAATTGAGCGCGAGGCGACATCTGGAAAGAGGGCTGGCAGACCCCCAAAGGGAGTTTTACCACGGAGATAAGCGGGTTGCCCTGTTCCGGGAAACGGGACACTTCGAACCAGGTGGCGAGTATATTCCCCCTGGCTATAGCGTGCCCACGTTGCGGGTTAGCACGGTAGACGGGTACGAGCCAAGCTTGGAGGAAATCGTTGCGTTTGTGGAGGCAGAACCGTAAACGATGAGAACGCATTGACGTAGTAAGTCATAATATGTAGTTATGAGAATCACATTTTCCATACCGGATGCTGTTGCGCGTCGCTTTCAGGCGGCAGTCCCCGCCCGTCACCGGTCGCGTCTTGTCACACGTCTGCTTGAACGCGAGCTCTTAGACCGCGACAATTCCCTTGCGGCCGCATGCCGCGCCGCGAACGACGATCACGATTTGGTCCGAGAGGTCGAAGAATGGCAGTCGTTTGATGACGGGATGGAAGAATGAGCGACCTTGACATCCATCGGGGGGACATCTGGTGGGTCAGCCTCGATCCGCCCCAGGGGTCCGAGATCAAGAAAACACGGCCCTGCGTGGTGCTCACGCACGACACGCTGAACCGACTATGTCGGACCGTGGTTGTCATCCCCCTCTCCACTGCCGCCAAACCTCATCCACCGATCAGGGTCCCCGTACTATGCCAGAATGCCCCAGCAGTTGCCATTATCGATCAGATTCGAGCCGTCGCGAAACATCGCCTCAAATCCAAGATTGAGACGCTTGCTGTGGATGAGCTTGATGAGTTGTGTCAGGCCGTTTCCACCATCCTCGAACTCCGCTAGGCGGAGCGAAGGAAGAGAAGGGCTCTACAGAGATATCGCAGGCACCCCGGATCCTTGTCTTTGCCTGAAAGGACAGTCCCTTGAAGAACGAAAGAAAAACCTATATTGACCGGTTGTCCGGTGTGGAAGTGACACAACTCACGGACTACAAGGGCCACAGTCACCATTTTTATTTCACGAATCCCGGATGGTACGCAGACGCCCGGAAGCTGCTCTTCAGTTCTGATCGCAACAACCGCACCAACCTGTTTGGCATCGATATCGAAACAGGCGAAATCGACCAAGTGACCGACCTAGAGCCTGTGTCTCTGCCTCGGGAAGTGGAGTTTTTACGAGCAAGCAAGAACCCGATCGTTGAAGAAGTCTACTTTTGGCACGATTTGGCGCTCATGGCCGTGGATTTGACAACGTTCAAGTCCCGTACGCTATTCCTGCTGGAGCCAGGATGGTCTGTCTCCATGACCAACTGTGCGGCGGACGGTCAGCATGTCTACTTTGGCCTTTGGACGGACCTTTCGGATAGTATAGAGACGGACTTGCTTCGCGGTTATGTGGGGTTTCGTGAGATTTGGGCGGCGAGGCCTCGGAGTCAGATTGTTCGTGTACCTGTCGATGGGAACAGTGACCAAATCGTTTTTGAGGAGGACTACTGGATCGGACACGTGAACACGTCCCCCACCCAGCCGCATCTACTCACATTTTGTCACGAAGGCCCATGGGATAAGGTGGACCAACGGATTTGGGGACTGGATGGCAACAGCGGAAGGGTCTGGAAAATACGGCCCACGGGCCCGGGCGAAATCGTGGGACACGAGTACTGGTATAACGACGGTATACACGTCGGATATCACGGCCACACGGCCGAAGGAAGGCCCATGATCGGGCACAGCCGCTTCGACAACACGGAGCCTCAGGAGTGCGACTTCCCAGGGCAAACGGGACACATCTTCTCGCTCGATGACCAGCTTATTGTGGGGGATGGTTCCAACGTCATCCGGCTTTGGAAGAAGGAAGGGGACCGATACGCGCCACCTCGTGTGCTTTGTCGTCATGACTCAGCGATGCGTATCCAGCAGACGCATCCCCATCCACGGATCTCGCCCGACGGTACATACGTTGTCTTCACATCCGACCGATCCGGATACGGTAATGTATATACGGTGCCTTTGGTCGAATTCGAGTCCTTGCCCCTGGCGGATGCCTGAAATGCGGTGGACCTGTTGAGGTCACGCAGAGCGGGTTCTACGATGTAGGAGTCAGACAAGTTTGGCTTCGACGAACGGCCATCGAGAGGACATAGGGATGCAAAATAGACGTACCTTTATCAAGACAAGCGTAGCTGCGGCCGGTGCCGTTAGCCTTTGCGGCGCGAGCAGAGGTAAAGAGTTCCAACCCGATCTTTCTGGAGTCAATGGATACAACTACCGTCTCCCAGCATTCAAGAAGGGAAGTCGGTTGGTATTTCAGGGGGATTCCATCACCGATATGAAATGGGGCCGGAACGAGAAAGACAGGAATCACTATCTGGGTCATAGCTATGTCTATCTGATCGCCGCCCGCCTAGGCGTCGATATGCCCGAGGCCCAGCTGGATTTTTACAATAGAGGGATGAGCGGTCACACCGTGGCCGATCTCCGCAACCGCTGGCAGAAAGATGCCATCGATATGAAGCCAGACCTTCTGAGCATTCTGGTCGGGACCAATGATGTGGGACATGGTGTCAAGCCTGACGCGTTTGAAGTCGACTACAGGGCCGTCCTGGATGCGAGCCGCGCCGCCAATCCAGAGCTTCGACTGGTCCTCTTGGATCCCTTCGTTTTGCGATCAGGTCGACTGAAAACGGAACAAGCGTGGAGAACACGTCGGGCTGCTACGGACGAGATTCGCTCGGTGGTCGAAAGACTGGCAGAGGAGTATGACGCGGTTCATATCCACACACAGGAGCTTTTTGATGCGGCCGCGGAGGCGGTTTCCCCGGAGCATTGGATATGGGATGGCATCCATCCCCTGCCGCAAGGACACGAATTAATTGCCCGACAGTGGATTCAAGAAGTGAGCGCCAGGTGGAGCAGGCTGACGCGGTGGACAACGCCACGTACACGTCGCCCACTCCGATGCCACCTGTCGATTACTATGGCGGGGCCGTCTTCAGGTATCCCGATTCAGACGGCGTCTACATCATGTTGAGTCAACCATTCTGGCATTTCAAACGGCGCCCCCGGAACGAACGTTGGGGCAAAGACGGCAAAGAAGATCCCAGCAAGGGCGAGAGACTCGGCCCTGCCACGATAGACGTACGTCTGGCGGTCAGCCGCAATGGCGTTGACTTCCAGCGCGTTGGCGGACGCAAGCCGTTTCTCACGCTCGGACCGGACGGTGCCTTTGATTCCAGAGTGGTCTGGGCCATCCCGAACCCGGCACCCATGGATGATGAGTTGTGGTTCTATTACGCAGGAAAGAATACGGACCATGACGGCTACAAGGATCCGCACGCCGCCTGCTCCATGAGCGGTATAGGCTTGGCCACCATGCGACTGGACGGATTCGTGTCCGCTGATGCCGACTACAGCGGGGGTGAACTTACAACGCGCCTGCTCTCCTTTGAGGGGAAAAAGCTCGAAGTAAATGTCGATACAGGGGGCGGAGGTGTCCTGCAGGTCGAGCTCCTGGATGAAGCAGGTACGCCCCCCCGATGAAACGTTCGCCCCGCTCTTCGACGTTGTGGTAGTAGACGGTGACGATCTTGCCGTCATTTCTCTGCGCTGTGCGGGTGTAACCGAGATCGCTGCAGCCGCCGTCATCCCGCAGAATCAACTCATCCGACCACGTCATCCCCTCGTCTTCGCTGAGCCTGCCCAGGATGCCGAAAGGCGCTACGCGGCAGCCGTAGGTGAGGCAGATACGCCCGTCCTTCAGTCGAATGATCGCCCGGGACAGGCGGAAGAAGGCCTTTTCTCTCCCCGATTCGTGACAGGTTCATCGTGATTGGAGAGTATGCCAGATCCGCACCAGAACGGCTGAATTCCTTCACGGATGGAGTTTCTGAACAGGACAGCCTGCCCCGTTTCCCAGGCACAGCAGGCGGTTCGCTATGTTTGGTGCGGACCCGTAGAAGAAGCCTTCCCTTGACACAGGCCTCAGGCGTCAGGGCTTGCGTCGAATACTCCATCCAGACGGCTTCCATAGGCACCCAGATGTGAGCGCCCGATGACGCCGTAAATGCTTTTGCTAGCTCCGTCTCCGCCAAGACTGATCCGTCGGTATCGAGCCATTGGACGAGAAGGTTGGCGTCCCACCGAGACATCCTGTCAGGCGCCATCCATCCGTGGATGAAGAATGTGTGCCCTCCTGTGACCTCAACGTCCTGTCCCAGTCTCACGGTGACAGTCTCCCCGTAAGGATCGCTCACAGCCAAGGCACTTGATCGACCATGGACTTCCTCGACCAAGGAGACCGCCGCGTGTCCCTCAATCACCTCAACACCATCACGATCCTCAAAGCGTTGCCTCATGACGCTTCCATTGACAGTCTCCGCTCCAGCGGTTGAGATCATTAGACCGGCCGCGAGGCACAGGAGAATGCGTTGCTTCATCTATTCCCTCTTCCCTTTGGTTGAAGTCCTGCCGCTCGCCCAAACGCCTTCATCAGCGGACAGCCGCCCAAACCAACACCCATGGGCCCAGATCCTTTCGCTCGCTAAGATGCCATTCCTACTTCATCCCTACAGGAATGCTAGCATGAATATCGCCATGACTGATCGAAGCAACCTCTGCGGTGCGCCTCGCTGGATACATGGTTTCTTGTGGGGCATCTGCGGCGCGTTCACGCTTGTGCTGGTCGCCGTCACCCATGGACAATCTTCCTTGAATGGACTCTGGAAGGGAAGGATGCCGTGAAACAACTACATCTGTGCCTGTCAGCATTCCTGATGCTCCCTCACGCTGTTCGGGCAGAGGTATCAGGTGACCAGGGTTACTGGCCCCGTAACCCGCAGGCTGGTTGGGATTTCAGGTTCAAGGGGTTCGTCATTGGTGCCTGGTGGGGTCCTGAAGGAGTGGACTCCGAAATGGAAGCTTACAAGGATGCGGGCTTCAATGTGGCCATGCTTGGGCGTTACATGACCACTCCTGACGCTCACTACACAGAGGAATACGGCACGGCGGCGTTGTTACAGAGACAGCTTGATCTTTGCGGGAAACACGGCGTCTGGGCGATGATAGACAGCTACACTCCCAACGACAAGCCCTGGGGCGGCAAGATGGGGGAGATAGGCGACCACCCCACGCATCATGCCTGCAGCATGGAAGAGCTGAAGTGGTTGTGTGGACAGTTTGCCGACCATCCTTCCCTTCTTGGCTTCCTTCTCAGCGACGATATGCCCGAACTGGATGAACGACAGATGGAGGCCACAAGATACCTCCACGAGAACCATCCAGATCTCATGCCCTGGGTATGCCACAACTGGCTGAAATACCACGAGCTGTCCAGGGACGGCCACGCAGGCAATCCCATCCTGAACCTTCAGATCTACCCCATATTGCAGAGACGGCACGAAAAGGACAGGCCACCGGAGGGAAATGTTCTCGCTTACTGTTCTGATTACGCGAATATGCGGAAAGTGTGTCAGAAGCAGAACCTTCTGATGTGGCCCATGTGGGAGGCACTGGGGAATACGAGCGATTCGCTGATACGCTTTCCCATCTACGCGTCCCTGGCTTACGGTGCGCAGGGATACTGGGCCTTCACCTACGACAACAATACATTCGTGAAGCAGGGGACCCACAGAACAGAAGAGGAAATCAAGAAGGCCAAAACCAAGATCTACTCTGTGGTCAAGAAGGCCAACCATCGCGTTCTTGCATGGTCTTCCCTGTATCTCGGGGCGGAATCAACCCAGATCTTATCCAACTTCGGGGCCCAGGACTCCGTCACGCCGGGGGACGGGCAGCTCGTTGTCGGAACGAGCAAGAACGTTTTGGTAGGTATTCTGAAGAAGCGGGGGGCGCCAACCATGGCCGTGATCGTGGACGCTCGCGCTTCTCACGAGTTCCGGGGCCTCCCCAGACGGGAAGTGCGGGTAGGCTTTGATGATTCCGTGGGAGCCATGGATGTCTTGTCCGATATTGAGGGCCGTGGAGACAGGACAGTCAATGGCAACAGCTTAACGGTCGAACTGGATGCGGGACAAGGTCAACTCGTCTTGCTGCATGTCAGGAAGTAGTGTTTCCTCAAACGCATCGTTCGCCCAATCACATTGTCTGTACGCTTCTATCCCCACCGTGTTGGTATCACAAGCGAATCCAGGTTCACTGCCCTTCCAGACGGCCTCATCCAGGGGGGTCCAGTCGATGAGGTTATCCGACTCGGCCAGTTGGCAGCTATGACTCACCATCATCAGGCTCCACCGCCTTCTGCAGTTCGGCGATTGAGTTCACGGTCGTTTCCTGGGTTGGCTCAGCGACCGACTGCCGCGCGTCGACACACAGCAGCATCAGGACAACCAGTAAGACTTGCTTTGTCGACTGCCTTCCTCTCCTGGTACAGGTGTCGACTGTTCAGTCCGTCGTAGGTGCCACCTCGAGATTGCCTGGAAGGGAGGGGTGCACGAATGCCATATGGGGGACCCCATAGTAGGAACCATCTTTCCCTGTGTGGCCGGGAATGAGGACCTGGCCAGCGTCGAACTCGCGTCGGTATACCGTATCGCTGTGCGTCTTCGTCCATCGGGTCTTCAGGTTCGTCTTCACCCATCCTTCAGGCGGCGTGTAGTCTCCCCTGTCGTGGACCGCCAGGTAGATCGTCGCAGGCAGGCTGATCTGGAAGGAGAAGGCTGGCGCCGGCGCGTGGAGGTGGCCTCGCTCGATCGTGACGCAGGTCAGCGGCTCGAGCGCTTCAGGCATCTCCTGGAACTCGTGCAGATCGCTCGTGCGCCGTGCAGACCGTGCTGGCGAGACCTTGATGTTCGTCCTCGGAGCATCCAAATCGGCCAGGCCCATGCTTTCCTTGAACTCGTCCAGATGGTTCTCGTACACACCGCGCGGATCGATATCGTACTTCCTGCAAAGGGCCGCCGCATAGCCCACGACTTCCCCCATGAGGCCGCCTGTTCGCATGACGCGCACCGATCCCAGTGCTTCATGGGTGACGCTCACGTCCCTTCCTGCCATGAAGAGGTTGTCTATGTTCCTGGAGTAGAAGCATCGGTAGGGGATGTAGAACGGTGTGGGGTAGGACGTGAAGTGGGCTTTGGATATGAACGCGTCACCTTCGAAGCCCTTCTCGTATCTCTTGTCTGGAAGATGCAGATCGATCTTCCACCCAGTGACGACGCATCCATCATCGAACACCCTGCCCGACATCAGGTCTTCCTTGGAAAGGATCACATCCCCCAGAAGGCGACGGGATTCCCGCTTGCCCGAGATGTGTGCGCACCAGTTGAGCTTGTAGGTCGGGTAGACTTTGTCCAGGTTCTTGAGGCAGTCCCATGCCCCGTACATGGCGCGGAAGTTCCAGTCGCGAATGTACTCTCCCTTCTCGAAGGGATCCAGATAAAAACCGCTCTCCCAGTACCAGCCCCCCAGCTTCTCGATGCCCCCCTTCCCGTCGCGGCCAGGGAAGTGCTTGTCGCTCAGGTCCAGCGCCCAGGGACACCTAGGAAACG
>Ga0272442_10008226_pt1 | contig 13293 bp, 7 predicted proteins | sample SSMForm2O_FD_200262 | JGI IMG/M metagenome (GOLD analysis project Ga0272442, IMG submission 200262) | Marine sediment archaeal communities from Little Sippewissett salt marsh, Falmouth, MA, United States - SSM-Form-2O | ecosystem: Environmental > Aquatic > Marine > Wetlands > Sediment ...
TCGTACCCGAGATTGGTCAAGGTTCCACCCAGACCTCCGCGGGGCTGGTTGAATGCGACTCGAATCGTTCCCTGAATGCCGTTGTCCAGCCGGAACTGGATGAAGGCCCCGTTCTCGACAGCGAGCTCGAGAGTCTTCGGCGTGTACACGCAGGACAGGGATTTCACCGTGCTGTTCAGCAAGAATTCCCCCATGTAGAGACAGTGACTGCCGACGTCTCCGATGGGCCCGCCGATCTCTGCGGGATTGGCACAGCGCCAGGCCGCTGCCTCCTCGGCTGTGGAGCCGTAGCAAAACTCCATGTGCAGGCAGATGTCGTTTACCTCACCGAGGGTGCCCGTTGCGACCAGTTCGCGAGCTCGCTGGTTGTAGGCGTTCTCGGTCATCATGTGATCCACCGCCAAGCTGAGCCGCTGCTGCTCCGCAAGTCGCACCAACCGTCGCGCATCGTCCAACGTGGTGGAGATCGGTTTCTCGACGAGGCAGTGCCTGCCGGCCCGCATGGCCTTTTCCGCCAGCGATGCGTGGGAGAGGTTGTTCGTCGCGATGAACACCGCTTCCACAGCAGGGTCATCGAGGACGGCGTCCACGGAATCGTACCATTTTAATCCGAGCCGCACCGCCGCCTCTTTGCGTGTGGCGTCCGCATCGGTAACGCCCAGCAAGGCAGCGTGCGGATGTCCCGCGAACCGGCCGGCGTCAATGCCGAAGCCTTCCTTTGCGATGCGGTTCTCGGCGATGCCGCCGAAGCCGACGATAGCATAGCCAACTTTGCGCATAGCGCGGTCTCCTTTACGTGGCGTAGGCCTGAATCACCTTTCTCAAGGCTGTCCCGATCTGGCGGCAGTCCTCTTCGGTGAAAGTAGGAAACGCAAAACAGGTGAACGTATGGTCCTGATGCCAGATCGCATTGGGGACCTCGACCTTGCTGTAATCGACGCTCTGAGGGTCCGTGTACTCCCGCGATTTGAATGGGAATCCGCTGCGGCCGAAGGCATGGTGCTGCGTGTAAGCGTTCTCTGTGTGGCACTGAGGCCAGAAGACCTTCCAGCAGGGGGCCCCCTCGGCACCGGCGGCGGCGACGAACTGGTCGATATTGCAGCCCATGTTCTCGATATCCAGAGAGAAGGCCATGACGTACCAGCCGTTCCGTCGTTCGTCCGTGTCCACGGGCAGGTACTTGACCTGGGGCAGGTCGCGGACGGCGTCCATGATGATGTGGGCATTCCGTCGGCGGGTGGGCATATTCCAGCTATCCATCCGCTCTAACTCGGCCAGGCCGATGGCCGACTGCATCTCGGTCATGCGGTAGTTCCAGCCCACCATGTTGTGGATGTAAGGCAGTTTCTGCTCCAACTCCAGCAGGTGCAGGCGCTCGGCGACGTCATAGCCGTGGTCGCGGAAGCTGCGGGCGTTCCAGGCCAGGTCCTCGTCGTCCGTCGTCACCATACCGCCTTCGCCGCCGGTGGTGAAGGTTTTGTTCTGGCAGAAGCTGCACGCAGCGATGTGGCCCAGCGTGCCGGTCTTTTTGCCTTTGTAGGCGCCGCCGAAGGCCTCGGCGTTGTCCTCGATGACGAAGAGATTGTGCTTCTGCGCGAACGCCAGGATCGGGTCCATGTCGCACACGTTGCCGTACAGATGCACCGGCATGATCGCCCTGGTCCGCTCGTTCACGAGCTTCTCGGCCGAGGCGACGCTGATGCAGTGGTCCTCCAGGTTCACATCGGCGAAACGCGGGATCGCGCCCGCCTGCACGATCGAGAAGCTGCTCGCGATGAAGGTGTAGCTGGGGACGATCACTTCGTCGCCCGGACCGATGCCGAGGGCGCTGAGGGCCGCGTGCAGCGCGGCGGTTCCGGAGGATGTGCTGATCGCGTAGCCGCTGCCTTGCCAGGCGGCGAACTTCTTCTCGAACTCCATGCCCTTGGGCCCGGTCCAGTAGTTGACCTTGCCCGAGCGCAGGACCTGCTCGACCGCCTCGATGGCGTTCTCGTCGAACTGCGGCCAGGGGGGTAGCTTATTGGTCATGGCCTGGGGGCCGCCGTCGATTGCCAGCTTTTCTGCCATTGCATTCTCCTGGTTCAGGGGACTATCTGACTGCCATTTCTTGCGGCAGGTGGTTATGCCGACGTTGCACGCAAGGGCGGCCACGGGGGGCCGCCCCTACCGTCCAGCGTATGGGTTGGTCAGAGGGATTATTCATGTTTGCCCTGTCGGTGACTACTGGCTGCAACGGGTGCGTGGAGGTCGCGCAGCATCGACAGCAGCGCGTCGACGATCTTCGGGGCGGCCCGGACCTCGACGTTGTTCGTGCCCAGCCAGGTCTCGTAGCCGCCCAGTTCGTGATGCCGAACCGTGGGCAGATACCCGTAGCTACCGTTGGCGTGCGAGATCGTGAAGGTCTGTCCCAATGGACTTTTCTCCTTTAGTTCCAGACCGATCTCCACGAAGACCTCGAATGGGATCGCACAGATCCCCAGCTCGCCGATTCGCATCGTTTGAAGCGGCACCGATCTCTGCTCCGGCGCATCGGCGAGGTTGAGCATCCGGCTGGCATAGACGCGCTCGCGCCGATGGTGCTTCGGTGCATCTTCCGGCTTGTCCAGGATCTTACGGGCGTAGGCCAACTGCTCTGGCGTGGGCTTTCGCACCGCCAACACCAGCTCCCGTTGGCGGGCATCCAGCGGCACCCAGTCGCGGAACTCGATTTGCTCGTGCGCCCGGTAGACCACGCGGGCGACCAGGTCGGCTACCTGTCTCATCTTGGCATACGGCGGCCAGCGCCGGGACGACTTCTTGAGCCAGTTGATGTTGTTGATGTCGCCGCTGGTGCCGTTGGACATGATGCCCACGAAGGGCGGATCGAGCCGGTCGGCACCAAGCAGTTCCTGGACGCGGTCGGCGAAGACACCGAAGTAGTCGGCGCTGATCACGCTGCCGGCGTTGGGACCGACGTAGTGGAGCGAGTAATTCGCCAGCAGGGCGATCGGTCGGCCGTCGGCGGATTGCACGGAGAGGAACGCGATCTCCGGGTCCGTGGGTCCGGCGGCCCTGTCGATATTGGGGTTGCCGCGGCCGGGATTCATGACCACGCGGTCGGTCCCGCCGAACGGATTGGGCGTCACCGTGCCCGCCTTCATGAAGTATCGTCGGTTGAAGACCTGGCTGGGTTCCTGAGCGCGGCCCCAGCCGATGCGGGCCGGCTCCAGGTTGTTGAGAGCGCGGCGGACGCCATCCGAGATGCGCCGGGCGACGAAGCTCTGATAATTGTTTAACGGTCCGTTGGCCTTGACCTTGCTGGATGCCCGCGCGCTAATCGAGGAATGGGTATGAGTCGCCGCCATCAGCATGTTTTCGAGCGGGATGCCGGTCTTGTCCCGGAGGCTTTCCTTGGCCGCATCGAAGACCTCCCGCGCGATGCCGACGCTATCGACCAGGACAATCACGAGCTTCGTTCGGCCGTCGTCCAACACGAGGCAGCGCGCATGCAGCTCGTCGTGAACGTGCTGTGCCGGTGGCGAGTTCCATCCGCCCACGATCGGTTCATCCAGCGGCGGGGTGATATTGCTGGTCGCCGCCCCGGCCCGGAAGATGCGGACTTCCTCCGCACGCCCCCCGGCCGTCAAGCCCAGGACCATCATTGAGCAAAGAGTCCCGCAGCAAAGAAAATGCCGTCGTCTCATGGGCTGCCCCTTTCGACAGTTGCGTTTCGATCTTAGATGAACACCCACGCCAGCAGCATAATGGTAGCCATTGCGCACAGACCCTGCAACAACGTGGCAAGGGTGAAACATCGCAGGGCGGTCGCCGCGTTCATGTTGGAGAACTGGGACACAACCCAGAAGTAGCTGTCGTTGACGTGTGAAACAGTCATAGAGCCGGCGCCGACGGCCAGCACGGTCAATGCCCGGGCCAGGGGGCTCGTCAGACCCAGCGACGGCAGCAGCGGTGACACCAGTGCCGAGGCGGTAATGATGGCGACCGTGGAGGAGCCCTGGGCGGTCTTGAGGATAGCCGCGATGACGAACGGCAGCAGGATGCCCAGGTTCCAGTTGCCCAGGACAGTGCCGATCTTGTCGCCGATATCCGTGGCCCGCAGGATGTTGCCGAAGGCGCCGCCGGCGCCGGTGATCAGAATGATCGTGCCGGCATTTTGCAGGCCGGCCGCCACCCAGTCGAAGTACGTCCCTTCCGCCTCGCGGGCTTTCAGGACGAAGGACAGTAACACACCGATGAGCAGGGCTACGACGGGGTGGCCTACGAAGAGCAGCACATTCTTGAACCAGCCGCTTCCCAGCGGCTCGGTCGGATAGGCCGCCAGCGATCTCACTGCGATCAGTACGATAGGAACCAGCAGGGGCATCAGCGACACCGCCAGAGCGGGGCGCCGGTTGATTTCGTCCGCCGGCTTTGCGACAGCGTCTGGTATGAGGTGGAATCTCCGGGCGTAGAGCAGTCCCCACAGCAGTCCCGCCGTCACGGCGGGCACGGCAACCACCAAACCGAGCAGTATCACCAGTCCGATGTCGGCGTCGAGAGCCGCGGCTGCTGCCAACGGACCCGGCGTCGGCGGCACGAACACATGCGTTGCGTACAGGCCCGTGGCCAGCGCCACCGCCAGGACCGTCAGCGAGATGCCGGTCCGTCGGCTCAAAATCTTGTTCAGGCTCGCCAGGATCACGTAGCCGGAATCGCAGAACACCGGGACCGAGATGATGAAGCCCGTGATGCTCATAGCCAGCGGCGCCTTCTTCGCGCCCACCAGCCGCAGGACGGAACCCGCCAGGGTCTGCGCGCCACCGCTGCGTTCCAGAAAGGTGCCGATGATGGTTCCGCAGGCGATCACGATGCCGATGCTCTTGAGTGTGTCACCGAAGCCTCGCGTCAATTCGGCGATCACCGTCTCAGGCCCGAGGCCGACGGCCAGACCCGTCAGGATGCCCGCCATGATCAGCGACAGAAAAGGATGCAGCTTCAACCAGGTCGTGGCCAGGATGATCCCGGCGATGGCGGCGATGAGGACTACGAATGTGAGCATCCTTCGGTCCTTTGTACGAGATCACGTGGATATTTCCGGCCGGGTCCATGCCGACAAATATGCGGCACGCCGGCGTCGTAGGCCATCACGTCATTCTCGTCGCGAAACAGCCTCAAAACTTGGACGGCCTGAGAGACTCTCTGCGGGCCAGTCTCCACAACCTCGTGGAAGGACAACGTTGCCGCTTCATCCCATCTCCAGGTATCCTCGAACGCGTGTGTCTGGACGACTGACCGGCTTCCATTCTGCTCGCCGGAAATCACCTTGTAATTCTGGTTACTTTTGAACGGGGAGTCAAGATGGACAAGGTCAACGGAATCGTCGTCTATGTACCGGCGGAGGATATCAAGGTTGTCACCGAAAAACAGCTTGTTCTCCATAACAGGCTTCCTTAACACATACACAATCCCCGCGGCCAAGAAGGCAATATCATAGCCGCTCGACTATTAGAGTCAAGCGAATCAACGCGAAAGCAACAGGGCTGGGTGTTGGGCGATACGCATGCGAAGGGACGGCCTGTCCCTGTAACGTTCCGCAGGGGAACAGCCGAATCCTCGTATTGACGTCGCGCTCATCATTTGCTACACTGTGTATCATCGAAACGGAGGACGAATCCTGTCGGTTTGACCCTCCGTTGCACACCTGACGGAGACAAGAGGCCGCTCTTTGACGGCCCTAAACGGCACTTGGGGGGATTGGAGGACCAAGACATGGGACTCGTCAGACCGCTCCGAACCGTTCGTGTAATCCTTGTCCTGCTCATCACTGCTATGATCTGCCTTTCGGCTCATGGCAAGGTCATTTACGTGGATGCTGATGCCACGGGCGCCAACGGCGGCACAAGCTGGGCCAACGCCTACGTCTATCTCCAGGATGCCCTGGCCGATGCCAATGACTCGGATAAGCCCGTCGAAATCCGCGTGGCCCAGGGCACTTACAAGCCGGACCAGGGGGTTGACCAGACGCTCGGAGACCGCCAAGCTACGTTCTTGCTGATAAGTGGCGTCAAGCTAAGAGGAGGATTTGCCGGTTCGGTCGCACTCGATCCGAACGTACGCGACGTTGAGCTTCACGTCACTATTCTAAGCGGTGATTTGAATAGTGATGATGTGGAGGTTGTTAATCCTGACTTCTTAGCGGACGAGCCTTCCCGGGCTGAAAACAGCTACCATGTTGTGACCGGCAGGAGCACCGATGAGACTGCCGTGATGGAGGGCTTCGTCATCACCGGCGGCAATGCTGATGGTCCCTTATTGGGCGACGAAGACGTTGACAAACTCAGACTCCAGAGTGGCGGCGGGATGAACAACTGGGGCAGCAGTCCGGCCCTGGCTGATTGTACTTTCACTAGAAACTCGGCGAGCTACGGAGGCGGGATGCGCAACAGCGAAAGCACCCCGACGCTGACCAATTGCACGTTCAGCCGAAACTTGGCAACTAGTGGCGGCGGGATGCTCAATGAAAACAGCCGCCCGACTCTGACCCGTTGCGCCTTCAGCGGGAACTCGGCACTGCGTCTTGGTGGTGGCATGCTCAACGAGAATAGCGACCCCTCCCTGGCCAACTGCACCCTCAGCGGGAACTCAGCAGTCACGGGCGGCGGGATTTCCAACTATGCAAGCAGCCCAACCCTGACCAACTGCACGTTCGCTCAAAATTCCGCAGAGTACGGAAGTGCTTTGGTTTGCAACTCTTTGCAGGGCATTTCAAGCGACGTTGAGCTAATCAACTGCATCCTTTGGGATCGCGGCGATGAGATATGGAAGACCGATGATTCCAGCATTATGGCCCGCTACAGCAACATCCAAGGCGGTTTTCCAGGGCAAGGTAACGTGAATGTTGACGCGGGGTTTGCCAATCCCGGTTACTGGGATCCGAACGGCACTCCGGCGAACCCGAACGACGACTTCTGGAGAGACGGTGACTATCATTTGAAATCAGAAACAGGCCGGTGGGATCCGAACAGTGAAAGCTGGGTGCAGGACGAGGTAAACAGTCCGTGCCTCGATGCTGGGGATCCGAACTCGGATTGGAGCGGTGAGACGTGGCCGCACGGCGAGCGAATCAACATGGGGGCTTATGGCGGCACGCGCCAGGCGAGTATGTCTCTCCAGGCCGGGGGGATGTCACTCCCTCGTGTGGCCTATATCTTCTCACATAAAACTGAAGTGGCGGAGAGCTTTCAGTCCTTACTTGGATCCTATGGCTGTCCGACGACCCTGATCAGACGGGCCGATGTTGCAGCAACGCCCTTGGACACCTACGATTTGGTCATTGTGGCGAACGATACACGATACGAAACCACCTGGAGTGACCCGAATACCGTCGCTGCAATCGAAGATTCCGGCAAGCCGGCCATCGGGTTAGGCAAAGGAGGCTACGATTTCTATGGACTGCTGGGGCTATCCATCGGCTCTCCCAATGGAGGGCACGGCAGTAAGAACAGTATTGAAGCTATCGATCCGAACAGTTCACTTTTCAGTACGCCGTATCACATTGAAATACCCCGGGATCGAGTACTCCAGTTGTATACCGAGACCAAGCACGTCGGATTGTACTTCTGGCCGACGATACCCGAGACCGTTACCGTTCTTGGTAGAGAAGTAAATGATGTTGGTTTCTTTCCTTTGGCTATGGAACACGATCGCTACCTGCTCTGGGGCTTCGCCGAATCGCCGCAGAAGATGACCGAGGTCGGGAAAAGGTTGTTTCTGAATATCGTTATCCGGACGGCCAATAGGAACTGGGGAAGCTGAATCTCAGATGCTGGATTCTCGAAGGCCAGGACTATCCGTGCCTGTGGTGGGAGTTGCCTGAAGAAGATGCAGCGGAGCCTGCTGAGAATTGAACGCAGTGGCGTCGCATCCTGTCTCGCAAATCTTCGGGTCCTGCGGCCTCGCTTTCACGATACAGACAAAGGCCGGGGTGTCGGTTGCGGCCGGAAAAGGTGAATGAAGCGCAAGAATTTCACTTCAGTCGATGGCGTCTCCGCCACGTGGTTTGCGTAAGTTCTCAGGCTTTCGTCACTTCCAAACTGGGCCCGGCTGGATTCGAACCAGCGACCAAGGGATTATGAGTCCCCTGCTCTGCCGCTGAGCTACGGGCCCCATAGCGATATCGTAAGTGATTTCGCAGTAAGGGGTTCTGTTTTATTCTTGTCAACTCACCCCATCATTGCGGGGGGGCGCAAAACGCCGGCGGTGTCAAAATCGTGTCATGGTGGGCGGCCGCGGCGCCGTCCATTCATCCATCAAGCAGCCGGCCAACTACCGGTCCTCGGGACGAACCTGCCCGTTTTTCGATACCGGTCCCCATCACCTGCAATACACGCCTATCTTTTCCATTGCCATCGGTACCCTCCTTTCGGGGCTGAACGCGGAGTCACCGACAGCGGCTGACACGGCGGCATTGTAGCATCTGGTCCGCGTTAGCGCAAGGATTTTCTCTGCGATCGCGCCGAACTGTGGGTCAGTTTCTCTCGGTCTTGTGCTTCAGCAAACTCTCCTACTGCTCCTTGAGGAGCCGGCAGTGGACCCGGCGAAGGAGCAGGGAACAGCCAAATCATGTACCGGGTGTATTGCCTGAAACCGACGGACGCGGCCGCGCGGATTTTCAATCCACAGCGTTCCGGACGTCAGGGAGGAGGGTTTCTTCTCTATGGAACACAAGCCAGGCTTTGGGCCGGGATGCTCGCGGCTTTGCGATGGCGGTCATAACACACTAACCCAAAACCGGCATCCCTGCCGATAATCGATATATGCAACGCAAAGATCCGGATCGTAGATTGCCTTGCCCGGGCGATGATCGGTCTTCCCGGGGCATTCTCATGCATCTCGTTGTATTTGTCAGAGAGCTTCTTTTTACGTTTCGGTCAAGAATAAGGCTGGAAGCCAGTGATTATGGGACGGGCATTTGGTGGCCGGCGGGGCCGCGGTTGTTTCTGAGTGAGAGAGGACTGGCGCCACGATAGGCTCCGGACGGGCGATCCGGCCTTCCAGTTCTGTAGGAGATGTGAGGTATGACCATCATGGCAGGAAGAAGATCATCTGCGGTGGTGATTTTCGCAGCATTTTTTGCCGCTTTTATGGCTCTGCCTTGTGTAGCGGCGGTCCGGGCCATTACCCGCCCGAGTGCGGACAGGAGTTTGTCCTTCGTGCAGCCGGGACGCATCGCCAAGGTCCACTTCAAGGAGGGCGACACGGTCGAGTCGGACCAGGTCCTCATTCAGCAAGATGACGCCGTGGAGCAGGTGCGGCTGGCCCAGTTCAAGGCCCAGAGCGAAGACCGCACGCAGATTCGCGCCAGCGAAGCGTCTCTGGCCCAGAAGAAGCTGGATCTGCAGAAGCTGGAGAAAGCGGCCGCTCGAGATGCCGCCACGCAATTGGAAGTTGAGCATGCCCGACTCGACGTCACGATTGCCGAATTGTCGCTGGCGATGGCGAATTTCGAGCACGAGCAGGCCAAGCTCAAATATCAGGAGCAGCAAGCACGAATAGACAACATGCAGTTGCGCAGCCCCATCGACGGCCTCATCGAACGCATAGATGTCGAGGTAGGCGAGTCGGTCAACGCCCTGACCGAGGTCATCCAGGTGGTGCAGATCGATCCGCTCTGGATCGACGCGCCCGTTCCCATCGCCGAGGCCCAAGGGTTGAAACGGGGCATGTCGGCCAACGTGGGCTTTTTGGAAGAGAACCGGTCCTCCAGCGCCCAAGGTCAGGTCGTCTTTGTTGGGGCGGTGATCGACGCGGCCAGCGGGACACTGCGTGTCCGCGTGGAAGTGCCGAATGAGGCAGACAGACCCGCAGGTGAACATGTCGCGGTTTCTTTTTAAGCGCCGCAGATGCGAGCGGCTTTGGGAGTCCGACGGGATGAGCGTGCGTCAGGTGGAAGACACGAGCCAGGACAGAACGGCGAGGTGCAGCCTGTCTGGCGGTTTCGCACAGGCTGGCATGTGGTTGGGCGTCCTTGTCGTACTGTTTGCCCTCGGCGGTTGCGTCTCAGACGCGTTCGAAGACGAATCCTCCGTGGTTATCTACCGACGGGTGCTGGCAGCAGGGGGGTCCCAAGCGAGAGTGGATGACGAAGGCCAGGATTCCTCTCGGCCGCTGGGGTTGCTCCGGCCCGCAGAATCACCCGAAGAGGCCCTGCCGGAACTTGAGATTGTCATCGATCCCAACACGAGTGAAAGAACGGTGCGGTTGACACTCGAGCAAGCCGTTGTTCGGACGCTGGCGCGCAGCCCGGAGATTCGGATTGTCGCCTTCGATCCCGATATCGCCAAGGAGGAGATCACCAAAGCGGCAGCGAAATTCGATCCCCTTCTCTTCAGTGAATTGAACTACGACGACCAGGACAGTCCGGAGAATAGCATCTTCGAACCGGGCGAGGCCGAGACCCGCCTGTTGGAGTCAGGGGTCCGCCAAAGGCTCACCACGGGGGCCCAGTGGTCCGCCGGCTACATGCTGACTCGTCGGTGGGATGATCTGGTCGGCAGAACGTTTCCCACGCGGTACGAGCCCATGCTGACGTTCCAGCTCAAGCAGCCTTTGCTGCGGGACGCGGGAGCGGAGGTGAATCTCGCCGGTGTGAACGTCGCACGGCTGAATCATCGCGTAGCGCTGTTGGGGTTTCGCGAAAGGGCCGAAGAGGTCTCCACCCAGGTGGTGCAGGCGTACTGGCGATTGGTGCAAGCCCATCGTGATCTCGAGATCCAACAGGAGTTGCTCGAGCGGACCCTTGCAACACTGAACAAGGTGGAGGGTCGTCGCGAGATCGATGCCACGGGCGCCCAGGTTCGACAGGCCGAAGCGTATGCCAAATCCCGTCAGGCGTTCCTGCTGCAACTCGAGAAAAGGGTCGAAGACGCGCGCGATCTCCTGATTCGCTTGATGGCCGATGCACAACTGGATATTACCAGCGATACGGAGGTGGTGCCCGTCACTTCGTTCGCTACCACGGACGACGGCCTGGAGAACATGGTCACGAAGCAGCAAGCCCTCGCGCTGGCAATGCAACACAATCCCGTGGTCCGGCAGGCAAGAACAGGGGTCGAGATTGCCGACATCAATGTCCGCGTTGCCAAGAACCAACGGATGCCGCGCTTGGATCTGGTCGCCTCAGCGCGGACGCAGGGGTTGGATCGGGACCGAGGCGAGGCGCACGACCAGCTCACGACCGCTGGCTACGGCAGCTATGCCGTGGGCCTGACCTTTGAGTTTGCGCTGGGCGATCGGGAAAGATACGCCGAACTGCGCAAGCGACGCCTGGAGCGCAGGAAAGCGGTGGCGGTGCTGCACAACGTGGCCGACCAGGTGGGCGTGCAAGTGAACGAGCGGTTTCGCAAAGTACAGACCAACCTTGCCGAAGTGGCCGTGCAGCGCCAGGCAGTTCTGGCGGCGCGACAGCATCTCCAGGCCCTGGAGGATTCGGAAATGGTGCGCCAGCGCTTGACGCCGGAGTTTCTGCTCGTCAAGCTCCAGGCCCAAGAAACACTGGCGCAAGCCCAGCGGGCCTTGGTCAGTGCCCTGGTTACATTCAAGATCGGCATCGCCGAACTGGCCCAGGCCACGGGCACAGTGCTGGATTTGCATGAGATCGATGTGTCACTGTCCGCCGCTCTGCTTTCCGAAAACACGCCCCGGGCCAGGCTGCGCGGGCCCGAACTTTGAGCGGAGGTGTGGAGGAGGGCTGGTCGGCGCCCCCTATCCCTTTCCGGCGAATCCGAGATTCTCGTCGAGCCAGTGGTCGGCTCTCATAACGCCCTTTCGCTGCTGCAGGGCGAGCCGCTCGGCGCGCCATTGGGCCAGACGAAACGCGGTCCGCGTGAGACCCCGTCGCCCATCGGCGGACGTCTCGCTGTGGCGTTTCCTGAGATACGCGACCAGGCGCCGGGCATAGCGGGATACAAATTCGTCCTCCAGTGAGATAATCGCCTGGGCACTGCCTGGGTCTCCCTGGCGGGCGCAGCGTCCGAACAACTGACGATCGATGCGGCCGGACTGGTTGCGCTCGGCGGCAATGACGTGCAAGCCTCCCGACGACGCCACGCCCCGTCCCAACTTGATATCCGTGCCTCTGCCGGCCATGTTGGTGGCGACCGTGATCTTGCCCGGCTGACCGGCACCGGCGACGATCTGGGCCTCTTCGCGATGGCGCACGGCATTGAGGACCTGATGGCCCAGATGCTCGGCTTGCAGCAGGGTGCTGAGATGCTCGCTGTCCCGGACACTGCGGGTGCCGACCAGGACGGGTCTGCCGATCAGGTGGACCTTGCGAATTTCGGCGACGAGCCGGTGCCATTTGGAGGCCTTGTTGGGAAGTACGATGTCCGGGAGGTATTCTCGAATACAAGGGCGATTCGTCGGGACGACCATCACGGGCAGGCCGTAAATCTGCCAGAACTCCGCCGCCGCTTCTTGCGCGGTCCCCGTCATGCCTGCCAGATGCCGGTAGAGACGGAAGAACCGCTGGAAACTGATACGGGCGTATGTATCCTTCCACGGAGTCACCTCGAGCGCCTCTTTGGCCTCGATGGCTTGGTGCAGGCCGTCGCGCCAGGAGCGATCGGGCATGACGCGGCCGGTAAAGTCATCTACGATGACGACCTTGCCGTCGCTGATGACATATTGTCTGTCTCGGGTGTATAGCTCCTTGGCTACCAGGGCCTTGGTGGCCATCTCCTCGCGGCGACGGGCGCCCTGCCAGAGACCGGGCAGGGACGAAGTCAACGCCACCAAACGGCCGCGTCCTTCGGGGGTCAATTCCACCTCCTGGTAGCGCGGGTTCACCGTGTAATCTGCCGGGCAGTCCAACTCCCCAGCGACGCGAGCGGCTTGGCGGAAGGCGTCGGCCTGTTCGGGGTTGGGGGCCGGTCCGGAGATGATCAGAGGCGTGACGGCTTCATCGACGAGAACGGAATCTGCCTCGTCAACAATGGCAAAGTTCAGGCCCCGCTGCACCAGACGGTCAAAAGGCGAACGGCCGGCACCGGCAATCTTGCTCAACAAGGCGGAACTGGCACCGCGCACCCGGCCCAGCAGCAATCGGTCCCGCAGGAAGTCCGCCGTCACCTCTTTGTTGGTGCAGTACGTAATATCGGCCTGATAGGCGGCGCGGCGCTCTTCCCGGGCCATGCCTTGCTCGATGTGGGCCACGCGCAGACCGCAGAAGCGATAGATGCGACCCATCCACTCCGCATCACGCTGGGCCAGATAGTCGTTGACGGTGATGATGTGGCAGCCCCGTCCTCGCCA
>Ga0272442_10008228_pt1 | contig 13292 bp, 10 predicted proteins | sample SSMForm2O_FD_200262 | JGI IMG/M metagenome (GOLD analysis project Ga0272442, IMG submission 200262) | Marine sediment archaeal communities from Little Sippewissett salt marsh, Falmouth, MA, United States - SSM-Form-2O | ecosystem: Environmental > Aquatic > Marine > Wetlands > Sediment ...
ACGAAAATGAAGCGTTTCTGGAGCAAACAGGTGCCGTCAAGGGCGGCATGACCCTGGTGGAAAAAGACTTTATCGAAGCTGCCTTGGCCGGCTCCTCCGGCGAGCGCAAGATCGTACCGGGAGGATCAGCCTGCAATACGGCGGTAGGTGTGGGCCGGTTGGGCGGCCGGGCCCGTTTTGTCGGCAAGTGCGGCAACGGAGAGTGGGGTCGCTTCTTTCGTGAAGATTTGCTCCGCCAAAACGTGGAACCAGCTCTTTTCGGCTCCGATTCGCCCACAGGCCGGGTGCTGTCGATTATTACGCCCGACGCACAGCGATCTATGTTTACCTATCTGGGCGCATCCTCGGAAACCCAGCCCGCGGAGTTGACCAACGGCTGTTTTGAAAACGCGGCTGTTGTTCATATTGAAGGCTACCTGCTGTTCAATCCGGAACTGATGTTGACGGCCTTGCGTGCCGCACGTGCGGCCGGTGCTCTGATCTCGCTCGACTTGGCCAGCTTTACGGTCATCGAGGAATCCCGAGACCTGCTGGATCGAATCGTCAACGAATACGTCGACGTCGTTATCGCCAACGAAGATGAAGCCCGCGCATTCACCGGTCTCAGCGACGAGCAACAGTCCTTGGCGGTTCTGGCGCAAACGGCCGACATTGCCGTGGTCAAACTCGGCGAACGAGGCAGCACCATCGCCCATCAGGGCCGGATGATGCGCATCGATCCGCTGGGGTCTGGGAAGGCGGTGGATACCACGGGCGCCGGTGATCTCTGGGCTTCCGGCTTTTTATACGGGCTGGTAAACGGATACCCGCTGGAGCGGTGCGGCCGGATCGGCTCGGCCTGCGGTTACGAAGTGTGCCAGGTTATCGGCGCTGCCATTCCGGAAGAAGGCTGGCGACGCATAAGGAAAATGATAGAGGAGAGCCAAAATGGCGATTAAAAAAAAGGTCTCGCGTAAGAAACTACTCAAGGAACCCGATGAGTTCCTAACACTTTCGGCCCGGATGTTCCAATTTGTTGTCAAACATAAATATCAGATGCTCGCCGCTTTAGGCGGCATGATTCTTATCGTTTTAGCCGTTTCGGGATGGCGCTATCATTCCCTTCAGCGCGCCAACGAATCCCTGGCACAGCTGCAGAAAAACTGGAATCGGTACGAAACGCTGCGCAACGGGAAGGATAAAGATCCAGTGCTGGCATACCAGGAGGTCAGGACCGAATTCGAACAACTGATTGCCGATTCCGGTGACAAACCGGGCGGAAAAATGGCGCGCGTAATCTTTGCCGATATCTGCTATGATGCCGGCGAAGCAGACAAGGCCATCGCCCTTTATAAAATCGCGCTGGAAGATTTTACGCAGCCGTTTTACAGAGACCAGATTTTAAACGGTTTGGGCTATGCCTATGAGGCAAAGAAAGAATACAATACCGCGTTGGAATATTTTGAAAAAATTTCCGCTGGGAGCGACCCGGTGCTTAAAGCCGAAGCCCTTTTCAACATGGGGCGTCTTTACGCGGCACTGGGCAACGCAGAAAAAAGTCAGCAGGCCTACCAGAAAATCGTCGCTGATTCACCGCAGTCGTTTTACGCCGAGCTGGCAAAAGAGCGGAGCGGAAACATTGCGGTCGAGCCGGCCGCAACTGCAAACTGAATACGAAGGCTATTTAGTGCCCATCCGAGGTTTCATGAAGGGCACTGATAAGTTTCCGATCCAGAAATGTGCAATTTTTCGCAAGTTCAAGGAAATCAAGGAATTGCGCGGAGGCATACTCCTGTATGCCGCACAAGCAATTCCGCCGATTGACGCCGAAATTGCGGAAAAGGGCCATTTATGGACGGAAACTATTTAGAGCCGACGTCCAGGTTGTACTTCTTGATCTTTTGATTCAGACCGCTTTTGCCGATCCCGAGCAATTCCGCCGCCCGCGACTGAACAAAGCCGGTTTTCTTCAAGGCTCTCAAGATCATGGTTTTTTCGATCATCGTCAGGGTGTCGTACAGTTTAGCATCCGCCGGAACACTCTCTATATAGAGGTCGTCGTGGGCAGTCTCTTTGAAGCTTTTCGGCAGGTCCGCCGGGGTGATGACGCCGCCTGAACTCATGATCATAAGACGCTCGATGAGGTTTTCGAGTTCCCTCACATTTCCCGGCCAACTGTACTCGTAAAAGAGACGCTCAACGTCGGGGTCGATCCCGGTCACCGGCACGCTGTGCTTGCGTTCATCGGCGTACTTCTTGATAAAGTGATCCAACAGCAGCCGGATATCCTGCTGCCGCTGTTTGAGTGACGGCAGGGCGATATGGACGACGTTGAGACGGTAATAGAGGTCCTCGCGGAATCGTCCCTTTTTCATTTCCTCTTTCAGGTTACGGTTGGTGGCGGCAATGACCCGGATGTTGACCGCTATCGGTTTCGTGCCGCCCACCCGTTCGAAAACCTTTTCCTGCAGCACCCGCAAAAGCTTCACCTGCAGACCGGTTGACATATCACCGATTTCATCCAGAAAAAGGGTGCCGGTATCCGCCAGTTCGAAGCGTCCCTTTCTCATCGACACCGCACCGGTAAAAGCGCCCCTCTCGTGCCCGAACAGCTCGCTTTCAAGAAGCGTTTCGGCCAGTGCGGAACAGTTAACAGCCACGAAAGGCTTTTCCCGGCGGGGGCTGTTAAAGTGGATCGACTTCGCCACCAGTTCTTTACCGGTGCCGCTCTCGCCTTCGATCAGGACAGTTGCATTGCTAGGAGCGACCTTCCGTATCGTATCAAAGACCTGCTGCATGACTTTGCTCTTACCGATGATGTTGCCGAAACTGTACTGGGAGGAAACGGCATTGCGCAGATCCCTGTTTTCCTTGATCACACGAAACATCGCAACGGCTTTTCTGACGTAGATGATCAGACGATCGTTGTCAAAAGGCTTTAAAATATAGCTGTAGGCGCCCTTCTGCATGGCTTCCACTGCCTTGTCCACGGTCCCGTGGGCCGTCATCATGATTACGGGCAGTTCCGAATCTCTGGTCTTGATATTCTCGAGCAATTGAATACCGTCCATCAGCGGCATTTTCATGTCCGTCAGGACCAGGTCCACATCCGAACCCTCAAGAACTTCAAGTGCTTCGGGGCCGCTGTTGGCGGTTAATATTTCGAATCCCTCCTCCTCCAGAACGGCACCCAGAATCCGTGTATAGTTTTTCTCGTCGTCGACGATGAGAACGGTTTCCATCGTTATCCTTTCTGTTGGAGGGGTAAATGAATGATAAACCGCGCCCCTCCATCGGAAGCATTTTCGATAAATATATCTCCGCCGTGTGCGTCGACTATGTTCTTCACGATCCCCAGCCCCAAACCGGTTCCCTTGTCCTTAGTCGTGAAAAAAGGGTCCCATACCTTTCCCAGAATTTCCTGCGGTACACCGCCCCCCTGGTCTGCGATGATTACTTCCAGCACATCCGGCTTGGCCTGAACCTGGAGGATGATCTGGCCTCCATCAGGCATCGCCTGTAGGGCGTTGATGAAAATGTTGAGAAATGCCTGATAGAGCATGTCTGCGTCCGCAGAGACCGCCGGCAGAGTGTCACCGATGGTCTTTTGAACGCTGTATCCCTTGCCCTCCAACTGCGTTGAAAGGAAGGTCAGATTTTTTTCTAAAACGTCTTCTATCCGGCAGGGGGCAAGGCGCGGCGGCCGCGGTCGGGCGTATTTCAAGAAGTCTGTTATGATGTTGTTCAGGCGGCTTGATTCCTCGATAACGATATCCGGAATGGTGTTGTTCGGATCAAATCCGATCACCTTTTTTTTGAGCAATTCAGCGGAGCTGCGAATAATGCCGAGGGGGTTACGGATCTCATGGGAAATCACCGCGGCCATTTCGCCGAGAGCAGACAGGTGTGCAGCTCGGTTGAGCTGTTCCTTCAGGCGCAGCCGCTCTTGCGCCCGCAGCTCGATGATCCCTTCGCCCCGTTTGACCACAAATATCAAAATCAGAAAGAGCACCAGCATGACCAATGCACTGGTGGTCACGACATAGACTTGGTATTTGAAGATTGATTTATACTCGTCGGATAGGTCCTGCACAATTTCGATCACCCCCAATACCGGTCCGGAAATCCGGGACGGCAGCTGCTCTGCGCGCAGCGGCGCATAGGTGATGAAACGGCTTTCTTTCGGTATGCCGAAAAGGATCTCTAAGAAATTACCGCGCTGAACCTGACGGGAAACGGAATTGCCGTCCACCGCTGTCTGGTAACCGGTGCCCCCCATGTTCGTTTTGCCGATCAGCTCCTGCTTGAAGCTGTAAGAAATGACATTGTTCATGTCGTAAATATTGACCGTCTCGACTTTGAAACTGTGTAAGGTATTGCGCACCACCTTATCCATGAGTTCATACTGTTCCTCGTTTCTGAGCTGAATCTTACCGTAGCGCAGAACAACGGGCATTATAAACTGCAAAAAAATCTGGTGATTCAGGTTTTCGATGATCAAAAGGGCATATTCTTCACTCTTTTCACGCTGCATGGCGCGCGCCCAATGGGTGTTCAGCATCGACAGAATGATAGTCCCCATGAATATCAATATCAGGCTGGTGACGGTAAAGTACTTTACCAGTCGGAACGGTTTGGATCTTTCTTCAACCGCCCGGTCGCTCGATTTCAAAAACTGTTCACCTTTCGGCAGAGAGATAGCTTCCATAATGGGCTCTTGCGGTGAGTAATGCTACCTTTAACATACTTAAATAATAAGGACTGCTGAAACCCTCCAATGCAATTAAAATGGTATCAGCCTGTCGCGTTGCGAAGTTAGCACGCCATGATCAAAATATCAATCGACACCGGCCAGAGAATCTTAAGGCTGCAATCCGCAATAACCGACCCTTTCGAATAGACTTTACTGCCGCCCACCCGCCAGCCTCGATTTGGAGCAGCAAAGCGTCGAAAAATAAGCGCCGACGGCATCAGGCATGGGCTCGTCATTTGTAACCGTTTACAGGATTGCAAAGTCCGATGCGCTTCAAACCACCTAATTGTAAGCGTTTACAGGGTGCCGCAGATGCAAGGCGTCGGGTACGCAGACGTACTTTTGTACTAGAAGTGCCCGACAACAAAGCAGATGCGGTGCCCTGTGAACGCTTACCGTCATTTTATTTGGATCAAAACAGTCAGGTCGACTAAACTTTCGCCCCAAAAGGCCGATAAAGAAAGTTAAGCCCGTCACTTTATACCGGTTTCAGGCACTTGACATCGAGGCAAATAAAAGTTTGCGCATCAAATCTGACAATCGCCGCCGGGGGTCGGTACATCAACCGGAAGCAGGCCTCCAAAGGATAAAAAAAATACGGTACCGAATTCCCACTTTTTGTGCTACAATGTATTTTAAATGAATAGTCAAAGTATTGACACCCAAGATATGGGTCAATACAAAAATTTAAAGCGCAATATAGTGTAACTACTTATAATTATGCATAATTGTTATATAATTAAATTGACTTAAACGTGACAGTATGCGATCATTGATAAAAACGAACAGGATAAAATGCCTCGCAATTTTCAGAGGCCGATTTTATTCACTTCCATTCCAAATTACGGCAAAAGACCCAGTTAATGCAAAAAAACACCTTAAGAAAAGTCAGGGAAGCGCGGTTGATGAGCAAAACCGAACTTGCACGAACCGCCGGAGTTTCACCCATAACAATTTCACGCATCGAAAACGGATTGCCGTGCCGCATGGCAACCCAAAGAAAAATCATACTGGCTTTAGGGCTGAAACTTTCAGACAAGCGCAAAATCTTTAAAGATTAAGAGAGCTCCTATGCTATTCGGAAAAAAAGACCATCTCGTCGGCTTGGACATCGGCTCCAGGACAATCAAGGCAGCTGAAATCGCCGATACCACCAAGGGTCGGACCCTCAAACGTTTCGGCATGGTCGACATCACACCGGGTCTTATCGAGGATGGGACCATCAACGAGCCGGAAGAGGTTGCCGAGAAAATCAAAGAACTGTTTAAAACCTTCAACATCCGCGAAAAAAATGTTGCTGTATCCATTGGCGGCTATTCGGTCATCGTTAAAAAAATCAACGTCCAGACGATGGCCGAGGATCAACTTCAGGACACCATTCATTTCGAGGCCGAACAGTACATTCCTTTCGACATCAGTGACGTCAACCTCGACTTTCAAATTCTCGGTCCGAACGAAAACAATCCGAACCAGATGAACGTGTTCCTAGTGGCCGCCAAGAAAGAAATGGTCAACGATTACATAAAACTGGTGAACCTGGCCGGATTGAATCCCTGCATTATCGATATCGAAGCGTTTGCACTCCAGAATATTTTCGAAATAAACCATGAAGTGAAGGATGAAAATCTCGCCCTGATCGACATCGGCGCCAGCAAGACATCGCTTAACATCCTAAAAGGTAGAAACTCGGTTTTCATGCGGGATGTCTCCCTTGGATGCGGGCAGATCAACCAGAAAATTATTTCCTTGGTGAACTGCTCTTTCGATGAGTCTGAGGCAATTAAACTTGGCGGGCAGACCGATAAAATCACACCAGAGGATTTAAAGGAAATTGTCATCGGAGTTGTTTCGGACTGGTGCACGGAAATCCGACGGGCGATTGACTTTTTCTACTCGACCTACCCTGATGATCAGATAAAACGCATTATGCTCAGCGGCGGCGGCGGCAACATCGCTGATTTCCGCCAGTTGCTGGCATCTGAAACATCATCTGAAGTGACGACCATTAATCCCTTCGGAAACTTTGTATTGGACAGCAGCTTCGACCCTGCGTACATCGAACAAATTGCACCCCAGGCCGCGATCACAATGGGTCTGGCCATAAGGAAGATTGACGATAAATGATACGCATCAACCTTTTGCCCTTTCGGGCCGCCCGGAAAAAAGAGAACATTCGGCGCCAGATTTCGGTCTTTTTTCTTTCATTTTTTCTGATGCTGGCCGTCCTGATCTATTACAACATCCATCTGGGCGGGCAGATCAAGGATCTCAAAACCGACGTGGACGCCACGAAGAATGAAGTCGCCAAATTTCAAAAAATTACCAAACAGATCGACGAAATCAAAAAAAAGCTTGCGATTCTGGAGAAGAAAACCGAAGTCATCCGCAAGCTGGAAACCAATCGGTTCGAACCGGTCGAGATGCTCGACAACATGTCGGGAAAAACCATCGCCAACCGGATGTGGTTTACTTCATTCGACGACCGGCCCCAAAATGTTAGGATCGACGGAATCGCCTTGGACAACAAGACAGTGGCCGACTTCATGACCCGTCTGGAGGGTACCGGGTTATTTGGTTCCGTGCGCCTGCAAAGCATTCAGAAACATGTGGTCAAGGGCTCGGGGCTGAAAAAGTTCTCCATCACCTGCAGTAAGTCAGTACCCAACGCACCGAAAAAAGAGCAAAAGAAAAGAACATAATCATGAAAAAGACCTCTCTCTCTTTAGACGCTTTTGAACCTTTTATCGACAAGATCGAAAAACTTTCAAAGCTCTACCGACTCCTGATCAGTGGAGGCATATTTCTGGTCTTTATCGGCGTGGCTGTTTTCTTGTTCTACATGCCCAAATACGAGACCATCGCCAAACTAGAAAAAGAGCTGGCAAAATTGGACAAGGAGCTTCAGACGGCAAAGAGCAATGCCAAGGACCTGAAAAAGTTTCAACAGAAGATCAAGGATGCAGAGGAACAATTTAAAATCGTCATGAAATCCTTGCCGGAAAAAGAAGAAATTCCGTCACTGTTGACCAGCATTTCAGATTCCGGCAAAGATTCCGGGCTGGAGTTTCTCCTTTTTCAGCCGAAAGGCGAGGTAGCGAAAGATTTTTATGCTGAAATTCCTGTCGTCATGAAAGTAAACGGCAAATTTCACAACATCGCCATCTTTTTCGACCGGGTCGCCAGATTATCGCGGGTTGTCAATATCCGAGACATTTCCATGAAACCGGCCAAGGGCAACTTGTCCCTGACCACATCATGCACTGCCGTGACGTATAAATTTATCGAGAACAAGCCGGCGCCGGCACCGAAGAAAAAGAAGTCAAGGAAGAAAAAATAACCCTTTTTTAGAAGACAGAAACGATCAGCTATGAATACACTGCGCGGCATCATTTCACTGACCATGTTGTCCTTTTTAATTACGGCGACCGGGACCTGGGACAACCAGGCTCTGGCGCTTGCAAAGCCTACGGTGGTGCGGAAAAAGATCCAGATACCGCCGGAATCCCGAGATAAAAAGCCGGGTGTGGTCGTCAGCACTCTGTCGCCCAAGGCCGACATCGCCCAAACCGAAACGGCACAAAATGCACGGCCGGCGCCGGCTGCAAAGACTTCCGGCGCCGCGCCCGGAGCGAAATCGGATCTTGCATCTGCGCCGTCGGAGAAAAATAGTCCGTTGGTGATTTCTCAAAAATCACCGACACCGAAAGTTCCACCGACCGATCGCCCCGAGCCCCGGCAGGTGGCGCCTGTATCCCCGGCTGTTACCACGGCCGCAGCGCCGCCGACACCCCCCGCAGTGGTAGAGTCTGCAGTGCCGGCGGTTACTCAAAGGACGCCTTCGACTGAGACCGTCGAACCCACTGTAACCGTGGCTACCGTAACTGTCCCCGAAGATAGACCGCCCTCCATCGTCGCCAGAACGAAGGACGGCGATCCGCTGCCATACAATCCGCTGGGCAAGATCGACCCCTTTGAACCGCTCTTCAAAGACGAGCCCGAGCTTGCGCCGTCCGAATCAAAAAGGGAAAAGCGGATTCCCCGGACACCGCTTGAGAAAATCGATCTGGGTCAACTGAAATTGGTCGGCGTCATATTGGCCTCCAGCGGCAACCGGGCGCTGGTGCAGGAAGCCTCGGGAAAGGGCTATATCATCAAGGAAGGGACTTACATTGGTGTGAATTCAGGGAAGGTGACCGAAATTAAAAATGATCGGGTCATCGTAGAGGAAGAAATCGAAGACGTTGTCGGCAAACCGACAATCCGCAATAAAGAACTCGTACTCCCGAAACCCCCCGGAGAATGATCACATGAGCACCTTAATTGAAAGATTCAACAAACGCGCAGCACTGGTCATTTTTCTGATTGCCGTGCTTGGACTGTCAGGCGGGTGTGCCGCCAACAAACCGGTGGCCAATGAAGCGCCCGGCGAACAGCGGGCAGCCAGCGCCAAGAGCATCTCGGCGATTATGGTCACCGAGAATGCGAAATCCTGTGTTGTACAGGTTGAAGGCAACAGCCAACTCACCTATACCTCCGTTAAGCAGGATTTCCCCCTGGGCGTTTTATTTTATTTTCGAGACACCGGCATCGACAGCGCCGTCGCTCCTCAAGCCGTAACGGAAAACACACTCATCGAATCGGTCGAAGCATCACAGATCAGCGGAAATCAGGACATGTCCCGACTTTTTATCGCCCTGAAACAGGATGCGCCTTATGAGGTAATGGATGATGGAACCGGTATGCGAATTGAATTTGCCAAGCCGTTTGCAGCCCCCATCGTCGGCGATTCGCAAAGTGCATCTGAAGATCTGAGCGCTGCTGCCGAAGACGCAACGCCGGCCTCCCACCTCGAAGGCGTTCACGTCGTGAAGACCGATGACCGGACACGTCTCAATGTAACGGCCGATGGAACGATCAAAAACTATAAATCCTTCGTACTCTATAATCCGGCTCGTATCGTGTTTGACATTCCGAACCTGAAAAGTACCCACACAGCAGAACAGGTGGTTCCGGCGAACACCGAATGGATCCGGCAGGCGCGCTACTACGGCTATCCCGACAAAGTCCGCCTGGTCATCGACACGGAAAAGAACTACCTGAAGAATTATACGGCCACACCGTTAGCTTCCGGGATGATGATCCAGATAGGAAGTGAACCGCAGGCGGCGGTCTCTGTCGCTGCCGAAAAGCCGGTGCCCGCGGTTAAACCGATTGAAGAAAAACCGGTAACGGCCGTTGTTTCCGATTCGCGGCCTGTGCCTACCGCCGCCTCGGTTGCCGGGACTGAAAAAGAAGCATGGGTAAACCGTATCGACTTTATGAGCGAAGAAGCCGGACAATCGACCATTATCGTCGGCACTACCCGGCCGGTTACATACGAATTGAAAACTTCATCCGATAAACTCCTGCAGCTGAAACTCTTCGATACCAAGCTGCCGAAATATCGCGATCGTCCCCTGATAACGACGCGTTTCGAAAGTGCCGTCAACCGCATCACACCGGTTTACAAGAAATCGATGCCGAAAACGACTCTGGTCGCCATCGAGCTGCGCGAAGCCGTGAATTACGACGTCGAGCAGAAAGACGACGTTCTGATGATTCACTTCGGCCCGTCGTCAGTGGCGCCGCAACCACTCGAACAGGCCAACTTACCGGACTGGAAGAAGATTTTGGCCCAAACCGAAGCCGGGTCACCGGCCATAGAGCCGGCAACCCCGGAACGCGAGCCGATCGCCTCCCCGGCTCCGCCGCCCACCGTTGCACCGGCCGTGCAGCCGCCTGCTCCGGAGCCGGTAATGCAAATGGCGGCGGTGACATCATACAAAGCACCGACCGTGACCACCTATGGGGCGCACAAAGTGTTTACCGGAGAAAAAATAGCCCTCGATTTCTATGAGACCGACATCAAGAACGTTTTCCGCATCATCCGGGAGATCAGCGGTAAGAACTTCGCCATCGACAAGGATGTCACCGGCAATGTCACTCTGACCCTGGAAAAACCGGTTCCCTGGGACCAAGTTCTGGATCTTGTTTTAAAGATGAACCGCCTCGGCATGGTATATGAGGGTGATATCATTCGGATTGCCACCCTTTCGACCCTGACGGCGGAAGAAAAGGCCAAGCAGGATAAGATCGCCGCCGAACAGAAATCCCAGGAGGTGGTCAAGGCGCTTGAGCCTCTGGTCACCGAATACATTGCGGTCAATTATTCGGATGCCAAAGGTGAGGTCCTGCCGCTGGCCCAGAAAGTCCTGACGCCAGACCGCGGCAGCCTCAGCGTAGACCAGCGCAATAACCAGCTGATCGTCACCGACACCGTCTCCAAGATCGCCCAGATCAAGGAGATCGTCAGCCGCATCGACACCGTAACGCCGCAGGTCATCATCGAGGCCCGCGTGGTCGAAGTCAGCGAAGAGTTCTCGATGGAACTGGGCATCGAATGGAATATGGGTTGGGGTCCGGGGGGTGGCAATACTTTTTGGGGCGGCGACGTGGCCATGAACTTCCCGTCGAACGCTTCCTCGACCATTGGATTCAACTTCACCAAGTTGGCCGGGACGCCATTGACGCTGGACGCCACGCTAAACGCCGTGGAGGCCAACAAACAGGGCCGGATCATCACCGCACCCAAGATCGTTACGCTCGACAACAAGAAAGCCAGAATCAAGCAGGGCGTCGAGTGGCCTTACCTGGAACGGGACTCATCCGGTAATGCGACCGTAAAGTTCAAGAATATCGACCTGCTGCTGGAGGTGACCCCTACCGTCACCCCGGATGACCGCATCCTGATGAAAATCTACATTACCAAAAACGACATCGGTACCATTACCCTGGGCGTACCGTCTCTCAACGTCAACGAAGCCCAGACCGAACTGCTGGTCAACGACAGCGACACGATCGTCATCGGCGGTATTATAAAGAAAAACGAACAGGAATCCGAATCGGGCTGGCCGGGAGTCAAGAACATTCCCCTGATGGGCTGGTTGTTCAAAACGCAGAATGAAAACACCACCAACAATGAACTGCTGATCTTCATCACCCCGCGCATCGTTCAGCTCGAGCAGCGCCAGGCTATCTAACGCATTCGGTTGAAAAGAAAACCCGCCTTCTCTGTGTCTGAGAAAGGCGGGTTTTTTATTTGGATCGCGCCACCACCTGCGTTAAGGACTGTTTTGCAGCTTCATCAATTCACTCTTTGCGGCCTTGGCTTCGGGAGAATCCGGTTTGAGCTGCACGGCTTTCTGAAAAGCGGTCTTGGCCTTGGCAGGGTTCTGCAGTAAAAGATAGGATTTTCCCAGTTCGTAGTAGGCTTCTGCAGAAGTCGGGTCACTCTCGATGGCCGCGGTCAGGGCCGCCTGTGCCGCGGCACCCTTGCCCATGGCCAGGTAGGTCCGCCCCAATCCCCTGAGAGCCAGCGGAAAACTGGGTTCCAGTTCCAGTGCTTTCTGATAGTAGCTCTCCGCCTCCTTGTAGTCTTTCTTCTGGTAATAGGCATAGCCGATGTTGGTCAGCGGATAGTGCGGTGTTGCATACAACAGATCGCCGGAGACTTCTTTGAAAATAGCAATTGCCTCGTCATACTTTTGCTCCTTCAGGTAGGCAACCCCGAGGTTGTTTTTGGCAACTGCATAATCGGGTTTCAGCTGCAAAGCCTGCTTGAAGTGTGCGACGGCCAGTTCAGGCTTCCTTTTAGCCAGGTAAACCTGGCCGAGATAATTCTGAAGAATGTGATCATCGGGATTCATCTTTTCGGCATCCAGCAGGTACTTCAAGGCGCTCGTATAATCTCCGGCCAGATAGTATTGCTTGCCGAGGTCTCTGTAGGCAACTTCCCTTTTTCGTAAATCGGTCCGGTCTGCGGCGCAAGCGACGAGCAAAAGTACACAGGCCACCCACAATATTCGATATTTTCTCATATTCAATGTCCCTCAGTGGTCGGTTAAACGTCGGCCGCCCCGCCGCCGACCGGCGGGACCGCAAGACGCTCAAGATTTTTTCAGGTTTAATCTATCTGCGATCTCCTCGGACACACGCTGCACGAAAAGGTCGAGATCAAGGCCATTCAAAGGATTTCCGGGCGCCGGCAACTTTTCCAGGCCTTGCGGGTGGAGATACAACGGTGCGTTGATCAACTGTGGGTCGACTGTGATGCCGTATTCCGGCGGGAACTGCTGTTCGAAATACATCTGCTGAAAACCGGCGAATTTCAAAGCATGGGCAGTTGAATCGATAACCGCAATGTCGTCGCCGTCGACCAGGCCCTGTTTCCGGGCCGTCACCAGGCCGGCCAGAGATTCCCCGCCGTGAGTGCAGGCAATGTGACCGTTGCGATTGGCCAGCAGTTCCCAGTCCATGATGGCCTGCTCGGTCACTTCGACGAAAAAAACCCGCTGGCGCCCGGCCTCCTGATTATAGCGGTCCACCAAGTGGATGACCCGGGGCATGGACACGGGATTGCCGATCATGGCCGCCTGGGCCACGCTCGGTTTGACCGCAACCGGCACAAACTTTCGCTTTAACGGGTTCGGTTCAAGGTAGTACCGGTAAACCGGATTGGCGT
>Ga0272442_10008229_pt1 | contig 13292 bp, 5 predicted proteins | sample SSMForm2O_FD_200262 | JGI IMG/M metagenome (GOLD analysis project Ga0272442, IMG submission 200262) | Marine sediment archaeal communities from Little Sippewissett salt marsh, Falmouth, MA, United States - SSM-Form-2O | ecosystem: Environmental > Aquatic > Marine > Wetlands > Sediment ...
AAGCCGCACACGTTGCCGTAATAGTAACAGTTGACACAGCTATGCCTCAGTAATTTCAGTTCGATCCAACTACAGTACATGAGATAGAGCACCGCCCACCAGATCCCGCACTGCGCCAGGATATAAATGCCGATGGCATAAAGTGAGATCGAAAAAAGATTGCACAACAACACAATCGGCATTGGAAATCGCTCGTAGGTTTTAAGCTCTTCCATTTTACCATCTCCCAAATGGGTCGATCCGTGTCCTTTCCGTCCGTCCGCGCTGGGCATCCATCTCTATTCAATCTTGCCGCGGGCACGTTGGGCCGTTGCATTATAACCCTATGATGACGTTGTGTCCAATCCCGTAGCCATTTTGATTTCAATTCGCACAAGATACTCTGTGCGAGGCTTGTCTTGGAAAAACAATTCTGGTATTCTCTCTTGCTCGTGGTCAACATGGCATTTTCAGCAATCTGTGAGGATAAGGCTATGGCAAAAAGCGGGGACCTGTCAAATAAGCTGAGCTGCATATCGGGCGTGTTGATTATACTCATGATCTGCAACGGTCGCGTTTATCCGCGGCAAAGTGCTTCGGCGGCACACAAACCTATCAGTCGCAACGGCTCCGCCCTTGTGCTCACGGCGGGGGACGTTCCTTTCGAGTTTGTTCGCATCCCGGCCGGGGAATTCCGTATGGGTTCCGAAACGGGTGACAACGATGAGAAACCTGTACACCGCGTTCGTATCTCTGAGAGCTTCTATATGGGAAAGACGGAGGTGACGGTCCGGCAGTTTCGAGCGTTCGTTCGAGCGACAGGATACCAGACTGAGGCTGAAAAGGGCAGATGGGCGGCAAATTACGCCCAATATGGTGGTGCATGGTATCCTATCGTTCCTGCTCGCGACCTCAGTTGGCGCCGACCCGGGTTCGATACGTCCGACGACAATCCGGCGGTATGCATAAGCTTCAACGATGCAACGGCTCTCTGTCGTTGGCTTTCGAAAGCGACGGGCAAATGCTGCCGTTTACCCAGCGAGGCGGAATGGGAATATGCCTGCCGGGCCGGCGACAAAGGGGATCGAGTGGAGAATATTGGCGACGTAGGCTGGTATCGTGACAACACGACACGAGGAACGAAGCCTATCGGTCAAAAGAAACCGAATCGGTGGGGATTGTACGATATGCACGGCAACGCCTGGGAGTGGTGCCTGGATGTCTGGCATCGTAACTACGAGAGCGCGCCGAGCGATGGTCGTGCATGGTTGACGGGAGATTATCTGCCTCGCGTTGCGGTCCGTCGTCTCTTGCGCGGGGGCGCCTGGAATAGGCGCGACTTTGAGTTGGGCGGCACGTATCGCTATCGCGGCACTGAAGATTTCAGAAGCGACGGCACCGGATTCCGGATTGTCCATTCGGCCAGGATTATGGACGAAGAACCTAAATTCGACAAACCGGTGTACGAATTTTCGAATAAAAAGAACGCGACTCATTCTGATCTTGAAGTCACTTTCGACGATGAGACCTTTTCATTCGTCAGAATTCCCCCCGGAGCATTCATGATGGGCTCCGACTGGGAAAGCGGAGAACAACCCATCCACCGGGTGCGGATCGATTACGGTTTTGACATAGGTAAGACGGAGATTACCGTCCGGCAATTCCGTACCTTTATCGAAGCGACCGGCTATCAAACGGACGCCGAGAAGGAACGATGGGCCTGGAGCCGCAAAGGCGAGTCGGATTGGAAGCCCCAGGAACTGGTTTGCTGGTGGAACCTTCCGTTTACACAGACGGACGATCACCCGGCAACCTGTGTGAGCTGGTATGACGCGATGGCGTTTTGTCAATGGCTCAGTGAGGAAACGAGCATGTCGATCCGGCTGCCCAGCGCCTCGGAATGGGAATATGCCTGCCGGGCCGGCACGGTGGGGGACTATGCGGGAGACATAAACGAGATGGGATGGCATCGCGCCAATTCCGGGCATCGAACGCATCCCGTCGCATGGAAGAAACCCAATGCCTGGGGTCTTTACGACATGCACGGCAACGTCTGGGAATGGACGCTGGACATGTGGGGCGATAACTACGAGGGTGTGCCGGCTGACGGCAGTCCCTGGGATAAAGCCGGGACTTTCGAGCCGATCATGCGGGGCGGCTCATTCATTAACCCGCCGTGGTGGCTGCGGTCGGCGGACCACATGCGAAACAATCCCGGCAACAGGTTCAGCTACAATCAGGGTCTTCGACTTGTTCGTTGTCCATAGACGTTCAAATCGAAGGTGTTCATGCGAACCGGAAAATAGCAGAATTTCTATTTTTGCATTGATTTCTGCTACAGATGTAGTAAAATTCTGTTACATTTGTAGTAAGGAGCTGAAAGATGAAACTCACCGAACCGGAATGGATCATTATGAATGCGTTGTGGGGTGGCCACCCGGCCAAGGCGCGGGACGTGGCGGAACGGCTGCCGGATCATGTCGGCTGGGCTTATACGACGGTCAAAACCATGTTGGACCGGCTCGTCGAGAAAAAAGCAGTCAAGAAAAGCAAACAGGGCCATACCGGCCTCTACGAACCGCTCCTTTCGCGTCACCAGGCCCGGAGCACAGCCGTTAGAATGATGTTGAACCAGGCCTTCGATGGGGCTTTCGGGCCGATGATGCACTTTCTGGCGAAGGATGAGAATTTGTCCAGCAAGGATCGCAAAGAACTCATCAATATATTGTCAGGTAAAGGAAAGGCAAAGGGAGAGCAGAAATGATCGAGCAAATCAATAGAATCGCCGAGGTATGGTTGAGCTGGATGTGGCCGATGTTTTGGCAAGTCGGCGTACTTATTACTTTCGTTGGTGCTGTTGATTTTCTTCTCCGCAAGCGCGTTTGGCCTCAAATTAGATATGCGCTCTGGCTGCTGATCCTGGTGAAGTTAATCTTGCCGCCGACATTCTCACTTTCGACCAGTATCGTTTCGCATGTTCGAAAACAAGCGGATCGAACGACCGTACGGCTCGAAAGTACAGCAACTTCCACTGATTTTTCGAGTTCAGGGCCAGCTATGCCAACGCCGCCGCCTGGTATGGATGTGGATATTAGACCCATCGTAGCGTCGGAAAATATACCGAGGAATGAAATCGTTGAGTCAACGAGGGAGATTGTTCCGAGCCCTGTTATGGAAACTCAATCAGGAGTCCATATCGCGTTAAGCGGGAAGGTCTATTTGATGGTTTTTTGGTTGATGGGTATCGTCGTATTAACTTTGTGGGCTATTGCACGATTTCGCAATTTGCGGCGAGTTCACAATAGCGATCTCTGCAAGGCCGATTTACCTCATGAACTCCGATCTTTGGCGAAAGAGACAGCCGGGAGGCTTCATCTTAGAAAACTTCCCGCGATTACCCTATCCGAAACCATTCCTTCACCCGCCGTGTTCGGAACATTCAAACCGGTACTCGTTTTGCCTGCGACCGCGATCCATCATCTTTCTCATAGACATATCGAGCATATCTTGCTGCACGAACTGGCCCATATCAAACGTGGAGATTTGGTGGTCAACACGATATATACGCTTCTCCAGATCGTGTATTGGTTTAATCCGTTACTCTGGCTCATCCGGCGGCGCTTACATCATTTACGAGAGTTGTGTTGCGATGCTACAGTAGCGAGAATACTTCGTGAGGACACCCTGGATTATCGAGATACTATTCTGGAAACCGCCAAGCGGTTTTTGCCCAAACCCGTCGAGCCGGGAATCGGATTGTTGGGTTTGTTCGAGACATCCGGCCGTTTGCTTGTTCGCCTTAAGTGGCTGGAGAAGAAAACCTGGAAACACCGCGGCGTCCGTTTTGCGATCATTTGTATTGTCGTCGGGCTTATGTTGGTTTGCGTTCTGCCGATGGCAAAAGCCAAAAGTGACGGTGCGCTGACAGTGGCAGCGGATGGCAGTGGAAAATATAGTTCGATTCAGGAAGCCATTGATGCCGCCGGAGAAGGCGAGATCATTCGGATAGGCCCGGGCACATACGAAGAAAGTTTGGAAATCGACAAGCCCCTCACGCTCGAAGGTGCCGGCTGGGATCGGACGACGGTTAAGACGCAAAGTGTCGGGGCTTTTGTCTATGAAGAAGCCATGCGGACGTTCAATGCTCGAATGCAACAAGCTCAATCCGACGAGCAGCGCAAGGAGATCGCGACTAAATTCGAGGCGGAATTTAAGGAAAAGGTGGCCAAACGGACTTTGCTTGTCAGCGATACGGAAGGCGTGGTGATTCGTGATTTGAAGCTTACAAGTCCCGGAAAACGATTGAAGGGACGTTCCGTACCTGTGCCCATTGTGGAATTCAACAACGCCAAAGCATCCGTTTCAAAATGTGTGGTCATCGGGTCGCCCGGGGACGGCATCTGTATCCTAAACGGCTCGGACGTGGAGATTCGTGACAGTTTGATCGCGGCGGTCTGGGGGACCGGTATCACGGTGGGTGATAGGCAGGGCGGAAGCTCCAGCTTAAGGTTGCTGGACAGCGCGCTTCGCAATTGCCATTACGCGGGTATTTGCATCCGAAGAGGCAACGATTTGACAAGAATCGAGCGTTGCCGTATCTCCGGAGCGGCCTGGCACGGCATCCGTTATGATGATTGTTCGCCGACGATTATGGGAAACCGGGTTTTTGGAAATGCCCGCTGTGGAATTTATGCCTCGGGACAAACGGGCGCCATTGTCAAACAGAATCTCTTTTACGCCAACGAAATGACCGGCATGTCATGCTGGTTTCAGAATCGAGACACGATACAAGGCAACACGTTTACCGGCAATCAACGCGCCGGCCTGTCGGTTCTTGGGGCGTCTAAACCTATTATACGAGAGAATATCTTCTTTTCCGAACCGAACGGCGTGTACTGCGGGGACATTGGCAGCAAATCTAAATTCGCAGTATCCGATGGTAGCGTCACCCTTCAAAAGAACCTGTTTTGGCACAACGAGCATAATGCCGCTCGGGGGATTGCCAAAACGAGAACGACCGAGGAAATGGTGCTCGACAAACAGGCAGGTAATGTAGAAGTGAATCCGAAGTTAGCAGGCGTAGCGCGTAGTGCTTTTTCATTGATGATGGATTCACCCGCCAGGGGGCTGGGAATCGGGGTTGCCGAGCCGATTGAATGTGAGAGTCCCTGGCCGCTACAACCGGAAGAGATGGCGATTATCCCCGATGGCCGGACGCGGGATTACCGGCAATGGAAAACGCCCGCTCAGTCCGCACCATCGACACAGAATTCCCCTGTTCAGGTAAGGGGCGAAGCGAGTCCGGTCAATCCATCCGATATCGCCTTGCTTTATCACAGGGACCGTGATGTTCGTATTCTGGCGGTTCAAACACTTGGAGCGAGCAATAATCCTGAAATCATAGATGATTTAATTCGTGCTCACAGCGTCGAGGACTATACTCCGGTGCATAATGCGTATGGCCGCGTATTGCAATCGTTGACGGGATACAGACATATTCGAGGAAAAGGCGCCTGGAAAGCATGGCTGGCTAGAGAGGTCCGGGCCGGCCGGTTGAAGATCGAATACTTACCTGTTGAGCCCGCCGACGGCGTTCAAAGTGAGATGATACCTTTCGTTCTCATAGGGCAGGATGGTTTTGATGAAATGTCGGCGGCCTTGACGGCGGCGACGTATGACCGCCAAAGGTGTTACGATGCGCTTCGATACATGGTATTCAACGATCATCTTCCCCAGGTAAAAACGTTTCTATTCGGAAACTGGCTGAATCGCCTGTTTGCACATCGAGGAATCAATATCAATGACGTCGGATATGTATTAAACGGTCTTGCGAATCCCGGGCCGTTGAGAGACCAAATCAACACGCAGGTCTGCGATTGTCTTGATTCGAGTAATCCCATTGTGGCTGCGAACGCTCTGAATCTTATCGCCGGAGTGGAAGGCTTTTCTACTCGTTTTGTCGTTCCTGGTGTGGAAGCTAAGGTGACAGAGCTGACGTCCAACTCTGTGCCGGAAATTGCACTACAGGCCAAACGAGCTTTAGCGAGAATCAAGCCGGGCAAAATGGCCGTTCCGGAATCCACAATAACCGAAGTCAAGGATGGCTTGCATATCATGGCCCTCATCGATGGCAAGGATACGATCAAAATCAATAGCAACGAGCTTTGGTACGAGCATCATAGCTACAACCTGCCGGGTCAATGGTGGAACGGGGCCGACAACATTCAATACGATGAACCGACGTACATCAATGGAACCGCGTGGAAACCTGAATGGCAGGCAAGGGTATCCAAGCCGTATCGTTTCAAGCGATCGATTCCATTGAAGGAAAATAGACATCGAATTAAATTGACGAAAATTATCGGCAGGGGCTCTGTCTCCATTTCCGAGATGCCGCACCAGGCGAACGACTATACGCTCTCAATTCTATTAGATGACAATCGCTACGATGCAGCCCAGTGGTATGAGTTTATGATCCAGTGGGGACAGAGTGGCTCGCAAAACTCTTCAAAATCAAGCGGCCCGGTAACAAATTCCGTCAAAGGTTTTGTAACCGACAAGATGGGACGACCGCGGGAAAATGTCTATATCACGACGTCTTTAAACAAGATTCGAGACGCCGTAAGAACAGATGAAAATGGACGGTTCATCCTCGAACACGTCCAGCCTGAGCGAAGACATTGGATGGCATACTCCCGGACATCGAGAGCGATAGGCTTCTTCACGATTCCGCAAGACAATACCGGCGGACCTATTCACGTTGTTCTCGAGTATAGAGAAGCCGTGGGGGAAGGTCGCGTCGTTGGCGCGGATGGGAAGGGTTTGGCCGGTAGAAAAGTGGAGTTGATTACGAGAACGAAGAACGGGGCCGTTTATTCTACCGAGTGCTATCCGAAAACAGATGAATACGGTAATTATCATACGAATATACCGTCCGCCTCGAATCTGACCGTTCAAACGCGGTTGGCCGATGCAGATGAGGCCGAGAAGAAATACGTTACCGAAGCGATCCCCTTAACCGATAGCCAGATTTTCTATCCCATGCCGATGTTAGTGATCGGTGAAGGGAAACCCAAAGAAACGGATGACGGGAAGGTGCGTTACAGCGGTCGTATTATCAACGAGCAGGGCCAGCCGATTTCCGGCGTCAAGGTTGATCTGAGTTATCGTTTGCCGAAACAGATGAGTATGATGATTAAGTCGGTGATGACCGGCGCGGACGGCCAGTGGCAGCGCCGTTTGCCTAAGGACCTTTCCGATCTTACGATTGGTTTGCTTCATCCGGAGTATATTAAGCAGACGTGGCAGAGAGTTTCTATCGCGGAGCTTCTCAACGGTACCAATGATATGGTGATGAAGCGGGGTTTGGTTCTCAGTGGCGTCGTGAAGAATCAGCAAGGTGAGCCTGTTGTGAACGTGCTGGTCGATACGGGAGGCGGAGACGGATCGACGGTTTTCGGTGAGGTCATCGAGAATTGCACGACGCCGCGTACGTTGCCGGATGGGTCGTTTCGGGTTGGTGGCCTGGCCGGCGAAAGCATGGATATCGTCGTGTCCGCCATAGGGTATGCGCCTCAGGTTGTTCCCGTTGAGATGGCGGAGGGTATGAGGCCGATTGAGGTTCGCTTAAAGGGCGGTCGAGCGTATACCGGCCGAGTGATCGACGTCGATGGCCACCCGGTCGAAGGAGTAAAAATCAGCCTCCGGGAATGGGAAGTCAACAGGCGTCGGAAAAATCTAATTCGTCTTGCAGAAACCGATGCGCAAGGGCATTTCACGATCCAGAATCTGCCGAATGAGGGGAAACTGAGCTTTTATTTCAGCAAACGGAACAGCGGCCTTCTGGGTTTCAGAAAAGCGATGCCGGAGGATTTGTCACGTAGAGATGAAATTGTCATGTACAAAGTGCCCGTGTTTGTGGGGAAAGTGATCGATGCTGAAACTGAAGAACCGATTAGGAAATATACACTCACCAACGGCATTCGCTGGTCTGCCGTTGACGATGAGATTAGCTGGAGCCGGTCCCGTCATAGTGACGTGACGTCCGAGGACGGAACGTTCCGCCGGACCTGGGGAGGATACGGCATCAGCTATCCCTTTGACGGTACGTGCGATCTGAGAGTCTCGGCGAAGGGATATCTTCCTGAAAAGGCCCCGTCGATGAGATTGGGAGAAGAATACGAACCGTGTGTTGTCCGCTTGACAAAGGGCGAACCTCGGAGAGGGCTTGTCGTTGATGCCGAAGGTCATCCGGCGGTGAAAGCGGAAGTCGGGTGGGTCGGGCCGAAACGAATCGCGTTTATTAAGAATGGCAAGTTTGATACGACCGGATTTTCTGCTCAGGCTAAACCGATTGTCCAGACGGATTCGAACGGCCGGTTCGAGCTGCCTCCAAGCAGAGACGAAGGACTCATCGTAGCGCTCCATAAAGGCGGATATGCCTCTGTAAGCTCTGCGAATATCTCCCGAATCCAATTGACGCCCTGGGCGAAGATCGAGGGGACCGTTATTTTTCCTGAAGAATTTATTCTCAGTATCAGTCCGGCGTCCATCTCCGACGAATCTCAGCCCAGGTCGATACGGTGGATGTTTGATAGAACGATCTTTAGTGGGAAGAGCTTCACGATTGATTTCGTCCCTTCGATACCGTTACACATCGGCCGAGTCGTAGAATCAAAACAATACGATCCCGTCTATATCGATCCTCAACCGGGCCAAACATATGAAGTCCAGTTTGGCGGTAAGGGTGTTTCTGCCGCGGGGAAAAGGTTGCCTTCTTTGGTGGGCACACCTCTACCGGATTTCACCGGCCTTCAGATTGATTTCACTACCGGGCGTTACAAAGGCCAGAAGATTCTGGTGTGCTTTTGGGACGTGAATCAACGGCCGTCGCGGAACTGCATACGTCAGCTTGGCGAACGGGTTGAGCAGTTCGAGCAAAAAGGCATGGTCCTCGTCGCTGTGCAAGCTTCGCAAATCGATCAAGGTACCTTGGACGAATGGATCAAGGAACACGATATTTCCTTCCCGATTGGAACCATTCGGAACAATTACGAGAAAATTCGTGCCGTCTGGGGTATCGAGTCACTTCCCTGGATGATTTTGACGGACAAAAATCAAATGGTTCAAGCGGAAGGCTTGAGCGTGTCGGAACTGGACGAGGTCATGAAAGAAGGTAACCAATGAGAAGCATCAACGTAGCCATGTGTCAGATATTTACGTTGGATGGCGACCGTCGGGGTAATTTCGTGCGGATTGAGAATGCCGTTTGCCAAGCGAAAGACGCCGGGGCCGACCTGGCTTGTTTGCCGGAGATGGCGATCCTCGGTTGGGTCAATCCCGACGCTCACAAGAGAGCATGCCCGATTCCGGGACCGGATTCGGACCGGCTGTGCAAACTGGCTGCGGATTATGGTAGCTATCTTTGTGTGGGTCTGGCGGAAAAAGACGGTGATTGTCTGTATGATTCGGTGATTCTAATTGACAACAGCGGGCGAATTCTTCTCAAACATCGCAAGATCAATCTTCTTTCGGAATTGATGACGCCGCCTTATACACCGGGGGAAGATATAAACGTCGTCGAGACCGAATTTGGGAGGATCGGCTTGCTTATTTGTGCTGATACGCATGAAAACCACATTTTACAACGCATGGCGGCGCTTGGGCCGGACCTGTTGCTTGTACCCTACGGATATGCTGCGGAGGAAGACCAGTGGCCCGGGCACGGCAAGGTGCTTGAGGACGTCGTCAAAAACGCGGCTCTCCAGACGGGAGCTTGTGTCGTCGGGACGAACCTGGTCGGTGAAATTACCCACGGGGCATGGAAAGGTCGAATTTACGGCGGCCATAGTGTTGCGGTGGATAAGACGGGAAAGGTCACTTCAATCGCTTCAGATCAAGATTTCGATATAAGTGTCGTCGATATAAATACTTAGGTCCTCGCTGGGCTCGCCGAGTGACATTTGACGTGCAAAAAAAGAAAAAAGTTGTAACTTTTCGATGCGTCCGGCGTCTATTTATGTAAGACGAGACGAAGCTTTCGTGGATTCTGCCGTGCGGAGTTTGAGGGAATCGCCGGTTCATGAAACGTTAAACCGAATGAGAGAAGGGACAGTTATGCGAAGACGAAAGAATGACATTCAATCCGAGCGCCGGTGCGCGTTGTGCCATATCGGAATGATTTTGGCCATGATAATGTTATGCAGAAGTGCATTGGCCGGCAATCTTCGCCTGTCCGAGCCGAAGAACATTAAGAAGCTACCCCTGATTAAATCCGGCAATGTGAAGCCGGGCGTCCGTATGAACGGGTCGATGGGTCCAGAGGGTATTTGCACTAAATCTTTGACCTACCGTATCGACGTTTCGGATTGTACTTTGTCCAAGAGAATCGATGGACACGATTGTTTGGTGATTAACGGTTTGCCGTTTCTGGCGAATCCCGGCCGGCCCCGGGTGCCGATGAAAACGCTCTCGGTCAAGCTCGAAAAAAATGCGAACATACTGGGCATAGAGGTTGTCAATGGTTTTTACCGAGAGATTCTGAACTCCGTTCATTTCGCCGATGCCTCTGAGCCTCACGTCTGGATGAGGCCGCAAGATATCCCGGAGCGCGTTCGCGCTCGATATGAATTGACCTCGGCGGCACAACCGTTTGACGGTTATTTTCCTGGCGACATCGTGACGTATCACGCCGGCGGGGATAACGACGCCGTTTATGTCCATATCAAGGCGTACCCGGTGCAGTATGCCCCCCAGAACAAGAAGGCCGTTTTGATCACGGAGGCCCATATCAATGTGTATTATACGGTCCCCGCGTCCCAAGTCGAAGCGCCCGACATTCGCAGAGCAGGGGACACCGCCGAATGTGTCATCATTTGCCCGGCGGAGCTCAAGCCGGCGGCGGAGCGCCTTAAAGAGTTTCACGTGAGTAAGGAAAATGTATCGACCTCTGTTGTCACGACGGAAGACATTGCTGCGGCCTATGTGCCCGCGGCGGATCCTCCCTTCCTCGGCTACAGCAGTGACGTGACGGGTAAAGATAAAATCGTCGGTTATGATTACGAACTGGCCAAAGAGATTATCGCGTATCTGCGGGACCGCGAGCAACATCCCAATCTGACGTACGTTACCTTGTTCGGTGACGGCTTGCTCGTTCCTCCCAGCTACTATATTAATGAGATGGCGATGTATGAGTGGTACGAATATGAATCCTACCATGACTGGATTCCGACGGATTTTCTGTATAGCTCTCCCGATTATGATTACGTCGCCAATTACAAGGTCGGCCGGCTGCCGGTCAGCGATGCGGACCAGGCGGCATCCGTGGTCGATAAGATCGAGCGTTGGCACGAGAACCTCTCCTGGGACTGGTTCAAACGCGCTTCCGTCATGGGCGGCAGACCCTTTGGCACGCCGTGGTATTACGGCGAGCTCAGCTCGGTCGATACGATCAATAAAGATACCTTCAACGGGATGGAACTGGCCAAGTATTACTATACCCAGGGCACCTATGATGTGAATCAGGTCAAGCCGCTGTTTTTGTCGGAAGACTCGGGATTGCTTTATCACGTCGATCACGGCAGCGGACATATCTTGTGGATCGGGAATGAACCCATCAGCTCTACGGATGTGATGGTTTCTGAAACTCGCCGCTCTCCGATATTCAATCCGGAAGCGCCCGTCGTTGTCTCCGTTTCCTGTATGAACGGCGCCTACGATACGGATTTGACCGTCTTCGAATTTCAGCCCGAATTTGATGCCATTCCTTATCCGACGTCGTTCGGTGAGGCGACGGTTCTGTCCGAGGCCGGCGGTATCACCTATGTGGGCGGAGCGAGATTGAACTATGCCGGTTATGACATGTTTCATGATCAAGGCCGGTTGCTCACCCACCATTACTATATGGTGCAAATTTGTAACTATGTCCTTGAGAGCTATCACGGCGGGGCCGGGCGGATCGGCGATATGACGTATGCCGCTCTGAGACGCTACGCGCAAGAGACGCTTATCGAAAACTCGTCGGACAGAGAAACACTTTTCGGATTCGTCTTACTTGGAGATCCCGTTCTTTCGATCCCGACCCAACGACCGGGCCTGAGTTGTCGAAAACCTCATTTGGCCGCCTTGGAGCCGGACGGGTACCTCCATGACGACGTTCCGGTCTATAGAAATCTGCCCGAAGACCGATCCCGGACCATTGATGTTGTTTCCAACTGCGATTCCCCCGGTGTGGATATGATGTCGATCTATACATGGCACGATACGATTATGAAAGAGGATTGTCTGAGCGGGGCCTTGGTGACTCATACCTTCACACCGACGGATTGCGGCCGTCATCTCGTCAGATCAGCCGCGGCTGATGGCAAGGAAGGCTGGCTCTATATCAGTGCCCAGTTTGTTTTCGTCCCCTCGTCCGATGTGCTCCTTATCGATGGAGACCGGGGCGCGGACTATGAGACATATTTCACTGATACGCTGGTTAACCTTGGGCGCCCGTGTGATATCTGGGAAAACGGCGCCCGCGAGGTCATCAGTGCCGAGACGTTGGCAGAGTACGATACGGTCATTTGGTCTGTTCCTTACTCGACGTTTAGTGAATGGGAAAAGAATGCCTGCATGGCGTATTTGGATAGGGGTGGGCATCTGTTTCTTACAGGCCAGGATATCGGGTCCCGTTTGACCAGCTATGGATATCAAGTGGACCTCTTCTATCAGAACTACCTTCACGCCGAGTGGGTGAATTGGGCTTATACGGAGACGTTGCACGGCCAGCCGCGCGATCCCATCGGCAGTGGCATCGCCATTACGATCATGGGCGGTGACGGTGCGAACAATCAATATTCCACGGACGAAATCGAGCCTATTTCTCCGGCCGTACCGGTCTTCACCTATGAGCCCGGCTGCGAAGCGGCGCTGCGCGTCGATACGGGAACCTATAAGCTTGTTTATTTCGGTTTCGGGTTCGAAGGCATCGATTCGCAAGCGGATCGGGATGAAGTCATGACCAGAGTCCTCCATTGGCTGGACCCGAGCTAATCGACGACGGACGAGAGACGTAGCACCCTGTTAAGATAAAGAATTATGAGAATGTCATTGCGAGCGAAAATCGCCGTCAGCCCTGAGCGAAGCCGAAGGGGAAGCAATCTCAAACCTTTGCGTTTTCCAGCAGTTGAGATTGCTTCGTCGTTTCGCTCCTCCTAAGAAACAATTTCTCTGTTTAATTCGGGCTTGGTGACGCATTTCCAAAGATCTAATTGCTAAGGCTTTACGTTCAGGATATACTGCTTCAAGTGCATAGTAAATAAAGAATACGG
>Ga0272442_10008230_pt1 | contig 13290 bp, 10 predicted proteins | sample SSMForm2O_FD_200262 | JGI IMG/M metagenome (GOLD analysis project Ga0272442, IMG submission 200262) | Marine sediment archaeal communities from Little Sippewissett salt marsh, Falmouth, MA, United States - SSM-Form-2O | ecosystem: Environmental > Aquatic > Marine > Wetlands > Sediment ...
AGAATGCCGAAAAACAGACATTTTGATGGAGACTTTGGAAAATGGCAGATGCACCGAAAGCAAATGCAGTGGTAGGGCAATCCGGCGGGCCGACGGGCGTGATTAATGCGTCTCTGGTGGGCGTGATCGAGGAAGCGCGGAAGCATCCGGAAATCGAGACGCTCTACGGGGCGATTCACGCGGTGGCGGGGATGGTCAAGGACGAATTCATCGATCTGGGCACGCTTTCCGCTGAGACGCTGGAAATCGTTGCGGCCTCGCCCTCCTCGGCGATCGGGACCAGCCGGGACAAGCCCGATAGGGCCTATTGCGAGAAGATTCTCGGTATCTTCAAAAAACGCAACATCCGGTACTTCTTCTATATCGGGGGCAACGATTCGGCCAATACCGCCCATATCCTCAATACGATGGCCGACGAGGCCCATTTCGATATTCGGGCGTTTCACATCCCGAAGACGGTGGACAACGATCTGCTGGTGACCGACCACTGTCCGGGCTACGGCACCGCGGCCAAATTCGAGGCCTGCGCCCTGATGGGCGACGATCTGGACAACCGGGCGCTCCCCGGCGTCAAAATCGACGTGATCATGGGCCGGCACGCCGGTTTCCTGACCGCGGCCTCGGTTTTGGGCAAGCAGAGGGATGACGATGGGCCGCACCTGGTGTATGTGCCCGAAAGGCCGGTTTCGATGGATCAGTTCCTCGGCGACGTGGATGGCATCCTCAAGAAGCTCGGCCGGTGCGTCGTGGCGGTCAGCGAGGGGATCTGCGACTCCGACGGGGTGACCTGGGCCAAGAAGCTGGCCGAGCAGGCGGAAACCGATGCGCACGGCAATATCCAACTGTCCGGCACGGGCGCCCTGGCGGACTTTCTGGCCGGTCAGGTGAAAGAGCGGCTCGACGTCAAGCGCGTCCGGGCCGACACGTTTGGCTACCTCCAGAGAAGCTATCCGGGTATGCAGTCGCCCGTTGACGTTAAAGAGGCGCGCGAATGCGGGCGGGAAGCGGTCCGGTTGGCCATGACCGAGGACAACGGCTCGGTGGCGATACGGCGGACCGGCAATGGCAAGGACTATGCGGTCGAGTTGTTCCGCACCGAATTGAGCAACGTGGCGGAAAAGACGAAATCCATGCCGGATGAGTTCATCAATGCCGATGGCAATGGCATCACCGATGCTTTTGTCAAATATGCCATGCCTCTGGTCGGCGAGTTGCCTAAGACCGAATACTTGGGTGGATATCCAAGAGTGTAAACGGATTTCGTTTGCCGGCCTGATGTGAGTGTTTTTCTGCTTACGATTTGGCCGGCAGGTTGAGTCGTATAGTGAAAATCCCTTCGGATTGAAGCTCGGCGGCAACGTGACCTCCCAGAGCTGTCGCGAGCTTTCGGACCAGGGTTAAGCCCAGTCCACAATGGACGCCGACACTGGAGCGCGAAGCATCGGCCTGCCAGAAGTAGTCGAATACGTGTGCGACCTGATCGGTTGTGAGCAGGCAACCTGTGTTGGAGATTGAGATTTCGATGGCGTCATCTTTTCTATTTGCTGTCGTCCGGATATTTCCACCGTTATCCGCATAGATGACGGCGTTTTCCACGATATTCGATAGGATGATGGAAAGATTCTGACGGTCTGTTTCACACGTCATTTCAGGATCGATGCGGTTATCAAAAGTGACATTTCGTTTGCGTGCTTTTTCTGAGAATGAGTGCCAGCAGGAGTCGATGACTTCTGCCAATTTGACTTTCTCTGCGTGGAAACTGGCTTGTCGGGTGTCCAGGCCGGCGAGCATCAGCAAGTTACTCACCATGGATTGCATGGTCTGGGTGATTTCCAAACACTCGGACAGAGCTTGTTGATACTCAGAAGATTCGCGATTGCGAGCGAGGGTCACCTCTATCGTCGAGCGTATCCCTGCCAGTGGGGTTCGCAATTCGTGGGCAACGTCCGCGTTAAACTGTCGTTCTCTATTGAATGAAGTTTCCAACCGTGACATCAGGTCATTAAGGCGGTTCTTGATCGGAACGACCTCTGCGGGGACATGCCTGGCGGTAATGCGTGTTGTGAGGGTGTCTTCGGTGATCGTTGCGATTTCGGCGGCGATCGCATTGAGCGGATTGAGGCCCTTTCGGACGATGATCGATGCAATCAGGAGGGAAAGAATGATAACGCCGAATGAAGCGATCAGGAGAAGCCAGCGCAGGAATGCTAATTGATCCAGCACATCGCCGGCGTCACGTGCTACCATCAGAGTTAAGAATTGTTCACTCGTCGGTGGGGGGGCATTGGCTTCTTCGTTGTCTGTGTTTCTCGGCACGAAGGTTAAGCCGACGGCGCGAAGGGGTATATCGTTTTTTTCAAACGGCGACATGAAAACAAGTTTATTCGGAGGACCTTCAGGGCGAACGAGATCGTTCGTTCCCAGAAGAGGGGATCGTGCCAGAACAATGTTGTCATCTGTCCAGAGTTGATAGTACGTGGGATGCTCTGCGTTATGAAGTTCCGGCATCTGTTGCAACTCGAATTCCAACTCGATTTTGTTCTCATCGAGATCATATTCGATTGAGGCGGCGAGTACCTGGGTAATGGATGCCAGTGAACGATCAAATTGTTTGAGCAGCACGCTACGGATGACGATGTACACGATTAGGCTAAAGAGGGCGAGCAAAACTATGATGCCGAGAATCGTGCCGGTTAGCAATCGAGTCCGAAGTGAACGCATCATGAGGGTGCTCCCAGTCGGTAGCCGCGTCCCCGGACGGTATGCAATAAGGCCGGCTTGTTCGGTCGTTCGATTTTTTTTCGCAGGTAGCCGATGTACACATCGACGACGTTGCTGGAGGCTGAGGAGTTGAATTCGTAAACGTGTTCCCATATATCGGAGCGCGAAATCGTCTCGCCCGCTCGCATGGCTAAATATTCGAGAAGGGCGTATTCTCTGGCCGTTAGTTGAATCTCCTCTGCTCCGCGCCAGAGCCTCTGAGCCGCAAGATCAATGCGGAGATCTTTGATTCGGATGCTTGGATTCTTCTCTCGATAGTTGCGTCGCAGGAGCGCTCGGACACGCGCTAAAAGCTCTTCAAACGCGAACGGTTTGATGAGATAATCGTCGGCGCCGAGGTTCAATCCGGCTACGCGATCCTCTATGGTATCCTTGGCCGTTAAGATCAAGACATGTGTTTTTAGGCCCTTCGCTCGAATCTTTTTGAGAATGTCAAGCCCATTCATACCGGGTAGCATCAAATCGAGAATGATGACGTCGTATTCATTGCTGGTCGCGTACCACAGCCCTTCCTCACCGTCGCGCGTCGAGTCCACGGCAAAGTCGGCCTCACGCAGACCTTTTGTGAGGGATTGCTGTAAAGGCGGATAATCTTCTATAACCAGCAGACGCATACGCGTATCCAGAAGCGGAAACACCGCTGAGCGTGTACAATCCATTGCTCAGCGGTGTATATTTACCTTCCAATTCTTTCAGATGGTACTCCTTTTGTCCACTTTAGTCATCCTCGTCGTTATCCTCTCCTTGCCGATCTTTCGTCTCTTTCGCTTGGTCCTCTTCGGTCCCGAGATATTTCCCTTTCGCAGAGATGAGGATATCGATCTCCTTGCCGTTAAGGACAACCTCGACTTCGTACACAAAAGTGCCATTCATATTTACTTTTTCTATCTCGGTGATTTTTCCTCCAGCCGCATGTTTTTTGATAGCAGCGCGAACCCTGCGCGGCAAATCCTTGAGTGATATACTCTCTTCTTTCGCCTGGATATATCCCGTCAGCAACAGATCTTCATCTTGAACAAGGCCGATATCAGGTGCATATGTTTTGTAGCATTTTTCGTCGGGATCAAGGCCGGACGTTTCTTCGATTCTTATGCAGTTCTTGAATATTCCCGCCGGCGTTTTTATCGTTATATCATCACTGAGGATCTCGGCCCTGTCCATGGCGTTCGGTGCGATCTCCTGGTAATGTCTGGCGCCCAAGAGAATCGTTCCGGGCATAATAATGCCCGCTTTAGAATCCTTCTCGTCTGCACGCCAGGCCCCGGAGTGCGCGACGATTTTGCCGTCCTGATAGTCATCGACCTCTTCGCCGAAATAGAAGATGTCACCGTGCTCTTTGCAAATCGCGAAGAAGTTTCTGGATACCTCCACAAGTTTTCCATCCTTTTCTTCGTGTTCTTCGATAATTCTTGTTTCTATATTGCCGATCTTCTTTGTCTGTTCCAGGACGGTAATCACCACTTTTTCTCTGCGACTTTCCAGCACCAGTTGGTGACCGGATTCCAGAATGAAGAACCGATTCTTGCCGACCGAAGAGAAGGTGCAGTTCTCTTCACCGAAGGAACTCGTCCATTTCTTACCCTGCTCGCCGCCCGGGGCTTCTTCAGTAGATGTAATCTCCTTGACCTCAATAACCTCACCTTCCGGAGAGATTTCAACTTCGTACAATTTCCCGCCAGAACGTATATCAACATCATATTGGCCCGGGTTCTCTCCTTCCACCTCCTTCTGAATTCTTAAGATCTCGCCTTTCGGAACGGCTTGTTCGATCGCGTTCTTTATGACGGGCGGCAGCGTTGAAGGTAAGACTGTAATTTTTTTCTCTGGTATTGCTTCCTGAGCCGGAATGCTTATAACTCCAAGCATCGATCCGATAACTGCTAACAGACCAATCCGTTTCCAGTGCATCTTCGACATTTCAAGTCTCCTTATATCAAAGACCATGGTTCCACAGTCTGCCACAGTGGTCAGACCGCCCGGCTCTTGCCGGCGTTACTGATCGTGATGATAGCAACGAAAAAATGAGAGAATTGTGAGAAATCCAAAGTTTTTTCATTTTTTTCCATGTGGTCGAATTTCCGTAAAATCCTTCCACCTCGCCTGAATCTCATTTGGAGATTTCATATCGCTGTGAATATAGAGCCCATAACGGAGTCGCAAAGTGTCATCCGAGGGAATGACTCTGGAGTCGGCAAACGTCAGTGAGGCTCCCATCCAGCCGTCGTTGCGGACGTGGAAATAAGCGGGATAATTCGGATTATCCGGATGGTCAAAGAGCGTGACGCCCTCTATTTTGTCATTCGTAATCGCTCCGGAGTAATCGACCCATTTGGCTTGCTTCCAAAAAGCCTCTTTTTCATTAACCGCTCCTTCAGAGTTACGAATCGTCCCGCCGCCGTCATGGACACCAATGGTCTTGGCCATTCGTATGCCGATCATGCCGAAAGGCGTTTTACCGAGCGTCACGGTTTCCTTCGTGGGCTTGAATTCCATGTCAATGATCACAAGCGATTCGTCGTCGGGCAATGGAAGCACTGTGATCCGGCGTGTTTCCAGAAGCAGGACCGTGCCGCCTTTGTTGATCCATTCGTTCTCAGCGATCAGATACGCGTATTCATCGGTATCCTCAAACTCAACGATGCGCTTATGGCGGATTTTTCCACCGCCCCGATCACCCCAAAAATTTGTTCCGTTGACGTCATAATGAGAAATCCAGACCGAGTTGTGGTGACTGTGGGATTCTGGATCGTGGGGATGCCCCATCCGGGTTAGAGACCGCCCCGAAGGGCCCGTCATCGGGAACAAAAACGGCCGATGCAATCCCGGCCCGAAATGGTATCGGGTCAGTTCGACGCCGTCTCGCTGGAAGGATGCCTGGTCGTAGGGCATTGGAATGACCTGCATTCGGGGCACGGCTTTGGGGGCGGAAGGGCCTCGATTCGCCATACACGGTATTGCAATGAAAAGTGTTAACAAAAGACCGACGAAAAATCGTTTACAAAGCATGATCGAATTCTTTCAACCTAAATGCATGGTTTAGAACAAGATTTCCCAGCTCAACTAAACAAGGCTTCGACGAATATGTTGGGATCGAACTCGGCAATATCTTCCGGCTTTTCACCCAGGCCGACGAATTTGACCGGGATGTCGAGCTGGTCTTTAATGGCGATCACAATGCCGCCGCGCGCCGTGCCGTCGAGTTTGGCTAAGAATATGCCGGTGACGTTGATGGCTTCGGTGAACAGCTTGGCCTGGGAGATCGCGTTTTGGCCCGTCGTCGCGTCGAGAACCAGCAGGACTTCGTTGGGCGTGCCGGGGATTTTCCGGGCCACGACGTCGCGGATTTTCGTCAGTTGTTGCATTAAGTCCTTTTTGGTGTGCAGTCGTCCGGCCGTATCGAGAATCAGGACATCCGCCCGACGAGAGAGAGCGGCCTCACAAGCATCGAAAGCGACGGCCGCCGGGTCGCTGCCGGTCTGGTGTTTGACAATCTGTACACCGATGCGTTCGGCCCAGATGGTCAGTTGCTCAACCGCGGCGGCGCGGAAGGTGTCACACGCCGCGACGATGACGTTTTTGCCGTTCTGGTTCAATATGTAGGCAAGTTTGGCAATACTGGTCGTTTTTCCGGTCCCGTTCACGCCGGCAACGAGCACGACCGTCGGACCGGCCTCGGCCAGATGCATCTGTCTGTCGCGGTCAGGCCAATAGCTTTTAATATGCTCCTTGAGGAATGGGATGATGTCATCGGTCGTAGCGATTTGCTTGGCGCGGTAGGCCTCGCGAAGCTCCGAGACGAGCTTGTCTGTGGTCTCAACACCGATATCGTCGCGGATGAGTGTTTCTTCCAGCTCGTCGAGCAGGTTTTCATCGATTTTCCTTCCGAGGCTCAGAACCGAAGAAAGGGAGCTGCTGATCTTATCTCGCGTTTTGCCCAAGCGGTCTTTAAAGAAGCCGGCGGTTTTGCTGAAAATGCCCATATACGTTTACCTTTCGATACAAGAGCTTAGCCCTTTGCGGATAGTCCGAGTTTTATTGTCTGCCGCTCTGATCGTACCGAGTTTTGTGAAAAATTCAAGCTTATCCTTGAAGCTTCGGCGGTTAGTTTTCTATTTTCTTTTTGACAGCTCCGGCGGCTCTTGTTAGATTCTTGTTAACGTCAGGAGCTTTTCAAGCATTTGTTCATGCTTGATGCCTACGGCGTAAAAATGATTGTCGCCGATAGATGTTCTCGTGGGCAGCTTGTTCTCGGAAGGGACATCGATTCACAAAGGACGGTGGTGTGGCTACCCGTGAAATTGAAGATATTTTTGCCGATATTCTCGAGCGTGCCAAAGCCCTTGATCCGGCCAGTACACGGAAATGGTTCGAGGAATTGACGGTTCTGCATTTGGACGGCGGATCCCTTGGGATCGGTTGTCCCGATGAGGCTTCCGTTCAGTTTTTGCAGGATCACTGTAAAGGTAGTTTTACACGTGCCGCTCAACAAATCACCGGCCACCTGATCGCCGTCGATTTTAATATCCGCTCCGACGGCCAGCCGGATACTCACCGTCGGAGCCTTCAGCCCGGCCTTCGGCTTCATCCGGATTATACCTTTGAAAACTTTGTCGTCGGACCCAGCAACCGCCTCGCGCACGCCAGTTGTATCGCGGTCAGTCAATCGCCGGGCAATACGTACAATCCTCTTTTTGTCTATGGCAGTTCCGGACTCGGCAAGACGCATCTTTTGCATGCGGTTTGTTTTGAAGCGCAGCGACGACTTGAGAACGCGATCATTCAATTCTTAAGCTGTGAAAATTTCGTGAACCGATTCATTCGGGCCATCGAAGAAGGAAATTTGGCGGGTTTTCAAAGCCAATTTCGTACCGTGGACATATTGGTTATCGACGACGTGCAATTCCTGCGTGAGCGCGAGCATAGTCAGGAGGAATTTTTCCATACGTTTAATGCCCTGTATAACAACGGCAAGCAGATTATCCTCAGCGCCGACAGCCCGCCCGGCAAGATTCCCTCCCTGGAAGAACGCTTGATTAGTCGGTTCAACTGGGGGCTGGTGGCCCGAATCGATCCACCGAGTTATGAGACGCGGGTGGCGATCGTTCAAAAGAAGGCCCATCTTCGGGGCCTCGATATTTCGGAGGAGATCGCCGGATACGTGGCGCGCAAGGTGCAGGCGAATATCCGGGAGCTGGAAGGGGCGTTGACGACCATCTATGCCGTCGCAAACACGACCGGCCAACCCATTGATCTGGAACTGGTCCAGACGGCGCTGGAGGGGCAAATCAAGGCGTCCGTCAGACATATCAGTATTATTGATATCATCGAAGTGGTCACCAGCTACTTCGGTGTTCGCCTTGCCGATTTGCAGAGTAAAAAACGGAGTCAAAGCATTGCCGAGCCGCGCCAGATTTGCATGTATTTGGCCCGCAATCTGACCCGGCACAGCCTCGGAGAGATCGGCGGCCACCTGGGGGGGCGGGATCATACGACTGTCATGCACGCCTGCGGCAAGATCAACCACGCCAAGGAAACCGATCCCAAGATGAATGCGTTACTGAACGAGCTGACCGAGCAGATCACGCAAGCTCCGCAACGCTGAAAAACCATGGATCCTTAACCTTGGCGTTCAATCGGGATCGTATGCCGGATCAGGCCAATACGGCATTCAGCATATACAGGTAGTCCGAAAGCAAACGCGTTATGAGGAATTTTTCCCTGACGATTTCTTTCGCTATGTCTCCCATCCCTTTGGCTACCTTGGGATTCTTGAGCAGATGGATAATCCTCTCGGCAAAACCTTCGGTGTCGTAGGGATCCAGGAGAAACCCGTTTTCCCCATCTTGAATTTGAGTCGGTATTCCCCCGACATTCGAGGCCACGACGGGTGTCCCTTTCCAGAGAGCTTCCGTGACGGAAAGGCAAAAGCCTTCTTTCGTTGATTTCTGGATGACCACGTCTGAGAATTTCTGGATCGAATTCACTAAGGCATCATCATTGCCGACGATAAACAAAATGTCTCCTTTTTCGACGTATTTCTTCGCTTGACGATACGTCTTGGTGTACATCTGTACGCCTTCCGGATCGTCTCCTGCAAGGTTGTAGCAGAAAATCAGCCGGCAATCGATCTTTTCTTTGACGTGCTTAAATACGTCGATGACCCCACCCGGGTCCTTCCAGGGATCGAGACGAGAGACCTGAGTGAGAAGGGGTTTATCCGTTGGGATACCGGCTTTTTTAATATAGCTCATGACGGTCTTTTCCGGCAATTGCTTATTCTTAAGGTTCAGTGGATTGATCGCGGGACACATCAGTCTCTGATCCACCGGCAGGTCTTCTTTTAAATATTTTTCGCTGGAGACGACAATCTGGTCGTATTTGAGCAGGAAGCCTTTCAGGAAATCCCATAATTGCTCATTCGGCTCGGTCAGGTCGATATGGCATCGCCAAATCCAGGGCTGGCACTTTCTATACGACCTGATCAGGGCCAGCGGCTGAGGATCGTGGACAATCACACAGTCATGATCGAGGTGCGTGAACCTGGCATAATTGCCGTTGACCAGCAAATACAATTCCTTCTTACTCTCCGTAAGCTTGATGGGCGCTCCCTGGAGGGCGTTGTGGAAACTTTTGGTGATATCGAAGAACGCCGGCGTGCCGTGCAGGATGCGCCAGCCGGTATCGATTCCAACGTCGTTCATCAGCATAACCAGCGAATAGAGTATTTCTGCGACACCCCCCCCCATATACGTGCTATTGACGTGAACAATATGTTTTCCGTAAAGGCTTTTGGCTCTGTGATAAATCTCGGCCAACGTTTTATCCGGAACAATCTTACGGAATTCTTCCAAACTCAGCATACTTATGAATCTCCTAATAGTTTTTCAAATAACGTCCTAAATTCCACCACATTATCCACATTAAAACGGGCTTTGGATATCCCGATGCCCACTTTAATGGAGTAGGCATCGTGTGGCATGACGGCAAACATCTCTTCATCGGTGTAATCATCACCGGCGGTGAAAACAAAATCCCATGGTCCTTGTTCGAGCCAGCGTTCGGCGGCTCGGCCTTTGTTAATACCGAGCTGCCTGATTTCCAGTATCTTGCTTCCCTCGAAGACGCCCACGTCCAGATTCGTGGTGAGATCCGAGATGGCCACGCGAAGCTCCTGCGTTCTCACATACCCCAATTCCGGCTCAGATCGGCGATAATGCCAAACGAGCGAGAAGTCCTTTTCCTCAACAAATGAGCTTGGCGTCCGATCGGCATAGAGTTCGAGAATCGGTTTGATGACGTTTTTCCATTCTGTTGTAATTGTCGGATCCACATGTTTCCATTGACCGCTCTCTTGCTGTATCCAGGCGCCGTGCTCGGCCACCAATCGGATATCCAAAGCACCAAGCCAATTGCCTAATGTTTGCTTATCTCGACCACTTACGACCACGACTGTATTTTTTTTATCCTTAGAAAGCTTTTTTAATAGCATAATGATTTTTTCGTCCGGTCCGGCCTCTGACGGCTTGGCACGAAATCCGACCAGCGTCCCGTCGTAATCGAGCATAAACAGTCTCTTGAAGGCCTGGGTGTACCGGGTTTTCATTTCTTCGCGGGTAGCTTGCGAAAGCTTGCGAACGGCAAATTCTTCCTGCACGTGTTTGACTTCCGAAATGGCTTCGACAAAATCGTTACTCCATCGGGCAATGTTATACCGTCGAAGTCGCTGCTGCATCGACCGGTTCCGCTCGACCTTCTCCGAGAGCGGCATTTCGAGGGCCTCTTTAATCGCATGGACGATGACGTGCTTGCTATTGGCATTGACGATCAGGGCTTCGCCGAGTTCGCTGGCGGCCCCGGTCATTTCTCCGAGGATCAGGACGCCGTCGCCGTCCGTCTTGCTGGCAATATATTCTTTGGCGATGAGGTTCATACCGTCCCGCAAAGGCGTGACCAACGCCACATCGGCGATATGATAAAGGGCCGTAATCTCCTGAAATGACAAAAAACGGTAGAGATACCATACCGGGACGTAGCCGAGGGAGCCGTGTTCGCCGTTGACTCTGCCGACGAGGTGTTCGAGCCGTTGGCGCAGCATTTGATAATCCTGGACATCGGTTCGAGAGGGTACTGCGACCAGGATCAGTGTGACCTTACCCTTATATTGGGGATTCTCCGATAGAAACAGGTCAAACGCTTCGAGTCGTTCAGGAATGCCCTTGGTATAGTCCAGCCGGTCAATGGAGATGATAATGCGGCGTTTTCCGATCGTTGCGACCGTTTTGTTTACTTCATTTCTGACGTCGGGTTGATTCACGGCCTGTGCGTATCGGTCGTAGGCGATTCCCATCGGAAAGGCATCGATCCGAACGATACGATTGTGAACGTGAAGCTTGCCTAACGTGTGTTCGTAACCGACGATTCTGCAGACGCTGCTGAGGAAATGCCGGACGTAGTCGTAGGTATGAAAGCCGATCAGGTCGGCGCCCAGCAGACCGTTGAGGATATCTTCTCTCCAGGGGAGAAGTCGGAATAATTCAAACGACGGCCAGGGGATGTGTAGGAAATAGCCGATTTCGAGATCGGCGAGCTTTTCGCGCAGAAGCTGGGGAAGGAGCATCAATTGATAATCATGCACCCAGATTCGGTCTCCGGGTTTGATGATTTTCATCGCCTCCCGGCAAAAGGTGTGATTGACCTGTTTGTACACGTGCCAAAAACGGTCTTCCCAAATGGTCCGCGTCGGAAAGTAGTGAAAAAGAGGCCAAATCGTTTCGTTGCAGAAACCCAGGTAATATTGCTCGATTTGTTTCCGGGAAAGAAATACGGGCATACATTGTTCGGCGGCGAGTTTTCCTCTGATGTGCTCTTTGTCGTCACCGGTGAGCTTTTCGTTTGCAATTCCCGGCCAGCCGATCCAGAGCCGCTCATACGATTCCGGTAATGAAGAGAGCCCGACGGCAAGGCCCCCGGCACTTGGGCGAAAATGAAATTCGCCGTTGGATTTTGTCAAGCTAAACGGCAATCGGTTAGCAATCACGATTAATCGTTCCATGTATTGTCCTTTCTCTTGGTCCTGTTTATACCACACAAAAGGCAACTCGCAAGGCTAAAACTGTACGTTTCGGATTGCGAAAGACACGTGTCACCTCATGGGATTTCCGGGATTGGTGGCGAAAAAAGGGCCTTTTCGCTTTGGGGGGGGTGAAATATATGGTATGGCAACCGGGCAACTTTTACGATAGCGAAAATGAATATTTTCCGATAAAATACATCTGTTTTTGGAAGGCAGATAGTTGAGGATAACAGAACGTGGGGTCGGAACGTATCAAGGAAAAGTCGCCTCGGGTGGTGCTGATTGCATCAGAAGGCACGATCTGCGAGTATTCAACTTTTTTACAGCATCTTCTGGTGGGTTTGGCGGATGCGTCGATTCCGGTGGCGTTCGTCTGCCCCCCGGCATGGGATAAGGAGTCCGTTTTCCCGGCTGCTGAGGTGATCGAGCATCCGGTTTTTGATATCCCTTGTATGGGACCATTGAATACGCGATTGCTGGCCGAGCGTCTGATCCGATTCAAACCGACTGTTTTACATTGTTTATGTGAAAGTAAAGCGTCTGTGACGAGACAGTTGGCGCACCGCCTGGACGTTCCTTATGTGCTGGCGGTCAACGCGTTCCAGAGACGATGGAAACCGTTGCCTGTTTCGTCGACACATTGTGCGAAGATCGTTGTACCGGCTCAAAGCGTCGCGGCGAATATCGCCGGGGCACAACCGCGCTTTTCCGATCGGATTGAGCAGATCAATATCGGAACGTTCGTAACGGATACGGCAGTGTGTTTTTCTGAACCGACGCAGATTCCCACATTAATGACGACCCATCGTTTCGATCATATCGATGAATATGAGAATCTCCTGGGCGTTGTGCGACATTTGCTTATTGACGGCTATGAATTCATGATGGTTGTCGTCGGGGTAGGCCGAGGAGATAGACAACTGTGGAAGTTGTTGGCGGCCCTGGACCTGTTACACATTGTGACGCTTGTCCCGAGGGGGATGCCCTGGCACGCACTTCTTGCCTCGGGAGATATTTTTATTCGGCCCCGGCCGAGGTGTAGTTTCGATCCGCAGTTGTTGGAGGCGATGAGTCTGGGGGCGGCGGTGGCCGCTTGCAGGGGAGGGGTGGATGATTTAATCGTCGAGGACCAGACCGCGCTGGTCTTTGATCCGAATGACGAATTGAGCATTCTGCGCACGTTACGTGAATTCTTGGATCGAAGAGAGCGCGCACGTCAGATGGCCGAAAATTCGCTGACGTATCTCAGAGAAAACCATTCGGTGAGCAGGATGATTGCCGCCACGATCCAGGTTTATTGTGGTATTCATACATGGTAACATCTCACCGAAGTGCCGCAGGCTGATTTACAGCTTCCCAAATGTCAAAATGGGCAACTTGCGCTTTTTGAACGAGTCTATACAATGCTGCTATGAAGATCGCAGCAGCAGATACCA
>Ga0272442_10008231_pt1 | contig 13288 bp, 5 predicted proteins | sample SSMForm2O_FD_200262 | JGI IMG/M metagenome (GOLD analysis project Ga0272442, IMG submission 200262) | Marine sediment archaeal communities from Little Sippewissett salt marsh, Falmouth, MA, United States - SSM-Form-2O | ecosystem: Environmental > Aquatic > Marine > Wetlands > Sediment ...
ACGGCCGTGCTCTCCCATGGGGCCTTGGGGTCCTTGAGCAAGGGCACGAGCGAGCGCCCGTCGGGAGCGGCCGGCGCCTCCAGGCCGCAAAGCTCCACCAAGGTTGGGTAGATATCCTGCAAGGACACGAACCGCTCGCACTTGCCCCCGGCGCGGGTCATGCCGGGCACGCGGGCCATCAGCAGGCAGTGCGTGGCCTCCTCCCACAGCGTGGCCTTCTGCCAGTGCATCTTCTCGCCCAGGTGGAACCCGTGGTCGCTGATCAGCACGACAACGGTGTTGTCTCGGTACGGGCTCTTGTCGAGCGCATCCAGCACGCGGCCCATCTGGGCATCCGCGTAGGCCGTCGTCGCCAGATACGCCCGAACCGCGCTCTTGTGCAGACCTGCCTGGAGTATGCTGGCGACGAACTTCCCCTTCTTCTCCGTCAACGCCCGGCCAAGGGGGGGCACATCGTCCAGATCGTTCTTCAGGAACTCAGGCGTGGCGACTTCGTCCAGTGGGAACATATCGAAGTACTTTCTTGGCACGTACCAGGGCATGTGCGGGTGGAACAGGCCGCATGCGATGAAGAACGGCTTGTCGTGCTTCTTCTGCAGTTGTCTGATAGCCGCGTCCGCGTACGTCGTGTCGTGCATCTTGGCTTCCGGCAGGTGCGTAACCCCCCAGTCCTGCTCTCCTCTCCCGACGGGAGTGAGCGGAGCGTTCGGCGGCGCCGGATCGCGCCTGTGGGAAACTCGCTCGTCCCAGGCGTCCCTTGGACCCCACCCATGCGAGACCTTCCCGTACGACGCGATGTAGTAGCCCGCCTTCTTGAGGACTTCCGGGAAAGACGTGGCCTTCTGGAGCGCGGGGCTCTTGGCCGCCTGCAACCCGTTGTGATAGAGCCCGGACTTCCAGGGACTCACGCCCGACAGCAGGGCCGTCCGGGACGGGCAGCACACCGGGCTGGCCGTGTAGGCGCGGTCGAAGAGCACGCCGCTGTCGGCCAGTCGCCGGATATTGGGGGCCACGACCTTGCCCGCGTAACGGTTCCTGTCATCCAGCAGCCAGGTGTTCAGGTCGTCCACGACGAGGAACAGCACGTTCTTCCGCCCGCCGGCGGCATCCGCTTGAGCCGCCGTTGCAGCCGCTGCCTTCTTCGGTGCGACAGCGTCGTCCTCAGCCCCGGCGGGAATTACGCCGCCGGAGAACAGGGCCATGGCTCCGGCTGCGGTTCCCATCTTCCGGAGGAATCCGCGACGAGAGCAGCAACAGGAGTGGTGTTTCGCATCCGGGCTTCTCGTCATGTCTTGGCCTCTCTGATTGGCATCCCAGTGGAGTCGGACGACGTGAACACCCGTAAGTGCCTCTGGGCCGGAACGGAACGCATCTCGGCGTCCGGGCGTCCCGGCCCATCCATCGCAGGAGGCGCATCGTGATGAGTGGATGATCGACAGAGCATCTACTTCTCATCTTCATCCAGTGGCCTCTGGCCCTCGAAGGGCCCCCACGCCACGCGCTTGGCATGGTCCTTGTCCTTCTTGTACACAGCGGGGTCGTACGCCGGGTTCAGCTTCGGGATGCGTGCGCCAACCTGCTTCAAGTAGTGCATCATCTCGGCGTACAGCTTCCTGTGCTCCTCCGGGCACGCCTTGGCGATGTTGTTGGCCTCCCGCTCGTCCTTCGCCAGGTCAAACAGCATGGGGATATCCGGGCGCTCGTAGAAGTGCACGACCTTGCGCGATCCGGCGACCATGGCGGAATGCGGCATGGAGTTGCGGTAATGGGGGTAGTGGAAGTAGAGGCGGCGGTTCAGGAAGGCGGCGTCCGGCCTCCTGCCCGCCATGTAGCCAGCGAGGCTGACCCCGTCGATGTCCTTGAGTTCCTCCGGCTTGCCGCCAGCCCAGTCCACGAAGGTCGGCAGGAAGTCGTAGTTGACGACATTCCCGTGGAACACCGAGCCTGGCTTGATCCCCGGCCCTCTCACGATCATGGGCACCCGAATGCCGCCCTGCCAGACCCACCACTTCGCGGCGTGCAGCGGTTGCTTGAGCCCCGGCAGGAACTTGTGGCGGTAGCCGTTGTCCGCCACCAGGACCACGTACGTGCTGTCTTCGATGCCTAGTTCCTTGATCCGGTCGAGCACAGCGCCAATCCGCCCGTCCAGATCCTCGCCCATGCCAAGCCAGATGGCGGGATCCGACTTCCGCCTTACTGTCTCAGCCGTCTCCCCAGTCTTCTTGTAGTGAGCTTGAACCAGCGGATGACGGACATACTCCTCACGGGTGACCGGCAGGCATTCGCGGCCCTCGTGCATGGCGTAGTGCGACATTTGCAGGTAGAAGGGCTTGCCGGCCTTCACCTGCGCCTCCATGAAGCCAATCGCCTTCTTCGTAAGGCTGAACATCAATTTCGGGTCGGTAAGGGAATCGGGCAGGCGCTTCTTCGCATCCGGCGGCAGTGTGTTGCCCGGGCTGTTGCTGGTGTTGCCGTCGTGTACGGCGTACCCCTTGTCGCCGGGATCGCCCCGCATGTGCCATTTGCCGATGTGGGCGCTGACATATCCCAACGGCTTGAGAGCTTCCGGAATGGTCACCGCGTCTTTGTCGATCGTCATGTCCGAAACGCAGGCGACAACCGGGAAGCCCCTGTGCTGCTTCTCGTTGTAATACTCCTGTCCCCTCTCGTTCATGTACACGCTGAATCCGTTGCGAGGCGTGGACTGCCCCGTCTGCACGCACACGCGAGCAGGCGAGCATTGCGGAGATGCGTAGGCGTTCCGGAACACCATCCCCTCCCGAGCCAGCCTCTCCACATTGGGCATTCGGAGCACGGGCATCCGCGAGTTGTCCATGGCGGCGTCCATGGGTACGGGCGTCCCGTTCCAGGCCCAGTCGTCAATGTAAAGAAGCACGATGTTGGGCTTCTTCTGAGCCCCATCGCTGTAGGCAGCCCTCGGTAGAGCGGCCAGCGCGGAAGCTGCGCCCACGGCTCGCAGGAAGTCTCGCCTCGTCATTTGCGTCGGCGGCATGTTTTGCTCCAACGAGTGTTGCGGCTCAACTGGGGCTCCTCAATCTGAGGGCGTCTCCCTCGATGCTCCGTTGCGAGAGCTTCTCGACTTCCTCGGCCGACAGGATGCGGTTGTACACGTGGACCTCGTCGATCGCCCCGGCTGTCTCGCCCTGAAGGAACGTCAGGGCGGTCGGGCTGGCGTCGGTGCTGGGCGTGTATCGGCCCGACAACGGCGTGAGGGCCAACTGGACGAGCTTGCCGTTGACGTAGACCCGGATTTCCTGGCCGAAGCTGACGGCCAGGTGCGTCCATTGCTTGTCCGCCATGGACTTGCCGCCATCGGTGCGGACCATGTCGGCGTAGCCTCGTTCGTACATGGCCCAGATCGCGTCCCGGCTGCGGAGCCGGACGAGGAACTTGTACGGCAGGCCGACCACGGCCGTGCTGTCTCCGTGCTTGCCGCGCCGCAGCCAGAAGGCGACCGTCGTGGCGTCCTCGGGGCTGGCCAGACCCGCGAGTTCCACGCGGCTGTCCGCGTTCGGCAGGGCGATCGCCTTGCCCTTAGCCCCTTCGACCAGCTTTCCTGCAACCACGCGAACCTTGATCCCGCCCTGCCCGACCACGGGGGTGCGCTCACCGGTCAGTCGATCGCATGGGAGATATGCCGATGCCGCCGTCGACCGCCGCGGCTGGACCTGCCCCGGCCGGAGCAGATCGCCCATCGCCACCGGCTGGAGCTCTGCCGCGCCGGGGAGCTTCATCTCGAGCGTTCCCTTGCCCTTGGCCAGGCGCAGCTCGATCTCGTACAGGCCTGGCGCGAGCGCGACGCGTCCACCGGGCAACTCGCCCCGAATGCGATTGGCCGCCACGCGCACGCCGCCCAGGTACAGTTCGTTCGCGCCGGTCGGGTCGAGACGGAACTCGTACACACCCTTCTGCCGCGCCTTGAAGTACCCGCGGTACACGCTCAGACGCTGCATGTTCTTGTTGCGGTCGATCGTGGAGGCGGGGGCAACCAGGTACGGCTGGACCGCTCCCTTGGCCAACGGCCGGTAGTAGTCCGGGGGAAGGCCTTCGGTGGGAATGATGAACTCCGTGCGGTTGTGCCCACGATCGATCGCGCAGCCGGGGGGCATGTGAGGCACGTAGTTGTAGCAGTTCCGCACCAGGCCTGGAGTAAGCGGATCGGCGGGCTCAGCGTGCCTGCCGGGCGCCAGCGGCGCGGGCGGCCGGGCGGGCTCGAGCTCCGCTCGGGGAGTGCGGAAGGACGAGGCATGGATCGGCAGGTACTCTCTCTGCCCCGGCGCCATCACACGCACGGTCAGCGGCACGGGCCGTTCCATGGCGCCTTTCCAGAAGACCGGATCACAGACAACCAGCTCGACCGTATGGTCTCCGGCGGCCAGGGCGACCTCACCGTAGCGGTCCTTGACCGACTGGCCGTACGGGCCGGTATACTCCATCGCCAGGCGGCCATCGAACGCCAGCGTTACCGGGCCAGGCGAATGGACGTGGAACCGGTGCAGTCCCGTGGTCGAGGCTCTCAAGAAGCCCGTGTACCGGAAGAAGCCCTTCTTCATCTCGCGCGGGCCGGTCTTCGGCGCCAGGCGTGGGACGACAAACCCATCGGTGCGGACCGAGTGGATGGGCTTGGCCTTGCTGAGATCGGGCATCATGCTCTTCGTGCCGGTGAAGAAGCCGCGGCCGTCGAAGATGGTGTGGCGGAGCTCGAACACATCCAGCGCCAGCCCCCGCGCCGTCGGCTCGGCGGAGTTCGGTGCGGGCGGCAGGGGCTGCGTCTTGCGAAGCACGAGGACCGTCTCCCGGCTCCGCGCGGACAGGTTCTTGTTCGGACCCGCGAAGGGCCAATTGTCGTGCACGGTTACGGCCCGGACGGTGCACGGCCGGGTGATCGGGAGCGGACCCGTGTAGACCTGCCACGTGGGCTCGGCCGGCTTGGCGCCCACGGGGACTACCGCATAGCGGATCTCCGACCCGCTCGCGGCCGGCCGGAATGCGAGTCGGAACGTGTCGCTGAAACGGTGCGTTCGCGGGGCATCGGGCCGGTTCAAGTCCGCCGTGTAGCCGGCGGGCGTATCCAGGACCGGCCGCGGCGGCCTCGCCGGGGTGTGCGCGACGGTCTTGCCATCGCGGCCCATGCGCAGAACCGTCCGCCCGCGGTCGGTCGTGGCGAACTCATACGTGTCCGTCCGGTCGCCGACAGTCACGGTCAGGCGGCGGCGGTCGTCGCTCCAGGTGGTGATCGGCAGCTTGTCGCCGAAGCGGTGCGGGAAAAGCAGCACGCGGAACTCGGGCCGGTCCGCGTAGGCGGGAATCTTGACCCGCCCGCCCGACCAGGTCTTCTCGAAGCTCGGCAGCGGGTAGGCGAATCGCGTCTTTCGCCACAGCACGCGGACCAGCAGCATCGGGTCGCCCTTCTTTGGATGGTAGCCGACGTTGACCACCGTCCCGCCGAAGATGCCGCGCCCCACGCGCTTGAGCTCCGCGTCGGTCTGGGTGAACAGCAGGTCCGTGCCGATGTCCGTCGCCCACTCGCGTTTGATGTTCTGCCGGTTCTTCGCCCGGCAGGTGGCCTTGTAGAGCTCAACGTCCCCGGCCAGCGCCATGCACCAGTCGTACTGGTTGTCCCTGCCGTCCTTCATCACGTCATCGACGATCAACACGTAGGGTTTGGCCCCGCGAGCCAGGTGCAGTGTGCGGAAGACGTGGTCGACGTCGTTCCAGCGCTGGTAGTACTCCGGCCCGCGCGTCTCGCCGTGCCAGGGCCCCCAGTCCAGGTGGGCGAAGCCGTCGTAGAACTCGCGCATGTGGCGGTGGAACGGCAGCTCCCACGTGCGGTCCATCCGGAAGCCGGTATCCCGCAGCCAGTCGGTGAACACCGGCGTGGTCTTCAACATTGGGTGCCACAGGTAGAAGTTCTTTTCCTGCTTCCGCCAGTTGTACCCGTCGGTCGCGTCGGACACGAACGTCGCGGCGGCGGGCGTGTCGTACACGCCGATCATCCTGCCCGCCACCGGCTGGTACACCCCCGCCATGCCGTTGATGACGACCATGTTGTGGAAGTACGGGTTCATGTACGCGCCGGTATACGGGCTCCAGAGGATCCCCCCGGCCGCCAGGCGGAAGTCGCCGTGCTCGGGAGTCTCGTGCCCGCCGTAGAAGAAGTCGGAGCGGCACTCGTAGTGGACCATCAGGGCGTCCTTGCCCCAACCGCTCCGCGCCGCCGCCAGGCCCCGCCGCATATCCCCCCAGGCCATCGGCAGCTTCCGCAGCGCGGGCGTCAGGCCGGCGCGGTCGTAGTCGATCGGCTTCCCGTCGTCCCCCTTGTGTCCGTCCGTGGCGGTCAGCAGCATGATGTCGGCCATGCTGCGCATGTTGTAGTGGATCTTCCCGTTGTAGTTGCTCTCGTCGGCCGAACCGTCGTACAGGTCATAGTTCTGGTTGACACAGTTCGTCTTGTAGACGAAATCGACGACGGGATCGTCCGGGTAGAAGTACTTCATCACCCAGTTCCAGAAGAACCCCGCGTGCGGGAAGCCACCGGTGCCCACGCCCGTCCAGTACCGCTTGTCGGCCGCGCCCTGGCCAAGCTTGGGCAGGGGCTCGCCTTGCCGGTTGCGGCCGTGGCTGACGTACCGGTTGTGCAGACTGGCGGCGTTGTAGAAGCCCGCGTAGCTGACCGCCTTGAGGTGGTCGTGCCGCAGGTGGTTCCGCTTCCCGCGCCGCCCCGCCGCCCAGATCGGGTGCAGCGGGATGAACCCCTTGACGTTCTCGTAGAGGATCCCGTCGGGCGAGATGTCGTAGGTCATCTTGTCCGTCAGCCGGGGTGCGTACTGCTGGAGGATGCGGGGGTCGTAGCCGTCCTCGCCCTCGATCGCCAGCGCCAGGCACAGGAACTCCGCCCCCATCGACATGTGGTTGTTGATGAAGAAGTGCCCCGGGATCTCCATGCCGGTGGTGTACTTGCCGCGTGTGCACTTGGCGATCACGCCGCGGACGTAGCTCCGCTCGTCGGCCGTGAGGAACTTGCACGCGTAGTCGTACTCGTAGCCGAGGGAGGCGTAGGAGTACTGATTGTCCTGGCCGAAGAACTCGACGGACTGCTTGGCGAGCTCGGCCACGCGCTCGGCGCCGCCGGTGGTGTAGGCTTCATGGTAGTCCAGGCCGCCCACCCTCACGCCGGCGCGGCTCCAGTAGTAGAAGTTGGCCTTGAAGCTGGCTGCGGCCGGATGCGTGTTGAGCAGGTCGGCGCGGGGCTCGATGTACCGGGCGTGCTTGATGGTCCACTCGGCCGCCTCTCGGCCGAGTTTGGCGTCGTCGGTCAGAAGGGCAACCAGCGCCTTGCAGGCTACTGGCCCGATGCCGGCCCACGGGGCCTGGCCGAAGTTGGGTCGATCGGCGCCGGGGCGGGCGGCCTTGTTGAGCGTGTCTCGCCACGCCACGCGGAAGATGCGGCACTCGTGGGCGACGTTGGCTACGCGCTTCCGGATCGCCTCGATATCCGACGGGCTCAGCACGATCCGCGGATGCACGCCCGGGGGGGGGACTTCGCTGAGCCGATCGGCGGCGAAGCCCTCGGTGATGTAGCGGAAGGGCACCTTGGGCAGCGGGGGCAGGTCCCTGGCGAGCCGGCCGCTGAGAACGTAGTCGGCGTCCGGCGTAAACTTGCCGCGGTAGTCATCGGCACGCACAGGCGCGCCGGTCGCACCCAGGGCCAACAGGACCGCCAAGGCGGCCCGAAGCAAACAGGTGGTTCTGTTCATCAAGACGTCTCCATTGCCGCGATGCAGGAGGGACATTGCTTGGGAGGCATACTCCACGCGCCCGACCCAGAACACTCGGCCCTTGCCAGCGATGGTCACAGCCGGAGGTCGCCCGTATACTCTCGCACTGGACTTGCGGCGTCTGCAGGCACAAGGTACAGGCGAGCCGGATGAACTGGAAGGCCTTTCTGGGCGGTCTTGGCGTGGTGGCGGCGGTGGCGGGGTTCTTCCTGCTGGCGACGCCTCCGCGCGCCGAGACCGAAAGCCTGCTTCAGCCGCCGACGGTTGACTGGGAGGCCGTTCACGACGATCCGGACCACCGGCTCCGCATCTCCCTGCTGGTCAACAACTCCGGCCGGGAAGGGACCTGGGTCCAGCGTCAGATGGAGGAGCGGTTCAACGTCGAGTTCGACCTGACGTTCCTCCCGGCCGCCGCGCACACGTACCGCAAGCCGCTCATGCTGGCAGGCGGGAAGGTACCGGACGTGTTCATCGACCCGGACCCCATCGAGGTCCAGCGCGACGCGTACCACGGCTTCCTGCTGGAGGTGCCCCACCGCATCATCCTGCGGCACGCACCGAACTACGTCGCCGCGGTCAACTCCGTCGAGCCGATCGGATGGCTGTACTCCCACTGGCGTGGCCGGAACTACGGCGTGCCAACGGTGTACGTCTCTCTCCTCCTGAGCGTGCCGGGCGTCTGGCGAGGGGACTGGCTCAAGGCGGTGGGGTTGCATGACCCGGCCGACCCGAGCAAGCCGCGCGTGCCCGAAACACTCGACCAGATGCACGAGGCACTGCGGCGGTTCCGCCACAACGACCCGGACGGCAACGGCCGACAGGACACGTACGGCATGAGCGGGGACGTCACCAATTGGTGGTGGGCGTCGTTCGCGGACGTGTTCGGGGCCTACGGCGTCACGCCCTTCGACTGGATGGAGCGCGACGGGCGATGCGTCTGGGGCGGCCTGTTGCCGGAGGCCCGGCAGGCCCTGGCCACGTTGCGGGCCTGGTACGGGGAGGGGCTGATCCATCCGGACTTCGTGACCGACAAGAGCCGTGAGAGCCTCCACCGCAAGTTCCTCAACGGCCGGACGGGATACCTGTACTACGACGGCAAGCACCACGAATTCGACCTGACCATCCCCACGTCGCTTGCCTCGAAGATGAGGCAGTTGCAGCCGTCCGCCGAGCTCGTCTGCGGGCGGTTTCCCATCGGGCCGGGCGGACGGCGCGGTGGCCGCGTCTGGAGCGGCGGGCACGTGATCGTGTTCGGCAAGCACCTGGCCGCCGAGCCCGCAAAGGTCCTCCGCGTGCTCCGCATTCTCGATACGGTGGTCACCGACGAGGAGCTGTACATCGCGTCGAAGTACGGCCAGCGGGGCGTGCACTGGACGTGGCGCGACGCGGACCTCGGCCCCGGCGGCGGGATCCGCCAGTTGCCTCCCTATACCGACAGGAACCAGCAATTTCGGGCGCTGCTGGGAGAGATGGAGGGCGGGGCAATCCTCTCGCCGTGCGGGCCCAAGGCGCTGCTGGACAAGTACACCCGGCGCGAGGAGCTGGCGTTCAACAACGAGCACCGCCGTGGCGAGTGGGCCCTGAAGGACGTCCTGGGCAAACCCGACGTGGTCCCCTCGGCCGCAGTGAAGCTCAGGGACGTGCGGCAATTCCAGATGACCGTGTACGCCGAGATCATCCGCGGGGACCGGCCCCTTGAGGACTTCGCCTGGTTCGCCCGCGAGTGGCTCCGCCGGGGCGGACAGCAGATGACCGACGAGGCCACCGAACTCCTGCGAGCCAAGAAGCGGGTGTACCGGCAGGTGGGGGTGACGGAATGAATGAGCCGATCACACGCTCACGGCGCGGGCGCTACCGGCGTCACCGTGGGCTGCTGCTCATGCTCGTGCCCGGACTGCTGTTCTTCCTGATCTTCAGCTATGTCCCGATGACCGGGCTGGCGATCGCCTTCAAAGAGTACAGGATGAGCCTGGGGATCCTCCAAAGCCCCTGGTGCGGCTTGGACAACTTCCGCCGGTTGCTGGTCGGTGGCGAGTTCCTGCAGGCGCTGCGGAACACGCTGCTGATCAGCGTGCTGCGGCTGGGGTTCGGGTTCTTCGCGCCGGTCATCCTCGCCCTGCTGCTCAACGAGATCCGCGTGGCTTGGTACAAACGGACCATCCAGACGCTGACGTACATGCCCTTCTTCTTCTCGTGGGTGATCCTGGGCGGGATTCTCCTGATGCTGTTCCGGACCGACGGCCCGATCAACGCGGTGGTAAAGCTCTTCGGCGGGGAACCGATTCCGTTTCTGACCAGCGACGGGTGGTTCCTGTTCGTGCTGGTGACCACGGGAATCTGGCAGACGGTGGGGTACGGCGCGGTGATCTACCTGGCTGCCCTGGCGGGCATCAATCCCACGCTCTACGAGGCCGCGACCGTCGATGGGGCCGGGCGGTGGCAGCAGACCTGGCGGATCACCCTTCCCTGCCTTGTGCCCACGATGGTCGTCCTGCTGATCCTCAGCGTGGGGCGGTTCCTCAGCGCGGGCTTCGACCAGATCTACAACATGTACAACCCGCTGGTCTACGACTCGGCGGACATCATCGACACGTACGTGCTGCGGAGGCTGACGAGCATGGACTTCTCGGTCGCTACCGCGGCAGGCATGTTCAAGTCCGTGGTGGGCATGATGCTGATCGTGGTCACCAACGCCCTGGCCCGCCGGGCCAGCGGCGGCGAGCAGGGCATCTGGTAGGAGACGCAGCCACACGATGGCCGCCTATCGCAAGCCAACAGGTGAGAGAGTCTTCACCGTAGTCAACGTCCTCCTCCTGGGCGTGCTGGGGCTGCTGGCGCTTTACCCCTTCACCTACACCGTGTCGATGTCCCTCAGCTCGGCGGCTGAGGCGTCGCGCGACGGGCTGCACCTGATACCGCGTCAGATCAGCGTGACCGCCTACGAAATGGTTTTCCGCAACCCGGAGATCGCGGCCGGCTACCTCAACACGATCTTCCGCACGGTCGTCGGCACGTTGCTGACCTTGCTCGTGACGTGCCTATGCGCGTATCCGCTCTCGAAGCGCCACCTGCCCCACCGGCGCGTATTCACGTTCTTCATCCTGTTCACGATGGTCTTCCACGGCGGGATCGTACCCACGTATCTGCTGATCAAGAACATCGGCCTGATCGACAGCATCTGGGTCTACGTCCTGCCCATCCTGACCAGCGCCTTCAACGTGATCATCGTGAAGAACTTCTTTCAGTCCGTGCCCGAGGAACTGGCCGAGAGCGCTGCCATCGATGGAGCCAACGAGTTCCGCACACTGTTCCAGATATACATTCCCCTGTCCAAGCCCGTGCTGGCAACGGTGGCGCTGTGGACGGCGGTGATGCACTGGAACATGTGGCTCGACGCCCTGCTCTACGTCAACACCGAGGCCAAGCAGACGATGCAGATGATCCTGCGGCGGATCGTGATCGAGAACAGCACGGAGCTGATCGAGAAGGGCCTGGTCCTCGCGGACATCAAGACGTACACGCCGGAGACGATCAAGGCCGCCACCACGGTGGTGACCATCCTGCCGATCCTGCTGGTGTACCCGTTCGTGCAACGGTTTTTCGTGAAAGGCATCATGCTCGGCGGGGTGAAGGGATAGAGCCGACCCAGGCAGAGCTGGTGGGGACGGCGAGTGTCGAAGCGATGGTTGGTGACAGGGAGCTTCAGCAAAGAGGCCGGTGGAGCGATGCCGGCATCGGGAAGGACAGCAAGATGGCCGTATCAAAGGTGCTGGCGGCGCTCTGCGGTGTGACGACAGCTCTGTCAAGCCAGGCTTGGGCAGGTCGCCCTGTCGCGGCGAAACCGGCAGAGCTGCACGTGTCCCCTACCGGCAGCGACAGGAACCCGGGCACGCCGGGCAGACCGTTCGCCACGCTGGAACGCGCACGCGACGCGATCAGGCAGGCCGGACTCGCGGGCAAGACCGCGTGCACCGTCTGGCTGCATGGTGGAGTCTACCGCCGAGAACGGGCCTTCGCGCTCGAGGCACGGGACTCCGGAACACAGGAACACCCGGTCATCTACAGCAGCGCAAAGGGACAGATTGCGCGATTGGTCGGCGGGACCGTACTGAAGCCTGACGCCTTTACGCTGGTCGACAACCCGGCGTTACTCAAGAGGATACCCGAGACGGCGCGGGGGAAGGTCTACGTGCTCGACCTTAAAGCCCAGGGCATCAAGCACTCCGGGCCGTATCCCGACAAGTTCACCGACAACGGCGGCATTCTCGAGCTGTTTTTCGACAGCAAGCGCATGCCGGTTTCGAGATACCCCAACAAGCACGGCGCGATGACCATCAAGCGTGTCATGGTCAACGGCGGCGGCCAGGAGAAGCCGGGGAGCTGGCGCGTCTACTACAATTCGGGTACTCCCGAGCAGAAGCGCGCCCTCGAAAGCGGGAAGGGGCCGCGGCCCGGCGTATTCGAATACCAGCCGAAGCACGCGGCCGCTCACACGCTGTGGGCCGAGGTCCTCGACCGAGGCGTCTGGCTCAAGGGCTACTGGCGCGTCGTATGGCAGAACGAGACCGTCCGGGTCGGCGCGATCGATACCGAGAAACGGACAGTCGCCCTGGCCGTCCCCGTGTCACACGGGATCGGCAGCAAGTACCATCGGCCGGAGGGGTCGGGCGAAGAGATCTACTGGGTCATGAACCTGCTCGAGGCGGTGGATCAGCCCGGGGAATGGGCCGTGGACTTCCGGGACAAGAAGCTCTTCCTCTACCCACCGGGCCCCCTCGCGGATGCCGACATTCTGGTCTCGGACACCGAGAGTCCCATCATCGCGTTGAGAGAAACGCACGACATTGAGCTCCGGGGCCTGATCGCCGAGGGGAGTCTGGGAGATGGGATCCGCATCGTGGATGGCACGCGGAACGCAGTTCGGGGCTGCACGGTCCGCAACGTGGCCAAGTACGGCATTGTTGTGGCAGGCGGGCAGAGCAATGTCGTCGAGAGCTGCAACCTCTACGCACTCGGAGCAGGCGGCGTCGGCCTGTCCGGCGGAGACGCTGGGTCCAAGCCGCGTGTCCCGGCGGGACACCGCGTCGAGAACTGCGATATCCATCACTTCGGCCAGATCGAGCGCGTCTACGCGCCGGGTGTCAATATCGGGTACCGCGGTGGCGGCGGTGGGAGCAGGAAACTCGATGCGGTTGGCATGATTGTCCGCCACAACGCCATCCATCACTGCCCACACGCGGGCGTCCTGTTCAACAGCTTCGACAACCTTTTCGAGTACAACGAGGTCTTTCAGTTTGCGCTCGTCTCGAACGACATGGGCGCCTTCTACAGTTACTCCAAGCCGGGCGGCATTGGGAACAACACCTTCCGCTACAACTTCATGCACAGTTCGCCGGAGGGCGACGGCGTCTACTACGACTATGTGGCCAACCACCCCCGCGTCTACGGAAACATCGCCTACAGACTGGGGCCGGCCGATACCGCGAAGA
>Ga0272442_10008232_pt1 | contig 13288 bp, 11 predicted proteins | sample SSMForm2O_FD_200262 | JGI IMG/M metagenome (GOLD analysis project Ga0272442, IMG submission 200262) | Marine sediment archaeal communities from Little Sippewissett salt marsh, Falmouth, MA, United States - SSM-Form-2O | ecosystem: Environmental > Aquatic > Marine > Wetlands > Sediment ...
ACCCAGATGTTGGTGATCAGATATGGTACTGGTTTGAATGGGGAGATGGAACTAATAGTGGATGGCAGGGCCCCTACGCACCGGGTGTGGCATGCTCAGAGAATCATGAATGGAGCAGTGATGGAGACTACAACGTAAAGGTGAAAGCACGAGATGGTTTGTACGCTGAGAGTGAATGGTCAGAAAATCTCAAAGTGAGCATGCCAAAGGCAAAGTCGATGATGAAAATATATCCATTCATTCTAGAAAAACTACCGATTTTGTTGAGGTTATTTCAAAGCATTCTGGTTTTGAAATAATCCCCTATTTTTTTATTTTTTTTCAAAAGTTTTAAATTTAATTTTATAATAGGCTTTTATAAATTTATCTGACATTTTGTATCGTTTCCCATTGTTTATGAGGTTTTTACAGGAATTCTTGCTGTTCTGAGTGTTTTTCTTAAAAAAATCTCTCTTTTCTTTTTTACATTTTTTAGGATATAACAGAACAATAAATATTATATATGATAATAGATAAATATTGTTTTATGGGTATGTCATTTTCATTTAAAAAAACAGGTGTGCTACTGGTAATAGTTTTATTCTTGTTTTCTAGTTTTGTTCCTGTTTATGCTCAAAACTCAGTGGAAACAAATCAGGAAAAAACTGTGACGGGTTTGTTTTCTTTGAGGGATTTATTGTTTAATCTTCATATGAGGGTTCTTATGAGGATTGGTTCTTATCCTTCTGTTTCAGCGTGTATTATTAAAAATGATTCTGTTGTCTGGGAGAATTTTTATGGTTTTAGGGATATTAAGCATTTGAAGAAACCTGATAGTGAGACTATTTATGGTGTTGGTTCTGTTACTAAGACGTTTACTGCGACGGCTTATATGCATATTTTTGAGAATGGTTACTGTGATCTTGATGATGATGTTAACATGTATCTGCCTTTTGAGTTGAGGCATCCTAAGTTTCCTGAGATTCCTATTACTATTAGAGATTTGTTGTATCATCAGAGTGGTATTAGTGATTATTGTATTTTTTCTAAGGAGGGCATGGTTGATTTATTGAGTTATATTGTTGAATATGAGGATGTGGGTGATTGGCTGGAGGATGTTCTTGTTCCGGGTGGTAGGTTTTATGATGATCAGTATTGGTATAAGTTTGAACCGGGTAATACTTCTAAGTATTCGAATATTGGTTACACTGTTTTAGGTTATATGTTTCAGTTTATTACTAATCAGTCTTTGGAGGATTACTGTCAGGAGCATATTTTTACTCCTTTGGAGATGTATAATACTAGTTATCATATTATTAATCTTAGAATTAGTAATGTTGCGGTGCCTTATTTTAAGAGGTTGGGTTTGTATCTTCCGCTTCCTTATTATGATCTGAAGGGTTTTGCTGGTATGTGTGGTATTCATACTACTCTTACTGATATTTCTCATTTTCTTATTATGCATATGAATAATGGTACGTATAGGGGTGTGAGGATTCTAGGTAATGATACTATTGGTTTGATGCATGATACCTGTTATGAGGGTTATATTGATCCACAGTCTGCTAAGTTGCCATCTTTTCTTAAAAAATGGAAGGAGCGTTGGTATGGTATCGGCTGGTGGTCTACTGAGAGTTGGTTTGATGAGCGTGTTGAGGGTCATGGTGGTATGATCCCGGGTTATGTTGCTTATATGATGGCGAATATGTCTGAGAAGATTGGTTTTATTGTTTTGAGTAACCATATGGATATCATGGAGTTCCAGGAGACTGTGAAGTTTTTCCTTAAAACTGATACTTACATGGGTATGGGTAGGCTTCTGCTGAGGAAAGCTAGGGAGTTATAGGTTATGGTAGTTAATCTGTTAATTATTAGAAATATTTATATATTAGCATGATGATATTAATATTAACTTTTGGTTGCGTGGTTGAAAATGAACAAGAAAATAATATCATTATTGTTAGCAGGCATGTTTTTACTGACTGGTCTAACTGCTCTTTCAGCTGTTGGTGTTAGTACACAAATGGTAAATAACTCTGTAAATTCAAACAGTGAGGATTATGATGATTTAACTGATTGTTATATAAATGTTGAAGGCATGGATGGATGGCAGATTTATAAAGATACAATTCGTGCGGGTAGACCCGTAGTAACTGGTAATGGTTTTTCAGATGATCCTTATGTTATCGAGGGATGGAAATTAAAAGGAGTCACTTTGAAGAATTGTTATAATTTTATTATAAAGAAATGTTGGATGATCAATCCAGCAAATGGTATTAATCTTATTAATATTAAGCAAGGTTCTAAAAGGATATCTGATTGTGTTCTTGATGGGTGTTCAAATGGGATTCAAATTGATCGTGTGAATGATATTGTTATTGAAGGTTGTAAATTTTATGATTGTGATTTTGCATTTAAATCCTTTGAGTACACTATGGAATATAGTAATAATGTGATTATCAGCGACTGTGAAATACATAATGCTGAATTGTATGGTATAAGACTTTATAGGGTTAAAGATTCTGAGGTTAATGATTGTAGTATTATTAACTCGGGGGATAGTATTTATTTTTCTTATGTAAAGAGTTCTAAGATAAATAATTGTAAAATCTTGAACTGTGAATATGGTATTAAATTTGAAAAGGTGGAGAACTCTGAGATTAATGATTGTAGGATTTTTAACTGCAAACAATTCCATACTGTAGGAACTCCTGGTGTTCATTTAATGAGTTCTTCCTCTAATGTTATTCAGGGTTGTGATATAACTGAATGTGATATTGGGATTAGGTTACAACCTGAGTCATTTACAAACAGGATATCTTCAAATAATCTGTATTATAATGGGCAGAATTATATGATATCTTGTCCTTCTACAATGATTAATACTTGGACGGGTAATTACTGGCAGGAAGAGCTAAATCCTCCTAAGGGGGGGTTGTGTCGTAACAGTCGTCCTTGTTATCTTGCAAATTCTGATGGGAGTTATTCAGCGGATATTGTTGATGGTCGTAATTTACAACCTGAGAAACCGACTTTGTTATCTCGTGAATTAGTTTATGATTATGATGATGTGAAATTATTAAAGTTTGAGTTTTCTTCAAATGATTTCAACAACTTTGGTCCGGGTAATGGTTTTGATATCAAGGTTGACTGGGGTGATGGTACCAAGGTAGAAACAGAAGAACCTAACGAGATGGGTAAAGCAATATTTCAACATGTGTTTCTAAAAGAAAATGAATATACTATTACTGTGACTGCTGTTGACAGAAATGATGATCCTGATGCTTTACATGAGAGTGCGCCTTTAGTTTTTTCGAATACTAAGGGTACAATAAAACCTATGCCAGTAAATGCATTCAGTAGTCTTATCAATGTTTTTCTAACTAGGTTTCCATTGTTATCTCGTCTAATGAATTTTTTAAATTAAAACCCTTTTTTTCTTTTTTTTGTTAGATTTTTATATTTTTAGTTTTGTTACATTTTTTGTGTTATTTCGTTTTTATGTAACAGATGTAACTGTTAGTGTGGAACATTGTTCTAGAAGATAATTTCTGTCATTTATATATATCTATTTTTATTTAACATTTGACTTGCGAACATAAGAAGTAAGTTAAATAGTTTGCGTGGGGGAGAAGCTCGGCTTTGCACTCCGCCACATAAAATAAATCAAAGCAGAAGTAACGGAAAAGGAGGAAAAAAAGAATGAAAAGCAAGATCTTAATGAGCCTACTAGTAATAGGAGTAGCATCAATAGTAATGGGTATGGGTTTCAGCGCTCAGTTTAGTGACACAGAAAAAAGCGAGGGAAACCTTTTCACAGCTGGTATAATCGACCTAGAGGTAGACTGTGAAGGGGACACATGTTTTGCACCATGTGATGATCCATTACCGAAACTGTTCTTCAGACCAGCAGCTGATGACATAAAACCAGGTCACACTGGAGAAGTAACAATTAGTCTGCATTTGAAAGAGAACAGTAACCCTGCAGAACTCTGGATGAAAATAACAAATATAACTGATGATCCAGGTCTTCACTCTGAACCAGAGGAAGAAGTAGATCCAGCACCTGAATGTATCTATGATATTAGTAACCATATCAACATCACGATATGGGTAGATCATGGATGTATACCAGGATGGCAAGGAAAAGATCGTGATCCAGAGGAAGGAAACAATATCCTTGATTGTAGATGTGAGAAAGCATACTACGAGGGTACATTAAGGCAGGCAGAGGACATAGAATTCTGCTGCATTAGTGGAGTACCTTGTACCACGTATTATATTGGTTTCGCATGGGAATTCCAGGATGTTGGAAATGAATACCAGGGAGATTTCTGTACCTTTGATGTGATCTTCGGTGCAGATCAACCATAGACAAATTAACCGATTTTTTTGACAGATTTTTATTTGTCAAAAAAGGTTTTTCTCTTTAGGGTAAAGAGAAAACAAAAAAAATTTGAAAATGTAGGTGAAAAAAAATTATGAAAGGAACAATAGCAAATGCAATGCTTTGTATCGCTGTATCAGCTGTATTGTTAGGTTCAGCTGGTTTCATGTTCACTGCTCAGTTTTCAGATACAGAGGCTAGCATGGGGAATATTTTCCAGGCTGGTACCATTGATTTGAAACTGGGGGAACTTGGATCCTGTGAACTAGCAATCAGTTTCCTGTATGAGGATGACTATGAAGGTGTTGACGGTGTAAGTCAGGCGAATCCAAATGGTTGGTCTACTAATGATAATATGGTGAATCTTGGTACAAACCATTGGGATCTTCTTGGTGGAACCGCTGATGTCAATGCTTATAAAAATGGTCAAACTGGTGATCTTACTCATCGTGGTACTCGTGGTCTAGGTATAAAAGGTCAGGAGGATGATGAGATAGATTACATCTGCTTTGATGAACATATGCATGTTGTTTTTGATAAACCTCAGTATCTCTGTCAGTTCGAGGTGCGTTCATTGTTTATGAATGATCAAAATACACCTGGTTTGATAGAAGAAGGAGATGTTGATCTTATGTTATATGGTGGTTTATTACAAACTATTCATATGACTGCGACATCAGACTGGGGCACAAATGGTGCACATGTTGTAATGGTTGATCCACCTGTTCTTGTGGATGAGATCGTTTTCTACATAGCAGATGAGGATTACAGGGATTACAGTGAATACGCTGTGTCAAGGATATACCTGATGGACATGGAATGTGTTGATGGTATAACTGGTTCTTTTGGAACAGATGATATTAAACCTGGCTGGGATCCAGTTGGTGGAGAAATCTGGTTATGTAATGATGGTTTAAATCAGGGTGGAAGCCTTGATATAGGCTGTGATTACACGGTAACTGATGATGATATGACAGAGTCAGATACCGATTGGGATACAGATCTACATCCAGATGAGTTTGCAGAATGGATGCAGATAACAACAATGACCTACTACTATGATGGGTCATCTGTTGACTGTTTACCATTGTACATAGATTTCAACGGCAATGGGTTCTTTGATGCACAGGATTTAAAAAACAACCCGATAACAGGTTTACCAGCACCACCACTTGGAGAAAAAACAGGATATCTAAATATCGCGTTTAAACTCCATGAGGATGCAGGTAATGATCTACAGGGTGACACAATAGATATAACAATCCTGTTCACGTTGAACCAATAAAGTAAAAGCAGCGAGACAAAAAAATAAAACAATGTCTAAATATTGGGGGTGAACCATGGTGTTCTACCTCCAGGATATTTTTTTTTTAAAAAATCATAGGAAAACGGTTTTATATTAGAACACTTTTATATGATATTATTAATTTAAAGATTTGTATTTAAAAATTGTTAGGAGTAAAGGATGAAAACACAAACCAAAAAATTTGTTTGTCCAAAATGCAAAACACATGTGCAACAGGCTGGGAAACCTGGTGAGAAAATAATATTAGAATGCCCAAAATGTGGGATGCGGGGTTACTATGTTTTTCCAGAAAATAAAATAAAAAACAAAAAAGTTGTTTCTAAGAAAAAAATCGTTGGATATACTATAACAGGTGTCATGTTGGTTCTTTTTCTGGTTTTTGTATTAATACCTGCTATGCAGGGGAATATCCGTTTTGGAACTGTAACTAGTGAATCCATGAGACCTAATATAAACATCGGTGATGTGATAGTTTACACACCTGTTGATGCAGAGGATGTAAAAGAAGGTGATATTGTTACCTTTTGGTATAATAGCTCACAGTTTCCGACTACACACAGGGTTGTTGAAATACGTTACAGTGAATCAGGCGGAATCCTGGGTTTTGTGACTCGCGGTGATGCTTTTGAGGAGGGTGATGTGGATAAACGTTTACTCAGCCCATCTGAGCTTTCAGGTCGTGTGGTTTTTGTAATACCCTATTTGGGTTACATAGGTAATTTTGCTAGATCCTTCTTGGGTTTTATTTTATTGATAGTGTTACCAGGTGTTTTAATCATTGGTTTCGAGATTCATCGTATATACAATGTGACAAAAAAAGGTCGGGTTAAAAAAACATAGCTTTGAAATTTCTTAACTATTATAAACCATTTGTTGTTTTCTGGTTACATAAATTTTTCTGGGGAGGAAAAAAAGATCATGTCAGCTGTGAAAATACTTGGTGTTATTGGGTCTGTTTTTGTTTTTTTAGGTGTTTTAATAAATTTTTTGACTACTTTTTATTTAAATGACAATTTTATTGTTTTATGTATGTATATTTCACTGTTGGTTTTCTTCATTGTTGGTATTATTCTTGTTACTATTAGTACTAGTCTTTTGTCTAAGCAGTATGGTTATAGCGCGATTTTTAATCATTATTTAACCTTTGGTATTATCTGGATTATTGCGATAATTATTCCTCTGATTAGTCCTTTTTTGTTAACTGGTTTAGTTGGTGACGCAGCACTCTGGGCTCTTTTTATTGTAGGATTGATTGTTAGATGTATGTATGCTGCTTCGTCTGAGTTTTTATCAAGGAGTTTCAATGCTATTTCTAGTTATAGCAAGGTTGGTATCTTTAAGATCTCTGGTAATTTATATGTTGCAGGTACGATTCTTATTGTTGTTTTGTATATTGTTGCTTCTTTTTTAAATGCTGTTTATCTACCACTTATTGGTGCGATTTTTTTGTTGGTTGCTTCTATTTTACAGTTTGTTGCTTTTGGGTTGCTTCCTAAGGAGGGAGTTAAGGTTTGAGTTATATTTTTTTTAGTTTAAAATCTGCTTAATTTTTATGCCTTTTATATTATTTTTTTTCATAAAATTTAAAAGTTGATAAGAGTTACAGCTGGGTAGCGGAGGAATTAAAAAATATGAGAATTAAAATTTTTGGAATGTTGGTCTGTATGTTGATGATCACAAGTTGTTTTGGTGTTGTTGCAGTGAAAATTCATAACATAAATGATGAAGATTTTTACGTTGGGGGACTAACTTCTAACAATGAAGCGGGTCATTGGTGTTTTGATGAGGGGACTGGTAGCACAGCACATGATAGTTCCGGGAATGGTAATCATGGGTCACTTGAGAATGGTGTGAGTTGGTCTAATAATTATGTGTCGGGTCATGCTTTGAGATTTGATGGATCAGATGATTATGTGAAAATTCCTGATGATGATACTTTGGATTTAACTGATGTTTTTTCGATTAGTATATGGGCGAGATTTGATAGTGTTGGATCTGGTACCGAGCGTCAAGACATGATCGGGAAGGAAAGTTACAAGGATAGTCAGGGTAATTATAATGGGTATTATCTGAGAAAAAAAGAGGAGTCGTCTACTATAATTTTTGGTTTACCTGTTGGAGGAATAAGTGGTAATTATTTATATTTATGTGAAGTGGAAACTGGTCAATGGTATCATTTTGCTATAACACGGGATGGTAGCGGGACTCTGAAAGGTTATGTGAACGGTGAAAACACGGCTACGAAAGAGGATACCCAAGCAACGATACCTACTGATATAGATCTCAATTTAGGTTGTGGGCGTAATAATCGTTTTTTCGATGGTTTATTAGATGAAATTATTTTTTATAAGGATCGGGTTTTAACCGCTGGTGAAATACAGGATATATATGAAGACACGCCGGCTCATCCTCCTAACACACCTAGTACACCTAGTGGCCCTAGTAGCTTAGACATTGATGATTCTGGTGGGTATTCTACTAGTGCTACTGATCCTGATGGTGATCGGATTAAATATGGTTGGGATTGGGATGGAGATGACGAGGTGGATTATTGGACAGGTTTATATCAATCTGGTAAAACGGTTACAGTCTCCCATTCTTGGAGTTCTACTGGTACGTATTATGTTAAAGTCAAGGCTAAAGATTCAGTTGGTCAACAAAGTAGTTTTTCATCTTCAAAAAAAGTTGTAGTCACTCATGATAATCATCCGCCGAATAAACCACGGTTAGAAGGTGGTGGTGACTATTATTTAGGCACTACACCTCCCTCTTACATGGGTTATATAGGCATGTCCTATAGTTTTCAGGGTTATGGCAATAAGGACCCTGATGGTGATGATATTGAACTAGGTTTCGACTGGGATGGAGATGGTAAAGTCGATGAATGGATAGGATATGGGTCTAATCCAGCAGTTTATACACATCATAAATGGAATTCAGAAGGACAATACAGAGTGAGGGTTCAGGCTAAAGATGAACATGGTGCGTTGAGTGATTTTTCTGATTATATCAAAATGGTTATTTTTGAGGGGTACGGTCTTCCAGATTTATACATAATGGATATTTATTGTAGTGAAAATAGAGCTGAGGGTAATTCTTTTGCTGTGTCTGCTAAAATTAAAAACATTGGACCTGGAGATGTTGATAAAAGTATAGAAGTATATTTTTACTGGGGTGATGATCCTGATGGTGGTATATTCATTAATGATCCCGTTAGTTTTTATCATTTGGAATCTGGTGAAGAGGTGACCAGGCAGGTAGGGGGAACATGGCCTGGTGGAACTCAGGATATTAGTGTGATTTGTGATTTTGCTGATATTCTTGATGAATGCTGTGAGAGTAACAACTGGCGTTGTGAAAGTTATGGGTCATTGATTAAAACAAAGGATATAAGAGCTGATATGAATGTTATTCCAAATCTTTTCAATGGTTTATTCCTAAAATTTCCATTGTTATCTCGTCTAATGAATTTTTTAAATTAAAACCCTTTTTTTCTTTTTTTTATAAAAAAAATATTTGTGATGAACGGGAGGAGATGATACTTCGTCGTTTACCAAAATTCATAGGTAAAACTAAAGATAAAAAGGATATTGTTCATATCTTGCTTCAGCGGGCTAATGTTTCAATATCAAATTATTTGAAACAACTGAGAGTAATTCAACAGAAATTAGAAGAATAATAGGGATTGTAAAGCCTATTTTTTCTTTCGTTTTATGAATATTTACATGTTTTGTTGTATCAAAAAATCAGACATTTTTTCTCCCCTAAATTTTATTATTTGTTAATTAAAGAAAGACTTAAGTTATTTAGATATATTCTTTTATAAGGTAAGGAGATGGAGAGAGATGAGTTTCAAAATTAAATTATTATTTAAAAATAGGTTTTTTAAGAGAATATTTGTTGATATGATTTTAGTTATAATGCTATTGGCGTCTTGTTCAATATTTTTAGTTGATGATGTTTTAGCTGGTTGGGATGAACAAGAAAAATTATTGCCTTCTGATGGTGAAGAAAGTGACGAATTCGGTTGTTCTGTTTCTGTATATGGTGATTATGCTCTTGTTGGAGTAAAAGATGATGATGATAATGGTGATAATTCTGGTTCTGCATATGTTTTTTATAATGATGGTGGTGTTTGGACACAGCAAGCTAAGTTATTGCCTGATGATGGAGATGCAGGTGACTTTTTTGGCTATTCTGTTTCTATATATGGTGATTATGCTTTTGTAGGAGGTCATTGTAATGATGATAATGGTGATAATTCTGGTTCTGCATATGTTTTTTATAATGATGGTGGTGTTTGGACACAGCAAGCTAAGTTATTGCCTGATGATGGAGATGCAGGTGACTTTTTTGGCTATTCTGTTTATTTGTATGCTAATTATGCTTCTGTAGGAGCATGGTATGCAGATGATAATGGTGATAATTCTGGTTCTGCATATATCTTTGAACGTTCTGGTTCTAGCTGGTCTCAGCAAGCTAAGTTATTGCCTGATGATGGATCTGAAGGTGACCATTTTGGCAATTCTGTTTCATTGTACGGTGATTATGCTCTTGTTGGAGTAAAAGATGATGATGATAATGGTGATAATTCTGGTTCTGCATATGTTTTTTATAATGATGGTGGTGTTTGGACACAGCAAGCTAAGTTATTGGCTGATGATGGGTCCGAATATGATTGTTTTGGAGGCTCTGTTTCTTTGTACGGTGATTATGCTCTTGTAGGTGCAGAGTATAATGGACTTATGTCTGGTTCTGCATATGTTTTTTATAATGATGGTGGTATTTGGACACAGCAAGCTAAGTTATTGCCTGATGATGGATCTGAAGGTGACCATTTTGGCAATTCTGTTTCATTGTACGGTGATTATTCGCTTATAGGAGCATATTATGTTGATTCCAATGGAGAGTCTTCTGCTGGTTCTGCATATGTTTTTTATAATGATGGTGGTGTTTGGACACAGCAAGCTAAGTTATTGGCTGATGATGGATCTTTAGCTGACCATTTTGGCAATTCTGTTTCTTTGTACGGTGATTATTCATTTATAGGGGCTTTTTTTGACGATCCCAATGGGGCGCAATCTGGTTCTGCATATATATTTATTTTTACCAATAATCCACCAGATGCACCATCCACACCAACTGGAACAAACTCTGTAACAACTGGTACAATCTGTACATATTCTACATCTGCAACTGATCCTGATGGAGATCAAGTTTTTTACAAATTTAATTGGGGGGATGGTACTGATAGTGGTTGGGTTGGACCATATAGTTCTGGTGAAACAGGTAGTGCATCACATTCATGGAGTTCGGCTGGAACATATCATGTTTCAGCAGTCACTAAAGACTCAAATGATGAAGAAAGCGGATCATCAGGTTATTTGATAGTGAGTGCAGGTGTTCAAGAATTACCTGTATTAAGTTATTCTCCAACTGAAATTAATTTTGATCCTATTGGTGCAGGTTCAACAGACAGTGAAGCCTTTGATATTTGGAATAGTGGGACAGGTACTCTTACTTATTCATTTTCTGAGACTGTAGACTGGATTGAAATAAATCCTTCTAGTGGTAGTTCCACTGGTGAGCATGATACTATTTCTGTTAATGTTGCAAATACTGATGACATGGAAGGTTATTATAGTGGTTTGATTTCTGTTTCCTCTGACGGAGGCAATGGTAGTGTTTTTGTTGATATTACTATAGGTTCATCTCAGGCAAATAATCCCCCTGATGCAGATGCTGGAGGGCCATATACTGGTGTCATAGATGATGATGTGATATTTATTGGGCAGGGTACTGATACTGATGGTACAATTGCTTATTACAGATGGGATTTTGATAATGATGGTAGTTATGATACAGAATGGTCTGATGAAAATAAAGCTACCTATAATTATTCATCTGCTGGGATTTATACTGTGACATTTCAGGTGATGGATGATTTAGGTGCCAATGGTACTGGTACTGCAACTGTGACAATAACAGAAAAGGATTCATCAGATACAAATGTTCCTCCAACAGCTGATGCTGGGAGGTCATATTCAGGTACTGTAAATGAAAAAATCATGTTTACAGGTTATGGTACTGATATTGATGGTACAATTGCTTATTACAGATGGGATTTTGATAATGATGGTAGTTATGATACAGAATGGTCAGATTCCAGCATAGCTAATCATAGTTATACATCTGCTGGGATTTATACTGTGACACTTCAGGTGATGGATGATTTAGGTGCCAATGGTACTGGTACTGCAACTGTGACAATAACCGGGGATGGTGGTATACCAGGTTTTGAACTTGTTCTTGTTTTTTGTGCGTTAATAATTGTGTTTTATATTATTAGAAAACGCAGAAACATGTAGTTTAGAGGTTTAAAAACCTTGGTAAAAATGTTTTAATATGTTTGTTGTATCAACCTGTTCTTTTCTGCAGCTTATATCGATTTTAATTGTTCCTTTTGATCGATCTTTGCCATCGAATAATGGTCCGGTGTATACTAGTTTATAGTTTAATCCAGATTGAGATAGATGTTCTTTTTTTAGTTTGCTTTCTATTCCAAAATCAGTTAAACGGGATGATGTATCTTTCATTAGTTTGATACCTATGTCTTGTTTTTCATTGAGGTTGAAATCTAGATCTTCAGAGTATCTATTTAGTTTATATCCCATTCTTAGGCAGGTTCCACCTTTGAATAAAAAAATGTTAGCGTGTTTGTATAGTTCATATAGGAATAATGTTTGAATGTAATCTCGTTCGATTATATGTAGGGCTACACCTTGTTTTAATGATAGACTTCTTAGTTGTCTTATTGTAAGCATTTATAGGTCCTCATTGATATTAATGTTCCATTTTTTATTCCAGATGTTGGTTTTTTTATTTTTTGGGTTTAATAGCACAAAGGTTTTTGATTTGTTTTTTTCTAGTTTTTTTATTTTAACCCCGTTTATTTCTAGTAGATATCCAAGTCTTGATATCATGCTTTTATTTGGATGTTTAATTGCGTATTCGGTTAGTATTTCTTTATTTATTGTGTCAAGTGCGTTTTTTATGATTTTTGATATTTCTTTTATGCCTCCAGCATAGTTTAGCTGGTCGAGCCCGTCGATTATTGCTTTTTCTGGTTCTGCTATGAAGGTTGGGAAATCATCTATGATTTCTTTTTTGTATCCATATAGTTTTGTGTTTTTGATTTTGATGTATTTAAAGATGTATTTTTCGAATTTCATCTGTTTTTTTTGTTTGGTTGTTGCGGTTAGTATGTATCTTGGTGCTTGTTCTGTGAATCCATAGTAGTTTAGTGCGGACCAGAAGCTGATGTAGGATGGTACTACTATATGTGTTGCGATGTAGAATGGGTTTGAAAGCATTCTTTTTTTGTCAAAACCTGTTACTAGGTATTTTCCTTTTTCTAACTCTATGATTATGTTTTGTTTTTTTAGTCTTTGTATGATGTCATATGTTTTGTTGATGTTGGTTTCTAATAGTGTTGATAGTTGTTTAGGTTGGAAATAGAATATGTCTTTGTCAAATAGAAGACTCATTATGTAATTTGTATTAACATTTGCCATGTTTTTGCGTAATGGTTATAACGATTTATATAGATGTCGGTT
>Ga0272442_10008234_pt1 | contig 13287 bp, 10 predicted proteins | sample SSMForm2O_FD_200262 | JGI IMG/M metagenome (GOLD analysis project Ga0272442, IMG submission 200262) | Marine sediment archaeal communities from Little Sippewissett salt marsh, Falmouth, MA, United States - SSM-Form-2O | ecosystem: Environmental > Aquatic > Marine > Wetlands > Sediment ...
GAGGGCGGCCGTGCCACATCAGATGAGATGTTCTGGGGCCGCCGTTGAGTTCATCCGCACAGCTCCCGTGCGGCCTCGACGATGTCGTCGCGGCCGGGAAGGGCGGCCTGTTCGAGCACGGGCGAGCAGGGGACGGGGATGTCGGGCATGGTGAGACGTCTCACGGGTCCGTCGAGATAGTCGAACGTCTTCTCGGCAATCTGCGCGGCGACCTCCGCCATGACCCCCGCGGTTCGCGGGCCCTCCTCGACGAGGATGACGCGTCCGGTTTTCCGCACCGAGGTTGTCACCGTGTCCTCATCCAGCGGGCTGAGCGTGCGCAGGTCGATGAGCTCGGTTTCGATGCCGTCGGCCGCCAGTGTCTCGGCGGCTGCAAGCGCCTCGTGCACCATGCGTGAGTATGCGACGACGGTCACGTCGGTTCCGCATCGCACGACCGCCGCCTTCCCGAGCGGAATCGTATAGTCTTCTTCGGGGACCTCGCCCTTCTGCGGGTAGAGGATGCGATTCTCGATGAAGACGACGGGGTTTGCATCGCGGATGGATGCCATGAGCAGTCCTTTGGCGTCATAAGGCGTTGACGGTGCGACGACTTTGATGCCCGGCGTGTGCACGAAGTATCCCTCGACCGCCTGCGAATGCGTCGGTCCGTAGGCGCGTCCGCAGCCGCCGGGCGTGCGCACCACCAGCGGAACCGGCGAGTCCTTCCCGTAGACGTAACGGAACTTCGCAGCGTGATTCACCAACTGGTCCATCGCCAGCAGGATGAAATCGCTGAACATGATCTCGACGACGGGACGTTGTCCGAGAAGCGCCGCACCGACGGCCACGCCGACGAATCCGGCTTCACTGATCGGGGTCTCGACGATCCGCTCCTTCCCGAACCGATCGAGCATCCCACGCGTCACGCCGAACGCGCCGCCGTAGACGCCGATGTCTTCACCCATCAGGAAGACACGTGCGTCACGGTCCATCTCCTGTGTGAGCGCTTCGCGGAGGGCCTCGGAGGTCGAGATCACACGCATCACTCGCCTCCTTTCGTTTCGAAGACGTCGCAGGAGAGTCGGTTGACGTCGGCGACGGGCGACGACTGGGCGAAGTCCTCTGCGGCCGCGATTTCCGCGGTCACGTCCGCATCGATCTTCTTCAGGTCCGCTTCGGTCACGACGCCGTCTTCGACGAGTTTCCTGCCGAAGGTCGCGATGGGGCAGCGTGCCTTCCACTCGGCTTCTTCCTCGCGCGTGCGATACACACACTGGTCGCTGCGGGAGTGTCCGCAGAATCGGTAGGTGAGGCATTCGATGAAGCAGGGCCCGTCACCCGAGCGTGCGTGCTCGGCGGCTGTGGCGACCGCTTCGGTCACCGCGAGGACGTCGTTTCCGTCGACGACTTTCGTCGCGATGCCGAAGGCGCACACACGGTCGGCGATGTGCTGCACCGCACAGCTTTGCGTCAGCGGCGTGCTCATCGCATACAGGTTGTTCTCGCAGACGAAGAGGATGGGGAGCTTCCAGATGACGGCCATGTTGATGCATTCGTGGAAAATGCCCTGGTTGGCGGCGCCGTCGCCCATCATGCCGACGACGACGTTGGCGTCGCCGCGCTGTTTGAGCGCGAGGGCCGCGCCGGTCGCCGTGGGGATGCCGCCTCCGGTGATGCCGTTCGAGCCGAGAAACCCGATCTCGAAACTTGCCATGTGCTGACTGCCGCCCCGACCACGGGAGTACCCCGTCTCGCGACCGAATATCTCGGCCATCATCAACTTCGCCTCACCGCCTTTGGCGAGGAAATGTCCGTGACCGCGGTGGGTGCCGTTCATCCAGTCGCCGGGCACCAGCGCCGATGCCGTCCCGACCGCCGTCGCCTCCTGACCGATGCACAGGTGACAGGTGCCGGCCACCTCGCCCTTCAGGAAGACAGCACCCAGGCTCTCTTCGAACCGGCGGATGAGCAGCATGCGTCGGTAGATGTCTGTGAGCTGCGCCTTGTCGAAGTCCATGTCAGTCCGCAAGCTTACGCAGGATGACGGCTGCCGCACCGGTTTCGTCGGCGCTGACGACCGCGGCCGTGCGGGGTGCTTCCGAAAGCCCGAGCCCCGCGGGACGTTTCTCCTCCCGGATGATGAGCGCCGCCAGCGTGACGCCGAGCATCGCCGTCGCCGCACCGCAGTCACCGAGCACACCGACCAGGTTCGTGGTGTGCGTGCGGAAGTCCGTCGCTGTCTCCGCCCGTGCGTCCACGAGGACCCAGTCGATCTCGGGTCGACCGATCGAGGCGTCGGCAAGTGCGCGTGAAAGCGCGTCCGACATCGTCCCGGCGAGACCGCCGCCGGCGACGTCGACCAGCGGCTGTGCACCGCGCTTCATCGCACGGGCAGCGGGCTCGACCGTCACCGTCGCGGCGGCCCGAAACGGGCTCGAAAGCGCGTCCGGCCGCGTTACCTCTGTATACGTATCTGAAGCCCCTGCAAGCATTACGGACATTCTGCCCCGACGCAGCTCGTCACAGGCCTGCACCAGCGCCTGCAGCCCACACCAGCGACCGGAGTTGAAATTGAAGCACGTCCCCTTGATGCCGAATTCGATCGCGCACAGACTCTCCGAGGTGTTCGGGTAGGCGTGAATGAAGAGCAGCGGACTGGCCAGCTTCACCCCCTGTTCTCGGACCATCTTCATGTAGGCTTCGGTCGTCGTGACGTTCCCCAGGCGCGTGCCGAAGCTCATGCCGCGTGTCGCGGCGGTCTCCGTCGTCAGCTCGAGGTCGGCGTCGCGGATGGCAAGTGCGGTCGAAGCGAGCGCCAGTTCGCTGTTGGGGTCGAGGTAGGTCTTCTCGGTCTCGAGGTAGTCGGCGAGGTCGATCTCACCGACGTCGACGGGTTCGAGACCCTCATCGACCCTGGCGGCAAGCTCGGCGCGTCCCAGCCCAACCGGTCCGGCGGGTCCGATTCCCGTGATGACGAGGCTGCCGCCGGTCATGAGCGTCTCCTGAGAACGACGACCGAGTTGCACCCACCGAGCCCGGACGAATTGGAAATGGCGCACTTCACGTCGTGTTCCTCGGCGCCCGAGGTGCAGTAGTGAAGGTCACACTCGGGATCGGGCGTCTCGAAGTTGATCGTCGGGGGCACGACACCGGTCTCGACCGTCTTCGCGGCAACGATCGTCTCGACCACCGAGGCGGCGCCCATCAGGTGACCGATCATCGACTTGATGGAATTGACGGGGATCTCGCGTGCACGATTGCCGAGGACGGTCTTGATCGCGGCGGTTTCAGTCTTGTCGTTGTAGCGCGTGGCGGTGCCGTGACTGTTGACGTGATCGACCTCATCAGACGTCAGACCAGCGTCTTCGAGTGCCAGCTGCATTGCCTGGACGGTGACGGCACCGTCCTTATCGGGTGCGGTAAGATGAAACGCGTTGTTGTTGGTGTGGTGTCCGGCCAGCTCGACGGCCGACTCGGCGGCGCGCGCACGGGCGTGTGCTTCGGTTTCGAGAATCACGATGCCGGCGCCTTCGCCGAAGATCGTCCCGCTGCGGTTCTTGTCGAAGGGGGCGATCTTCTTCGTGGTCATCGTGCGAAGCGCCAGGAGTCCGCTCCACGCGAACGCGCTGATGAGGTCGAAGCCCCCGGCGACGGCCAGATCGGCGCGACCCGTGCGCAGGAGTTCCGTCGCGTAGGCCAGTGCGGCGTTTCCCGAGGCACACGAAAGCGACAGCATCGCACGCGGACCCTTCACCCCCCACAAGTCGGCGAAGAACGCCGGGGCGAATTCCAGCAGGCTCTGACGCAGACCCTCGACGTCGACTTGCGTGTCGGTCAGCGCGCTCTGGGTGACGTTCTGGTAAGCCTCTGCCTGGCCGAAGTTCGTCGCGAGGACCATCGCGGTGTTCGACGTGACGATGTCGTGACGGGCGAGCCCGGCCGACTCGATCGCTTCGCGGATCGCACATGCACAGAACTGAATGCCGGGATCGTACTCGGCGAGCCTCGGGTCCTCGGGGAACTCGAAGGACGCATCCGGCACGACGCCGGCGGCCTTGACACGGAAATCACGCGTGTCGAACCGCGTGATCGGACGTATCGCGTCGCGTCCGGCGATGAGGCCCTCCCAGAGCACGTCCACACCGGTGCCCATCGGCGTGACGGCACCCATCCCGGTGATGAGAACGGACGGTCTGGTCATGAGCTTTCCCCGTACCCGGCTGTCTGCCGGGGTGATTACATTCTGAGTCCGCCGTCGACGATGAACGTCTGTCCGGTGATGTAGTCGGCCAGCGGCGACGCGAGAAACAGCACCACCCCGGCGACGTCGACGGGTGCACCGAACCGTCTCATCGGAATGAGATCGGCGAGTCGCTCGCGTGTCGCGATGGGTGTGTGCTCGATAAAATCGGTTTCGATGATGCCGGGTGCGACGGCGTTGACGTTGACGTTGAATGCGGCCAGGTCGCGTGCAGCGGCCTTCGTCAGTCCGATAAGTCCGGCCTTGGCGGCGGCGTAGTTCACGCGCTTCAGATCGCCCGTGAGACCCGCGACGCTCGAAACGTTGACAATCTTGCCCGACTTCGTGCGCGTCATCTGTTTGCTGACGAGCTTCGTGCAGAGAAACGCACCCTTGAGGTCGACGTCGAGCACGGCGTCCCAGTCTTTCTCTTTCATGAAGGGGAGAAACGTGTCGCGTGCGATGCCGGCGTTGTTGACGAGCACGTCGACGGTCTCGAAGGTATCCGTCACGGTCTTGACGAGGGTCTTGACGGCGTCGGCATCGCTGACGTCGGCCTGGTGGGAGATCGCCCGGGAGCCGAGGTCCTCGATCTGCGCGACGACTTCGCCTGCGGCGTCGGCGTTTTCGGCGTAGTTCACGCAGACGTTGGCACCCGCCCGGGCGAGCATGAGCGAGATCTCACGCCCGATGCCGCGCGAGCCGCCGGTGACGATCGCCGTTTTCCCGGTCAGCCATTTCGGAATGTCGACCGTCAAGATTCGTCCTCCTCGATCCAGGCTTCGACGTCCTGTTCGGTGACGACGTCGTTTCCGGAAGCCTTCTGCACCTGAGCGAGGTCGACGCCGGCTTCGCGTGCACGTCGTCTCGCCCGAGGGGTCGCACGGACGCGCGTCGGCCGGGGTGCCGTTTCGGTCTTCGCCGTTTCCGACGCGGGCGCCGACACGGCTTTGCCCGTTACGGACGCGCGATATGCCGCCAGGAGCTTCCCGTTCTCGACCGAGACGTCGGGAATCGCCTCGTCGACTTCCGCGATGACGGCGACGACGTAGCCCAGCGGGACCTGGCTCTTTTCGGGAGCGAGAATCTCCCTGAGCACCCCGTCGCCCTCGGCCTCCAACTCGAAGTTGGCCTTGTCGGTGATGACGTCGACGAGGACGTCACCGGTCTCGACGCGGTCACCCACGCGCTTGTGCCAGACGCCGAGCGTTGCCTCGGTGATGTTCGCGTCAAATTTCGGCAGTGTGACCTTGTGAATCATGTCCTGTCTTTCCTCGTGCGTCGGATGCTGCTGAGTTCTATGGTATCGATTTCAGCGTCCCCGTCAAGCGTTTCAACCTCATCGGTCGAGAAGATCGTCGTAGAGGTTCTGAATCTGTGCTGCGGTCCGTGCGAGGTCGAACCGCTCGGCGTCGCCTGCCGCATTTTCACCCATATGCCGGCGGACCTCAGGTGACCGCAGGAGGACCGCGATGGCATCGGCGAGGGCGGCGGCGTCACCGTAGTCGACGAGGAGTCCCGACTGCCGATGGCTGACGAGTTCGGGCAGACCGCCGGTGTTCGTCGCGACGACGGGTTTGCCGAGCGCCATCGCCTCGAGGACCGCCCGGCCGAAGGGCTCGGCACGCGAAGGGAGCACGACGACGTCGCTGTCGGCGATGACCGACGGGACGTCGTCCCGCCAGCCGGTGAAGAGGACGGTTTCGTCGAGTGCCGTTGCGGCGACGTTCCAGCGGAGCCGCGTAAGGTAGTCGGCGTCTTTCGGCGTCATCGGCTCCCCCACCACGAGCACGCGGAGTGCCGGGAACTCCCTTCGGAGGCGGGGGAGGGCCCTCAGGAGAAACCGGTGTCCCTTCCAGGGGGTGATCTGGCCGACCTGCGTGACGACGGGAGCGTCGTCCGGGATGTCGAGTTCGCTTCGAACCGTTCCGGGGCGCGCGCGTTCACGCAGCGTGGCCAGGTCGATGCCGTTGGTAACCGTCCAGACCTTGTCACGGTCACCTCCGTAGCGTGCGACGTGGCGCTCGACGCTCTCGGAAATGCAGGCGACGGCATCGGCCATCGCGAAGAGGAGCTTCCCGAGCCGTCCGAGTTCGACGAGATCACGGACGTGCCAGATGACGGGGACACGCGTAACCATCGCGGCAGGTCCGGCGGCGACGTGCGCGGTGGTGGCGTTGGCGTGGACGAGGTCGATCCGGTGTTTCGCAATGCTGCAAGCGACCGACAGCGAGGCCGAGCCGGTATCGACGAGATCGCGAACGACGTCGACGAGCGACCGGGTTCGCACAACCCGGCGGATTCTCAGGGGCACGTGGCGCACGCCCAGCCCGCGCACGCGCTCGGCCAGGGGACCTTCGGGACAGGCCACGAGGGGCAGGAAACGGTTTCGGTCGAGGTGGCGGATGAGCCCGAGGAGACTCAGCTCCGCTCCGGACACGCGGGCCGTGTGGTTGACGAAGAGCACACGTCGCTCGGTTGGGCCGTCCGGAGGCTTCATTCGGTTCCCTGGGGGACGAAGTCGAGTTTCCTGGTGAGGATGAACTTGTCGAGCTTGACGCCGTCTTCACGGTTGAGAATCTCGATCGTGTTCTCACCGGCCTTCAGGTCGAACAGGTCGTCGCACTTCTCCCAGTACCAGTGGTCGGTGGTGGAGCCGACGAAGTCGGTGCGGTCACCACCGTTGACGACGAGCCAGAAGGAATTGCCGCAGCCGTCTTCCCAGAACACCCGTCCCCAGAAGAGGTATCTCCCGGGCTCCTTGACGGTGAAGCGGTAGGTGACCGCTCCCCAGCGTTGGGGGTATTTCTCTTCGGAGCCGGGCTTGCACTCGCCCGGTTTTCCGCTGCCCCCTTCGACGATGACGCATTGCCCGCCGGAGGCGTCCGCGTCCTCGTCGATCTCCATCGGCGGCTCGATCGCACCCTTGTGTGCCGCAAAGCGCTCGGCCTCGATGACGACACCCTCGTCACCGAGGTCGACCTCGAAGTCGCGCACCGTCGGGAGCCCTCTCGGTTTCTTCCCCTCGTCACCGCAGCCGGCGACAACGAGGAGGGCCGTCGCCAGGATCACACACCATGCGTCTCTGCTCGTCATCTCTTTGTTCCTCTTATGCTCTTCAGGAGCTCTTGGGCACTCGTCGTGGTCTTCGCGTCTCTGGAAAACTTCAGGACGTCCTTGAGAATCTCGTCGGCCTTGTCGAGTCGTTTCAGCCGGACAGCCAGTCGTGCCCAGTCGAGCCGCCAGCGGCAGGCCAGCTCGACGTTTTCCTGGTAGCGCACGGCGTGTTCCCATGCTGCGAGTGTGTCCGAGTCGCGCTTGAGCTTGTCCAGGACCCTCGCAAGGTTGTACTGGATGGGTGCCTTGTCCTTCGGGACGATCTCTTCGGCGCTGGCGCGCCGGTAGGCGTCGGCGGCTTTGTCATAATCCCGTTTGCGTTCGTGCATCCTGCCGAGCTCGAGCAGCAGGCGTGATCGAATATGCTTGTTCCGGGTGAGCGGGACCAGTGCGATATACTCCTTGATGACCTCCGAGCTGTTCCCGCGCTGGCGCATGATGGTCATGCGCTGGAAGTGACTGACGAAGTCCCTGGGGTTCTTCCGCAGTCGGCTGTCCACCGAGCGCAGCACACGGTCGTCGTTTCGACCCCGGCGGGTCCACCGCGGGACGGTGTGGACGGCCCAGCTGTGACTGTGCGGGAAGTTGAGAATGCCCGTCTCGACGACCTTCTGGGCCTTGTCCGTCATGCCGAGGTCACTCGCGTACTGAATGGCGGTGCCGTAATACCGCTGCTCGGTCGGACGCGCCTCGACCGCACGAACGTAGGCGTTGGTGACGACCTCCCGTCCCCGTTTCAGGTCGCTGTACCTGAACTGCATGCCCCAGACCTTTTGAATCTCCTGAGTGAGCCGACCGCTGTAGTGCGAGGTGCCGTCCTCCCGTGAGATGACGACGAGTGCGTTGGTAAAGGCGTCCTCGGCTTTTTTCCATTCGTCGCGGAGGATGTAGTAGTGTGCGAGGTCGACGTAGGCGATCACGTCGTTGGAGTTGGCCCGTATGGCGGCCAGGTATCCGGCTTCGGTGCGGCTCTTGAGGGTGACGTTTCGGTTGACGAGGCGGTTGGTCTCGACCTCGACGGTTTCGGTCCAGTCGAGGTAGTTGACGAGTCTGAGTCGGATGAGGTATGCCCCCGGTCGGAGTTCGTCGATGGTGACGGGACTGCGTCCGCGGGGCTCCCCGCCGATGAACACCTCGGCGCCCGGCGGGGTGCTCGTGATCTTGAGTGATCCGCCGGGAAGCTTCTCGAGGTCGAACTTCAGCACGTTCGGTCCCGGTACGACGTCAATCCAGCGAACGAGGTCGACGTGACCGGACTTCAGCGCACGCAGCACGTGACGTCCGGCGGGAAAGCGCTCACGCTCGAGCGGCGCGGTCCCGATGAAATTCCCGTCGATCCAGACCGAGGCGCTTGCCGGGGTCGTCTCGAGCGACAGAGACGCCTGCTTCTCGTTGAACGCGACGGCACCCCAGCAGACAATGCCGAGGATGACCAGGACGACGAGCGTCCAGAGACCGTACTCGAGATGGTGGAGTTCCATGTTGTCTGTTTCCTCACGTCTTGTTCAGCAGCGTCGCGGCGCGACTTCGGGTGGTCTCGTTCTTCGATTGTCCGAGGACCTGGTTCAGGATGGTGCGTGCCCGGGTTTTCTGTTTGCTTCGGATGCAGAGCTTGGCCCACTCCAGGCGCCACTCGCAGGCCACTTCGACGTCGGTCTGGTTGGTGACGGCCTGTTCCCATGCGGCGAGTTCCTCGGTGCTTCGGCCCGCTTTTCCGAGGGCGCGTGCGGCCGTGCGGTGCAACGAGGCCTTGAGCGACTTCTCCGTCTCGACCTTCGCGGCCCGCAGGTAGGCGTCGGCGGCTTTCGCGTGGTCACGTCGTCGCTCCCAGAGTTTTCCCATGTCGGCAAGAAGCTGCGCCTTCACCCGCACCGACTTCGCCAGCGGCACCATGGCGTCGTACTGTTTGAGCGCCTCCGCGGTGCGTCCCCGCTGACGCAGCCTGGCCGAGAGCTGCAGCCGACAGACGAAATCCCCGGGACGCTTGGCGATGCGACGCTCCAGGAACGTCACCTCCTCGTCGGCGGTCCGTCTCGCGGAGATGCGTCTGGGCAGTCCCGAGGTCAGCCAGTAGCGACTGCTCGGAAGCTTCAGGATGCCCGCCTCGGCGACGTCCCGAACGCGGGCCGTCGCGTTCGAGTCGATCGCGTAGTGCAGGGCAATCCGGTAGAACAGTTCGTATTTTGGGACGATGCGCGTCGCACGCACGAAACTGTTGAGCACCGCCGTCCGTCCGCGGTCGCTGTCGCTGTACTTGAACATCATGCGGAAAATCTTCTCGACTTCCTGGTAGAGCCGCGTGGCATAGTGAGACGTGTCACCCGGATGTCTTGCCAGGACGACCAGCGCCTCGGTGAGTGCGTCTTCGGCTTTTGTCCACTCGTCGCGGAGGATGTAGTAGTGTGTGAGGTCGGTGCGTGCCTCGATGTTTTTGGGGTTTTCGAGGATGGCCCCGAGGTATCCGGCTTCGGTGCGGCTTCGCAGCGGGACGCTGCGCTGGACGGTCTGTCCCGGCGCGATGCTGAAACTCCCGGTCCAGTTGAGGTAGTTGACGAGGGTGAGTCTGAGTGCGTAGGTGTTGGGTCGCAACTCACGCACGACGACGGGGGTGCGTCCACGTGACTCCCCGTCGATGAAGACCTCTGCACCAGGCGGGTCGCTGCGGACATCCAGACTGCCGCCGGGCAGTTTGCGGAGGTCGAAGTGCAGTCGGGGGGTCTCGGCCGACGCCCGAACGCGGCGCACCATCGGGGCATGTCCGTGGCGGGTCACGCGCAGCACGTGCTCACCGGGCGGAACGTCCTCCAGCGTGAGCGGCGTCGTCCCGAGGTAGTGTCCGTCGATCCACACCGACGCCTGCGGAGGCGTCGTCTCAACCGAGATCGGAAGTCCGTTCGCGGTGACGACGAGCGCTCCCCAGGCGAAGAGCCCCAGGATGAGGAGCACGGCCAGTGTCCAGAGACCGTACTCGATGTGGTGGCGTTTCATGGTGCAGGGCTTTCTCTCAGCGGCCGGCGACGGCGGGTTCGTCGTAGAAGCACCGACACTGACTCGGCGTGTAGGCGTCGGGCGATTCATACTCCCCGAGCTTCTCCGCCGAGACGGTCACGCGAGCGACCATAATGCCGTTGTTCCAGGTCCACAGGGCGGCCCGCTCGCCGGTGAGGGGGTCCGGATCCTTGTAGTCGATGACGAGTGCATCGTCGATCCACAGTCGCAGCCGGCCGCCTTTCTTCTGTGCCTTCACGCGGAACCACTGACGGTGGATGCCCCCGGTGGGAATGATGACCGGCTGTCCCTTTTTCTTGTATCCGCTCGAGGTCGGCCACTTGGCCTCGGCGACGATCTTGTTCTTCCTCACGAGGATCGTCTTGCTGTTCTTGAGACCGCCGAAGAGGAACGAGTAGCCGCTGTCGAGGTCGATGCCGTTGGCGGCGAGTGTGCAGTTGAAATCAGCGACGTACTCGTAGCGCCCGCCGCGGTCACGGTCCATCTTGGGGCCGATGTAGAAATCGAGCGTCGTGTCGCCGTGGAGCTTACGCTTGTTCCAGATGGCCGCGAGCTTCCACGAGGTGCGGCCGCTGAAGAACGTCCATCTCGGGTCGCACTGCCAGCGGTTGGTCACCTCCCAGATGCCCCGCACCACCCGCCAGTCGGTGTGGGCTCTCCGGAAGAGGTACTTGTTGACGTTCGGGCTCGATACCGACACCAGTGACTTCAGCACGTCCTTCTTGCTTCGACTGCTGCTCTTGGCCCGCTTGTCGTACCAGCCGAGGATGTCGCCCTTGAGGGGCTTCGCGTCACGCTGTGCGATGACGGCCTGGTCATTGACGTAACCGATAAGGGTGCTGCCGATGCGCTTGAAGCCGAGCTGCTCGATGTCGCCCGTGAGTGCGAGCAGCGACTCGGTCTGCTTTTCACCGGTTCGTATGTCGAGCACCTCGCCGCCGAGCGGCTTTTCCGCCCGGAGAATCTGCAGCGTCATCTGCTTCTTGCCGTCGATTTCGCCGGGGGCCAGCTTGAGAAGGTACCCGTGCTCCGGCTTCTGCTCGTCGCCCGAAAGCAGGAGTCCCACGTCCGAATCGCGCGTGGCATCGAGACGGATGGCGATCTCCGCGTCCCCGGGCCAGACGCCCTTGTGCAGGATGAGTCCCGTCGACGCGTCCCAGGTCCATTCACTCTCGACGCTCGACCAGTTCCCCATCGAAATCTCCTGCTCGAAGACCTCGTTGAGGGTCAGAAGCGGGGGCTTCCTGAGCGGCCAGTCGACCTTGACGGGCCCGAAGGAGGCCGAGGCGACGTCGGCCGCGAAGAGCCCGGCCGAGCCGCTTCGGAGCTTCGTGTCGAACGCTTCGAGCACCTTCTCACCCGTCACGGCGACCGAGATGTAGCCGTTGTCGATTCCCGCGGTGACCTTGCGACTGCCCGCGCGACGGGGAATGCTCCGCTCGTCCAGCACCACGCACTCGCCGTCGAGCACGCGTTCGAGCGTCCACGTCTCGCGGTCCTTCGAGTCGCCTCGACAGGCAACCTGGTAGTAGCGTGTTTCGTCCTGGTAGTAGAGCACGACGCCGGTGCGGCCGGTCGCGTCGGGATGGATTTCGGTTTGGAGGACGTAGTTTTTCCAGTTGCTGCTTCCGACGGCCGCGCGGGCCTCCCTCTCGTGAGCGCTGACGCTGACGACGCCCGTCAGCGGCAGGTCGACGGGCTTCTCTCCCTCGGGGGTCTTCACGCGTCCGAGGGGCACCCGTTTCCAGCGACCGCCCATGTACGACCAGGCGTTCTCGCCCCCGTTGGTGAAGCCGTCTTCGAAGTGCTTGTACGATCGGACGAACACGTCGTCGAAGAACGTCCGACTGCTCGGACCCACGTAGAGTCCGATCATCCCCGAGGCAAGACGATCGTCACGGTGCTCGAACATGAGGTTCTCGTCGACGTAGGTCCGCGTGAGCCGGCCGCTCACCACGCACTTGATCGCATACCACTGGTTCAGCTTGAACCCGCGTGGACGCTCGCCCACCACCGTCCGCTCACCGTTCCACACTCGGACGAGCTGCATTTTGCCCGGAATCACCCGGGGCTCGATCTTCTTTTTCTTCTCTTCGTCGGTCTGGGGTTCGGTCTTGTCGGGGTGCCACTCGAAGCGGAAGTAGTTGTTCTCGTCACGGTAGTAGAAGTAGAGTCCGAACACCGAATGTCTCTGCGGCTTCACCGAGACCTCGAATGCGTAGTCATCCCAGAAGGGATAGCCGGCGACGACGGCGCCTTCCGTTTCGGAGTTCGACCGGGCGATGTACTGAAACGCGTTGGCGCTCATCGAAGGATGCGTCACCGAGTTGACCTTCCAGTTGCCGCGTAGTTCGGTCCAGATGCCTTTCTCCTCGTCGGTGCGCATGAAGTCGTCGGCGAAGTAGATGTCCGCCACCGACTGGACGGTCATGTTCTCGAACGTCGCGTCGTCCGGCTTCGAGGCGTACCCCGCCTGACCGCCGTGGAACGTCTCGTCGTAGGCCTCGGCGACCACCACGTCGTCTGCGACGACGCGGATGGCGAGCCTGCGACGCTTCACGCTCACGTGGAACGATTCACCGACGGGAAACGACAGGTCCTGCACGCGCTCGAGCACACGTCCGACCGGCGGCTCCTCACCCTCGATGTCGCCCCGGACCACGACGACCTCGACGCTGTTCGACGTCAGGTCGACGTAGTGGTGGTTCTTGATGTCCTGGAAATCGAAGTAGACCCTGGCGCGGCTCTCCCGGGTGCGGAGCGTCACGTCGGTGTTCAGGTTGAACGTCCGCATCTTCGGAGCCGCCTTCGGTGTGTACACGAAGTCGCCGTCCAGCTCCACGGTGCTTTCGAGCTGTTTGAACCGCCCGCCGTTGAGCCGATGATGCTGGACCATGACCATCGTCGCCGTCACGGTGCTTGCAAACACCAGCAGTGCA
>Ga0272442_10008235_pt1 | contig 13284 bp, 11 predicted proteins | sample SSMForm2O_FD_200262 | JGI IMG/M metagenome (GOLD analysis project Ga0272442, IMG submission 200262) | Marine sediment archaeal communities from Little Sippewissett salt marsh, Falmouth, MA, United States - SSM-Form-2O | ecosystem: Environmental > Aquatic > Marine > Wetlands > Sediment ...
TAGAACCCCCCCATGCCGCCTCCCATCATACCACCCATACCCGTACCACGCATGCTCATGCCACCCATGCTCATGCCGCGGCCCGCCATGCCTCCCATACCCATACCGCTCCCCATGCCCCCCCCCATCATGCCGCCGCCCATCATGCCGCCCCCCATGCCACCACCCATGCCGCCACCCATCATCATGCCGGGGGCGTCCGTCCGACTGCTCGTGCCTCGCTCGGATGGCTTTCCTGGACGGGACGATGGGTCCGGGCTACTTTCGCCTGGTTCGGCAGGTTTCGTGTCGTTGCCGGGTTGGCTGGTCGACGACGGTCTGCGCGGTGTGAACTGTATGGCGCTGGGAGGACTCAGTTGGGACAGCCACTCGATCTGGATAGCCTTGTGGGCGCGCCAGAGATCGCCGGCCTCGAGTCCCAGTACGTCTTGAGCGGCTTTTCCGGCCACGGCGGAACTGAACACAAGGTGGGTGAGTGTCTGTTGGTTTAGCGGAATGATGTCAGGGTCAGCCGTGATTATCACGATGCAGTCGGCGGCTGTGGTATTCGAGGCCGCTTGGCCAACCGCAGGGACAACAAGGGCCAGCGCCAGAGCGATGATTAGGCATTTTGTAGTCCGCATTTTGAGTCTCCTTCCGTCTTGGATTCCTCGATTTTCTGCTTCTTGATCTCGGCCAGCCGCTTGCGGGCGACCTCGGCCCATTGGTTCTGCGGGAAGAGCCGGATGACTTGTTCGTAGGCCTCGACGGCCGAATCCGTCTGGTTGAGTTCGCGATACAATCGATCCGCCTGGTAGACCAGGACGAAGGCGGTCTTGTCAGTCTGCTTTTCGAGTTCGGCCAGGGGATCGGGGATGCTCGCCAGTTCTGCTTCCAGGGCGGCCAGCCGTTGCTGTTGTCGCTGCTCAGCCAGAACGCCCTGGACAAGTCGCAGCGTCGCATCGGTTTGGGCCTGCAATCGCTCGACCTGCTCTTCAAGCGAGGCAATCTGCTGTCGTTGCTCGGGAGCGGGTGGGGTGTTCCGGGCATCAATGCCCCACAGTCTGAAAGCCAGCAGCACCATAGCGGCCGCGGCCACTGGGGCGGCGATCCAGACGAGCCTGCGCCGGCGAATCCGTCGCTGGATCCCGTCAGCGGTGACGCGTCCAAACGACGGCGGCCCGGCCGCCCTGTCCGCATCTCGCAGTAGCTCTCTGATTCGTTCTTCTGTCACGATTCTTCCTTGAGCAGTTCGTTCAAGTCACCCTTGAGTCTTTCTCTTGCACGATTCAGCCGCACGTTTAGCGCGTTGGCGGTAATCGTCAGGAGCCTGCAAATCTCGGCCGTCTCCAATCCCTGGAGGTATCGCAAGACCACGACTTCGCGGTACTTGGTCGGCAGGGCACGCACCGCCTGGCGGACACGCGAGAATCGCTCGGCATCGATGGCAACGATCTGGGCGTCTTCGCTTAGGCACAGGCTCGGTGCGTTCTCGTTCCGCCTGATCCATCGTGCATGCCGAAGATATCGACGGCGATAGTGGCGACAGCAATTGACGGTGATGGTAAAGAGCCAGGTTCGCAGGCGACAGTCACCGCGAAAGTCCCTCAGACCCCTGAACGCCGCGACGAAGACATCCTGAACGACGTCGTCCACATCCTGGGGCCATCCGAGCAAACGGTTGGCGAGCGCCGCGACGTCAGCGGCATACCGCTCCACGATCCTGTCAAATGCAGAATTCTCTCCCCGGCGAAACCGCTCCGCCAGGACCTGCTCCTCGGATATCTTCGCCATGGCTGCCATATTAGACCCCGCCAGAAGTCGAACATTACAGAAATCCCGTACTCTGGCCGAAATGTCCGCGCTGGCGGCGCAAAAAAAAGGCCCGGCTTTGCGGCCGGGCCGTTCATTCCAGATTGCAGGCTGTGCGTGTCTCTACTTCTTCAGTGGCTTAAGTCCGGCTGCCCTGCGCAGTTTCGCCAACATGTCTGTCTTTTCCCAGGTGAAGTCCGGGTGGTTGCTGCCGAAATGTCCGTTCCTTGCGGTCCGCTCGAAGACAGGACGTCGCAGCTTCAGATGCTTGATCATCCCCTTGGGCGTCAGCGGGAACACATCCTTGATGATCTTTTCGATCAGCCGCTCGTCCACCTTGGCTGTGCCCTCGGTATCGACCAGCACCGACAATGGCTTGGCCACGCCGATGGCATAGGCCAGTTGCACCTCGCACGCGTCGGCCAAGCCGGCCGCGACGATGTTCTTGGCGACGTAGCGGGCCATGTAGCTGGCCGTGCGGTCGACTTTCGAAGGGTCCTTGCCGCTGAAGGCGCCGCCCCCGTGGCTGCCGCGGCCGCCGTAGGTGTCGACGATGATCTTACGTCCCGTCAGGCCACAATCGCCCTTGGGCCCGCCGATCACGAAGCGACCCGTCGGGTTGACGTGAACGATCAGCTTCTTGTCGACCAGCTTCTTGGGAAGGACCGGCATGATCACCTGCTTGACGATTTGCTCTTTCAGCTTCTTGTAGGGAACCTCCGGGCCGTGCTGCGTGGAAATCACGACCGTATGGATGCGGACCGGTTTGCCCTTGGCATCGTACTCGACGGTGACCTGGCTTTTGCCGTCCGGCCGCAGCCATTTGAGCTTGCCGGTTGCGCGCTGCTTGGAGAGACGGTCCGTCAGGCGATGAGCCAGATAGATCGGCAGCGGCATCAACGCGGGGGTCTCTTTGCAGGCATACCCGAACATCAGGCCCTGATCGCCGGCCCCCTGTTCGGCGTGCAGTCCCGCACCTTCCGTGACGCCCTGAGAAATGTCCGGGCTCTGTTGGTCGATAGCGACAATAACCGCACAGTTCTCGTTATCGAACCCGATATGTGGATCGGTGTACCCGATGCCCTTGATCGTATCGCGGACGATGGTGGGGATGTCCACATAGGCCTTGGTGGTGATTTCACCGGCGACTACCGCCATCCCGGTTGTGACCAGCGTCTCACACGCCACGCGGCTGTTAGGGTCCTGGGCGATCATCGCGTCCAGAACGGCGTCGGAAATCTGGTCGGCCACTTTGTCCGGGTGCCCCATTGTCACCGACTCGCTGGTGAACAGATAGTTCTGTGCGCTGTTATTGCCTGACTTCGCTTTCTTTGCCATATCCTTAGCACCTTATCAACTGTCACTCATATTGCCTGTCTATACGATCATCGGTGAGGTGGGCTTACGATGCTTTCAGTTCCCTGAAACACAGACCCCACGAAGCCCCATCTCACGGAGAAACCCTCCATCATAGGTTCGCCGACACGAGCGTCAACCCTAAACTGCACGATACGTGCCCATGGCAGCGTCTGGGGGCTAGTTCCCCTGGGCGCTGTCGTCGATGCGCCAGTCGAAATTCATGTAGACGATCGTGTAGTTCTCGACCTCGAGGAAATAGACGTCGTCCGGCGAGACGTACTGGGTAAGGAAGTTCAGGACGGCGCGGGTCTCGGCCGGCCGGCCCTTGAACTTCTTCTGCATCGCGTAGCGGCCGACGAAATCCTTGCCGCGCCAAGTCGGTTTGAACAGGGCCGAGAGATAGACCACCCGCTCGTCCCGATCGATCCGGAAGCCCTTGCCACTGGCCAGGAAGGCACGGACCTGCTCGTCAAGCTGCTCGTCCAGTCGGTCGCCGCGGTAGGGCGTGCGGCGCGGTCGGGGCCCGGACCGGGAGCCGTAGGTGATGGCCAGATAAGCACGTGGGTCGCCGAAGGTCCTGCGCAGGATGCGCCGTTCCACCTCGCCCAGCGTGAACTCCTCGTCCATGACGATGAACCGGTAGTCGCTCCAGATGCCCCCGATGTGCCGGATGTCGCTGGGGGGCCACGTCAGACGCAGCCACCACGACGACTGGATCGGGTAGTTCCGAGCCAAGATTTCCAGCATTTTGAGGTTGTATGTATTGATCCAGAAGGCGAGCTTCTCGTCTTCGGGCCACTTCTGGTAGGCGTTGGGGTCCAGTTCATCGGGCTCGCCGAGGAGTTGCTTGAGCCGCAGTCGCTTGCGTCGTAGGCCCCCGTAGTCAACGCGTCCGTCTTCGAGGACGTAGTCTTGCAGGACTTGGGCATACGCTCGATAGAATGAGTCCAGGGCACCGGGCTCGCTCGCCTCGGCCGGTGATTCGGCGGGTTCAGTCTCGGCCTCCGCTGCGTCCTCGACCGGCGCCGGTGGCCTGGGCTGGTTGGGCTCAGGCTCGGCCGGTTGGGGGATCTCGGCCTGGTTCGGCTCAGCGGGCCCGCTCCCTTCCGGCCGGGCAATCTCGGTGGTCTGCTTCTCGCTCGACGGGGATGATGGGTCGGGCGCATTCGGCTCGGCCACGCTCGCGGCCTCGATCATGCCCTCTTCAGGCGGCGATTCCACGGTCTCCCAGGCCGTCGCGGGCGCGCCCGCCGGGTCCACCGGATCGTCCTCCGGTTCGGCCGGCGTGGGTTCTGCGTCGCCGATCTCTTGGGGCTCGACAGTTTCCCGGCTCTGTTCGGTCACCACAGGGTGGCGGGGCGGGGCGATCTCAGTCTGTGGTGGTTCGGTCGGCGTGTCCGGGCCGCCGCAACCGGCTGAGGCCAGCAGGGCGATGAAGAGCAGACAGATGGCGACTGAAGGCTTGGTCATACGACTTTCCAGCAAGACCTTGCATCACTAGGTGTTCGAAACCGTCTAAGATACGGCTTAGCACGACAAAGGCAAGGTTTTGTTCGGACTTGCCAGCGGTTCGGCCAGTGTCCTATAATGGCCGCTCTGCCACGGTTATCACGGGGTGGTTCTCTGGGTGCCAGAAGCCTCCTGTGTGCCGAAGGCGGCGGTCCGTCACGGTGCCTGGTGTTGAGTGTGTCCGACGTGGCGGCTCAGCCAAGGCCAAGGACTCGTATCCCCCACCTGGGAGAGGGCCAATCGGCCTCGATACGCGATTTCGCTTGACAAAATCGGCCCTGAGCGTTAAGCTGGATAAGATGTATGGCCGGTGTGTTGAAAGGGATGCTAACGAGATGAGTTTGAAACGCGCGGTTTTTGCCATCCTCGTCGGTGGTCTGGTTCTGATGATGTTCTCTGTCTCCAGGGCGGTGGTTGACCTCCGACGGATCAAGGAGGTTCACGGGAAAAGCGTCCTGACGCAGCAGGATATGGACGTTATCGACGAATTCATGAAGGACGCCGTTACGGATCTGGTCCGTACGACGGACTTCACGCAGGTCTCAAAGACCCGCACGACGATCCTCACCTACCAGAGTTCGCAGGCCCAATACGCCCAGCAGTACTCTGAGTCTGCTTACAGATACGTCGCGGCCGGCGTACAGGAGGCAAGGACCGATATTCGCGATGAGAGCAGGCGTGTCAAGGTCATTGCGAACCTCTTGATCCTCGTTGACAGCCTCAAGGACCCCCGGCTCGTCGATCTGGCCGTTGCCGAGATCAGGCATCCCGCCAGTGCCGTCCGTTATTGGGCCGTGCGGGCCACGACGGACGTTGCGCTATGGAGCAAGCTCAGTCAGAACCAGGGCGCGGCCGCACAGTTGGCCGGACGGATTCTCGCCGAGTGCAGTCAGGTCGTTGACACAAGCAGCCCGGAAGTGCTGCACCTGATGACCGAGTTTGCCGGGCGCTACGACACCGCGGAGGCCGAACGCTTGCTCATGCAGATCGCCGATGCCCGGATCGGACGCTATGCGGACTGGTCCGTCAAGTACGAGCTGATGGATAATGCGATCCTTCGGGTTCTCTGTGACAAGGTCGTCGCCGGCGGTGCGTCCGCTGCGCCATTGGCGAAACGCTTCGGGCAGCTCTATTCCTTCGTTATGCAGCGCTATATCAAGGGCCAGGGCGACGTTGCGATGAAGCCTGTTTCCTTGAACTATCTGGTCTCTGTGCTGATCGAGACCGAGGAGAAGTGCGTCGGGCGGCTTGTTGGTACGCCGCAAGCGACGATCAGGAGGGCCATAGAGGCCAAGGACGTCGCGGCCTTGCAGGCCGAACACGACAGGTTGCTTGGCGCCGGCAATCAGGCCGGGACCTTGTCGGCGAAGTTCAACATCAACTACGGCCCGGAAGGTCAGACGCGCGCCGCACCGCTGGCCTTGCCCGACCGACCGCAGGCAGGCGCGTCGCCACTGCCGGCCGTGAGATAGTAGCCGCCGTTCTCGCGGGTCTCCTCTGACCCGGCGCGGCCACGCCGTTTTCTAAGCGATGGAAGTACAGGGAGGTACGACATGAAGGTTCTCACCACGCTTCCGGTCCTGGTAGGGCTGCTTCTATCAGGATGTGCCCTTGGACCCAGCCACTACTGGTACCACCCCGACAGGACGCTTGAAGAGGCGAAGAAGGACTATCGTCAGTGCAAGCAGCGGGCCCAGCAGGAAGCGGGCGAGGTGGTCGCCGAAGAGCATGAGATGGACGTTCGATCGAAGAGCCGCGCGTCGGACGATGAGAGATTCGGCACCGACCGCATCGCGTCCAGTTCGAGTTGGGGAGCGACGTACCGGAAGAATGCCATGTACGGCTGCATGCGGAGCAAGGGCTATATTCGGGTCAGGAACTACCGCCTGCCGTCTGATGTTCGCATGAAGGCGTACACGCCCGACGGTGTCGCCGGATGGTGACGGCCGTCGCGACATGTCTCGTTCAGGCTTAAGTAGCAGGGCGATCATGACCAATTTTGAGATAGCCCATTTCGACGAGATCGAAGCAGTCAAGTGCCCCTGTGGATTCGCCAAGCGGGCGTTCGCGCTGCCCGACAACGCGACCGCGACAATGCACGTCGTCGAGATCCAGGACGATGCAAAAGTGCACTATCACAAGGAACACACCGAGATCTATCTCGTACTCGAAGGCGAAGGCCACATGGAGCTGGATGGGCAAATGATCGCGGTCAAACCCTTCAGTACCATCCTGATCAAGCCGCTCTGTCGTCACCGCGCTGTCGGCCGGCTCCGCATCGTCAACGTTTGCATCCCTCCTTTCGATCCCGCCGACGAGTGGTTCGACTAGCACACCGTCTGACAGCTTGGTATAATGGCGCTATGATTCGCAAGGTCGTACATCGATATCGTATGGACGAGTACGATGAGGTAAGGGAGAACCTTCGGTATTGGCTCAGCCGTCCGCCCGAAGAGCGGCTGGCGGCGGTCGATCACCTCAGACGCCAGTGTTATGGAGATTCCCAACGACTTCAGAGAACTGCTCGAGTTATTCAACGCCCACAAGGTTGAGTATCTCGTCGTCGGGGGCTACGCCCTGGCATTCCACGGTGCTCCACGTGTCACCGGCGACATCGATCTGTTCGTGCGTCCCGCGTCGGGGAATGCCGAGCGAATCCTGTCGGTCCTGGACGCGTTCGGGTTCGGATCGTTGAATCTCGTGGTGGACGATTTTGCCAAGCCCGGCAATGTCATCCAACTTGGTGTTCCCCCCGTACGTATTGATCTCCTCACTTCGGTAACGGGCGTCTCATGGGAGAAGGCGGACGCAGGCAAGGTTCCCGGCTCATACGGGGATACGTCGGTATTCTTCATTGGCCGCGAAGACTTCATCGCCAACAAACGGGCTACCGGCCGAACAAGAGATGCGGCTGACCTGGAAGCTCTCGGCGCCGACTGAACGCGGCCTCATATCCCCTGGTGTGTCGAATCGGACACGGAGGGGGAATCCCACAGTCCTGTCATAGCGGGTGGCTTCTGTCGTTAGCCTCCGGCAAGAGCGCTTGCCTTCGCGCTGCAAATGCGCTATTGTAAGGGCCAATGCAGAGCCTGTCCGGGCGGTGACGCACCTGTTGCGTGGCATCCGCGGACCGCAGTGAAAGGTGGACGATAAGGAGACGCCACATGGAAGAAATGACCTGGAGCACGCGAATTCGCCTCAGTGCCATGATGTTCCTGCAGTACATGATGTTCGCGGTGTTCTGGGTGCCGCTGGCGGCTTACCTTGACAACATGGGGGTGGAGGGTTTCTACAAGTCCACGATTCTCAGTACGATGGCCCTGGGATGCCTGGCCTCGCCGATCTTCTGCATGATCGCCGACCGCCACTTTGCCAGCCAGAAAGTCCTGACCGCGCTGAACTTTGCCTGTGCCGTACTTCTCTTCTTGGCGGCCAGGCAAAGCAATCCCCTCGGCCTGTTCGTCTTCTTGGTGCTGGCCATGTTCTGCTACATGCCGACCTGGAGCGTTACCAGCGCGATCGCCATGTCCAACAGTCCCTCGGAAAAATTCCCGCAGATCCGCGTGTTCGGTTCCATCGGGTGGGTGGCGGCCGGTGTGTTCGGCTACGTGGCTCTGAAGATGTACGACAAGAAGATCGATGGCACGGCCATTCCGCTGCTCTGCGGCGCCGCCACGGCTCTGGTGGCGGGGCTGTTCGCCCTGACCCTGCCGGATACGCCCCCGCCGGGCAAGGGCAAGAAGGCCTCTGTCGTGGATGCCCTTGGCCTCCGGGCGCTGACCTTGATGAAAGACCGCAATTTCGCGATCTTCATCATCCTGTCCATGCTGGTGATGATTCCTTTCACGCTTTATTTCTCCTTGGGTTCACAGTTCTTCGATAGTCAGGGTTTCAAGCTGGTCACGGTGACGATGAATTGGGGACAGGCCGTCGAGATGTTCGTCATGCTCCTCGTGCCTCTGGCGCTGGCGCGGTTTGGAATTAAGTGGACGATGGTGGTCGGACTGGCGGCGCTCGCTGTTCGGTATTTCACGCTTTGGGGTGGCTTCGCGACCGACCAGGTATTCATGTACTACATTGCGATCCTCGTTCACGGCGTCATCTTCGGCTTCTTCTTTGTGGGTGGCCAGGTATACGTCGACAAGAAGGCGCCACCGGAGATCCGGGCGCAAGCGCAGGGCCTGATCTTTCTGATTTGCTTTGGTATCGGCATGCTGGTCGGGACATTCTTCAATGTTGAGTTGATTGAACGGTGTACCACCGACGACGTCTGCAATTGGAGTCCGGTCTTCATGGTCGCGGCCATCATGTCGGTGGTGACGCTGGCGGGGTTGGTGGCACTCTTCAAAGATGATGTGAAGAACGCCGAGGTGCAGGCTGCCGACGACACACTGAACAAGAATGAACGGACAGAAGCCTAGATCGCTTGCGATTTCGGGCGAACATGAGGCACAGAGGTCAAGGAGTAGGGAAGTGGATGGTCGCGACGATGACGTGACAGCCGGTCGCACGTGGCCAACCCTCTGGGAGGTTGCAGTATGAAGCAAAGATGCGACGTTATGTGGATTCTACTGGTTCTTCTTCTCCAGGCCACCACCTCGATGGCGGCGGCGGGAACAGATGATGGCTACCTCAGCCCCCTGGATGTGATTGCCGACAGCACTGGCAAGACGCTCTATGTCGCAGAAGCTACGGCCGGGCAGGTCGCGGTTTTCGATGTCGCTTCGGGCGAAGTGACCAAGACGATCTCACTGCCCACGGTAATCGGTGGATTGGCGTTGGCAGGGGACGGCTCCCGGCTGTACGCGACCGGCGCCGTGCCCGACGGCCGCGTTTTCGTGATCGATTTGTCGGCGGGGACCGTAGTCAAGGAAATCCCCGTCGGACATACGCCCGGCGCGCTCGTCCTGAGTCCCGACGCCAAGACGCTCTACGTCTGCAATCGTTTCAACAACAGCGTCTCCGCGATAGACCTTGCCTCAGGTGTCGAGACAGACCAGATTGCCGTTCCTCGCGAGCCGGTTGCTCTCGCCATCACAGCCGATGGGAAGACCCTGTTCGTGGCCAATCACCTGCCGGCCGGCGTCGCAGACGGTAGCTACGCGGCAGCCGAGGTGTCGGTCATCGACACGGCTACTCGCGAAGTCGTCCAGTCCATCCAGTTGCCCAACGGCAGCATGGGCCTGCATGACGTTGCGATCGCTCCCGATGGCAAGTACGCCTACGCCACCCACATTCTGGCGCGGTATCAACTTCCGACCACGCAGCTTGAGCGCGGCTGGATGAACACCAACGCTTTGACAATCATCGATGTGGCCGGAAGGAAACGCGTCAATACGGTCCTCCTCGACGACATCGACCAGGGAGCGGCCAACCCCTGGTCCGTCGCCTGCACCGCCGATGGCAAGCACCTCTGCGTCACGATCTCAGGCACGCACGAACTGATCGTCGTCGACACAGCCAAGCTTCACGACAAGCTCGCTCGCGTCGCGGCCGGGCAGAGGGTCTCCGACGCCTCATCGTCTTCCGAGGACGTCCCCAACGATCTCTCTTTTCTCGTCGGATTGAAGCGCAGGCTGAAAGTCGCCGGTCTCGGTCCGCGCGGTCTGGCTATGATCGGTACCCGAGCGTACGTCGCCGAGTACTTCTCCGACACCCTGGGCGTTATGGATGTGAACGCAGCGGTCCGGCCGAAGGCGCAATCTGTGGCGCTGGGGCCCGACAGGCCGATCACCGCGGTTCGCCAGGGAGAGATCTTCTTTCACGACGCCGCCCTGTGCTTCCAGAAATGGCAAAGCTGCTCGAGCTGTCACCCCGGAGACGCGCGGGTCGACGCACTGAACTGGGATCTTCTCAACGACGGCATCGGCAATCCCAAGAACACCAAGAGTCTGCTCCTGTCCCACCAGACGCCGCCGTCCATGGGCCTGGGCGTACGGGCGACTGCCGAAGATGCGGTCCGGGCCGGCATTCGCCATATTCAGTTTGCGGTGCGCCCGGAAGAAGACGCCGTCGCCATCGACCGATACCTCAGGTCGTTGAAGCCGGTTCCGAGCCCCTACCTGGTCAACGGCGAACTCAGCGAGCGCGCCAGGCGAGGCCAGAAACTCTTCGAGTCGGCCGGCTGCACGTCTTGCCATGGCACAGCGCTGCACACAGACGGAATGAAATACAACGTCGGCACGGGCAAGCTGCTGGACAAGGGCAAGGAATTCGACACGCCCAGCCTCGTCGAAGTCTGGCGCACGGCGCCCTATTTGCACGATGGTCGCGCGAGGACCATTGTCGATGTCTTCAAGAAGCACAACTCGCGCGACGACCACGGCGAGACATCCGGCTTGACAGACCAGCAGCTCGGTGATCTAGCCGAATACGTACTCTCGCTCTAGGGCCGCCTCTCCTGGTCCGGCCCGTCGATCTGCTCGTAGACCTGAGCGATCTCGTAGAGCAGTGCCTCCAGCTTCGCGAAATACTCGCCTTCAGGCATAGTGGCTCTCGCATCGCGCAGCGTCTTCACGTCGAGTTCGAGCAGGTCTCTTCTGGCCCGCAAGTCCGAGGGCATCTGCGCTTCCGTGTCGCTGTAAAGCAAGTGCAACTGATGAGCCCGATACCCGTCAAGTGACGCGTCATCGCTGGCTTTCTGCACGGGTCGGATACCGCGGAACCAGTCCGCAGGCGTCCCCAGCGCATCGCCGTTGTCGTCAAGCAGTGCGTGTTCGGTAGCCAGTCGTCCCTCCGCCGCATAGAATTCACCAACCCGATGAGAGGCCGTCAGAAACGCTTCCAGCAGCGACGTCTGGCCATCTTTGTCGAGGTCGGCCTGTGGTTCCACAATGGCCTCAGCCAGGAACCGGCCGAACCGCGCGTAGTTCTGTTCGAATCCGCTCTTGGTCGCGGTGATGACCACACGCCCCGGGGCGGACAGCCGTTTCAGAAATGGGGCGCTTGAAGAAGCGGCGTTGATGATAGCAACCGGCCTCGGGATCGGTTCGAGCCACCCCGCCAGATCCTCAGCCGATACGTCTGGGCCGCGCAGGTTGAACTTGGCCGTCCGGCCGTCGTAGGTCCCATGCCCGATGAGAACCAGCCACAGAGCGGCAGTCGTCTCCTTCGCCTCGTCCGTCAACGCTGCCTGAACGCGCACGCGATCGGAAGAGTCCTCCTCTTCGTCCAGGCCAATAGCCAGGCACTTGGCACTACCCTGCTCGCATGCTTGCCTCCAGAGGTCCGCCCCCTCGGCGAACTGCGCCGCGTACTCTCGCGTGCCGGCCGCTCCCACCACGACCACAACGACCTGTTCCTGCCGGTCGCCAGGGGTCGCTTCGGGTCTCGACGGGGCGGCCGCGCCGAGCGCCAGGGCCGCGACCAGAAGTAGAGTCGTCGGCATCATGGCATCCCTTTCTTGCGCCGCAGCGCCCATTCGACAATGAAGCTGATCAGCACCATCGCAAACACCGCCGGCAGCACACCGGGCAGATCCCACAGCGGCTTGGTCCATGCCTCGGTGATCGGGACGTCCCGGTGCGGAAGGCGGCGCGCGAAATCGGCCAGTTGGTCCAACTCCACAAGCCGTCCTCCGGTTTGCCGGGCGATTCTTTCAAGCAGGGGGCGATTCGTCTGGACCGACTGAAACTCGCGGGCTTCCAGGTCGGCTGCCCATCCACCGGCCGCCTCGCCTAACTCAGCGCCCTCATGGCTCGTGACGGCGGCCTGCGCGAAGTAGCCTCCGCTTTGACGCGGGACGTAAGTGGCCTCGAAGAGCCCACTCTCGATCTCCGAAGGTTCCGTGGTCAGTCGGACTTCCTGCCCTCCCGGCTCGCGCACGGTGATCGCGACCGCGGCGTTCTCCACAGGTTCGAATCGCTTGTCGTGGGCCCGCACCTGGAACAATGTCGGCTGGTGCGATTCGGCCGACCGGGCCACCGTGCGCAGCGACACTCGCTCCGGTACATCGGCGATCAGCCAGCGCAAGGTCTGACGCCAGAACTTGTTCATGTCCTCACGCAACTCGGGTTGACGCAAACCCCACCGCCAGATATCTCCGATGGTCAAAGCGGCTGCACGCCCGCGTCCGAGCCGCTGCGCCACGAGAGCGGGCATCTGTTGCGCCGAATCCTCGCCCAGAGTGGCAATGATTCGCGCGCCCGGCTTGACCAGGCGGGCGCGGTTAACCACGCGAAACTCGGGCATCTCCGCCAGTCTCAACCGCTCATCCGATTCGTTGTCACGCAGCCGGGTCCAGGGTTGCAGCCAGCCCTCACGCGTCAGGTTCCAGCGCCGCGACGTCACTGGCGAGTCAACCGACCTTGGGTCCAGGTAGACCGGCAAGATACTGCCGATAGGTGTCCGGTCGAAACCACCCTTCTGAAAGGACTCCTTGCCACCCAGCATCAGGAATCCGCCGCCGCGTTCTGTGACGAAGAGCCGAAGCAGATCCATCTGGTCGTGAGTGAAGAACTCCGCGTCGGTATCGTCAAGAATGACAGCGTGATACCCAAACAGGTCCTCCTTGGTCTTGGGGAATCCGTCCAGAAGTCCCGTCTCATCGCGCGTGTTCAGGCGGACGAACACAGGCTGATCGTACTGCTCGGTCTCCTCCGCATCCTCGTTTTCGAAGCCTCGATA
>Ga0272442_10008236_pt1 | contig 13284 bp, 7 predicted proteins | sample SSMForm2O_FD_200262 | JGI IMG/M metagenome (GOLD analysis project Ga0272442, IMG submission 200262) | Marine sediment archaeal communities from Little Sippewissett salt marsh, Falmouth, MA, United States - SSM-Form-2O | ecosystem: Environmental > Aquatic > Marine > Wetlands > Sediment ...
ATTTTCTCTCATCAGCAAGATAGAGATGATCACCCTTGATAACCGGTGGATGAAATGTTTCCCAAACCTCGTATTCCCACTGCAACGAGCCTTTGGCTTTGTCCAGGCAGCGAATACGATCGATTGTTGTGAAATAGACTTGATTCGCTGACGCGGCAACCCTAAACGATGCCCAGGAACATTGATATTGCCAGTCAAGCTTTCCTGTAGCCCGGTCGATTCGAAAAACGCCGTCTTCTCCGAGAGAGGCATAGACGGAATCGGCGTCGACATAAGGACAGCGGTAATCTACATTGCAGCCCGCAGAGACAATCGGTCCGCCATGGACAAACTCCCACACGACTTTCCCACTGGCAGCATCCAGGCAGGAGAGAACATCGTCTCCATTATCAAACCTGTCGATATAGAAGACGTGCGGTCCATCAACCACGGGGATCGGCGCAGAGTTTGCCGCATAGCGCCTCTTCCAAAGAGTCTCGCCTGTTTCGATATCCAAGCACACAAGATCCTTGAATCGGTCTTTTCCCTCGTCATCAGAGGAAATCGCGGTGAAAAAGGCATGCTTATCTTGAACAACGATGAATATGACTATTCCTCTGCCCACCGATAGGCGCTTCACCAATTCACCCGTTTCAAGATCGAGCACAAGGATCTCGGACATCGATCCGATATAGACCTCATTGTTATATACCGTCGGTACACTAAGGAGCCGATCATCCGAGTAGATCCAAATGGGTCTCCCGTCAGATTTATCCAATGAATGAATTTTATTCCTATAATTAAATACAAGGCTCTTGCTCGCGGGTATCATACGGACATAACGGATCTCTGTCCTCGGAACTATAAACTTTAGATTCAACTTATAGATCCATTTTGTCTTGCCCGTAAAGCGATCGAGACATAACACCTCGTCTCTGGTATCGCTGATGAAATAGACATGATCCTCATCCACCGCGGGATCGTAATTTAGCGGATGTTTGTCTTCATGAACCCACAAACAAGGATCTCCCAAGATCCCGCAAGATAAAGGAAACGCTACCATCAAGAGAAATAGTGCTCGTTTCATGACACGTTCATCCGAGATATCCTCCAAGCATCCTACAGGGAACTCAATCGCAGAGCGACACAACCATTCTCGGTGCACCGCATGGAAATGTCAAGCCAGTCAGCCATGCGCACTTCATACAGGCGGGTGCCATGGCCGTCTATCGGCCATGCTGAACAGCGCAGGCAAGTTCGCCAGAGCTGAACAAGCCCCCGCAATCCAAAGATTTTCCTCAAATCCCGCGCTTGCAATATCGCCCGAAGCCGGTAATATAATAGGGAAAATCCTTTGGAAAGAGATAATTAATCGATGCAATATCGACAGTACGGCAAAACCGGCAAGAAAGTCTCGCTCGTCGGCTTCGGCGGCATGCAGTTCAGGGAGATCGACAATCGCCGCCAGTGTGTCGAAACCATGCTCGAAGCCGCCCGAGGCGGCGTCAACTACTTTGACACCGCGCCCGGATACTTTGGATTGAAAAGCGAAGAGGTCTTCGGCGAAGCGTTCGCCGAAATGCGCCGCCAGGGCTTTCCTTTTTATTCGGCGACCAAAACCGTCAAATCGAAAGAAGGAGAAATCCGGGAGCAGTTGGAAGGCCAGCTCAAGCGCCTCCAGGTTGACCATATCGACTTCTACCACGTCTGGTGCATCACGAGCCTCGGCGGTTGGCGGGAGCGAAAACAAAACCGCGTCCTCGAGACTTTCGCAAAACTAAAGGAAGAAGGCCTCATCGGTCACATCTGCGTCTCCAGCCACCTGATCGACCAGGAAATCAAGGAACTCCTGATGGAGGGCGTGTTCGAGGGCGTGCTGTTCGGTTATTCCGCCTACAACTTTCCCTTTCGGCAGGCCGCTTTCGAAGCCATCACCCGGCACGATCTCGGCTGCGCGGTGATGAACCCACTCGGCGGAGGGCTGATTCCCAAGCACCCGGACGTCTTCCGCTTCGTCAAGACGCGGGAGGAAGAGACGGTTGTCGAGGGCGCACTGCGGTTTCTCTTCGCCCATCCCGCGATCAGCACCGCGCTGGTTGGTTGCGCCGACGCCAAGGAAGTGCGCGAGGCACTCCGCGCCCTGGAGGGCTACCAGCCCCTCTCCGCCGAGCGACTGGAACAAATGAAGCAGGGGGTCAAAGACTCCTTCGAAGGCCTTTGCACCGGGTGCCAGTATTGCGAAAACTGCCCCCAAGGCATCCCCATCTCGAAGTTCATGGAAGCCTACAATCAAAAGCGGCTGCGCGGGGACGACAAGGCCATGCTCGACGAAATCAAGTGGCATTGGAACATCCCCGTGGAAGATGCCGAGAAGTGCATCGGCTGCGGCGAGTGCGAAGAGGCTTGCACCCAGCACCTCAACATTATGGATCGCCTGAAGGAAATCGCCGACATCGCCCGGAAGGCCAATTAACTCACCTGCAGCCATTCTCGAATAGAACGTCAAAATACAAAGCAAGGACAAATATCTTTACCCCACCCCGCCTCCCCTTGGAAAGGGGAGGAGAGGACAGCGCGATACGCTTTTCAGATAAACCACACGAACCTTGCGAGAAGGTTTCTCTCCCCCTTTATAAGGGGGAGCTAGAGGGGGTATTGGGAGAGCGGACTTTCCAGCTCTGCCGCGGTGCGGAAATCAGTTAAACAAACTTCCCTCACCCCCTTGACAGAATCCCTTCAACCGGTGACATTGCTCCCAGTCGTAAAACGGCAGAATGTGCATTGCCGGTAAAATCGCATAAAGTGAGATTTGACCCATGGTTGTATTTGGACCCGTCCCTTCGCGAAGACTTGGACAAAGCCTGGGAATCAACAACATTCCCGCCAAACACTGTTCCTATGCCTGTGTCTACTGCCAGGTCGGACGCACGACGAAAATGGAGATCGAGCGCCGGGATTTCTATCCCCCCAGCGAACTATTGCGAAGTGTCGAGCAAAAGCTCAAGGAAACCGAAAAGGCCAACGTCCCGGTTGATTTTATCACCTTTGTTACTGACGGCGAGCCGACCCTGGACGTGCATCTCGGCGAAACCCTCCGTGCTCTTAAAACGTTGGGGCACAAAATCGCGGTCATCAGCAACGCCTCCCTGATTTGGCGCGAGGACGTCCGCGAAGAGCTGGCTCAAGCCGACTGGGTTTCCCTCAAAGTGGACGCCGTCGAGGAATCGGTTTGGCGTAAAATCAATCGTCCTCACGGGAAACTCTCCCTGGCTGCGATTTTGGAGGGCGCGCAAGCCTTCGCCCGATCCTATCCGAATGAACTCGTCACGGAGACGATGCTCGTCCGAGACCTCAACGATGGCGAGGCAAACCTGAACCGTGTCGCGGAACATCTCGCGACCTTGGGTCCGAGCAAGGCTTATCTCTCCATTCCCACAAGACCGCCGGTCGAGAGCTGGGTTCAGCCCCCGGATGCACCCTCCCTGCATCACGCCTATCAGATATTCAATACTTACGTTGAGCATCCCGAATACTTGATTCAATATGAAGGGAATGATTTCGCCGCGACAAGCGACGTGGAAGAAAATCTGTTGAGTATCCTCGCAGTCCACCCCATGCGAGAAGACGCGGTCTCAGCATTCCTAAAGAAAGCGGACGCCCCCGAAGCGCTGGCTGAAGAATTGGTTCGGCGGGGAGCTCTTGTAAAAACGGTTCATCAGGGACAGCGCTTCTTCCTTCGGCGATTCTGCCCAAAATAGCCTGACGCAACTCCTATCTTGACAATTCTCGAAAGACCTCGATCAGCTTCGGCGCGCAAACGGTGAGCGAATAGAGTCGTTCGACTTTTTCGCGTCCCGCCGCGCCGAACGCGACGCGAAGATCCCTGGATTCGATCAGTTTCGTCAGGCCTTCAAGCCACTCCTCGATCGTGGCCGCACAGTAGCCTGTTCTTTCGTGTTCGACGATTTCAGAACTGACTCCAACCGGCGAACTTATCACGGGAAGGCCGCAAGCCATGTACTGAATGGCCTTAAAACCACACTTGTATCGCTGGAACGCGTTGTCTTCAAGCGGCATCAATCCCACGTCCATCTCCTGGATTAAGTCCGCCTCCCGTTCAGGCGACCAGCATTCGAAACAAACCGGAAGGGGGGAGAAAGCCTCGAAATCGATCCCCGCCCGCTCTCCACTGACAACAAGGATCTCCAAACGGCCGGGAAACCGCTCGGCCAGCGAGCACCAAAGGGAACGGATGGAATTGAGACAACGGTGCGTGCCCCGGCTTCCGCTCCAACCGATCACGATTTTTTCCCGCTGCGATTCCGGCTTGGGATAAAATTGCTCCACGTCCACGCCCGTCGGAAGCATGACGGGTCGTCCGCCCTGCTCTTCCACGTACCCAGCAAGGAAGCGATTGCCGGCGAGAACGACGTCGGCGTCTTGAACGATCCGCTCGATCTGATCCCTTTGTTCGAACCATCGAAGATAAACCGGCGATCGAGCGGGAGGCTCCAGAAACACCGCGTCGTCAATGTCGTAAACGATCGGCACGCCCGCCTTGCGAAACCACCTCGGCCACCAGCGCCAGTAGATCAGCGAAAAAGCCTTCTGCACCCAGAGCACGTCAAACGCTTTCGCCCGGCGGGAAGCCTCGAGACGATTTCGGATCTCATGGCCATGATAGCGCAGCCGGTCGAAAAATCGCGGCGAGTTGTAATAAGCCCGGTAGGACTCGAGAGACACGGCCGGAATCACCTCCACTTCGATTCCCGCCTGCCGAAGAAAGGGGAGGTAACTATAGACGCGGAACCGGCTGCTGGGATGATGCTCGGGATAAAGAGGAAGCGCCAGGAGTTTCACAATCGACCCGCCTCCTTCGCCACTTCCCGATACAACTCCAGAAACTGCCCGGCGGCTTTCTCCCATCGAAAGCGAGCCAAGTTGGCCCGACCTCGATCGACTAACTGCTTTCTCAATTCTTGATCCTCCTCAACACGCTTCATCGCCTCGGCCAGCTGGACCGGGTCGGTTGCGTCAACCAGGAGCGCCGCCTCGCCAACCACTTCGGGAAGGGACGCCGCCTGGGAACAAACGACGGGAACACCCGCAGCCATCGCCTCCAGAGGGCTGTAGCCGAAACCTTCAAACAGCGAGGGATAGACGAACGCTTCCGCCTGTCGATAAAGCGCCCCCAAGATTGGGTCTTCGACCCAGCCCGGCAGAAACACCGCGTCTTCAACGCCGCTTTCTTCGGCACACTGCTTCAAATCGGGATAAAAACTCGCCCGAGCAGGATCCCGGCTGCCAACGATTACGAGAACACAACGGCCTTTATACTCCCGCCGGTAAATGGAAAATCCGCGAATTAAGCCCTCCACATTTTTTCGAAAATCGAGCCCTCCACAATACAGCAGATACGGCCCGGGAATCGACATCGCTTGAAAGACGTCCAGCGGCTCCGAGGCGGCGGCACGGGAAAAATCTTCATAGCCTTGATAGATCACGCGAACGCGTTCCGGTTGAAGGCCAAGCGTTTCGACGAGATCCTTGCGAGAATACTCGGAGACCGTTGCAATGCGGTCCGCGATTTTCACAATCTGCTGCAAGTGCTTCTCGTATTTGTCGCGTTCTCGAAGCGTCGCGAAAAACCGGTCCGAGCAGTGTAAGGGTGTCAGGTCGTGCAGCGTCACCACGGTGGGAGCGAACTTGCTGTACCAAACCTCGGCCGTGGGAAAATGAAACACATCAAGATCGCGAAAGACTCGGGAGCCGATCAATCCAACGTGCCTTCGGTGAAGCATGCGCAGACGGCGCTCGGGAGTCTCCCACCGAACGTGCTTCGGCAGGGTCGACCATGGGCCGGGGCGGTCTCCCTCCGGAGCGAAATAGACCAGTTCCTCGCCCTGCCTCTGCGAGAAGAACGCCTCCAGCAGGCCCCGCAGACGCCGAAAGCCGCGCGTGTTGGCCAGTAGCGTACGGGCATCGATTCCAATGCGCATCGTGTTCTACGCGTTCAAGAGTTTCTGATAGATTTCCAGCAGGACCGGGGCGTTTCTCGCCTGGTCAAAGTGATCCGCCACCCACTGTCGACCGACTTCCGCCCGATCCCGGCGCAGCTCGGGCGAGCGGGCCAGCTTTTCCAAAGCCTCACGTAACGCCTCGATCCTCCCCGATTCGACGAACAGCGGAGCCCGGCCGAGAACCTCCTCCGTTCCCGGAGTTCGGCTGACAATGAGCGGGCATCCGGCCGCCAGGGCCTCAATCCCGATCATGCCAAACTGCTCTCGCCAATCCTTTCGCGGACGCGAAGGAAGCACGACTACGTCGGCCAAGCGAATCCAATCGGGCATCGCCTGATAATGCTGCCGTCGAATCACCCGCACCCGCCCGGTGAGTCCTCGCTGCCGGATGCAATGCTCTAAAGGCTCGAGTTCCCTGCCCGACCCGATATAGATGACTTTGATTTCCGGGTCCGCCACCGACCGAAACAGAGGTTCCACGGCGTCCAACAAGTCGTAGATCCCCTTCTCGGGAACCAACCGCCCGGCGAAAAGGACTGTAAAGGGGCGCGTTCCCAACCACGCTTCGTCCAGCTCCGCCGGAAGGCTCGTCGGGCCCTGAAACCGCGACAGATCCACCGAAGGCCAGACCCGGTGGATGTTCCCGGCGTCTACGCCTTCTTCGACCAAGCTGCGCCGCGCGGCCTCGGTATAGACAAGAAATCCGTCGGCCGCCGAGCGGACTGCGCGCTTGATCGCGCTTTTATCCGACTGGGCTTCATAGTTGCCGGGGATATCGTCCCAGACGGTGACCAGCAACCTGGCCCGCCCTCGAGCCGCCGCCCGGACGGCGGCTTGGGAATAAGTCGTGAAAAGCTCCCACGTCTGGATCAAATCGAAATCGACCAGTCGATCCTCCAAGCCATAGGCGGCAAATTCATACCCCTCGGTTGCGTGTCGCCGGCGGTATTGCCAACGACACCAGAAGCGCCGCCAGAGAGGCCCGGCTTCATATTCATAAGGAATCCGGACAATGTCGATGCCGAGGGCGTTTGTATCGAAGAGATTGTCCGGAGTCGTAAAGGCAGTGATTTCCAAACGCCGGTCGGACGGCGCCATGCGAGCGGCGTACTCATACATCGCCAGGTGCCATTCATTTAAGCGATTTCCCTTGAGAATCGCAACTCTCAATTTCACCCTCGAAGTGGGAAGCCCGGAACCTTGCTCCTATCCGCAAAGCCCAACGATTCAAATGCTATCAGAAGTGCCCGATTGAATCAATGGAGGGATTCCCAGCCGGAACAGAGCGTAAATCCAGCCGGGAATGGAGTCACAAGGATCAAAGGCCGGCGAGGCCTGTCGTATTCTCGGAGCCGCCCAGCCAAGGCAGGCTTCCCTCGCCTCTCCCCTATCCCTACTGGAAGGAATCCGGGCAGCAAAGAAAAAGGGCGCGACGGTTAAACCGCCCGCCCCATTCATAAGTTGCTGCAGGGAATAATGATGTTTTATTAATTCACCAAGGCGGAAACCTCAACCTCTAATGGTACAAGCTCCCAGACGTCACAAATCGTTTTTCCCGGGATCAACATGACCCGCTCGACCAGGGGCTTGAATCCTTCCATCTCGATGACCATGGTGAAGCCGTCGGGGGGAAGCGTAAACTCGAAATATCCATTCTCATCCGTTTCCGTCTCAATGGGGGCAAATGTCCTGATCGTATCCCCTGAGAGGCCAATATACGCGCCCGACACGGGCACGATATCCTCGCACGCCAAGGACAGCGACGAATCACAGATCCGAGTGACCACCTTGCCTTTCAGCGTGCTCACGCCCGCCTCTTCGCCCGGCTGCAATACAAAGTTGACTTGCCGTTCGGCGCCATCCCATAGCGTCACCGTTTTCCGAGCCTGAAGGAATCCCGCGGCGTCCACCGTGATGAGATATTGTCCCGCCGGCAGAGACTCGATTCGATAGCGTCCTTCTTCATTGGTTCGTGTACTGAAATTCGGGAAAACGACTGTGCCGTCTAAGGCGTAGATCACAAATGTCGGATGCGCGAAGACAGAGGCGCCCTCCACCGGGATCTTCTCCCGCCACCCTGAAGTTGTGCTGTCCGTGTTCGGGTCCGCCCAAGTTTCCACGACGCCGTAGATCGCCGCTCCAGCGTTTGCCGAAGGCTCCAGCAGGAAACTAACTTCTTCGATGTCCCCGTTTTCCAAAACCAAGGTGACTTCCTGCGAAGCGAATCCTTCCTTCTGCACGGTTACCCGATACTCGCCGGGCAGATAGGTTGTTCCAAAAAGGATTTCGAGTTCGTAGCGGCCTTCGGCGTCGGTTCGTATCGAGGGAGGAGCGTAGATATTCAGACTGTAGTCCCCCATAACATAAGGAAACTGGGGATGGGCGATAATCAGCGCACCGGGAACCGGCACTCTTTCACTTGTGCCGTCCCCGTTCTCGTCAGATAATGTTTCAACCACGCCATATAGAGCGATTCTCTCGATTTCAGCAGAGCCTAGGCGAAAATCAACTTCCTTGGTTTCTCCCGCCTCCAACGTGACTTCCTGATCGGCCGCCTGATACCCTTCTTTTTCAACTCGAATCTGGTAAGCCCCGGGCTGCAAGGACTCCAGCCGATAGCGTCCCCGTTCATTGGTGAAGGTTGCGACAGGCGGTAGAACTTCGGAGTCACCGCCGTTGTCCAGGAGCGTCGGCAAGACAGGATACGCCGTCACGCTGGCTCCCGCCAAGGGGACCGAACCGCCTGAAAGAACGGCGAACACCTTCCCCTCAACGGCACAAGTTTCCGGTTCGATGGGTTGTTGCAGCTGAAAGTCCATTCGCTGCTCCTCATTCGGAGGCAATTCCACCATTTGCGCCCCAGGCGCGTAATTCGGCTTGAGGGCGAACACGAGATAACTTCCACCCGGGAGACCTTCAAACTCGTAATAACCTTCTTCGTTGGTCCAAGTACTCATCAACGGAGCGAACGGGATCGTACTCGGATCCGTGAGATCACTCACCGAAAGAGATAACATCCCTTCGGGAAGAGCGTAGAGCAACATGTTTACGTTCGGAATCGGTTCGGGCGCAAACGTAGGATAGGTCGTATCGGTGACTTGGCCCAAAATCCGGCCTCCCTCCTCCGAGCCGTAGGGAGTGAGGAAGAAATTTGCCTGGGTAATCGCGTCCTGCTGGACTTCGACGGTTCGGAAATCGATTTCATACCCTGAGGCAAAGACGAAAATCAGGTAATGTCCCACGCGAACGTCATCAAACTCGTACTCTCCATCCTGGTTCGTGCGCGTGAATCCAGCACAACAAGAGCCGCCGTCCGATGACGGGCCTTCTCCGTCCTGCCACGTGAACAGGAACACGAACGCGCCGGGAATCGGATCGGGCTCTCCTCCGCCCTCGACCAGCGCATACACGGTCCCGACGATCGTTCCGGTCGGCGGCGCTCCCACGGGAATCAGAGCAAAGTTCTGCCGCACCGTCTGTCCCGGTGGCACGGCAATCCGTCGCCGGGCCGGATGATATCCCACCTTCTGAACCCGCATCAGGTAACGGCCCGCCGGGACTTCAGGAAACTCGTACCATCCCCGCCGGTTCGTCCGGGTCCGGAAAATGTGCCCCGCCGGATCGCTCGAGTCGTTGAGCACGCCTTTGTTTCCTTGAAGCTCAAGCGAAGCGGCCACGTCCCAAGGAATCAACGTCACCAGCGCTCCGGGAATGGGATCGCCGGGGTCCCCCGAATTCGTCCGCTCGCGAACGCAGCCGACCACGCTTCCATCGGCCGGCTGCGGCCTCAGGGCAAAGTCAACCACGCTCGTTTGACCGGCCTCGATCCTCGCTCGGCCCGCCGCGGGTTCATAATCCCGCGCGCGAACCGTGACTCGATACAATCCCACCGGAAGCCTGGGGAATCGATATTTACCGAACTGGTTCGTCTTGGTGCGCCACGGCCTTGGAGCCGTCTCGTCCGGTTCGCCGCACGCGTCGCTTTGTTTGCGAGAGAGTTCCGGCTGAATGGTGGGTTGAAGATTAACGGGCCAAACCGTTACAACGGCGCGGGCAATCGCGTCGCCCGTCACGGCGTCCGAAACGAGTCCTTCCAGGCTTCCGAACTGCAAGGGCGGTTTCGGCACCAAGCGGAAATTTACGGTCGTGGTCTGATCTTCAAGTACAACCGCTCTTTGCCACTTTGGATAGTAGCCCCGAGCCTTCGCCTTGAGCAGATAGCGGCCGACCGGGACGTTCTCGAAAGCGTAGGATCCATCCGCCGCCGTTGTCACGATGCGAACCCGCCGCGAGGTTTCCATGTCGGCGACCAAGTCCGGCACATCGGGAATTTCGTCAATCAGAGCATCTTCCACGGGTACGAGTTGCGCATCCGCGGTGCTCCTCCGGGGCATCGGAATCAACATCACCACCGCGCCCGCAATCGGCGAGGTCGGTACCCGGACTTCGTTTGATAGAATCATGTCCGAAGTCAACTCCGGGCTGGCGCTCACCACGTATCCTTCAATCCGGCCCGTGGGATGCACAATCGGCTCCAGGATGAAGTTCTCTTCCAAATCTTCGTTGGGAGGTAGATAGACGTATCGAACTTCCGAGACGAAGCCACGAGCCGAGACAACGAGCTTATAGTGACCGGCGGGCAATCGATCAAACCGATAGTCGCCGTTCTCGTCGGTGAGAACATGGAAATTCGTCGGCGTCACCGAGGACAAAGACTCGGGAGAAATCTCCGAATCCGGCAAATTCTCCAGATCGTCGATCGGCAGGACTTCCCCTGGAACCACGCTCCAGTCCAGGGGAATTGCATGGACCGCTGCACCGGGAATCGGTTCCAGGACCGCCCCGTCCGTGATGGCGCTGACCTTGCCATGAATCGATCCATAATCCTGCACCAACGGAATCAATCGAACATTGACTTCCTTCTCATAGCAGGGCACAGTGCAATTCGTCCAAAGCCCGATGAAATAGCCGCCTGCCGGCGTAAAACGCCGCCACAGTCCGAACAGGCGCCCGGAGGGAGGCTCTGTTACATCCGGAAACATCTGTTCCCAATCACCTTTGAAACCGCCCCAGCCGCCGCCGTTGGTGTACTCGCCGCCCAGGGCGTGAACGTTTGCACTATACTTCTCTCCGGCCTCTCCCGAGAAGACACCGCCATCGCCTTGAGGGGTATAATTGCCACTCAGCCAACCGACGTGTTCGCCGCTGAAGGAGAACCAATGCCCTTCAAACAGCACGCCCTCGTCCCGGAAGGCGCCTCCAAGAATGCCTTTAATGGGACAACTGGCGGACTGAATCCTGGAGTGCACTTCGGCGCGAACGTCCGCCCATTCGTCCTCCAGAGGCGATTGAGACTCATCGACAAGACCCAAGCGAATCACCGCCCTACGAGCATAGTCCGCGGCGGCCTGATAGCCCGGTTCCCATTCGCCCAAATTCACGGACTCGACCGAACCGCCATTGACGCCGCCGGACCCAACCTGATTCGCACTGCCATTCGATGTTAGATTCAGTTGCCGACAGGCCCGCCCCAGCTCGAAGTATCTTCGCGCCGGCACATAGCCTTCCGCGCGAACGATCAAGATGTACTTGCCGAGCGGAATGTCGTTAAACTCATACCGGCCGTCATCGCCCGACTCGGTGAACCATCCAAGAGTGTCCGGCTCGGGAAGTGTATTGGAACCCTCCAGCGGATTCTGCACGTACGCCGCATCCGCGGGAATCAAATGCAACTGAGCCCCCGGCACGGGATCCCAATAGCCCACGCAATCGGCTCCCGCACCGCAGTCCAGCATCGCTGTCGTCGCCGACCAGACAATGCCGTAAACGCGGCCTACCTGCGTGCTCTCCGCCACGAGTTGGAAGGATACGTAAGAAGTCTGTTCAGCCTCCACCTCAACGGTGTCTCTTTTCTTCTCAAAACCTTCGGCTTTCGCCTCGATGCCGTGGCGGCCGACGGGCGCCCGCGGAAACTCATATTCCCCATGCTCATTCGTCCGAGTCGTCAGGACTTGACGATTGCTAATAACGAGGCTGACTCGAGCGTTGGGGATGGGAATGAAAACGTCCAAAGGACCCGTGTCTTCCGCCACCGTGCCTTGGACCGCACCGTACTGATCGGCGGGAGGTTCGATGCCGGGCTGAGCCAGGATAAAGTCCCGGTAGTTGTCCACACCGGCAAGAACCTCGACTTCGCCCGAGAAGGATTCGAATCCGCCGGCCGACACTTCGACCCGGTAATTGCCGGCGGGAATCGCTTTAAAAACATAAACGCCGTCTCGATTCGAGCGCGCTCGAAGCCCTCGGTTCCCCGAGCCTTTGCCGGCGCCATGGGTCAGGGCGTCGTCCGAGCGAACGATCTCCTCAGGAAGATCGATTCGAGTCAGAACAATATAGGCATAGGGAATCGGCTCCAGTTCGCCGCTGGCGCTCGCGGTCAAAACCCGGCCGGTCAACGAGACGAGTGGCTGCGGAGACAGCTCCAAGTCGGTCGCCACGTCCCATCCGAAGAAAGGAACTTCAAAGGGAACCGCATCGCCGCCCGTGTGAAGCCCTCCGAATCCATCCAGAACGTAGAACCCGTTTCCGCTCTGAGACAACTCCAGGTCCCGAGCAATGTCCCACCCCAGGTTCGGTCCCTCGAAGGGCGCAATCGATCCGGCCGAATGAATGTTTCCGAAACCGTCCAGGATGTAATACCCATCGCCGTTCGGGGCAATCTCAACGTCGCGGGCAATATCCCACCCGAAAAAGGGGCTCCGTACCTCCGGGGCTTCGCCGACGGGATACAAACCGCCATATCCATCAAGCACGACGAGTCCGTCGCCTTCCGGCGTCAGCTCCAAATCCCGGGCAATATCCCAACCGAAGTAAATCTCCCAGTTCAGCGCGGGCTGACCATCTCCGAAATGCACCCGACCCACACTGTCCAACACAGCGTACCCGAGCCTCGAAACGGCCACTCGCCGCGCGTCTGATAGCCCGAGATCGAACGGCTTGGAGGGGGAAGTCGCCACGCCTTCGGAATAAATCTGTCCGGTCGCATCAAGACCGAACAATCCCCGGCCATCCTCCGTGATCTCGAAGTCAATGGCTTCGGGATTGAATCCGGGCGGATCCGCGACGGGAGCATTGCCAATACGCTGGAGACCCCCAACTCTTTCAAGAACATAAATCCCGTCCTCAGCATTAACAACGGGCCCCAAGGCCGGCGCCACAAACAATAAGGCAAAAATGCATCCGATCCAAAAACGAGTCCGAGACCTGGAATTCATGGTTTCCTCCA
>Ga0272442_10008237_pt1 | contig 13283 bp, 7 predicted proteins | sample SSMForm2O_FD_200262 | JGI IMG/M metagenome (GOLD analysis project Ga0272442, IMG submission 200262) | Marine sediment archaeal communities from Little Sippewissett salt marsh, Falmouth, MA, United States - SSM-Form-2O | ecosystem: Environmental > Aquatic > Marine > Wetlands > Sediment ...
AGTTGCGGCACATCGCCTGGTCGCTTGCCGGTGAGACGGATCTTCCTGAGCGGCATCGCGTAGGCCAGCAGATAGCCGCCGGTGCAGTCCCAGCCCGGGTATTTGTCCGTGTGCATCGCGGGAGGCCCCTGATGCAGGAAGGTCCCGTCCCAGCGGCGCGCCAGATCGTAGTACCAGGCCCCGAATTCCTTCATCCACGCCCCCGTGGCGTGGGGGCCGGACTGCACCACGCCCGGCATGGACCAGAGGATGTTGCAGAAATTACCCGTGTGACCCGTGTCGCGCTCGGGCCCGTAGGAAGCGACGCTCATCCGGGAGAAGAACTCCGCTCCGCCCGCCTCGCCGAGCAGGTTGAACAGAACGGCGGCCATTCCACATTTGCCGTTGTCCTCGTGGGTCTCGATCCACGGGTGGTGGTCGCCGTAGGGGACCGCGCCCTTGCCGATGTAGAAGCGAATGAGCCGCGCGCTTTTCTCGATGGCCTCGGCCACCTTCGGATCGTCGATGCCGGCCTCGCGCGCCAGGATGAGCGAAATGGTCAGGGGCAGGCCCGGGGCGTTCATCATCCCGTAACCCCCGAGGCGGCCGTCGGGATTCGCGAAACGGTGGCCCCACGAACCGACGATGCTCTGCCCGTTCGCAGCTTCCAGCGCCAGGCGCCGCAGGCCCGGCAGCACCGAATCGTCGCCGCTCGCCATCACGTACTCGGAGAGCAACATGACGACGTAGCCGTAGTACCAGGTCTGGAAGCTGGTGGCCGAGTAGCCGGCCGCCCACTGTGCCTCCTTTTTCACCAGGGGGAGGTATTCGGGGTTCCCGCTCGCCAACAGCGCGAGGGCGTTCAGCGAACGCGTGATCGGGTTCTGCCGGTCGGAGGGGTCCGCGACCCGTTCCGCCAGTGCCTTGCAGCCTTGTTCGAGAATGCGCTTCGACTTCGGGCAATCGTAGGGGGCGGTGGCACTGTAGGTGCCGAGGACGGGGAGTTTCACGACGACGTTCGCCGTCGTGCCGGCGCGCCAGCGGATCAGCGACAGGTTTCCCCCACCCGCCTCCGATTCGGCCGCGGTGAGCGCCTTGCCCAGTTCGGTGCGCGGGTCGTAGGAGAACGGTTTGCCGCCGACTCCGAGGACCACGTCACCGACCGCGAGAACCCCGTCGGCGGGGGAGTTCCTATCCACTTTCGTGATGCAGATCTGCCGCGCGTCCGTGGTGACGAGCCTGTCGCTGAACATCCACCCGCGGGCGCCCGTCGCGCCGAGGTTCCAGTCGTGGTCCGCTCCCTCGGGGACCTTGTCGCCCCGGGTGAAGTCGGGGTTGGCCATCTTCTTCGGAGCGGCGACGAGCGGGCCGGGTGTGGCGAGGAACATGGCGAGTGCCAGGGAGGCGATTCCGGGGAACTGAAGGATGCAGGTCTTCATGATGGCGTCCCAATTGAGGGGTGCATATCAGCGGCGGCCTCTTGACGCTTTTCGTTGCCGAGGAGGGCGCGTGAACCAGGCGCCATGCCCGGCTCACGACTGCCATCCAATCACTCACTTCTTCTCCATCTCCAGGATGGCCTCAGCAAACGCCTTGCCGATCAGGGCCATGGTCTTGGCGCAGCCGAGGTAGTGGTAGCCGGCGTTGGAGGCGCCGCGTTTCCACATGGCTTCCTTCTCGGGGCCAATGCGCCTGGCGCGGTACTCCTTGACAAAGGCCCTGATCTGCTCCTGGGTCATCGTGCCGTCTTTGCCCATGTACTTGTCCAGCAGCGAAGCGGCGATCGGGTCCTTCCTGACGTGACGAGGCTCCTTCTTCCTGAGATAGTAGGCCGACTTGCCGACCATGCCCATCTCAGCGGCGAGGTCCGCCAGAGGCTTGTCCCAGTACGGCGCCGTTTCCACGGCCGCGACATCGCCCTTGAACTCGGGCAACGATGCCGGCGCTGCCATGGCCTGCCTGAAATAGTCGGGCTTCTCCTTGATGCCGCCGACGCCCATCACACCGATGACGAACGGCATTCTGGGGACGCCCAGATCCTTGCGCACGTCGCGGATGAACTGCGCAAGCAACTTGGAGTAGAGATCATAGCCGCCCGGCTCCCTCCTCTTGGGATACGTGCCGCCGTCGACCATGTCGTTCCAGCCCTGGAACCACACGAAACCGGCGATTTCGTAGCCGGCCTTGGCGTCGTAGTCCGGCACGACGCGCTTGGGGTCGGCGAGCACCTTCTTGACGTGCTCGACCATAAGTCGGTAGTACTCGCCCGAGGCCTTCGCCTTGGCGGCCTTGACCTCGGCGATGTCCTTCCCCTGCTTCTTGAGTCCTTCCAACTGCGCCTGGCTGAACTCGTAGGGTCCGGCGCTGGGCGGACGGAAGCTCGTGTTCAGGCTCTTGCCGCCCCAGGCGGTCTTGATGATCAGGATGGGGCCGTCGTAGGTCTTCTGCATGGTGATGCCGAAGGTGAACTCGGGGCCGATCTCCCCGCCGTCTTCCTTGGGGTTCCTGCGGGAACCGTAGCCCGCGGTGAGCTTGCCGAACCCCTCGCCCAGCGTGCCGCGGTGCGGCGAGCCGGTCAGATAGGAGATCCAGACCCGCTCGCACACGCGCGGTTTGCCGTCGGGGCCACGCATCTGCTCGAGCAACGGCGCGGTCTTCGGATCGTCCCCGATGTAGTCGAACGTTTCGACCTTGGCGTGCCCCTCCATGTTGGACTGCCCGGCCAGGATGTAGACCTTCAGCGGTTTCCCTGCTGCCGCGGCATCAAAGGCGAGTCCACCTATCGCCAGCGCGACCAGAGCCCATGGGGTTTTGGTCCTGTTGCTTGTCATCACCGCTCGGTTCTCCTCGCGAGTGGGTTCCTGAGGCCACTCCAACGGGCCCCGGTTTCTTCCAGCAGATCATGCAGGACCTGGCCGTGTTTGCGCGAAGCTCCTTCACATGACCGGCCACGTGTCGGCAATGCGATAGCCTTCGGGCCACGGGTCGTCCGGGTCGAGCATGAGTTGATGCGTTCCCGTGACCCAGGCTCGGCCCGAAACGGTCGGCACGATCGCCTTGCTCCCCCCGACTGAAGTCAAGGAATCGATACCACACTCGAACTCGGATCCAATGATCGACCGGGCGCGGTAGCGATCGCCAACCTGCATTCGTCCCTGGGCGTGCAGAACCGCCATACGAGCCGAACATCCCGTCCCGGTGGGACATCGGTCGATCTTGCCCGGGCGGACGACGACGGCGTTTGGCCCAACCAGTTCGCCATCGCCCTTGCTCAGCGGCCCGGCGAACTGACAGAACGAGATGTGATTCCACTCCGCGTGTACCGGGTGCTGAAAGCCGAGCTGCTCGTTGGCCGCGGTCGTAATCCTCATGCCTGTCTCAACAAGCGCGACGGCTTCGTCCGGCACGATTTCAAATCCCAGCGCTTTGGCATCGACGATGACGAAGCTGTCGCCGCCATACGCGGTATCGACGGTCAGTGTGCCGAGACCTCCCACTTCCAGCGGCGCCGTGAGTTTGTCGGCGAACGAAGGTACGTTGGTGATCGTGATGCGCTCCGCCTTGCCGTTGCGACAGAGCGCCCGCGCCGTAACCAGACCGCCGGGGGCTTCCATCACCAGTTCGGTTTCCGGCTCGGCCATGGGAACGACCCCTGTGTCGAGTACCACCGTGGCCACGCAGATCGAGTTCGACCCCGACATCGGTGGCGTGTCGGCGGGCTCCATGATGATCCAGCCGATCTGTGCCCTGGGGTCTTTGGGCGGGACGAGCAGGTTCACATGCCGAAACACCCCGCCCCGCGGCTCGTTGAGCACAAATCGCCGCAGCCGGTCGTCCTTCTCGATAAAGCAACGCTGCTCCCAGAGCGTCTCGCCGGGTGGCGGCGCCACTCCGCCGACGATGACATCGCCCACCTCGCCTTCCGCGTGGCAACTCACCACATGTATCACTCTGGATGCTCTCATCATTGGGTTCTCCTTGCGCCCGTACTGGCTGCTGGGCGGAGAGCTTGTTGTCCCCAAGGTACCTATCCATCGCCCAACGGGAGAATGCCGTCGGACTCTGCATCGAGAAGGAACGTGTCGGAGCGCACGTACTTGCGGGTCTGGTCTTCGTAGGGCTGGTAATCCCACACCGGGCGTTTGCCCTGAGTCAGGCTTTGCCATACGAAGCGCCTGCGGTTCTGGTCCTGAACAATCTCGTCCCTCAGCGCTGCGGGATCTGTCCAGCGCTCGAGAACCAGGCTGTGGAGCTCAGCCTGGATATCCGCAACGGCGGGATCGTCGGCCAGGTTCACCTTCTCGTCAGGATCGGCTGCGAGGTTGAAAAGCTGGGCTCCCCACTTCTCGCTGTAGATGTACTTATGGGGGCCACGTCTGACCATGAGGATCGGGCAGAGGGCATTGGCATCTGTGTGCTCGCAGTAGATGCAGTCAGCAGCCTTTGTGCTTCTGCCGGTCAAGAGCGGCCAGAGGCTCTCTTCCCGGCAGCCGGCCGTGGCACCGCCCGCGCACTCCAGGATCGTCGGGAAGAGGCTGAGGAGGGAGACGTTGTCACGCGTTCTACCTGGTGCGATCCATCTTGGCCCCCAGAAGAGCAAGGGAACGCGGACGGCCTGGTCGTACATAGTCTGCTTGAACCAGATGCCCTTCTCTCCCAGCATGTCGCCGTGGTCCGAGGTGAAGATGACGATCGTGTTGTCGTGGAACCCGCATTCCTTGAGCGTTCGCATCAGCAGCCCGACCTGATGGTCCACGAAACTCACAGCAGCGTAATAGCCCCGCCGGGATCTCACGACCGTGTCGTCGTCGGGCTCCCAGTCGACCTTACCGATATGCCGATAGAGCTGGCGGGTGTGGGGATCCTGTTCTTCGTAGGGGATGCTGGGCTGTGCCGGCATCCCGGGCTCCTCGTCCGTATAGAGGTCCCAGAACTCCGGCGTGGATTGATACGGGTCGTGGGGGGACGCGAAAGAAACGTTGAGGAAGAACGGCTGCCCCTTGCGGTACCTGGCGCAGTCCCGGAGACGTTTCCTGGCGGCGTAACAGACCTCTTCATCGAACTCGATGTTCAAGCTGGTCGCGACGGGGCCGGATAGGGTCAACACTCTGATCCCGGTCTTCCCTGAGTCCTCGAAAGGGTAGACCTCGGCGTCCTCATCCCAGCGAGGCGTCCAGGCCAGGTCGCCGGGGTAGACATCCGTAGTCAGGCGGTCTTCGTATCCATGCAGCTGGTCTGTTCCGATGAAGTGGGCCTTGCCGCTCAGTGCCGTGTAGTACCCCCGGTTCCGCAGGTGGTGTACGAACGTCGGATGAGCTGAACAGAACTCGGCGCCGTTATCGTAGACCCCGATTTCGCTGGCTAGCTTTCCGGTCAATATCGCTTGCCTGGAAGGGGCGCAGATCGGGAAGGAACAGTAGGCGTTCTCCATCACGTGGCCTTCTGTGGACAGTTGGTCCAGATTCGGGGTCGTGGCGGCTCTGTCCGCGCCGTAGGCCCGCAGGACCTTGGCCGTCAACTGGTCCGCCATGATCATCAGGATATTCGGTTGCTCGCTCATTCCGTTGCTCCTTCTCCATCTCCAGTATGGCCTCGGCAAAGGCCTTGCCGATCTGCGCCATGATCTTGGCAACGGCCGACCGTCAACCGCTGCCCCCGGCCGATCCCTGTTCACCGCTCACGGGCGTGATGGTCAACTCGACCGGTGCCGTTGTCCGCAACCGAGTCCAGATGACCAGGTCTGTGCGCTCGATGCCATGCGAAAGGCCGGTCCTGAAGTCCTGCCCGCGCCGGGCGGGCTGACCGTCGATCGCAACGTTCGCATCGCTTTCACCCCAGCCTTCAAGGACAACCACGGGATTGAACGCGGGGCGGTCGTCACTGGCCGAGAGCAGACACTGGAGGGACGCGGCTCCCGCCTCACGCCGAGTGAGAACGAACGCGCGCTGGCTACGGTCGTAGGCCCCCCCTGCGAAGGGCCCGCTGACGACGCTCAACTCAGGTGGACGGTTCCAGCTTTTGGCGACGGCCACGAGTTGTTCCATGGGCTGATCCGTCATGCCGTAGAGTGAGCTGTACCAGTTTGTGTCGCCCGTACGATGGATCGGCGGACGGGAGATCGGGAAGCCCAGGAAGTGCGTGGGGCGGTCGGTGGCTTGGCTGTCCCGGCCGTCGCTGCGAACCTGGCAGACCGGCCAGTGGTTGCACGTGCCCGGTTTGTCGAGGTTCTCGAGCGGCTTGTTGGCGAAACACCCCATCTCGTTGCCGTCCTCGAAGAGGATGAACGGCCGCCATTGCGACTTGAAGTTGTAGCGCTGGATCAGCAGGTTTTCGGGGAGATCTGCCGGGTCGGAAGGGCCGGGCGTCCCGGTGTAGCAAAGCGTTGCCGTCTCGTTGTCGAGATTCGCTATGGTGACGTACTCGCGTTCGACGATGTCGCCCTGGAGCTGTCCGGGATGACTCAGAGGCAGCGATTCCTGGAATTGCCGGCGGGGCCCGAGCGTGCCGGCTTTCCACGTGACCTTCCGGATGCCCGTGACGTCGGGATAGATGTAGTAGTATTCGTCGACCCAGCAGCCCCACAGTGTCTTCGGATCCACTTGCCAGTGGTGATCGTGTGAGCTGGTGGGCGCATAGCGCCAGTGCACCACGACCCGAGCATCGGTCGATTCGATGACGCGCACGTGTGAGTAGTGACAGTGGCGGTCCTGCATGTGCTCGTAACAGCCCTCCACGTCATCCCAGGCCTCGACGCTCTGGTCGGCCATCCAGAGGCCGTTCTCCGACACCCAGACGGGCGAGTAACGCGTGCCGCGCCAGAAGACGACGCGCGCGGGCGAGCGGTCGAACCGGACCAGCACGTCCGCGTGGTCGCCCACCGGCCACACCGCGTCCCACTCCTCGTAGTACTTCAGCCGGCAGTAGGTGGCGCCGAAACGGCCGGGGCCGTCGGGCCCCGATGGCATCCGGCGCGGCTTCAGTTCCTGTTGTGGTGCTGGAGTCACCGCGGCGCAGGCGGCGGCGATCTCGTCGGCTGAGAGCGCGCGATCGTAGAGCTTCAGCTCGTCGAGCATGCCGTCGAGGCAGAACCATGAGGGCCGCGTACCGCCCTCGCCACGATGGTGAGCGGGCCGGACCGGCTCGTCGAGCGCACCAATCCACACATCACTCCCTGGGGCGAACGTCGGCCCTGCCTTCGCCGCCGCCGCTCCTGCCGGACGCCCGTTCACGTAGACCGCCATCGCTCCTTCCGCATCACAGGTGCAGGCGACGTGCGTCCAGGCGCGCAGCTCGACCGCCAAATCGCCGGACACGCACTCCGTCCATTCGCCCGAGGCCGCCACCGACAGCCGCAGCTCCCCGCGCGCGCCGATCGCGAAGTCGTACCCTGCTTCCTCTTTGCGGCGCTGCGAGAGGACCGGGCAGAAGTTCCACGGATAGGCGCCGAGCGCGACCCATGCCGCGATTGTGAACCCATTCTCCAGGTGTGGCGCAGCGGCGGCCTCGCGCACCACGGCCGTGGTGAACCCGTCGAACTTGAGCGCGCTGCCCGTCACGCCGGGCACCCGTTTGAATCGACCCTCGATACGGTCGGGAGTGCCGGTGACCTGGTCGGTTGCTGTGTGTCCATCGATCTCGTCGAAGCTCCACCACCCCACGGGAGCATCGGGCTGTCCGTTCATGCGTACGTCTCCTGACTTTCCACGTGAGATCTGCTAAGAGGAGGGCTTGTGTGCTTTCACGAGCCAGTGGGGCATGGGCGGTTCAAGGGGTGAGACGGTGACGTCCGTGAATCCGGCGGCGGCCAGCCAGGCCTGTAACTCCTGATCGGAGAAAACCCAGCCGTGGTGGGTTGTCAGCGCCATGTTGACCGCGAACAGGGCCGAAAACGCGGGAGCGGCGTGGGTGGCGTCGGTCATCATGTCCAACACATAGAGGATCCCACCCGGCTCCAGAGCCTCATAGGTCCGCTCGAGGAGCTCGGCGATTGCATCGGGAGATTCCTGGTGCAGGACTCCGAAGAGGATTGTTGCGTCGTGTCCCTTGGGCAGCGGGGTCGTGTGGTAGTCGCCGGGGATGGTCCTGACCCGGTTGCTGACGCCCAGTTCGGCGATCAGTTCCTCGGCCACGGCCAGGACGCCGGGAAGATCGATCACGGTGCAGGCGATCTCCGGGTGGCGTTGGGCGATGAGGGCGGAGTAGGTCCCGCCTCCGCCCCCGAGATCGAGAAGCTTGCGCCTCCCGTCGAGATCGAGTTGAGGCACCACGGCCCGACCGATGCCGAGCGCGCGTCCGTGCATCGCGAGAACGAAGTCACGAGTCCTGTCAGGATCTTCACCGAGATGGATTTCGGGCTTCTCCGCCGGTTGCCCGCTGCGGACGAACTCCGGCAGTTTGCCCCACGCTCCATAGACATCCCGATTGTACCGGATCGCGGCGGACAGGTCCATCGGCGCGCCGGGAACGAGGAAGCGCTCGGCATCCTCGGTATTCTGATAGCGTCCAGACTGCTTCGTCAGCAGCCCCACAGCGACGCAGGCGTCGAGGAGGAGCCGGCAGCCTCGCGGATCCAGATCACAGCCAGCAGCGACCTCGCGGACCGTGCTGCCTGGCGACTCGGACAGGAACGCGAAGATCCCCAGGTCGGAACTGGCGAAGAGAATCTGGGACGAATAGAAGGCGTTGGCCATCTCGATAATCGAAGCTGCTTCAGGCATCGAACGCTCGTCACTTGTCTTCGCCAATCGGGTCTCACCGCGAGTCTTGAAGTCTGATGTCCGCTTGGTCATTTCTTCTTCATCTCCAGCATGGCCTCGGCGAAGGCCTTGCCGATCTGTGCCATCATCTTGCCGCTGCCCATGTAGTGGTACGCGGCGTTCGACGCGCCGTTCAGCAGTTGCTGCTCGCGGCGCGTGAACACCGTGTCCATTCTCTTCCGCATGTACTCCGCGCTGTTCACGTACTCCTTGGCGTCCGCGGGAAGGCCCTCGATCGCCAGGTCGATGGATGCATACGCCTGTTGGTCTCTATCATAGTGAACGAGAGAGTACGCGGCCAGGACATTGGTGCCTTTCCTCAGGTGCGCGACGTGCTTTGGCTCGAGGACGATACTCCGGTAGTAGGGTGCGTCCTTCCACCAGATGTAGGTGTGGATCTTGTGTCCGTTCAGATACACGTGAAATCCCTGACGCGACAGGATGCTGAGGCGGAACTGTTCGTAGTCCAGGTTGTCGACCTCAAAGGTCGTCCGCATCAAGATGAACTCCCCGCTGCCCCAGTCCGACACGTTCTTGACCGTCACATCGCGGGTGTTTCTGGGATACGGCCAGACGCCCTTGCCGATCGGCGCTCTGCCGCTCTTCCACTTGCTGTCGTCGAAGCCGGGCTTGTACCACCCTTCCAGACCAGCGGGCAGAGCGACATCGCGGAAGCGCTTGCGCTCACGCTTGTCGTGCATCCTGTCCTTCTCGTTCTGCGGGTCGAACGTGACGTATCGCCACACGCGCTCCTCTGGAACGGGCCTGCCGACCGGCTGCCAGTCGGGCGTACCGGGATCTCTCTTTTCCATGACTCCGTCATTGGTGATCACGTGTGCGCTGTCTTTGAGCCTGTTGAGGTCGGGCAGCTTGGGCTCCATCGCCGCCATCTCGTGGTCCCAGAACTTCCCGGTATCCACCGCGGCGACAGTGCCTTTGAACTCGGGGATGTCTGCCGCAGCGGCCATGGCCGGGCGCAGGTTGGCGATCCTGCCCTTGGCCCTGTCGCCGTGCACACCGATCGTGCCGATCACGAACGGCATCTTGGGGGCGACAAGGTCCTTGCGCACATCCCGAACGAAGTGGGCCATCAACTCGGCGTAGTGCCTGAAGCCGTCGGCAGACCTGTCGCCATCAGGGTAGGTCTGACCATCACACATGTCATTCCAGCCCTGGAACCAGACGAAGCCAGCCACCTCGTACCCCTGGGCTGGATCGTAGTCCGGGTAGATGCTCTTGATGTCGCCGAGCACCTTCTTCACGTGCCCCATCATGAGCCGGTAGTAGTGGCCCGTCTTCTGGGCCTTTTCTGCCTTCCACTTCTCCAGGTCCTTGGGAATGCCATGGCCGCCGGGATGCTTGAGGAAGAGGTCGAGGGTCTTCTTGGGTAGCTCGTACGGCCCGGCGCTGGGCGGCCTGAAGTCCGTGTTCAACGACTTGCCACCCCAGGCGGTCTTGATGAGAAGGACTGGCTCGTTGAGGAGCTTCTGCACGTGGATGCCAAAGGTGAACTCGGGGCCGATGCACTGGTCATTGGCACCGTAGCCTGTCGTGAGCCTGCCTTTCTTCTCGCCTTCACCGACGGTCTTCCCGCCGAAGAGGGAGATCCATACCTTCTCGCAGACAACAGGCGTGCCGTCAGGGCCGCGCATCTCCTTCAGCATGGGGGCGGTGGCCGGATCGGCACCGATGTAGTCGAAGGTCTCGACCTTGGCTTGGCCCTGCATGTTCGACTGCCCGGCCAGGATGTAGACCTTTAGCGGCTTCCCCTGCGCTGCGACATTGCAGACGAGCCCCGCCATCGCCACGGCGGTGAGAGCCACGATGGTCTTGATTCTGTTGCTTGTCGTCATCACTCAGTTCTCCTTGTCCCAGTTGCCCTGGATTCTCAGACGGGGCCGGGACATGCCCAGAACAAGCACCATGGCGGCCGTAGGGTGGATCCGTGATGACAGGTAGTAGCCTTTGTCACCGTTGTTTCGCCCGGGCTGGGCAACGAATGATCCATCATGCGTTCTTGCCATGTTGATGAAAGCCTTGTTATAATCAAACATCTCTCGGATGGCGGCGCTGTCGCCTGACAACTGGATCCCCAGCAGCCCCCACAGGATGCCCAGCACATTGTCGCCGTGGCCGTCGTTCAAGCGGGTCTTGGACCTGGTGAGGTGTGCGGTCACTCTTCTCACATATTCCTCCGTTCCCTCATCCTGCGCCAGCTTGTGTGTGAGAATGGCCAGGCCCTGCCTGCCGACGGGACTGTAGGCGCCGGTCGCGAAGCGGTACCCGATGTATCCACTCTTGTTGGTATGCTTGCGGACACACTGGTAGGCAAGATCCACATACTGCTGGTTCAGCTTCACGCCGCAATCCTCGGCCAACTCCCACGCCAGTAGCGCCATCAAGGTCGTGATTGCCATCGTTCCATAGCCGTCAATCTTGACGACATGCCCCAGGCCGCCTTCCAGGTAGTTCTTGCCCTGCGGCTTCCCGCCATGGATCCGGTCCTTGTACAGTGCAGGATCCCTGACCTGCGCGTCATACAGACGGGCCACCAGGGACTCGATGGTCTTGAGGACGCTCTTGTCCTTCGTCTGCAGGTAGTACTCACAGAGGAAAATGCACTGATAGGCGACCGGCCACGTCCATGTTCGTTCGCCGGGCACCGTGTTCCAGGCAGCCGCCATGGCCGCGGCCTCCTTCAGTTTTCCCTGGGACAGCAAGGCCAGCCCTGCAGTTCCCCTCTTGTGGCACTGAGGACCGAATTCTCCTGTGTGCTTCAGGAGGTACTGCACCGCGTCAGCGACCAGCTTGTCGGACTTTGCGCACTTGAGCGGAAAGGTCCTGCTGAACCTGCCGACCGCGTGCAGGCGCACCTTGACGGTCGTCCTCTTGCCGTTGCGAATCACGGTCAGTTTCAATGCCCCGTCGCGACCTTCGCTGTCTTCAATCGCGTTCCCAAAGTCCATGATCGGCCCTTCGTAGCCGACTTTGTAGTCCATGCCGTAGAATTTCCCGAAGACGTGCTTTGTCGTGAACATCTTGCCGTTGACGCCGACGATCTCGTCCTCAATCTCGAGCTTCTTGTGCGCTCGCGACCCTGGAAAGACGTACTTCACGACGAATGACCTCTCCTTCAGGATCGCCCTCGCGCCGGTCGGGCCCAGATTGACCAGGAAACCGGGCACGTCTTTGTCCGGTCCTCTGTTGGTCGGCTTGGCCCATTGTCCCATGTTGTCGGGGTCGACAATAGCCCACGAGGACTCAGCAAGTGCGAGCAATACCAGGATGCCCGCCAGGATGTAGACCTTCAGTGGCTTCCCTGCCGCCATGGCACTGCTGCAACCAAGGGCCATAAGGGTTGCCACCCGGGCCGCCATCGTTCTGTGCAGGCTCATCATCTCTCAGTCCTTCTCGAAGCGCCTTCGGTTCCTGTCATTCGTCGCGAATTGAGACCAACTGGAACTTGGCCTTCTGCTTCTCATCCACGGCCTCCAGCACACGGATGGCCTCCCTCACGTGCCTGGCCTTTTGCTTCGACAAGTTGACGGGGAACCCCTCGGGACCCGAGTCGAAGTGTGCGGCGATCTTCTCAAGTTGCGGGACGGCATATCTGGCGTGGGGGCCGTACTGGAGCAGGGACTCCAGAACCTCCGGGACGCGATTCTCGCTGCCGTGACCTCTCATGTGGGTCAGGTACCACACACATCGATCAATGCCCTCCTTGATGTGGTACTTGGCCATGAGCCGCAGAGTCGCCGTCTGGATGGCGGTGTTGTACGTGGTTGCGGTCCTGTTGCATGCAGAGTCGAGGGCAGACCACAGCATCCTGACTTCCTGCAGCGTGAGTGTATCCGCCACATTCTGCCCGATTACGGTACGGCAGTGACCGGTCACTGAGTTCAGGAACCGTCGGGTCGCTTTCAGCAGGAGCGCGCGGTCAGCAACAGTGCGTGTCCTCTCGACCAGGCTGTCCCGGCTCCCGAAGAGCGCCTCAGCGATATAGCGATGGACGATGTCGTACCTGTCATTCGGGAAATCGCGACTGGCCATCCTCAGCAGCGCGGTGGCTGCCCGCATATCATCGCTTGTGCCCAAGGCCCTCAAGGCGTTGAGTTGGAGCACGCGATCCTCTGATTCAAGACATGCGATGAGCTCCGCCAGCGCCGGGCGGGCCTTGGGTCCCAAAGCCCTCAGCACACTGCAGGCGCCATAGCGAGCATACCTGTCGCGCGAACGCAGCATCCTCTTCAGTGCTGGAGCATGGTCGCCCTCTTTCCTGGCCAGAGAAGATGCAGCGCGCTCACGCACCACGGGTGACCAGCTTCCCAGGAGCTCCATGAGTTGCTCGACCGTGCAGTCGTCATACTTCTTCGCACGGTCCAGCAGGCCGGCGGGATAGCGGGCGGCCTCTATCGAGTCCGCGACCTCATCGGGTGTCAGCTCAGTCGTGGTGACGTCGCGGCCAGTGATGGCCAGCTTCTTTCTTGGCAGGCAATACATGAGGATCCGCGAGCCCGTGGTGTCCCAGTGCGCGTACTGGTGCTCCGA
>Ga0272442_10008238_pt1 | contig 13283 bp, 6 predicted proteins | sample SSMForm2O_FD_200262 | JGI IMG/M metagenome (GOLD analysis project Ga0272442, IMG submission 200262) | Marine sediment archaeal communities from Little Sippewissett salt marsh, Falmouth, MA, United States - SSM-Form-2O | ecosystem: Environmental > Aquatic > Marine > Wetlands > Sediment ...
CATCGGTGTTGGGGGCATGGGCAAAGGACACATCGGATACGGCGGGGAGAAATGCCTCGCTGTTTGCGATGTAGATGAACAACACATGAAGGAGGCGATGGACAGGGCGGGTTCCGACTGCAAAGGATACAGGGATTTCAGAGAAGTGCTGGCTCGGGACGACATCGATGTGATCCATGTGCCCACGCCCCCTCATTGGCACGCCTACATTTCTATCGCCGCGGCTGATGCGGGGAAGGATATCTGGTGCGAGAAACCTATGACTCGATATATCGCCGAGGGGCAGCACGTCATCGACGCTGTTCAACGGAACGGCAGGATGTTCCGAATCAACACTGGGGGGCGTTTCGGAGGACACGAGAAAACGATCAAGAAGATCGTCTCAAACGGCCTTGTGGGATGGCCCATCACGGTTCGCGTAACGCGTCAGCAGGGATACAATTGGAAGGTGGCGGAGTGGAGCGGAAGAACCAATCTTCAACCCCAGCCCGTGCCTGCTGTATTGGACTACGAGATGTGGCAGGGACCGGCCCCCGTGAAGCCCTACCATCCCCACCGGGTTCATGCGAGCTTCAGGGGATACTGGGACTATGACGGGGGCGGTTTGGCGGATATGGGACAGCACTACCTGGATCCTGTGCAGTACTTTATGGGGAAGGACGAGACTAGTCCGGTGGAGGTGGAAGCGGAAGCCGCCTGGCCGCCACATCCTGATGCCGTGGGCTTGTGGGGACGCATCGAGCTTCTCTACGAGGATGGCTGCAAGATCATTATCGAGTCAGGGGAATGGGGCAAGGAGGAAGAGGGAGATTTGGCCTTTGTTACCGGTCCCAAGGGCAAGATCTATAAGGGACTCAGAACCGACCCGCCGGATCTGGTGAAGAAGGCGGAAGCTTTTCCCGATCCGGAACCCATGATCAGCGATTTCGCCGAAGCCATTCGGACTCGAAAAAAATTCGGCCTCAACGAAGAGAATGCCAACCGTTCTGCCATCCTCTTTCATCTGTCTAACGTGGCCATCCGAACGGGGCGAAGGCTTCGTTTCGATCCGGTGGCCCAGCGGTTCATCGGAGATGACGAGGCCAATCGACTGGCGGACGTCCCCATGAGGGCACCTTGGTTCTTGCCGAAGAAGGGGGCGTGAGGATGAAGAAAATGGCTCGTAGGGATCCGTTGATATCCACGCACCGGCGTAAGGCCTTGATTGCCCTGTTGGCCGCCTGTACGGCGTTTGTCGCCCAGGCGGCCGACTTGGTGGAAGGACTTCCAGCAGAGTCCAAACGAGAGGGAATGGAACGAGTAGAGGCGATAGCACGGAAGGGACCCCAAGGGATTCGGGCTTGCGTAGAACGCCTCGTGGAGCCGGGCAAGGGCAGGGATGCCGATGTCCGGCGGGCGCTTCATGGACTCTCTCTCTATGCGTGCCGGGAGGGGAAAGAGGAAACGCGCCAGATGCTGGAGGATGTCTACATAGAGACCCTCAAGTCCAAGGCAGCGCTTCCGGTCAAGGGGTTCATCGTGAGACAGCTTCAGGTCATGGGCACGGATCGATGTGTCCCTGCTCTATCTCGGTGTCTCAAGAAGGAGGATCTTCAGGACACAGCCGTTCAGGCCCTAATCGCCATAGGATCCCAAGAGGCCTTGGATGCGTTGCGGCGCGGTGCTAGGAGGTCCAGGAAGGCGAAACGGACGGCGCTGCTCATGGCTCTTGCCAGGCTGGCGGATGAAGCGTGTGAGAAGCTCTTCTTGGAAGCGAGCGAGAGTGGGGACAGGGAGACGCGCCTTGTGGCGTTGTATGGACTGGCGAACAGCGGGACAGTGGCTGCGGAAGAAGCCTTCCTGCGATCCTTGAGTCGCGATGACTCTTATGAAAGAGCCAAGAGCTTGAACAGTTTTTCGCTCTGGATTCGTCGTCTTGCAGAGAAAGGAAACGAGGATCAAGCCGTGTCTGTCTGCAAGAGGATCTTGTCCGTCCCCGGCCAGGACGCTCCGAATATTCGATCTACCTTTCTTACCTTATTGACGGAGTTGCAGGGGAGCGGAGCCTTGGAGGAGCTATTGGAGTCCCTTGTCTCCAAGGACGGCGACGTGGTGGCAGTGGCGGCCCGTCTCCTCATTGGCATGCCGGGAAAAGACGTGAACGAGAAACTCAAGCAACGCCTCAAGGGGGCGGATTCCTCCACAAAGGCTAAGATTCTGGAAATCTTCGCTGAGCGGGGGGAGGGTCACGTCTTGCCCCTGGTTTTAGCCTCCTTGGAGGACCAGAGCCTAGATGTCCGTTTGGCGGCCGTTAGGGCGGCGACCCGTCTCGATCCTGAGAAGGCCTTGCCCGCTCTATTCGAAGTGTTGGACGCGGGAGGAAAGAGGGAGGTCCAGGCGGTTCGAACTGCCATCGAGGCCGTACCGGGACCTCAGATTCTGGCGGCGGTTTCCGACGCGATTCAAAAATCTGGCTCCCCGAGTCGAAAGGTGGCCTTGCTTGAAATACTGGAAGCAAGGGACGCCAAAGCAGATGTGGGAACGGTCATTTCAAGGACAAAAGACCCGTCCCCCGAGGTGAGGACGGCTGCGGCAAGAGCTTTGGGAAAGCTGGCCGGGGAATCACAGGTCGCTCTGCTCGTCGATCTTCTGGAGGACGACTCCGCCCGAAAAGAGGCAGAAAAATCTCTTGTCTCGCTTTGTGGACGTATTCCAGACAAAACAGCCGTCTCGATGCAGATGATCCAAGCCATGAAGGAGGCAGGGACCCAGGCTCAATGCGCTTTGCTTCGGATTTTGGGCAAGAACGGCGATGCAGAGGCGCTGATGGCGGTGAAGAAGGCACTCCAACGAGAAATCCCGGAGATCAGGGATGCGTCCCTCCGAAGCTTGGCCGAATGGCCCAATCCGACTGCCGCGGAGCTTTTGCTCTCCCTGATCCGAACGCTGGAAGAAGAGGCGCATCGGATTCTTTGTATTCGAGGATACATCCGATTGGCTGGCATGACTGGGGATCCGTCCTCAAGGGAACGGCTCGAGATGTATCGGCGCGCCATGGCGTTGGGGACGCGGCCTGAGGAGAAGAAGATGGTCTTGGGGGGACTTGGCGATATGGTTTCGCGGGATGCCCTGGGGGATGCCACGAAAGCGATCGGTCGGGAAGCGCTTTCCCAGGAAGCCATCTCGGCGGCCTTGAGAATCAGTAAGTCACTTCACATGATTGACAGGATGGCCGCAAAGGATGCCCTGGAAGCCGTCCTAGCTGCTTCTCAAGATGAAAGAATCCGCGGAGAGGCCCAGGGGCTCTTGAATGGGATGGAAGAATACGCGGATTATGCGACCGCCTGGATGGTGTCGGGGCCCTATTCCATGGAGGGCAGGGACTGCAAAGGGGTTTTCGATGAGGCCTTCGCCCCGGAAAAAGGGGAGACACAAGGCACCGATTGGAAGTTGATGATCGTAGGCGGTGAACTTCATCCCATGCTGCTTGAGATCGGAAACAAACTCAAGGGAGAGGATTGCGCCGCCTACTTGAAGACGCGTATCAGGGCAGCGAACCCTCAGGCTGCCGTTTTAGAGATTGGAACCGACGACGGCGTGAAGGTATGGTTCGATGGCGAGCTGGTGCACCAGGTCAACGCGAAGCGGGCTTGCAAGATGGGGGAGGACAAGGTCTCCGTGAAGCTGGGACAGGAATGGCGCGATCTGATGCTCAAGGTAACCCAATGCGAGAGGAGTTGGAGAGCGTGTATGCGCGTCGTGGGTCCTGGAGGAGAGACCATAGAGGGACTGCAGATGACGCCCCCGCTTCCTTGATCCTGTTCTGTCCGTCCGTTCCATGAATTTTCTTTTTTGATCTTTCTTCTCACCTCGGAGGAGTGTGCATGGCAGTCGAAACCTCTTCCTTTCCGGTCCAAGACACAGCTCTCGTACGAAGTCTGGCCGTTCAGGTTCGGGAGTTTGCTGAGAGTGACGAGGTGGCGCTCCGGAGACAACGGTGGAGAGATGTCAATGAGAGGAGACATCCTGACCGTTCTCCTGTTTGGTGCAGACCGGCCGGAGTTTGGTCCGAGATCCTTCCCAGGGAGGAATTGGAATGCCGGGAAGAACTGTGCAGAAGAGTTGAGTACACCTTTAGGCAGCATCTTTACAAGAAATGGGTGGGGGACGATCACATCCTGGAGCCCTGGTGGGGTGTTCCTGTTGTCTGGCGTTGCAGCACGGAGCACATTTGGGGACTTCCTGTCCATCGCTCTTTGGGGACCACGCCGTACGGCGGCTTCAAATACGATCATCCAGTCAAGACGATGGACGACTACGACAAGATTACGGTTCCCTCTTTTACACCGGACTGGGAGGAAACGGAGCGTCGAGCCGCCCAGATGTCCCATCTGTTGGGAGAGGCCATGCCCGTCCGAATCGTGGGGAGCCCTCCGTTGTCCCCCCAGCTTTCCGTGTACTTGGAGCAGTTGCGCGGAATGGTTCCTATGATGGAGGATATGGCTCTCAGACCGGAACGCATTCATCGCACCATGGCGAAACTCACCGAAGGGGTGTTCGCCGCGCAGCGAGCCGCGGAACAAGCTGAGGCCCTCACAACGAACCATCATCAGCCCATGTTTTGTAGTGACCCTGTCCATGGAGGATCGGAGTCCCAGCCCTGCCGTCTACATCAGATGTGGACCGCCGCGAACAGCCAAGAGTTTGAACAGGTGTCCCCTGCCATGCAAGAGGAGTTTCTTTTGTCCTATCAAAACCTTCTCTTCAAGCAATTTGGGGCGGTACAGTACGGTTGCTGCGAAAACCTGACGCAAAAGATTCAAATCGTACTCCAAGTGCCTAATCTTCGAATTTTCGTGGTTTCCTTCTGGACCGACCTTGGCAAGGTGATCGAGGCTTGCGCCAAGAACGTCACCATCATGTGGAGGCAGTCCGCGGCCCAAGTCACCTTGCCTGAGGATCTATCGGAACACAGGAAACACCTGGAGAAGGGACTCTCCCTCTTGAAGGGACATCCCTATCAGGTGGTTCTCAGGGAGTTGGAGACCCTACAGGACCGTCCCTCCCGCCTGAGAGATTGGGCTCGTCTGGCCGTGGAGATGGCGGGAAAGTTCGCTTGAGGAATCATCCTTCCCAGAGGTGGATTGTGGCTTCCGGAACTGTCACCTTAAACGTTTCTCTGCCTGGCAGGTAGACTTCTTGCTCGGATGGGAGGTCGTTTGTATTCAAGAAGAAAAGCCTTCCATCCTCAAGGCAGGTTCCGAATACGCCGTCCCTTCTGAAGCCTGGCAAAGGAATCTCTTCCGTCCTGAGAGCCTCGACAAGCTCATCAAAGAACGGTGAACCTTCTTTGAGTTCGCCGGGAAGGAGGAGTGTGTCCCCCGAGCCAAGCTTCTTCTTCTCTCCAACCTTTCCGAAGAACCTCTGGAAGGGTTTTTTGTCCCCCTCTACCGTTTCCATCTCCACGGAATGTAAGGAGATGAGAAGCCCTCCCTGTTTGATCCAGGAAGAGATCGTCTTCAGGTCCTTCTTTTCCATGACGTGACCGTGAAGAATGAGAAGAATTCGGTATCTTTGAAGCGCACCATCCCTGAGAAGGGTCTCGTCCACGTAGTCAAAATCCACCACATCCCTGAGTTCCGCGGCCTTTTCCAAAAAGCCGCCCCACCGTAGCATCAAGGATTGATCTGGATACCAGAGCGCAACAGAGACGCGGGGCGTGGCCTTAAATAGGTACTGGAAATGTTCCCTCTGGGTGTCCATGCGTTCTTGGGAGGAAATCACGTTTGGGTTGTAATCGTGCAGTTGTTTGGCCCCCGACGCGGTGACGTTGTAGATGCGCGCCTTGATCCCAGTTTCGTTCTCTTGTCCCGCAGGCTCATAACCGAAGTAGGTCCCATAGTGGCTGCAGGCTGCACCGACCCACCGAGTGATGGCGAAATTCCAGGGGTAGTTGGATGCCTCGTTGGTAATACGGATGCCTGCTTTGTGCCTGGCCGCCACCTTGGATTGGTCAGCGAACTGGGAGCCATGGAAAGGGTGAGCGTCTCCGCCTGTGCAGAGATAGATGGGGGTATCTGGGAAAATACGGCGCGTCTCCCCCAACCACCAGTCCGCGTATTGCGTCATGGAATCCCTATACCAGCTCATGAAATCCAACCATCTGCGCCTCTCTTGGGGCGTCTTGTCCATGGCATGCCTCAACCAATCCCTGATCTCCTTTTCCCCTCTAGCTGGAAAATCGATCTGTTCGTAGTTTGCATACTTGGTTCCCCATGCACGGTTGATCGAGGAGAGATCCTTGTACTTTTCGAGCATCTTCGCCTTGTAGTCCTGAAAGGCAAGATCGTCGCCGCACCAAAAGCCGCCATGGTTGTGGTATTCCCCGGGAATGTTGAAGGTCCATCCGCCTCCTGAAACGGAGTAGATGGCCTCGCCGAAGTCGCCCGTAATACCAAGAAGGAGCGATTCGATGACACCTGTTTCAAGGTAACGATCCTTGAACGCTACCAGGAAACGGCTGATATAGGGTTTCAGACGGGGATTCCAGATCGATTGGATCTTGCTTTCCTTGTCGTGTTCAAGACAGACGCAACCCAGGTGCTTCTCGTCATCTTCCCTGAACCAACCCGGGGTCGCATAGGCAGGTCCTGCGATCAGGAAGGGAACCCACTTGAGATCGTTTTCTTGTAAGATACGCACCTGTTCGTCCCATCTGGACCAATCCCAGACACCTTCCGCTTGTCCTTCCACAGTCTCCCACGTCACATAGCTTTCGATACTGCTCACACCCAGGGCTCGGAATAGGGGAGCAGTGCTTTCGGTGGCGTCATTACCGAAGGTGTATTCCATTTCTTTGGGACAATGGTTGATTTTCATGCTGTTTCTGATCCTTTCCTTGGCAGAGGCTCTGGATGTGAAACTCATCGGGGGTGTGGTGGAAACGCGGACGGCCCCAAACGGGACGCCTCCCACAGCATGGAACCTGAAGTCGCTTCCATGGTTTTCTCTGCTCTCAAAAAGGGCGTCTCTTATGAGAAAACAGCGCGTTTCCCAGCGCTTCTCAGGCAGCATCAGTTCTGTGTCCCCTTGCGTATAGGGGGATCTGGAAGAATCGTATTGGATGGAAAAGGAACCTAAACGCTCCGAAAAATAATCCACTTCCACGTAGAGACTGCAAGGTCTTTCAGGAAGGAAACGGTTTTCCACGTCGAAATAGATGTAGTTCGAGGGGGGATCGGTTCCAGGTTTTCCGATGCGGCCGGGCCGGTTCGCTCGCGTACACGCGATGTGTTGTCCGTCCCCTGCATTGGGCACGCGAAGCCCTTTTCCTGTTAAAGTTTCATCCAGGTATACGTGCGCCAATTCTTTGGAATGGACCGAGGAAGACGAGGCAGGAAAAGAGAGGGCTGACAGAAGGATCATTCTTTTGCAGTGGAAGGAATGAGATGTATAGGACAAGAAAGGACTCCTTTTCCGCAGCCACAACGAGCTAGACAGGATGAACGGGTTCACCGTTTTCCGCAAGAGGTTTCTCTGCCTTGGGCGGCGGGGAATGCTTGTAGTCTAGCCATACAAGGACCGCAAAAAGGACCGTTGCGATGGCGATTTCAACGAGAGCCGCCGTAGGCAAATGCGTCCAGTTGAAATCCTTGGTTAGGTGTCTTCCCACAGCGCCCAGTCCAGGGAGCGATCGAAACAGTCCGTGTAGACTTCCCTCCCGCCACCAGGTCCATCCCAGAGCGTTCGCTATGGGTCGAATGATCCAATCGAAATCAGGGATTACGCTGCAAAGCATGCCCACGTAGTAGCGTCTGTATGCGACAAATACTGTCAGGGAGGCGATGGCGACGAAGACGTGGTAACTCAACCAGAAAGGATCTCCAGGCATGGCATTGGGGGGATGGTAAGTCAATCGAGCGATGTCATCCAGTACGATATGTGTTGCGATCCCAAGGCCTGCCAGAAGAGCGAATCTCGCCTGTTTATTCTTCACCTTTTCTCTCAAGCCATGCTCTATGGCGGCTCCAGCCAGGAAATGAGTGTACCCTTGCACGATGGACTCCGTTCAGCACTCCGTTGGGTCTACACTGGCACAGGGAGTTTCCAGGTCGGTATTCTATTCTCCCTGGCTCAGGATCTCTTGTCCACCCTCCTCCTTTTCGGAAGCTCCACCCTCGATTCCCTTTCCGCAAAGAGACTTGAACGGATCCTGTTCCGGCAAGGATCCGCCTCTTTCCGTAGCAAATGCTAAATCGGTACAATACGCCCCATGGAAAACATCATGGACCTTTGGAATGACACCGTGAGGAAGGTTCCGGAGAAGCCTGGAGCTGTCTGGGAAGATCGGGCGTATTCCTACTTGGAGATGGACCGTTCGATCCGGAGGCTCAGTGGGCGGCTGAAAGAGACGATGGGGGTGGGACCCGGGGACAAGGTGGCTCTTCTGATGCCCAACTGCATCGAGTTCGTCATCGCGTATCTGAGCATCGTCAGGATAGGGGCTGTGGCTCTTCCAGTGAACATCCGATTGAAACCTCCTGAAATTCGTTTCATCTTGGGAGATGCCCAGGTGAGCGCCCTGTTGGTCCATGAAAAGACGTGGAGGACGGCGAAAGCCTCGTGGGAGGATTGGGATGCGCTGAAAGGCGTGGTGGGCGTAGGCGTGAAGGACGAGAGGGTGACCCCCTACGAGAAGCTTGTTTCAGAAGAGGTGACGGTGAATGAAAAGGATTTTCCCCGGCTTCAGAAAGATGATGTCGCGGTGATCATCTACACCTCAGGCACCACAGGACTGCCCAAAGGGGCGATGCTGACCCACGACAATCTTCTATTCAACGCTGCGTCGTGTATCGCGGGCTTCGGCTTCCACCACGAGGACATCCATCTGGTGGTGGTGCCGCTTTTCCATGTGACAGGACTCAACACCATCCTGATTACTTCCATCCAAGTGGGGAGCACGCTGGTCATCTCCGATAAACCCAATCCCAGGGATATTTTGGAGAAAATACAGAAGCATGAGGTGACCACCTTTTTCGGTGTGCCTACGACCTACGTTCTTTTCCTGGCCACCCAAGGGATCGAAGCGTATGGGTTGTTCAGCGCTCGTTTGTTCGTCTATTCCGGGGCTCCCATGGCCCCTGAGACGATTTTTAAACTTCGGGAAATGTTTCCCGCCATCGAACTGGTCAATCTGTATGGGCTCACGGAAACGACTTCCATCACAACGGTGTTGCCTGCGGAGGATGCGGTCCAACGGATCGAGTCGGTGGGCAAGGCTGTGCCGAATCTGGAACTCCAGGTGGTGGATGAAGAAGACCGGGTCCTGGGACCCCGTGAGGTGGGGGAACTCTGTGTGCGGGCCAGGAGCGTTTTTAAAGGGTATTTCAACCGACCTCAAGCCACAGAGGAAGCCTTTCTCGGGGATTGGTTCAGAACAGGAGATCACGCCTGCCTGGATGAAGAGGGGTACCTTTATCTCAAGGGAAGAAAGAAGGAAATGATCATCGTGGGCGGAGAGAACGTCTATCCCATTGAGGTAGAGAATGTGCTCTGTTCCCATCCCCAGGTCCTCGAAGCCGCTGTATACGGTGTTCAGCACAAGGTGTGGGGGGAATGGGTGAAGGCCGCTGTGGTGCCGAGGCCCGGGGAGCAGATCACCGAGGAAGCCTTGAAGAAGCATTGTTCAGACCGCTTGGCCAGCTTCAAGGTGCCCAGGCGCATCTCTTTCATGGAAACGCTTCCCAGGAATCCTTCGGGGAAGGTGGTCAAACGGGAACTGGACTGAGACCGACTCCCTGCCCTATGAGCCGTCCCAGCGCTGCACGACGCCGTTTTCAAGGCAGAGGAAGAGCCCGTCCCGAGACGCGATCAAGGAATCCCAGGCAGGAACCGCCTCCATGTCGGTATCCCACAGGAGAGAACCGTCCCTCCCTGAGACAGCAATGAGGCTTCCTTGGGCTCCCCCGGAAAGAAGACGGGACTGACGATCGAGCGCCTCTGGGTCCTGGATGTGATAGGGGTGGTCTATCGAGGCATCCGGCTCAGGGTAAACATCTCTGGGACCTGCCACAAAGAGGGTGTCATCGGCTAAAACCATGCCTCGAGCCTGAAGGTCGACCGCCTCGGACCAGACGAGTTCGAAGTCTTCCTTAGGCTTATTTTTCTGAGAAGGTTTTCGCTCAGGCGGCGCCTTCTTGGGGTCCATTCTTCTCTGGGAAAAGAGTCTGTAGCGCGTCTTGCCGAGTCCCACATGGCTTCCGTTCCTGTGGTATTGTCTCAACCTTCCGAAGCCGTAAAGTTCTTCGCCGCGAACCACGAGGAGCCGTCCAGCCGGCACGCGTTGTCCCATATTGGGCCAGGCGCCCCATCCAGACTGCATTCGATTGCCGAAGAGCCAGTAGGTCCTGTGCCACCATAGATCGTCCAGAAAACCGGCGGGACTATAGAGATGCGGGACCGTTTCTTCCTGAAAACGGAACGCCAAATCGAAACGCCTGTTCCTCATGAAGAGGGAGCCGTCCTGGAAGGACAGAATGTCCGGCAGGGAGCCTGGGACCCCAGGTTCATGGCTGTCAAGGTGTACTTGGTGCACCGGAGACCCTGTGGCGAGGTCGAGGGAGACGAGGTGGAGTCCGCCGTCCAGATAGCTGGAACGGCCCGCCGCCGCTAAAACGCGTTCGTCCCGCACCAGGAGGCTTCCATGGATAGGCCAGGCTGATTCGAGTTGTCCATAGGCGACCACCAGTTTTTGCCTGGGGGAGACCCGAGAACGCCAAGCAAGAGATCCGTCCTTGGCATCCAAACAATAAATCCAGCCGTCAGCACAGCCGAAAAGCAACGCCCCGTCCTTCACGGTGGGGGGAGAATCGATCCTTCCTCCTGCCGTGTAGCGCCAAACAGGTTTTCCCTTCTCGGCGTCCAGACAATGGACGGTATGGGCCTCGCTTTGGCAGAAAAAGAGCCTTTTTCCCACCACAACTGGAGCGGTCAGACGGGCGTCTTTCTGGAGGCAGAGGGACCATGTCTTATGCAACGGAGGAAGAATGACAGCCGGAGACGCGCCGCTTCGAGAAGGATCGTGCCTGTAGGTGGGCCAATCCTCCTGACTCTCCTCGGTGTGGCGCGGAACGGCGCCGTAGGAAGGACCTTTTTCCAGGGAGATCTCAAGTCCCTTATCGGAGACATCGTTTTCGGGAGCCAGTGCGTTAAAGCTGTGGATTTTGGATTCGATGTGGCAGGCGCAGGAATGAGGCGGCGCGTAGAGGAGTCCATTGCAGGGCATCACGCCGTACTGGCACCCCCCTCGCACCCACGGGTTCGCTTCACCCTCACCTGAAACAAGATCGATCAGTTCTATGCCGTCCCTCCCAAGGATCAAGTAGTCCTTCGAAGCTTTGTTCCTGTAACAGCGATGATGCGCCATCAGGATCTTAAACTGCTTTGGATCCGCGGGACGGCTGAATGCGGGTTCCCCGGTGTGTACATCCCTGGCCGCTGTGATGCCTGGATCGTTCTTCCCCACCAGGTTGCCTGTCCACACCAGGTCCCTAGCGACCAAAACATCGGTGGAGATGTTATACCCTTCCCTGCAGTCGGAGCGCCAGAGCTCCCTTCCCGTCTTCAGATCGAAAGCGATGAGTTCTCCGAGAGGAGCGTTGCCTCCCAGAGAGCTGACTATCCATTGATTGGGTCCACGAGGGAGAGGCGCCTGAGGCGGGGGCTCTCTGGCGGAACGGTCCGCCGATAGCACTACGTCCTCGTAGATCACCAGGGTGGGGGCGGACCAGGAAGGACGGCGGCGGTTGGCGCTTCGAGGGATTTTCCATACTACGGCGCCGTCTTCCCGTCCCAAGGCCACCAGGTGTTCGTAGTTCTGGAAAAGGACGCGATCTTTTGCGGCCGCCAAGGTGAGGGGCAGAAGCTGCGCCGTCTCTTCATCGGATCTCTCCCAGAGGAGATCTCCTGTGTCCGCATCCAATGCAAGCAGCCGTTTCACTGGGGGGACATCCTCGTAGATAGGCCACCAGTGCCAGACTTGCTCCGGACGATTCGGAATCGCCTTCCCGTCTGCGTTGTCCGGGGGGCGATCGCCGGCCACCACAAAGAGAAGGTTTCCCTTCTTGACGATCTCCAGCGCGTTCCGGGTCTGCTGATAGACGCGGACCCTTCTCCCAGTGGCGGCGTCCAAGGCGGTCACCGGTTCTCCGTAGCCTAGAGTGACATAGACGCGATCCCCTTCGGCAACTAGTCTTCTGGGAAGTTCCGGAGGTCCGCTCCTGAAGTTCCTAAGGTGTCCTTCCCAGCTGGGGATTTTCCTCTTCCAGAGAAGCACTCCGTTGAAGGCGTCCCTGGCCACCAGTCGCCAACGAGGGGGGAGGGCCACGGACTGGGTGGGTCCCTCATCCAAGATGGCGAAGAGGCGTCCCCGGCTCGATACAACGGCGCTCACTGTCGCGAGATGGTCATGACTTCTGGCCCAGCGCGGTTCGGCGATCCACTGTACCTCCCTGGGGGGACCCACGAGGGAGTCGGCGGCCACCGCATTGTTGTCCGCGCCATGCAGGAAATGGGTCCATTCATCCATCTCAGGAGGCCGCGGTTTCAGAAGCCTTCGCCAGGTTTTTCCCTGCTTGAGAAATGCGATGCCTCCCGGGACCAGAACCCTAAGGATTTCTTGCTCAGGAATCGTCTCCTGTTCGCCGCAGAGAAAGACGTTCACCAGGTTGTCCCTGTAGGGGAGGCGGGTTCCCTGAAACCAATCCGCGCTGATCTTTCCGTAGCATCGTCTATTAACCAGAGAATCTCTCGTCTTTTTGACCAGGACCCTGTCTGTCTGAAGGCCGTGTACGAGCGTGGGTTCCGTTTCCTGAAGCGCCAGCAGATCCGTGGCGTCTTGGAAACCTGCATAAACCGCGAGTCCCCCGTGAAAGTCGGTTCCCTTCAAGAGCTCTCTGGGTTTGGTGGCACAGGCGTCTCCCGCAACGAGAAGGAAAAAGAGTACGGACGCTCGGCCGGAACGGATGGCGCTTGGGTTCGTCTTCATCGGCGGCTCTCCTGTGTGAGCATGACTCCAGACCATCGTAGCAGTTTTGAACAGGGAGAGTCGCTCGGGCACTCAAGCGGATGGGACGGTGGATCTTTCCGTGCGCGTTGAGCGGACTCTTGATGGGACTGGTCGTGGCGTGGAGCGGACAAGGTAGTGGATAGGCTTCGATCCTGGAGGAGGATCAGGGTAGCCGCCATTCAGGCCAATATTCCAGGGGAGCTTAAGTGGAGCGGGGATTACTACGAGGAAGCGTTGA
>Ga0272442_10008239_pt1 | contig 13282 bp, 8 predicted proteins | sample SSMForm2O_FD_200262 | JGI IMG/M metagenome (GOLD analysis project Ga0272442, IMG submission 200262) | Marine sediment archaeal communities from Little Sippewissett salt marsh, Falmouth, MA, United States - SSM-Form-2O | ecosystem: Environmental > Aquatic > Marine > Wetlands > Sediment ...
TTTCTCCCTCAATGGGGATCAATTGTCCTGATTCTTTATCGGAGCGAGAGGGCGAACGGTTGCATGATTTCTGAAAAAAAATTGATTTTTTTTCGGGCCGGAGAGCCCTGAATCTGGATTAAGTGTGGGATATCAACTGCTTGAAGGAATCACAAAAAATACTCAGCCAGGGACTAAAATCGTGGATTAAACCTCAAAAAGGGTGCCTGGCACGGTGGTTTACCCGTTTTCCCTGTTCCCCACGCCCAGGAGGTAAAGCATGCTCGCGTCTTCTTCCAGCTGAAGGCATGCAGCCGCCTCGCGATCGAAAAACGCGCCGATGCCGCAACATCCGAGACCCAGGACCGTAGCCGCGACGTATATCAGCTGCCCCAGCCTTCCCGCATCCAGCATTGCATGACGGTAGCCGCGCGGGCCCCTTCTACTGTCCAGTTCTTTCAGATCACTGATAAACACAAAATGCGCACCGCAGTCCGCAAGCCAGTGCTGCTCCAGACACGCGCGCGCCATGTCGTGGATGATGTTTTTTTTAACAACGGGCACAAATTCTTTTGCTCCAGGGTCCAGCATGTAAAAACCGGGGGCGACACCCTCTACCCTGCTGCACACGAACCCGGTGGACGTGCACCCGCCTGTATTCTCCATCTCCGAACAAATCAGCCTGAGCAGCAGGTTGAAGGACGAGGAGCCTATGTCCATTTGTGCAAAATGCCTGCACGAGCGCCGCCTGAGCACGGCTTCTGCATAATTCAAGCGCCCGGCCCCGCTGTCGGCAGGAGAAAGCGATATCGGGCTTGACGATTCCTGGCCTTGAGATGCCGCATGTGCGTCTTTCCTGACCACGGACGAGGAGGTGTGAATCTCCCTTATCAGGTCATAACTCTTTTCCCCGGAGGACACGACGGCAGGGTTCTCAACAACTTCGTCTGAGTGATCGGGATCCTTTTGTGCATTTTCCCCTGCAGTGGCTCCTGTATCCGTCGTAACAACGGCAAGTGCGACCTCGCGTCCGGTGTCGAGATTCAGCATGCCGTTTACCGCGTCGTCATCAAAATCATAGTGCACGGCATGATCGATGTTCTGCGACTTAAGCGCCAGAAGCAGATTTTCCAGAAGATGCCCGGTATCGAGAAGACAATACCTGTACGCCCTGTCCCTGTACTTCCATGCGCTTCTGAAAAAGATGGATGTGAGAACAAAGGCAAGGCCGCAGGAAGCATCGACGGATAACGAAGATTCATTAAACGGACCCAGGTGCGCAAGTGTCTGCGTCGCCGCGTTGTGATGGTGCACGCCGTCGGGTATCCCGCTGATTCCCCTGCAGCAAACGTAAAGCTCGAACGGATAAAGCGCCCCTGCCGATGCAGGGCTCCTGAAATAAAAAGCTCCCGGGCCGGATCCCGTTTTCGCGGTTACCTCGTGCGCAAGAAAGAGAATTTCCGAGAGCGTCCCGATGGGAGATTCCTCCGGAACTTTAATGGTCGATTTTGCGTCAAGTATTTCAGACAGGGTTGATTCCGGCAGGGATTCGGGTGGTTCCAGATCGAGCGTACTGAGACCGTCGGGTGATTTGAACACCGAGGGCTGAGAAGACCAGTCAAGGCCGTGCATGTCCATTCTGTCCCGGTCATAGCCGGTTTTTTCGTGATATTCGAAGCCCCATAAGCTCATACGCGGATCCTACGACGCTCTTAAAGCCTGTTAAAGAAAAAAGGTGCGTATTTAATGCCGTTTTTTTGCCCTTACCGTCTGCGGAAAATATTATCTGGAAAGGAGGCGTATAATGGCCGTGGATTCAGACAGGATTGAGCATATGAGTCTTGAAGACTGGACCGGTTCCGACCCCGTGCAGGTGAACACCAGGCTGGACAGGGCAAAAAAAGTCGCAAGAGAGGCCCTTCGACACCTGCAGGACATACCCCCGGACAGCGGGTGCGATCTCGACGGTATAAGCTCCTCGTTTGCAGGCGTGCTCAGGGAAATCTTTCGTGCGCAGGTCACGGGAGCAGAACCCGCTGAAAGCATCCGCCGCATCCAGGAAGTGGTTGAAGATCTGCGTTGCATTATCGGGCCCGTAAACGGCAGGTACAGTAATGACCTCGATGTAAAAATCGCCACCACGTCTGCGACTCTGCTTCTGGACAGGCTGTTTCCGCCGGACGAGATTTTCGAGCCCATACCGCTTGTTAATAAAAAGAAGCTCCCGCGGGAGCACAATGTCTGGGTTATCCATGTCGAGGTCGGACCCGGTTCCGAAAACAACTTTTTCACGGGCTTTGATCAGGACATTTCAACCGGCGGCCTTTTCATCGCCACTTACAACATACTCGAGGCCGGTACGAAACTGGACGTAAACGTGGAGCTTCCGGACAGTCCACCCCTGCTGCTGCGGGGGACGGTCAGATGGATACGCGAAGACATACAGACAGACATATCGCCCGGCATGGGGGTTGTTTTCGAAAACCTGAGCCGGGAAGAAACAGACATAATCAACAGCCACATAAGGAAAAACCCGCCGATTTTCTACGAACACGGCTGACCGTTCTCTCAACTTTGTAATATACTTCCCGTCTGGTAGAACATAACAGCCGTGGCAGGGGTGTGTAAAAACATGAACAGCAGTATGGATACCGTGGAAATCATTTTCCGTCCGGACAGACAACGACCTCAATACTCGGATCAGATGTGGAGTTTCTGCCTGGGCCTGGAAGATAAATTCCCCGGCACCGTCATCAGAAAGGACGAAGAGCCGCACACGGTTGAAGCTCCTTCAATTACGCTGTGCGGGGAGCATGGTCCCAACATTCATTACCTGGCGGTTCCCGAAGGACGGGAACTTGAAGTTTTTCTGGATGCGGTCAGGAGCCTTCTAATTGGTGCAACTCCTGATGAGGCAAGCGTCGTCCAGCTCGGGAAACTCGATCCCCCCGCGGAAATACTCGTTTTCATGGCTTCAGCCTGCCCCAACTGCCCCCATGTGGTATCGGACGCTGTAAGGCTGGCACTGGGCAGTTCAATGGTCAGGGTCCTTATCATTGATGTTCAGCAGTATGAGTCCCTTTCATCGGAATTCGGCGTCCGTTCGGTTCCCCTGACTGTTTTCGACCGCTCCCTTTCGATCACGGGCATGATAAAGGTACAGGACATGGTGCAAAAAATATTGTCCAGGGGAAGCGTGCAGTACGAAACCGAGACAATGGACTCTGCCATGCATCAGGGCAGGTTCGATCATGCCGCTGACCTTGTGTTCCGGATAAACGGCCCGGACATTCTCGTCTCGCTGTGGAAGGACAGCACTACATCACGCAGGATGGGCATAATGCTGACGGTTCAGAAAGTGCTTGCCCGGGATCCGAAGGCCCTGGACGGGACGGTTCCCGACCTTGTGGCCCTGCTCGGAATCGGGGATGCATCCATCAGAGGCGATACGGCCGACCTTCTGGGACAGATTGGACACGCTGACGCTGTGGACGCCCTCAAGGCCCTGTCAGACGACCCGAATCCGGACGTGGCCGAGATAGCACAGGAGGCTATCGAGGAAATCCTGGAAAAAGCCGGTGATAAGGCATGAGCAGGGCTCTCGATCATCGCCTGAGGCGGATTCTTGGCTCTGAACAGGACTTTATCGAACACGTGGACGGCATGGCTAAGCTGATGACGCTGTTCGCGCGCCTTCCCGTACCTCCGGACCCGGTCGGTCTTTTCCCCGATTATGACAGGCTCAAGCACGAATTCATCTCGTCTATTGATGATGGCGACCCCGATCTCCTGGAGGAATCCTTTCTGAACCTGTACTGCCACGTACACGGTCACGAGGCTCCTTACACTGTGGAGGAAAGGCGCAGGGTGGATGAAACCGGGGGATACTGGTGCCATGCCGGCGGCATCAGCCCGCTGCTCAGGGCGGCGGACCACATAGGACCGGATACCGTGTCAGGAGATTTCGGGGCGGGAAACGGACTGCAGGGCCTGCTGTTCCAGAAGCTGTACCCCCACCGGCTCGCAATACAGATCGAAATCTCCAGCCGCATGATCGAAGCCGGCCGTCATCTCCAGTCCTGGCTGGACATACCGTCCGGGCGTGTAAAGTGGATCGTGGGCGACGTGCTCGACGCATCTGCAAAGGGCATGGATTTCATTTACATGTACAGGCCGGTAAGACCCGATGGCGAAGGCGGGGAGTTTTACCGGAAATTTGCGAAAGAACTTTCCGGGACCGGGAATGCAGTTGTCATTTTCAGCATTGCCGACTGCCTCAGGCATTATCTGGGCGTAGAATTCAGTATATTTTATTCGGACGGTCACCTGACATGTTTTCAGAGAAAATGAGGAATCCTTCCTTCTCTTAAATGCATTTTTCGTTAAAAACGCTTGCATGTTTTACAAAAAGCTAATTATATCCTGTGGTTGTCATCTGGGGCAGCGGGCAATCGTCTCCGGGATAATATCCGGGAGACGGAATACCACTCTGGCAAATAATGTGCACAAAATACGTAGCCAGACACCGGGTTAAAGTGGTATTGTTGTAAAGCAGCATTGGAAAGGAAGACATGAACAACAGCAAGGCACATCACGCACCTCTTCATCCAAAGGATACGCCCACGGAAACCTTCGGCTGTCGCCACAGTAATCCCGACAACTGCTCAAAGGCGGAGATGGTGGACATCTGCGCTTTCGTGCGTGAAGACGGAATGTGCCTTTCCCCGCCCAAATCCTGGCAGAAGCAGTTCCAGCGTTTGCAGGAAAAAGAAACCGGCAAAAACAAGGAACAGGAAAAGGACACAAAGAAAAGCAAAAAGAAACCGGAGACGGCAAAGAAAAGCAAGTCCACCGGCAGGGATAAAACCCGAAAGCCATCAAAAACAAAAGCCGGATCCAGGAAAAAATCCAGAGCCAGGTCGTCTAAAAAGAAATAGCTCTTTCGCTCCAAGTACACATCTTCATTGATTTCATCCCGATAATGTGTTGAATCTGCCTTGTCCGGGCAGGATTCCAGGGAGGTAACATGCAGTATCTGCTTGACCTTTTTAATTCAAACCAGTACGCGTCCGCATTCATTATCTTTGCCGCTTCAGTTCTTGCCGCCGCTTGTACGGACTGGATAATCACCCGGATTCTCCTGCGCATCGCGGCGAAAACGAGCACAAACCTTGATGACGAGATTATCCAGGCCCTGCACAGGCCCCTTTTTCTTACCGTTGTTCTGATGGGCGCTTCCCTCGCTCTGCGCAGGATCATACCCGAGAAAAACATCACGATGATTTACGACGGAGTTTTCATGACAGTGGCGACTCTTGTCTGGGTGGGAGCGGGCTGGAGAATATCCAGAAGTTTCCTGAGCATCCTGGCGGACCGGACGACAGAACACAGGTATATACAGGTCAGGACGATTCCCCTTTTTGATATGGCCGTTAAGACAATCCTGATCGGAGGAGCTGCATACGGCATCCTCCTGATCTGGGATGTGGACGTGACCGCCTGGCTTGCTTCGGCAGGAATTCTGGGAATTGCACTTGGATTCGCAGCAAAAGACTCGCTTGCAAATCTCTTCTCGGGCATCTTCATACTCGCGGATGCACCGTACAAGATAGGCGACTTCATAGTGCTGGGTTCCGGCGAAAGAGGCCTGGTGACGGACATCGGCGTACGTTCGACCAGGATACTCACCAGGGACGACATCCAGATCATCATACCCAATTCCGTGATCGCGGCTTCAAAAATCATCAACGAATCCGGAGGCCGCCACATAAAGGAACGCGTGCGTGTCAAAGTCGGAGTGGCCTATGGAAGCGATATAGACAAAGTGAGGGAAGTGCTGATGCAGGTTGCATCGGAATCGGAGCATCTCGTATCGGATCCCGAACCCAGGGTGCGTTTCAGAAACTTCGGCGAATCATCACTCGATTTCGAACTGCTCGGATGGATAGACGAACCCGTTCTGCGCGGACGCGCACTGGATCGGCTCAACGTCGCGGTTTATGAAAAGTTCAGGGAAAACGGCATACAGATACCGTTCCCCCAGAGGGACGTTCACATGAAATCAGGAGGCACGGCCTGGCAAGGCATGTGAGGATCTCTGTCGTATCCGACGCAACCGGCCCAACTGCATCGACGTCACAAGCCGGTCCATCGAAGAAATATCGGAACGGATAACGCATCACGTGCTCTGAAATCAGGATTAATGGAAGTATTCAAAGTATTTCCCGAACCTTATTCCCTGTACTGAATAATCCCTGTATTTCTCGTAAAGGCTGCGTTTCGCGTCCTCGAGAGGCCCGGACGTTATTCCGTGACTGATTGAAATGCAGGCCTCCATGTATGCCGCGAAATGATCCATGAGCCTTATGAGCGTCCCGTCAACAGGGCTGTATATGTCGCTGTTGTACCTGTCATTAATCTCACCTTCGTCAACAAACACGGTACGCCCGTCTTCAATGATACGATCCCTGAATTCATCTTTTGTGAAGTACACAATCTCTTCGTGCCGGAACTGCGGCAGGGCAGGAAGCAGCCGAAGCTTCATGTGCTCTTCTTCATAATCCTTGATAATGTCCGCCAGTCCTTCCACCGCATCCTTGACCGGTGATATTATGTCCCTTGTCAGAACCTCAGGAAGATCGTGGAAAAGCCCGCCGAAAAAATTGTTGTACCTTCTCTTCCCTGAGCCGCCCATCTCCAGTGTCGCCATGTAGGAAAAAAGGCCCACCACGAGCATGTGCCCGAGCACGCTTGTTTCCGGAACCCTGGGCGACTGCGACCATCTCTTCTGAAACCTGAGCTGGCCGCACATGTCCAGAAAACGGTTTCTCCTGCCCGTCATCTGAACACTTTCAAGCCTTACGTGTTCTTCCCACTCAGCATCGAACTGTTCCCCTGTCTCCTCTATACCGGACATGAATCCGTATGAATTACGGATGATGTCGAACTCCCAGTATGTGGACATGAAATGAGCGGCACTGAGAATGCGTCTTTCGAGCGAGTCCGCGTCATCGTGAAGATACCGGGTGAATTCCTCATAGAAACTTCCGCCACAGATTTTCTCAAGGTCGTCCCTGTACTGCTTAATGACCCATTCATCCAGCTGCGGCCCCCTGCTGTTGACTATATCGCGGAATACCGAAGGTTTGATATCCGTAAGCCTGATCCTGCGGAGGAACTCGAATATTCCGCCTTTGATGATCATGTCCCAGTCAATCGAATCGCCCGCGTCCTCCTCGTATTTCCCAAGCATCCATGCGGCAATCATCTTGTGGGCCTGCTTGTCTAGCTCGGTAAAATTCACGGGCCGGATGTGATCGTTCCACCGCTGCATGTTCGCGGCGTTGAATACGGTTTCAATGAGGTTCTTCGTAAGCATGCAAAATAATGTAACGATATTATGATGCCTTGATCGATGCGGCAAGCGGTATGTTGTTGTACGGGATTTTAAGGGATGATTGTGAAATTGATCACTAAAGCAAAGGGAAGGGGCACTCTGCTCCGATTATTCGCCGCCGGAATACTGACGGTTGATCGTGACGCTCACTGTACCTGTGTAAGTGCGGGTATAGTACTGCGCTATCAGGTAGTAGGTTTCTCCCTCGTAGAGATAGGCATACATATCATTCGAGAAGCAGTTGTAGTCGATGTCGGGACTGCTGACAGCCGTGCCCGGGCAGTTGTCTCCCATCCTCAGTTCGAAATTGTAGCCGCAGCAGGGGACATCTATGTAATACAGGCCGTCTTCGGAAACCTTGAATTCAAAAATAACGTCAGGAACAAGGTAGTCGTAATTATAACAGCTTCCCTCGATCGCATGATAGTACTGCATCTGTTCTACTGCGCTTCCGTTGAGATATGTGCTTGGAGTACCGCCGTTCAGAAGTATCGTATCTTCGCAGCAGTCGCCGGTATAGAATATTTCCCCTTTGAAGTTGATCGACTCATCGTCCATTGAATTTGAAACTCCGGAAAGCTCCGAGCGTATGTAGTAGGATCCGGGAACACTGTCCGTAACCGCAAGCCTGATCACGCCCTCATCATCCGTTGCAACAGTAGTGACGCCGCCTGTCTGTGATACAAGGGATCCCCTGAGCACTTCGCTGATAACGCCCGTACCCGCTCCCTTGCCGAGGCCGGTATCGGCCAGTGTGAATTCAACATTTATACCGGGCTCTATTATCCTGTTGTCATTCTCGTCGTAAACGACCGCGTGAACTCTTGCCGGTTCGTTGTAATCCATGCACGGACCCGCATCAGGAGAGGTGGTTCCGTTATAATCCACTCCCGATTGCTGCCATACATCCGTGTATGCGGCGATGCCGGTGTTTGCGAACTGCACAACACCTTCAAAAAACAGGGCACGGATCTTAACGTCATCGATATACCAGCCTGGTCCAATGTTATCTCCGTATGTGCTCGTGTAAAAAACGAAACTCAGGCTGTCATCAATTGACGGTCCTGCTCCCTTATTATCAAAGCGATAATCCTGCATAACGATTTTTTCCCAGCCATCGCTTTTTCCACCGAATCCTGGAAGCATCTCATAGTCTGTGTCCTTTTCCTCTTCTTCGTCCCCCATGCATAGATCAGGAAGTGGATATCGCCCTGCGGGCTTAAGCAGCTCGTACATACCGTCGTAATACTGGACATTTCCTACGGCGGACGAACATTCAACGCATGATCCGCCGGTCATATCGTACCAGTGCCAGAATTCAAGCATGAAGCCGAATCTGTCAGCGCTGCTGTCGTTCTCCATGTTCAGATGAACGTAGTCATCAAAAATGAAATCCATAATACCCCTGTCGGTATCCTTGTCAGCATCGCTGTCGATGTCCAGATCCAGTCCACCCGGAAACTCTGTTACAATCTCGTAATTACCGCTCAGATTGGTTCCAAGTACGTTATCTCCGGAATGAGCAGATCCGGGTCCCTCCTGGGCTGCTGGTTCTCCAATCTCCCACTGTGACCATGGTGGAATGCTTGTCGTAAGATTTTCTCCACCTTCAAAATCATTCTCGTATATGGTCAGGGCGGCACCTTCCAGCTGATCTCCTATTGAAGGATTACCGCCGACGTCCTCAATAACACTGATATCATAGGGATCAATATATACCGGCCATGTGGTAGTAGCGACCAGATCAACAGATCTTTTACCATCTATGGTCTCCAGGTTGGTACAGTTGCTGCCGGTACAGATACCATTTACTCCTGCATCGAGGAACCGTGCTGTATTGTCCGGATCATTGCTGAAGCTTCTTGCTGGATTGTTACCCCATCTCATGTTGAGTCCGAACTGTACATCCGGGCCGTCAACAGGATTCAGATAATGATCCATGAGCTGGAAACTGATTGTTTTTACAGTCTTGCCGTCTGCTGTACCTTTTGTGGTAACAGGATTCATAATGAGTCCGAAAGCATTTCCCGGCGTAACCGTTAGATCTTCAAAAGTCACACTTGTGCACCCTGCCTGGGCGGAAATAAAACCTTCAACTCCGGCCCTGTAACCGGCCCTCACGGGAAATGACAGTTCGCCATCCTGATTCGTAGTCGTGCAGTAGTACATATTACAGCTGCCTGCATTAGGTACGGCTGCATTCCTGCCTGAGAAGTAAACCCTGACACCAGGCAATGGAATTCCGCATTCGTTAAGAATTCTGATCCTGAAGTTGTCATCATACCATCGGTTTGCCCTGGCCGTCTGACCGTCGCCGGAAACTTTTTCCATTGTTCCGGGCGTGGAAGAAACCGTAATTGTAAGGATGTCGGAGCCTGATCTGTGAGTCCCGTCGAAAACGAACAGCTGCACCTCATAAACGCCCTCGGTGTCCGGCTCGAAAGTCGGATTTTCAATTGTCGCATCATCGAATTCAGCTTCGCTTTCTGCCGGTTTTGAAACAAAAACCCAGTTATAGGTCAGGGCGTCACCGTTCGGATCGCTTGAGCCGGCCCCGTCAAGCTGAACCGGGCGGTTGTTATCAAGCACGCAGTCTGCCGATGCCGTTGCAACGGCCTCGGGTTTCTCCGGCCTGTCCGTAACCTCGATGTCTATCGAATCCGAGGCCGAATCACCGTCCGCGTCGGTTACGGTCAGGCTTATCGTATGGCTTCCTTCATTGAATACCTGCATGGACGACATTCCGTTTGCATCAGCTGTTCCGTCGTCATCGAAATCCCACTCATACGTGAATGGATCGTTTCCACCAACTACGGAAGCGCCCAGGATAACCGTCAAAGGCTCAACTCCGGTGGCCGGATCCGCCGTTATCTCAACAGCCGGTTCCGTATCGCTTGCGACGTGAATCTGTGCCTCGTCCACAGCGGTGTCACCGTCCGCATCCGTTACCGTGAGAATCACGTTGTAAGTTCCGGCTGCAGTATACGTATTGCCGGGAGCCTGTTCTGTTGACGTGTTCCCGTCACCGAAGTCCCATGCATAAGCATAGGGCTCCTCACCGTCGAGCACGGTCGCGCTGAAATCCACTTCAAGCGGCGCCGTGCCGATTGTGGGGTCTGCATTGATAACGGCAAACGGTTCGGTATCACCGTCAGTATCAGAATCAGAGTCCCCGGCCGATGCGTCCGTACTGCCTGCGCCGCATTCGCATTCGCTCCATTTTCCGTCCTCGTCACAGGTCTGAATGCCTACGGCGAGCATCTCGCCTTCGCACAGGCAGGATTGCGTTGCACCCGGCTCGCATTCCTCGTCTGCAGAGCCGCTTTTGCATCCTGAAACAGCACAAACAATCAGGACTGCACAACTAATCATAATAATTAATTTTTTCATTATTTTCCTCCAGACGTTAATTTTTCAGTGAATATTATCTGCAGAACCAATAGTAGATTACTATTCGATACCAGACAAGGATATTAATGAATGCTGCGGGATAGATTTGTTAGAGGCACTCTGCCCCGATTATTCGCCGCCGGAATACTGACGGTTGATCGTGACGCTCACTGTACCTGTGTAAGTGCGGGTATAGTACTGCGCTATCAGGTAGTAGGTTTCTCCCTCGTAGAGATAGGCATACATATCATTCGAGAAGCAGTTGTAGTCGATGTCGGGACTGCTGACAGCCGTGCCCGGGCAGTTGTCTCCCATCCTCAGTTCGAAATTGTAGCCGCAGCAGGGGACATCTATGTAATACAGGCCGTCTTCGGAAACCTTGAATTCAAAAATAACATCAGGAACAAGGTAGTCGTAAGTATAACAGCTTCCCTCGATCGCATGATAGTACCGCATCTGTGTCGCTGCGCTTCCGTTGAGATATGTGCTCGGAGTACCACCGTTCAGAAGTATCGTGTCTTCGCAGCAGTCACCGGCATAGAATGTTTCCGGGTTGAAGGTAATGGATTCCTCGTCCATTGAATTTGAAACCCCGGAAAGCTCAGACCGTACCCAGTAGGATCCGGGAACAGTATCCTGGATCGAAAGCCTGATCACGCCCTCACCATCCGTTGCAACAGTAGTCACGCCGCCTGTCTGCGATACCAGGGATCCCCTGAGCACTTCGCTGATAGCGCCCGTACCCGCTCCCTTGCCGAGCCCTGCATCGGCCAGGGTGAATTCAACATCTATGCCGGGCTCCATGATCCTGTTGTCATTCTCGTCGTAAACAACCGCGTGAACCTGCGTGGGTATGTTGTAATCCTTGCATACGCCAGTGTTAGGAGCGATGGCTCCGTTGTAATCCAGTCCCGATTGCTGCCATACATCCGTGTATGCGGCGACATTGGTATTGTCGAACGTGATCGCTCCCTGTCCGGCTATGCCCTGGATCCTGAGGTCGTCGATGTACCATCCGGCCCCGTCGGCTTCGCCCTCGTCACTTGTGTGGAATGCGAACTTGAGGTTGCCGTAATCATACCAGTAATACCAGGAGGGTGCCTTTTCGATGAGGTCTCCGAAATAATCGAACTCGTAATACCTCATGTGAACCTGCTTCCAGGATTTCTGCTGGCCGCCCCATCCATAATCATACGCAAAGTAGGTAGGTCTCTTGTTCTCTTCCTCCTCCTTTACGCAAATGCCCGGGCCCGGGTAAGGGGCCCCTTCACTGTTTCCATGAGGTCTGAGCAGATAGTATGAACCGTCGTAATACGACTGTACCTGGCCTGAGGCAGCTGTGCATTCCGTGCAGCCGAGGTTTCCGCGCATGTCGTACCAGTGCCAGAAATCAACGAACATGCCCATCATGTAGGTGTACTCGTAGTAATCAAAATCAAAATCGGCAAAATCGGTGAAAACGAATGCCCCATCAGAATCGGAATCAATATCGATATCGCTTGGTACTATGTTAGTTTTATCAGCATCGGAATCGACATCGAGATCCATGTCCGGCCATTCGGTGATTACCTCGTAATCGCCGTCGAGGTTGGTTCCAAGAACCCTGCTGCCCGTATGCGCTCCGGAGGGTCCGTCAGAAGCAGTGGGTCTTCCGACTTCCCACTGGGAATACGGTCCCATTCTGGGCTCGAGCTCGGTGTCACCTGTCTCAAAGCCGGTTTCCCACAGGTAGCGGGCTCCGCCGAAGAGATGCGAGCCTACATCGGGACCGTCATCAACATCTTCTATAACGGACACATCATAAACACGTACAAACACGGGCCAGGTTGTATCTGCAGCCACCTGAATTCCCGTTTTCGTGCCGTTGGTGGTTTCCAGGTTCCAGCACAGATCCTGATCACATATGCCAACTAAGCCGGCATCCAGGAACCACGCTTCGTTGGTTGGATCGTAACCGAAGCCCTTGTTTGGATTCGGCCCATGCTCCAGATCCAGTCCGAACTGCACATCCGGACCCGTCACCGGGTTCATGTACCCATCGTAAAGCTGGAAGGTGAGGTCTGCCGTATCCTTTCCGTTGGCGGTCGGATGATTCTTGGGGTTTTCCAGGAGGAGCATGGCTGCCGGCCCGGCTGTGACCTCGAGGTTGTCGAAAGTCGCGGTGTGGCATCCGTTGATGACCGTGATGCTGCCGGGCGCACCCGCCCTGTAACCTGCATATCCCCAGAAGCTCAAGCGTCCATCCATTCCTGAACTTGTACATATCGTACCACCAGTGCAATCTGCACCGTCCCATGCATAGGCATTCATCCCGGTGACACGCACCCGGGCGTTGGGAAGTGGAATACCGCATTCGTTGGTGATTTCGATAATCATCCTCTCAGGGAAGTTATCATTCACCTCTGCCGTCTGATCGCTGCCCTGAATGATCTCTATGTCGCCGATGCTTTCAGATGCAACGATGGTCAGGATTTCAGAACCCACCCTGTGAGTACCGTCGCTTACGAAAAGCTGAAC
>Ga0272442_10008243_pt1 | contig 13273 bp, 12 predicted proteins | sample SSMForm2O_FD_200262 | JGI IMG/M metagenome (GOLD analysis project Ga0272442, IMG submission 200262) | Marine sediment archaeal communities from Little Sippewissett salt marsh, Falmouth, MA, United States - SSM-Form-2O | ecosystem: Environmental > Aquatic > Marine > Wetlands > Sediment ...
AGTTGCCATTCCCCATCTCTACCGCATGATCGAGCACGGGAAGGTGGAGCAAAAAACAGCGGCCATCCGCACGCTGGCGGCCATCAACGCCCCTTCCTCCATTGACAAGCTGACCAAGTATTACAACATCTTTCCCGAGAAGGAAGTGCGCCTGGAGATCCTGAAAAGCATCAACAGCATCTCCCCCATGAATACCAAGGTGCAGCAGCTCAACCGCACCATCCTCCTGGATCCCGACCGGGAGCCGGGTTTCTGCGAGACCATCATGACCGGTCTCCTGGAGGCGGGAAACATGGACCTGATCAGGCAGCATTTGATGAAAGCTCCCGCCGAGGTGCAGCGTATAGTATTTACCCGGCTGCTGCTGGCTTCGAGTGAGGAGGCCAGCTCCTTCATCCTCGCCTACGGCGAAGATGTGCCCCAGTTCGATCCCCTGACCCTGGGCTGCTACCTCTGCGCCTATGAGCTGAAAACCAGGAATCCCCAACAGAACTATCTTCTGGACCTCCTGCAATCTTCCGATCCCAGGGCAACCACATCGTTCCTGGCCGCCCTGAGCCAGTACAGCGGCAAGATACAGTACCCCACCCGCATGTTCCGCCTGCTGCTGCGCTTTCCATTCGTGGACAGTGAGACAGAGGCCATGAACGGGGAATTCTTAAGTAAAATACTCACGGAAGTTAAAACCTACTCGCCCCTGCTTTTGAACGAGTTCATCTTCACCACCGCCACTCATCTGGAAGCGGTGTTCGCCAAGCTCAAGAAGCAGCAGATCTCCCTGGGGGGCGTCAAAGAACGGGAGATGCTGCTGGTCATCCTCCTGGCCAAGATCATGGAGCAGTACGGCACCCGGGAGCTCCTGTCCGAGACACAGCGCTATTTCAAAACGCCCAGCCCCGACAACCCTTCCGCCCTGGTGCAGAAGCTCAGAGAGAGGCTTTCCTCCGCTCCCCCGGACGACCAGCATCGCCTGGAAGCCTGTGTACCGCTGTTTACCAGCGATGACCGCAAGCTGCGCCTCAACACCGCCAGCACCCTCTCCAAGGTCAATCTCACCAGCTACTTCCTGCTGCGCCGTTTGAACCGCCTGATCCGGGTTATCGGGACTTTGGAGATCCGCAACTCCGGCAAGAAGATCCTGGAAATTCTCAATTTCGCCCGGGATGAACATATCCATTTTCTGGAAGAGACCTGTGTGGTGACCCTCTGCCAGCTCTGGAACAAAAAGGCCATTGAACAGTCCAAGCTGGTGTTCGCCAGCCCGCAGAAATACAAACCCTCGGTTTTCGGTTATGTCCGGGGCGCTCGCTATGTGCCCCCCCGCGTTTTCGCCAACCTGCTGATCCGCCTCTTCCTTACCCCCGGAATCGGCCTGGACACCCAGGCTTTGATCGTAGATTCCCTCGACGCCATGAACCTTCAGGACCTCAAGGGCATCATGCTGCCCCTGATCCGGGCCATCAAGCTGCCGGAAATCGACAACAGCCTGAAAACACGGATCTCGCAAATCTTAAGCCGTTACGGTGATTCCTCCCTCTTCCAGCCCCTGGTTGATCTTTCCTCAAGCGACGACGCTTTTATCCGGCGAACCGGCATCAAAACCCTCCGCATGCTGGCCAAAAAGGAAACAAGCATCCCCCGGGACGTGCTCACCCACCGTCTCTACCAGCTGCTCGAGGACAGCATGAAAACAGTCCAGGTCGAAGCACTGCTCTCCCTGCTCGCCCTGGGAGACGATTACGCGGTCCAGATCCTGGAAGACTACGCCCGGGCGGAAGATGAGCAGATTATCAACGACATACTGGACAATCTGGAAAAGCCGATCAGCCATGAGCTGTTCAAACAGGTGCTCGACCTCATCAATACCCGCAGCCCACGGATTCACGAAAAACTGCGGGAGGTCCTGCCGGATTTTTCCGAAGGAACGTTTGCCGAGGAACTGCGCAACACCCTGGTGAACGCACTGAAAACAAGCGGGGCAGCCTCGGCCGTCTCCGCGCCCTCCTCCGCTGCTGCTCCAGCAGCGGCTCCCCCGCCGGGGGACAGTCTCTTCGAACATGCCAAGCTGGAATTCAAATTCAGAAGAGAAAACGCCCAGATCCTGACGGTGTTCTTTATCGACATCGTCAGCTACACCGAGAAAAGCTCCCAGGCAGACGCCTCCAGCCTCATGAAGCTGATTCAGGCCTTCGAAGAAATCACCCTGCCGACAATTGAAAAATTCAGGGGCACTTTGATCAAAAAGATGGGCGACGGACTGCTGGCCACCTTCAAGCACCCGCTTAACGCCTCCCTGGTCGCGCTGACCATCCAGAGAAAAATCCAGGAACACAACCAGTACAAAATGGAGGGTGAGAAGTTCAATGTCCGCATCGGCCTCAACACCGGCCTGGTCATCCAGAAGGACTCAGATATCTTCGGCGATACCGTCAACGTCGCTTCCCGCATGGAAACCTCCGCCAATCCCGGCGATATCCTGCTTACCCAGAGCACCTACGACGGCATCAGGGAGTATATCCGCTGCACCCGCCTTGGGGATCTCCAGGTTAAAGGCAAGACCCAGGCAATAACCACCTATTCGGCGGAAGAGATACTGATGGACCTGGATCAGATCCTCTCCGACCGCCAGGATCTCACGGCCCGAGAGGACAGCTCCAGTGAGCCGGGATCCTTGGCGGGCTTGCGCGAATCCGTTTTCGTGCCGGAGTTTTCCGTTCCCGAGCAGTCGAAGCTGGACAGCAGCATCTTCTCCGGCCTGCAGACACTGTTTTTAGACATGGTGAAAGCCGCTGAAAACATCGCCAAGGACTACCATGAGGAGTTTGTTTTCAAGCAATACCTGCAGACCAAATGGAACGAGCTTCTAAACCTGAGTGAGATCCAGGGCGTTTAGACCTTTCCCTTTCGGCTTCCCTCCCACCCTTTGACTCTTTTTAGATAGGATGATATAGTTGCACACAAATAAACTGGGATAGAGGGGGTAGATTGGCAATAAAAGAGCAGAGGATCAATGAAATGATCCAGGTCAGGGAAGTCAGGCTAATCGACAGCGAGGGAGAACAGCGGGGTATCATGCCCACCGCCGAAGCCCTCGGCCTCGCGCGCGAGGCCGAGCTCGATCTGGTGGAAGTTTCCCCGAATGCCAATCCACCGGTCTGCAAGCTGTTGGATTATGGAAAATACAAATTCGAGCTGGAAAAAAAGCTCAGAGAGTCAAAGAAGAAACAGAAGCAGGTAAAGCTGAAAGAGATACGCATGCAGCCTAAAATTGAGGAACATGACCTCAATTTTAAGACGAAGCATATAAAAGAGTTCCTGTCCGAAGGCTTCAAGGTAAAGGTTACCATCCGCTTTCGGGGCCGGGAGCTGGCCCATACCGAGCTGGGCAGAAAAGTTCTGGAGAGGGTGATGGACAAGTTGGAGGACACCTTTGTCCTCGAAAAAGCCCCCCAGATGGAGGGCAGGATGATGTCCATGTTCATCAGCCCGAACATGAAGAAATAGGAAGGGTCACCAGACATGCCAAAGATGAAAACAAGAAGAAGCGCAGCCAAGCGCTATACCTTGACCGCCGGCGGAAAGGTACGCTATAAAAAGCAGGGTCTCCGCCACATTCTCACCAAGAAAAGCAGCAAGCGCAAACGAAATCTGCGGTCACCGGCTATCCTGAGCAGCACGGAAACCAAGCGGGCCAGGAAACTACTTCCCTACGGATAAGGCGCAAAGGAGCGATAAGAATGCCAAGAGCAGTTGATGGAACGCGCAGGAGCAAGCGCAGAAAAAAGATACTAAAACAGGCCAAGGGCTACTGGGGACGCAGGAGCAAGCTTTTTCGCACCGCCAAGGACGCAGTCGATAAAGCGATGGTCTATTCCTACCGGGACCGCAAAAACCGTAAGCGTGAGTTCCGGGCCCTGTGGATCACCCGCATCTCGGCCATGTGCCGGCAGAACGATATCACCTACTCCCGCTTCATCCAAGGAATGAAGGCGGCGGGCATCGAGATCAACCGCAAGGCCCTGGCCAATATGGCGATTGAAAATCCGGAAGCCTTCAAGGCTCTGATCGCTGAAGCCAAGAGCGCGGCTGGAGCGCAAGTGTCATGATCAGCCTCGAGCAGATCCGGCTATTGGAAGCGAAGATCACCAAGGCGGTTGATCTGATCACCTCCCTCAGGGAAGAAAATCGAGCCCTCAAGGCAGCCGTCGAATCTGCTCAAGGCCGGATGCAGGATCTCGAGACCCTGGTCGAGGATTTCAAAGCCGACCAGAGCGACATCGAGGACTGCATCAAACGCGCCATCCAGAATCTGGACCAGTTGGAAGGGGATCTCGGCGATTCGATCGACCAAAACGGCACGGATACGGCTCCACAGTTTGATACACCAGCACCCGCTGCAGACAGCGCGGATAATCCGGCAGACGCCCCCACGGAAGACGGGGAGGCACCTTCTGCAGCAGTACAGGATGATCTCAACGGAGGGACGAACAGAGAACTGGATATTTTTTAGGAACTTATGCAGCAGAACTTTCTGACAGTCGATATTCTCGATGCGAAGTTCTCCATAAAATCCGGCAACGATCCCCACTATCTGGGTGCCGTTGTGGAATATCTGAAAGGCAAAATCGACGAAATCGAAAACGCCGCGGCAGGCTCCGCTTCAACAACCCAGCCGAAGGATTCATTAAAAATCGCCCTGCTGGCCGCTCTCAATATCGTGGATGAGCTATTTCAGGCCAGGAAACTGTCCAAACAATCGGGTAGAGAGAATTCCGAAGAGTTGGAGAAGATAACGGAGCAGTTGATACAGAGGATTGATGAAAGCTTGGTAGAGTATTAGCCCTGCTGTGTGCGCGAGGAGTTATAATCTTCTTGGGTCAAACCATAAGCAAGGGATTCCCTATATCGGGGTTGATTGCTACTGGCTGCAGAGGTTGTGTCAGGAAACATGATTCTTCGATGCGGAAACCCACTTGAACTTTCAGGTTCAAGAGGATCTTCTCCAAACGGCACGTGCGGGGCTTTTTCTGATCGCCCCTGAGCTATACGGGCTGTGCATGAGGAGACAACATGGCGGAGAAGAACCAGCCGCAGATCCCCACCTACAATCTCCTCTATGTTGATGACGACAAGCAGAACCTTTTCCTCTTCTCCACCCTGCTCGATCACGACTATCGGGTATTCACCACGGATTCCGGCCACAAGGCCCTGTCATTGCTGGAAAAACAAGATATCCAGGTCATTTTCGCCGATCAGCGCATGCCGGAGATGAACGGCATTCAACTACTGGAAGCGGTCAGCCGCGATCACCCTGAGATTATCCGGATCCTGGTCACCGGTTATGCGGATATCGATGTGGTCATCGATGCCATCAACCGCGGCTCCGTTTACCGCTATATCAGCAAGCCCTGGGATAATGACGAGCTGATCGCCACCATCCGGAATGCGGTCGAGCTCTATGAACTGAAACAGAAGAACCTCGCCCTCATCGCCTCTCTGAATACCCAGAATCAACTGCTGCAGCGCAAAGTCCAGGAGTTGAAATTCTTAAACGAGCTGAGTATCGAGCTCACTGAGCTCGGCGACTTCGATGCGATCGCCAGCTGCTTCAACACCAGGCTGCGGCAGGAGCTGCATGCCGAAAACGGCTACTTCCTGCCACAAACGAAACCATCCCCGGCCGACAGCAGCACGGAGGAGATCCTCCGAAAACTGAACCTGAAACGGATCTCCGGGGACAACGATCTGATCGTGGTCGGCCATGACAAAACCGCCTGCATCCTGCCCCTCGGCTTTCAGGACCTGGACTTCGGCTGGCTTGTTCTGCTCTTCTCTCCCGGAACTCAACCCGACCGCTCCGATATTGATTTTGCCAAGGCCGCCGTCAATGTGGCTTCATCGGTGCTCTACAGCCTGCAAGTTCAGCAGGATAGGCTGGACAAGGAGAAATTCTTCATTCTGGGCCGAACTGCCAGCATGATCGTCCACGATATCAAGGGTCCTCTGACCACCATGCAGGGTTTTGTTCACCTGCTGGAAGGCGATCTGGTATCACCGGAGCGGGAGAAATATACGCACCTCGTGCTCGCTGAAATCAACCGCCTGCTGGAGATGATCGAGGAGCTGCTCTTCTTCTCCACTGGAAAAGTGCACCTGAAACTCGAGGCAATCGAGATGGAAACACTGCTCAGAGATTGCCTGGGCCTGTTTTCCGTTTCCTTTGAGAAAGAGCAGATCGAGTCCCGCTTAAATGTCTCCCGGGGCTGCTCTCTCTACGGTGATTATCAGAAGCTCAAGAAGGCCCTGCTCAACATTCTCTACAACGCCCGGGAAAACCTGAAAGTCAGCCATGGCCACCGCCGATTAGATATTGGGGCCCGCAGCGAAGACGGCCTGGTTGAAATAAAGATAGGCAACAACGGGAATCCGATCCCTGCGGAGATAGCCTCCCGGATCTTCGACCCCTTTTTCTCCTACAACAAGGAAGATGGCACCGGTTTGGGACTGACGATCTGCAAGAATATCATCGAGGAACACCAGGGCAGCATCAACCTGGAGTTTGCCGGGAACATGACGGAATTCATCATTCGCCTTCCCAAGATACATCACCCCGCTCAATAAGAGTAAAGTCGCAGCCGTCGACCGTGACGATGGCCGAAGCCAGCCGGTTGGCCTGCTCCGCCGATTTAAGGGAGGAGAGCCCGCGCAGCCGACTTAAAAGGAAACCGGCTGCAAAGCAGTCCCCCGCCGCTGTGGTATCTACGGCGGCAACAGCGGCGGTGGGTACGTGCTGAACGGAGCTGCCCTCGACCAGCAGGCATCCCCCGGCGCCTGTCTTGATCAACACTGTTTCCGCCAGCTCCCCGGCTGCGGCCGAGAGATCCCCCTCAACTGCTTCGTTTTGGAGAAGCAGCTTCACTTCTTCCTCGTTGCCGAACAAAATTTTCACCCTGCCGGGAATCCAGGATTTGAACTCCCGGCCGTAGCGCTCGACCACAAAGGGATCGGCCAGGTCGAAGGCAATGGGGATTTCATGCTTGATGGCAAAATCCGCCGCTTCCAGGGCGGCTTGTTTCTGACACTCCGAATCCCACATGAAGCCGGTAAAATAGAGGATTTGGCACTGTTTTAAAAGCCGGTAGTCGATATCCGCAGGCCCCAATTCCCGGCAGGCCCCGAGGTGAGTGAACATTGTTCGCTCCCGGTCCGGAGTTACCACGATCAAAGAACAGCCTGTAGCGGACTCCTTGACGGCCAGTCTCTGGACGATGCCCGTCGCCTCCATGATCCGCCGGTAGCAGAGTCCCCGCTCGTCGTCACCCACCGCCCCGCTGTAGACCGGCGGAGGGAGCGCGTCACCACCCAGCCAGGCCAGCCCCCGTATTGTGTTGGCGCAGGATCCCCCGGGGATATTGCAGTATTGCTGCACCCGGCTCAAGATCTCCGCCATTTCCTCCGCGCTGACCAGGTTCATGGTTCCGGGCCGCGTTTGCAGGCGCTGCACAAATTCCTCTTTCTGATGCGTTACAAAATCGAGCAGAGGGTTTCCAATTCCATACACTGAATACATTTATATCGCCTTTCTGAATAATAAACAAACCGCCGCATTGACAGCCACCGGAGAATGGATTATAGTTCTCAATCTCATGACATCTCTTACCAGCCAGCAGATTAGCAGATTTTACGACCTTTATAAACAAGCCGAAGTCAGTTTCAACACCCGTATCATCGAGGCTTTTTCTCTGCTGCCCAAGGAAGTCTACCTGCGCTGCAAAGGTGAGATCCTGCCCTGCATCATCTACTCCACCTCCATGGAGAGCGCCAAGGTCCTGGCCACCCTCAGCGACAGGCAGTTCAAGCTGATCCGGGAAGCCAACAAGCTCGTTTCCCTGCGCTTCTGCTTCAAGTCCCCGGACAAAGCCACTCCCCTGGCCTTTTTCGTAACTGCCAAAATCGGCGGCTTCAGCAGATTCGACAAAGATAATACCGACCTTTACTTTATCACCATCACCTACACACAGAAACCACCGGACGATTTAATCGAGATGTTGGGTATTTTACTCGACGCCAACAGCAACGCGCAACAGCGCAAAGAGGTCCGCATTGATATCCTGCCAAAAACCATCAAATCCCTGAACCTGGATTCCAAGGAGGCTCTGATCTATATCGATCGGGTGCCTCGCAAATGCATCATCCGCGACCTTTCTTTCTCCGGCGCAAAGGTCCTGCTGGTGGGGGTGGCGAAGTTTCTACTGGAAAAGGTGGCGATCCTGCATCTCAGCTTCGGGGATCTGCCGGAACCTCTGCAGATCGGGGGAAAAATTATCCGCTACGAGGAGGTGGATGGCAGAAAGGGTATCGCTGCCATCGCCATATATTTTCATGAAGCGGGCATACCCGTGCAGTATAAAATTCACCTCAATGAATGCTTGCGGGATTATCGAGCCGATCCCGCCCCGACTTGACCGGGGAAAGCCTTTTTCGCTACATTGAAACCTGCCTATGACTAATGACCCTCTGGAAAATATCGGCTATATATCTATTGAAGACCGCGGCGCCGGACAAATCGAGCTGAGCGTTGATTTCCAGCTCGACCCGAGGATCTTGCTGCCCATTGAATTCCAGGCCGATCGGAACAGCTGGAAGCCTGAGGAGCTCACCTGGGAAGCTATCCTTTCGGCCATGCTCAAAATCCTGGCCTACCAGCCGGATCACGAGCATGCCGATTACTACCGGCGCTTTGTGCTGGCGGTTAAACCGGACATTAAGGACGAGTTTACCCAGGCGGCGATTATCAAAGCCAGGAACCAGGATTTCGATATCGCCCTGGAAATCTTCAAGGCGCTCTCAGGCCTTTTCCCGGACAGCGCCCAGGCGACCCTGAACCTGGCCCTGGTGTACGAGGAGCGCGCCCGGGCTTATGCCCGCAACGGCCGAACCGTATTGAGCGAGGAAGCCCTCAATTTGGCCTTTGCCGCATATCTGGAGGCCCTGGAGAAAGATCCCGATCTGCCGGAAGCACACTTCAATTTTGCCTATTTCCATTTGGAACAGAAAAACTTTCCCAAAGCCAAGGAGCATCTCGACGCATACCTGCGCCTCGAAGGGGACACGGAAAAGACTGCGGAAGCCAAAAGAATACGCGCCGAGTTGGAATCCTGGGGAGATATGGACAGGCTCTTCAAGGAGGCTTTTGATTTCATCAAGATGGGCCGGGAAGAGTCGGGCATTGAGTGCATCGAAAAATTCCTGCAAGCTCATCCTGATGTCTGGAACGCCTGGTTCCTCCTCGGCTGGGGTCAGCGTAAGCTGGCCCGCTACAGTGAAGCCAAAACAGCCTTTCTCCGGACTTTAAGCCTGCATAAAGACCACAGCGACACCCTCAACGAGCTGGCCATCTGCCATATGGAGCTCCACGAGTACGAAGAGAGCGCCCAAGCCCTTCAGAAGGCCCTGCAACTGGAGCCGGACAACACCAAGATCATCTCCAACCTGGGCATTCTGGCGCTGAAGCAGGGCCGGACCGACGAAGCGGCGGGTTATTTCCGGACCGTACTGGCCAAGGATGAGGACGACACCATCGCCCGGGACTACCTGGAAAAAATTTCCTCCAAAAAATAAAAAAAACTTAAAGTTTTAAAGCCCCCCCTGACGATAGGAGGATTAAGGCAAGGACCGCCTCGAAACCCGGGTCTGAGGGGTCTTTGACGGTTAATCCTAGTATCGGCCGCAGGTCGACAGGGTTAAATCCTATTTAGGGGGTGAAGCGGCAAAAATATCAGAAACAGTCAGAGGCAAGAAATTTCGACATGGCAGGGATGCCATTAACTTTCATGTTTCAGGGAGGAAACTATGATTATCAATCACAACATGAGTGCGCTCTTCGCGCACCGGCAGCACAAAATCAATACCCTCAACATCGACAAGAACATTGAAAAGCTCTCCTCGGGGCTTCGCATTACCCGCGCGGGTGATGACGCCTCCGGTCTGGCCGTATCGGAAAAGATGCGCAGCCAGATCCGTGGGCTCAACCAGGCCGAAAGGAATGCGGAAAACGGTATCTCCTTCATTCAGACCACGGAGGGGTACCTGCAGGAAAGCCAGGATATTCTGCAGAGACTGCGGGAGCTGGCCGTGCAGGCTGCCAACGGCATCTACACGGATGAGGACCGCATGCAGATTCAGGTGGAGGTCTCTTCACTTATCGACGAAGTGGACCGGATCGCCTCTCATGCCCAGTTCAACGGCATGAACCTGCTGACCGGCCGTTTCGCCCGCCTGGGGGGAGAGAATGTGGTCACCGCGTCGATGTGGTTCCAGATCGGGGCGAACATGGATCAGCGGATTCAGGTTTTTATCGGCACCATGACGGCGGAGGGCCTGGGCGTAAAGGAAATGGCCAGCAAGCAGATCCTGTCGCTCTCCACGCCCGATAACGCCAACCGCTCCCTGGGCGTACTGGACAACGCCCTGAAGATCGTCAACAAGCAGAGAGCCGACCTGGGCGCCTACCAAAACCGTCTGGAGTATACAGCCAAGGGACTGGCCATTGGTGCGGAAAACCTGCAGGCAGCTGAATCGCGCATCCGGGACGCCGACATGGCCGCTGAGATGGTGGAATTCACCAAGAATTCCATCCTGATTCAGTCCTCGACCGCGATGCTGGCTCAGGCTAATCTGAAGCCACAGTCCGTGTTGCAACTATTGGGTTAAGGGTGTACACTAGGGTGTGATCCGTTAAGTTCTTTGAAAAGTCCACCCTTCTTGGGTATGCCAAGGCAAAAGAGATTCCCTAGGCCGGAAGCAGTCGGCTGAAAGCCGCCGCTGACGGCCCTAGGGAGCATCTCTTTGCCGGAACGGGGAATAAGAAACGGAGCGGGGCTGCGCGTAGTCCCGTTGAGCTCCCCGACGGCATACGGAAAAGGCAAGGAAGGCCTTTTTTATCGCCATCAAGGAGGGTGATATGATTATTAACCACAACATGAGTGCGCAGTACGCCAACCGGGTTCTCAAGTTCCAGGGAACAGAGCTGAACAAGAATATCGAGAAGCTTGCCTCTGGAATGAGAATCAACAGAGCGGGCGATGATGCCTCCGGCCTGGCAGTATCCGAAAAGCTCAGGTCCCAGATCAGGGGCCTGAATCAGGCGGTTCGGAACATCGAGAATGCGACCTCCTTCATCCAGGCAACCGAAGGATATCTGGCAGAGACTCATGACATCCTGCACCGCATCCGGGAACTGGCGGTTCAGTCCGCGAACGGGATCTACTCTCCTGAAGACAGAATGCAGATTCAGGTGGAGGTTTCCCAGCTGGTCGACGAGGTAAATCGAATTGCCTCCCACGCCCAGTTCAACGGCATGAACATGCTGACCGGCCGCTTCGCCAATCCGGAAGCGGGAGGTGCCGGCAGTCTGCCCATGTATTTCCAGGTGGGGGCCAATATGGATCAGCGCGAGCCCGCATTCATAGGCACAATGACAGCCTGGGCGTTAGGCCTGACAGGTGCGCCGGGTTCCGGCGAGGCGGTTTCCATCTCGACTCCGGATTCCGCAAACAGGTCGATCGGGCTTGTCGACAATGCCATGAAGATTGTATCAAAACAGCGTGCGGACCTGGGAGCTTATCAGAACCGGTTCGAAATGGCGGCCAAGGGCGTGGCCATTGCCGCCGAGAACATGCAGGCCGCGGAATCCCTTATCCGGGATACCGATATGGCCAGCGAGATGGTCGGGTTTGTCAAGAACCAGATACTGGTTCAATCCGGCACGGCCATGCTGGCCCAGGCCAATCTGAAGCCCCAATCCGTTCTGCAGCTGCTGGCCTGAGGGCCGGGTACGCGTCTCTAGGGCGGTTACTAACTGTTCTATGGTCGCCCATCAGGGCAACCACCGGGTTGATCCTCGGGTCAACCCTCGTATTAAGAGGTACCTGGACGTCACCTCTTTTTAAAAACGTGACGGGGGGAGGACGCGCCCTCCCCTTGTCAATATTCATGGAGGAATATTATGGGAATGGAAATTCCAGGAATCGTGACTCAAGCTGCTCCTGCGGATGCGATCATTCCTGCTAATCGGACACGTGCGGAACGCGGAGGGCAAAGGAGTGCCCCGGCGCCGCATAAAAACTACGATGCGGCTGAAATACAGGAAGCTTTGCAGAAGCTGGAAAAAACTTCCTATATTTTCGACCGCCGCTTCAAGTTCAGTGTGAACCGGGAGATCAACCGCATCGTCGTAAAGGTGATTGACGCCGCAACCGATAAAGTGATTAAGGAGATTCCACCGGAGGAGATTCAAAGGCTGGTCGCCAGAATACGGGAAACCATCGGTTTGCTCGTAGACGAGAAAATTTAGCTGATCTCTAACAGGTGACCTCCAGGTCACCCGGCGAACACGGACTGCTGGGACCTGATATCTTTTTAAAAACGGCTCTGTCCGTTTACAGAAGAGGGCATGTCCGATATAACCATTCCCGGCGTCACCAGCAAATACGATACCGACAAAACGATCAAGGCCCTGGTCGAAGCGGAACGTATCCCTCTCCAGCGCATGGAGAAGGACCGTGAGGCCTACCAAAACCAAAAGCAGCAGTGGCTGAAACTCAATACCCGGCTCGCCACGTTGAAAGAGTCCGCTCAAGAGCTCTACGGATTCCAAAATCCCTTCAACGAGAAGATCGCCGTGTCCTCGGCCGAGAAAATCCTGCGCGGGGTCGCAACCCGCGCCGCTCAAGAGGCGGAAAAAAAGATCGTTGTCCGGCAGGTGGCCTCCCGGGACCGCTTCATCTCCCGCAGTCTGACAAAGGACTTCCGCGCCCCCGCCGGCACCTATCTATTCCGGGTGGGAGACAGCGAGGTCAGCTTCTCCTTCCCCGGGGGCAGTCTTCAGGATCTGGCTGCAGCCATCAACGCAAAAACAGATTCCCTGCTCGAAGCCTCCGTTGTCGATGATACCGCGAATACGCAGGTCATCGTTATCGAGTCGACCCGCACGGGAGCCCGGCAGCGCCTCAGCTTCGGCGAGCAGGCCTTGAGCTTCGCCAGGGAGGCCGGTATTCTGGAACCCAGCCCCCAGGCCGTACAGCAGATCTCCGTGACCGGCCTCTCACAGCCCGAAAAGGGCCTGACCGTGACGGATGGTGTGCTCACCGTCAATCCTGGAGCCGAAACCCTCATTCCTCTGGCTGTTCCCGCCCAGGTACTCCCCAATATGGTGCTGGAACTGGAAATCCGGACCCGTTTGCTGCCCGAGCAAGCGTTTGAAGCCGCAGTC
>Ga0272442_10008244_pt1 | contig 13273 bp, 4 predicted proteins | sample SSMForm2O_FD_200262 | JGI IMG/M metagenome (GOLD analysis project Ga0272442, IMG submission 200262) | Marine sediment archaeal communities from Little Sippewissett salt marsh, Falmouth, MA, United States - SSM-Form-2O | ecosystem: Environmental > Aquatic > Marine > Wetlands > Sediment ...
TGTCGAAGATCAAAGCGGATCGGATCAAGAACTGGACGCATATTCAAAGGGTCTACGACGAAGACGGGGTGATCGAGGGGACCATCATGCGCCGCGTGAAGGGCGGCCTGAAGGTGGACATCGGAATCGACGCCTTCATGCCGGCCAGCCAGTTGACGTGGCGGCCCACGGGGGACCTGGATCGCTACATCGGCGAGACGATGGAGTTGAAGATCATCAAGCTCACCAAGCGCCGCCGCAACGTGGTTGTGAGCCGGCGCAGGCTCATCGAGGAGCAGCGCGCGGACGAGAAGAACCGGTTGCTGGCCACCATCCATGAAGGGCAGGTTCTGAAAGGCGAGGTCAAGAACATCACGGATTTTGGGGCCTTCGTGGACGTCGGTGGCATCGACGGCCTGCTGCACGTCACCGACATGTCGTGGGGCCGGGTGAAGCATCCGTCGCAGGTCGTGTCGGTGGGGCAGCGCCTCGAGGTCGTGGTGCTGAACTTCGACCCACGCACCGAGCGCATCAGCCTGGGCCTCAAGCAACGCACCGAGAATCCCTGGAAAACGACGCCGATGCGGTATCCGGTTGGCGGAATCGCACGAGGCCGGGTGGTGAGCATGACCGACTACGGTGCGTTCGTGCATCTCGAGGAAGGCATCGAGGGCATGGTGCACGTCAGCGAGATGAGCTGGACGCGGCGGGTGCGCCATCCCAGCGAGGTCCTCACGCTCAATGAAGACGTGGACGTGATGATCCTGAGCGTGGATCCCAACGCCGAGAAGATTGCGCTTGGTGTGAAGCAGACCATGCCCAATCCGTGGCACGAGATCGGCGAGCGCTACCCTGTGGGCTCGGTCGTCAAGGGCATCGTGCGCAACATGACGGACTATGGGGCGTTCGTGCAGATCGAGGAAGGAATCGACGGATTGCTGCACGTCAGTGACATCTCGTGGACCAAGAAGGTGGCCCATCCCTCCGAGGTACTCCAGAAGAACCAGGAAATCGAGATGAAGGTGCTGAGCATCGACCCACAGAACGAGAAGATCAGCGTGGGCCTCAAGCAACTCGAGCGCGATCCCTGGACCGCCGTCATCGAAAGCACTCCGATCGGAAGCAACGTGGAAGTCGAAATCGCCAAGCTGGTGAGCTTCGGCGCCTTTGCACGCCTGGGCAGCGGCATCGAGGGGCTCATCCACGTCAGCGAAATCGCCAGCGACCGCGTCCAGAAACCGGAGGACGCGTTGGCCGTGGGGGACAAGGTCACGGCCAAGGTCATTGGCATTGACCCGATCGAGCGCAAGATCGCTCTGAGCATCCGCGAGTACGAACGACAGAAAGACGCCGACACCCAAGCCGAATACGGCAAGAGGGAAGAGGGCGACCGGGTCAGCGTGGGCGATGTCGTGGGCGACGCCCTGCCGCACTCGATGCTGCAGGCCGGACGCAGTCTGGCCGACGCGGCGAGCGAGCTCATGGCCGCGGTCACCGCCCACGCCGAAAGCCGCGAGCGGAGCCTTCAGGAAGGCGAGCAGCAGCAGGCGCAAGCCGCTGACAATGAATCAAAGCCGGACCAGCCCGTTGAAGCGCCGGCCGCGCCTGAGACACCGGTCGTGGGCGAGGTATCCGCCGACGAAACACCTGCCGACGAAGCGCCCGTGGACGAAGCGCCCGTCGAAGAAGCGCCTGCCGACGAAGCGCCCGTCGACGAAGCGCCTGCCGACGAAGCGCCTGCCGACGAAGCGCCTGCCGACGAAGCGCCCGTGGAAGAGGTAGCTGCGGACGAAACGCCCGTGGAAGAACAGCCCGTGGAAGAACAGCCCGTGGAAGAAGCGCCCGTCGAACAAGCGCCCGTCGAACAAGCGCCTGCCGACGAAGCGCCTGCCGACGAAGCGGCGGAGTCGGGCAAGGATCCGTCCAAGCCGACGGATTCCCAGTAGTGCCTGGCCAGCCTGGCATGCTATCTTAAGGTGAAGGGCCCTGTGCGGAGTAGCGGTGCTTTCCGTTCTTGGGCGGTGAGGAAATAGGGCGCCCCGGGAGGGCCTCCCGGGTGGGCTGCGCAATGCGTTCACACAGGAGGGCATGACCCATGCCTGACCTGCTCGTGTTCACATCTTCCGAGGAGGTCGCAGCGGCGGTGGGCGACGTCTGCAAGGACGGCGGGTGGTCGCTCCGCGCCGGACAATCCGATCCCAGCCATTGGAATCTGGCCGAGGCCCATAGCGCGGACGCGGCACTGTTCGACCTCGAGAATCCGGTGGGTGAGGTGGAAGCGATCGCGCAGCGGATGTCGGACTCGGCGCCGTTCTTGCCATTGGTGTTCCTGAGCCGCCTGGGCCATCCCCTGCGGGAGTTCGGGGGAGGCCTGCGCTATCATCTGGCCCCAGCCCACATCGGTGACCTCGAACACATCCTGATCTCGTTGACCTTGGGTTTCCACCTGGGGGATGCCCTGCCCACCGCGGCCGCCCACGACGGACACGTGCCCCGGGTGCTGGTTGTGGACGGCAACATCCAGTTGGCCATGCTCATGGAACGCGCCCTGCGGGCCACGGAGCGGCTCGATGTCCGCGTCGCCTTCTCCGGTTTCGAGGCGGCGTCCATCGTGCCGTCGTTCAATCCCGACGTGGCCATTGTCGACCTTGTGCTGGGGGATACGGACGGACGCGACGTGTGCGCCCTGATCCGCGACGACGAGCACCTCAAGGAAACGAAGATCATTGGCATGTCGGGCTACGTCCCCAAAGACCGTAGCGAAGAGGGGCCGGTCCACTTCGACGCCTTCATCGAGAAGCCCTTCCGCGTACGGCGCGTTGTCGACACCGTCATGGAGTTCCTGGGGAAATAGGCCGGCGCTGCCCAGGCTCGACCTCGCGTGCTTGCACCACGGCCCCGCTCCCACCCACAGACTACTCCGCAGGCCGCAGGTCGATCTCGAGGGCCAGCGGCGTGCCCGGCCTGGTAGCGGGCTTGGTCGAGCAGCGTGGCCATGTCCATGTTGCTGAAGTCGAAGTCCTCGGGGGCCATGCCGCCTTCCCGCCGCAACGCAACAAGAATGGTGCCGTTGCGTTCCCCTTCGATCACGCCCGTCACGGGCACGCTACCGACAGGGCGGGCGAAGCTGACTTCCGTATCCTCGCCCTCTCGGACCTCCACCGTCACCTGCTGGGGCATAGCCGCTGGGAGATCACCCGAAGTTAGGCCGCCCAGGTCCATGGCTTGCACCAGGTGGCTGCCCGGCGCCAGGCCGCAGACCTCGAACCGGCCCTCGCCGTCCGTAGTCGCCATTTCCATGCCGCCCTCCCCCATGATCTGAACCATCATCCCGGCCCTTGGTTCACCCCCGAGCAGCACCTGACCACTTGCGCACCCGCCGGCCAGCAGCGTGATGCGGTATCCGGTCACGTCGCGCCCGGCGGCCACCCGCACGTCCTTGTGGGTGGTCTTCGCGTAGCGGGGATGGGTGGCGTTGACCGTGTAGTCGTCGGGCGCGACGTTGGCGATGCTGAACCGTCCGGCCGCGTCCGAGGCGGCGGAGCCCGCCTTGGTCTGCATCATGTCGGGCATGAACTGCTGCATCATCCCCGCGAAGCTGCCCGGCTTCGTTGCTTTCAACGACACGGTGCAGCCCTCGATGGGCGTGCCGCGCGAGTCCCTGACCTCGCCGGCGAAGGACACGCCGGGGGCAAGCACGATGCGCAATCCCGAGGTCTCGCGCCCTGCGTGTACCACGATGACGCCGGACTCGGCCGTGCCCTTCTCGGCGCTCTTGGCGGCGATGGTGTAGCTGCCCGGGGCCACGATCTTGAACTCGAAGAAGCCGTCTGCGTCGGTGGTCCGGCCGCCGCTTTCAAGGCCGAACAGGTCGCCCATGATCTGCTGTGGATCGAAGTCGGCAGGCGGTGGTCCGGCCTCGTCGCCCTGCGACTCCAGGCGCACGGAGCATCCGGGAACGCCGTCGCCGGTTTGGTCGACAAGCGCCCACTCACGCGCGTCGGGGGCGCCAGGCGGATCGTGGTTCTCGAGCCGACCGCCACCCGCTCGACGCGGCCTTCGCCTTTGTCACTCGTCACGAAGACGTCGAAGCAGTCGCCGCGGAGGTTCTTCAGCGTGAAGGTCCCGTTCCCCCCGCGCGAAGGTGCCGGCGGTGATCCGCGGATTGTTGCTGTCTTGGGCTTGGACCCGGACCCCTCCGGCCGCGACGCCCGAGCCGTGAAGCACGACCCCGTTGATAACGCCTTGCGCCAAGGTGCGCTCCTCTTGTTTACGCCTCCTGCGATGCAGTGTGACCTCCACACCGAGCAGGTCATGGGTGCCGTCGGGCTCGACCGTCACCGGCTCTTCGGCTTGGCCGAAAGGCATGAAGGCCGCCGGCCCAAGACGGTCTCGAATCGTGAACTTCCCCGCGGGCACGGCCTTGAACTCGAAGGCCCCCCGTTCGTCCGTAGTGGCATCCTTGGGCTCGACGAAGGCGCCCGACATAATGCCGCCGAGATCGGGAAAGAGCGTGAGCTTGCGCTGCGCTGCCGGTGACCCGTCCTCGTAGCGCGCCCACCCGGCAATGGTGCTGCCCTTGCTGACGACCAGGTCGCGCTGCGCAGGCGAACGCCCGCGTTCGACGCGGAACACGTCGCTCAACGCCTCGGCGTAGTCGTCCGCCTCGCCGCCCACGCGGTAGTCGGTGTCGAAGTCGAGCCCCACGATTTCATAGCGGCCGTCGTCGCCAGAGGTGTCCGTCAGGGACTCCATCTCGAGCATAGCGTCGAAATCCCGCATCACCGTCTCGACCAGTTGGGCCGGGCGGACACTCACGGTGGCGCCGGACACCGGCCCGCCGTGGGCGTTCCGGACACGGCCCGTGACCACCGCTCCGCGTTCAAGCGCGAAATCCACCCCGTCGCGAGGCCAGCCCTCGTCGATGGTCACCGTGACGGCGTCTTCGGGCCGCAGCACGTAGCCCCGGTCGCGCACCTGCACCAGGACGCGGTACGAGCCCGGTTTCGCGTGCGTGATGGCGAAGGTGCCGTCGTCTCCGGTCGTGCCATCTGCGCCGTGTCGCGCGACGGATTCGATGAAGCTCGCGGTTGTGCTGACCAGGGCCACGTCCACCCCCGCGATAGCGACGCCCGTTGCCGCATCGAAGACTCGCCCCGAGACTGCCGCTCCGGGACGCAGGAAAAAGTCGACGCGCACGGTGTCGGTCCGCTCCTCAACCAGGTCCACCAGGGCCTTCTCGACGTGAGCGTAGCCGTCGGCGCGGCATGCGAGGGCCAGGTCGTCTCGGGGGGAATCCGCGTCGAAGGCCTCGGCACACGTTAGCGAAAACGCGCCGGTTTTATCGCTCTGGATCTCGCCCAAGTCTTCATACGCTAACGCCAGAGCCACCGTGGCGCTGGGAATCGGCGTATCGGTCGTCGCATCGAGTACGACGCCATGGAAGCGGATCGCGTCCGGCGCGATCTCCTCGGCCTCCTGGACGACGATGTCGCCGGCCTCGGGCGCAAGCGCCGGCTCGGATGCCGGATCAGCGGGCGTGTCTTCCGGCGGGAGTTGGGCGGCGGGGGCCTCGGCAACCGCCGGTACAGCCGACCCTGCCTCATCCACCGCCGGCGTCTGGGTTGACGGCTCGTGCAGAAAGTGCCAGCCCACGGTGAAGGCCACCAGGGCCGCCATCAACGTGACGCCAACAACAGGAACAACCCGATTTATGCTCCCTCTCCTGCGGCCTTGCCGCGCGCCGCGCCGGCTCGCTAACTGGGCACTGATTCGACGGTGACGGCCTTGTTCGTCTTCGAAGTCATCGTCATCGCGCCGCAACCGCCAAGGACCGCGGCAACGGCCAGAAGCAAGCACACGGTAGACGCCGTCACTGGCAGCCTTTGCGTCACGGGAGGATCTCCTTGTTGATTACGTCCCATAGTCCCAGCGTTGGGAGGCAACAGTCGTCCTTTGACAAAGCATACCATCAATACCTCGAAATCTGGGATATATTCGCCCTGTCGTCGTCCAGCGGTTCCGCTGCTCCCCGCGGATCTCTAGATTCTCGACAGGCGCCACTGCTCCGCAACGGCCTCGAAGTTCTCTCGCGCCCTCCGCTCCTGCTACCATTGCACGGCACAAACTGTAGGCAGGGAGAAGACGCATGTTGCCGCTTGCTATCGCCATCGTGCTCGGGGCCGCTGACGTGACGCATCCGGTCTACCCCCCGTCGTACTCGGCCGACGACCTCGACGCTCTGAAAAAGAGCGTGGCCGACGCCATGGCCATGTCGCCGCGACAGCTCTACGAAATGGTCCCCACGGCGTCAGGCATCTATTACTGCGGATGCCCGAACTGCGACGGCGGCTCCCAAGAGCACGCGATGGTGTGGGAATTGGGCATGGGCGACCGCGTCCGATGCAAGTACTGCGGCATGGCGTTCCCGAACGACGCCTTCCCGAATAATCGCGAGAAGGTGATCGTCGCGCCGAGCGGCGCCACACAGACCTACCGGTGGTACGAGAACGACGCGGGTCGCCAGTACTTCTATGAGGCGCGGGCGTGGTACGAGCGCTGGGGCTGGACGCGCGACCGCGCGCTACGCCTGGCCAAACTCTACGCCCACACGGCCGACCCGGCCTACGGCGACCGGGCCGCGGCCATCTTGGGGCGTTACGCGCAGGTGTATCCCGACTACGCCGTTCGCTTCGATTTCCCCTTTCAGCCGGTGCGGTTCTGGCCGGCGGACCAGAAGTGGCCCTACGACGGCGTCCCGCCGTTTCGCGGGGCCAAGTTCTACTGGTGGGGCTACGGCGACGTGCCCGTAAGTCTCGCCCGGGCCTATGACCTCTTGCTGGGCACCGGCTACTCGTTCGACCGAGTGCGGAATCTCGTCGGCGACGACGTCGAGCATCACATCGAGAAGGACCTCATCCGACTGGGCTATGAATTCACCGCGGCCAATCCGGACGCGCATGGCAACATGTCGCCGGGACTGTACGCCGATATGATCGTGGCCGGCCGCATCATCGGCGCGCCGGACATGGTCCACGAGGCCCTCGAGCGCTTTCTCGCGCTGCTCGAGAAACAGTTCTTCTTCGACGGCTGGTGGCGCGAGTGCGCGCCCAGCTACCACGCACAGACCGTCGGGGGCCTCCGGCGCGTCGTCGACGCCGCCCGCGGATACACCGACCCGCCGGATTGGCCCACCCCCCGCTTCGAAGACCTCGATCTCGCCACCCAGGCCCCGCTGCTGGCCAAGGCGTTGCAGGTCCTCGATCAAGGCTGTCTGCCCGACGGACGCCTCATTCCGATGAACGATACGTGGTGGAGCAACCGGCGGCGGCCGCTCGAGGCGTCGGTGTGCCGGCTGTGGTCGGGGATGGCCCACGCGGTGCTCGGCGCCGGCGCCGGGCCCGAGCAGTTCCAGGCCCACATCAACTGGAACGCCGCCTTCGGCCACACGCACATGGATAGCGCCGCCCTCATCCTGTTCGCGCACGGCAAGGAACTGCTTTCAGACATCGGCTACACGCATACGCGCTACCGCAACTGGACCATCAACTCGGCCTCGCACAACCTCGTCGTCGTCGACCAGCGCTCCCAGCGGCTTACGCCTAGCATGACGGGCAATGTGCTCTTCTTCGACGACGCCGATCCCCATGTCCGCGCTATCGACGTGGACGCCCGGCCCGCCTATCCCGACTGCGCCGTCTACCGCCGCCGTCTCGTCCACGTGCACGTCGACGAAGGCCGCGACTACCTCGTGGACTGCTTCGACGTCGAGGGCGGCGAGACGCACGACTACTTCCTGCATGGGTCGGCGGATGAAGAAGGCGCCCTCGAGACAAGCGTGCCGCTGGAACACGCCATCCACTCCCTCGTGCCCGACTGGGGCGGCACGGTCGAGCACACCGGCGAAAACTCACTGGACGTCTCGGGCGAGAAGCACCACCACTACATGTTCCTGTGGGACCTCCGCGCAGGCGACGTGCGGCAACCGTGCGCGGTCACCTGGCGCTACGGCGACGTCGGACTGCGTTCGCACCTCTTCCCAGAGGAAGGCTGCGTGCTGCATCGGTTCCGCGCCCCGGCCGTGCGCCGGGCACGCGACGACGACGGAAAGCTCAAGGACTACCTGCTCAACGGCGTGATGCTGCGCCACACGGGCGGCCCGAGCCGCTTCCGCGCCGTCCATGTGCCGTTCCAAGACGCGCCCTGGGTCGACAAGGCGACCTGCGCCGGCGGCGTGTTCACGGTGGTCCATGGCGACGTGACGGACACCGTGCGGATCGATGGCGACCGCGTCAGCGTCTCCTCGTCCGCGGGCTGGAAATACGATTCCGGAACACCCACCAGCGGGGTGGTCGCAGCGGTCGAGTGCGAGGCAGACGCCTTCGCCTTCCGCACCGAGAAGCCCGCGCCCGCCGCGCGCTACGTCCGCATCGACTTCGGAGGCAAGCGCCGCATGGTCTACCGCCTCGAGGCCGTCGAAGGCCACCGTATGCTGCTGACCGACGATCCCGGCTTTGCCTACGACCCCGCCACTCAAGAGGCAAGGTTCCGCTACCACCCCCACGAGCTGCTGCCCGGGCCCCTCACCTGGACGGTGTGGCCTTAGAGAGACGTCTCCCAGTACGCGGCCCGCCCACGGCAAGGGGCGAACTCCCGCCAGCCGCGGCGTTTCCCATCGGCCGTCTTGCCGGCATCCCTGTGACACAGCGGCCCACAAGCCCCTGCTACGCGCCGCGGCTTCCCCGTCTCTGGACAAACTCACGACCTTGACGTATAATCGTCTCCGCTGGATACGAGCCATCGGTGTAAGGCGCGTGCTGTGAGCGCCTTCCTGCATCGCGCAACTATGCAGGCGAACTCGCGGAGGTCGTTTTGACTCCTCCGTAGTCGCTGTTGTTGAGGAAGTCACCGCAGGCAAGGGGAACTGGGGAGGGATTCATGCAGTCTCAAGGTCTCGCGCGCTCGATCTGTATCTCGACAACTCTTGTACTCGTCTTTGGCATCCTGGTACCGACGGTACCGGCCTGTGCTCAGACCACCTACCGGTTTGAGCGGCTGTGGCCGACGCTGCAGCAGCCGTGGTACTACGGCGGGGCCACCGATGTGGCCGTAGACAGCCAACGCAACGTCTACGTGACGGCTTACGACAACACGGTGACGAAGCTCTCTCCGGACGGTATGCTGCTGACCAAGTGGGGTGGCCCCGGCACCGCGCCCGGAGAAATCAACCGGGCTGTCGCCATCGACATCAATGAGCAGGACGAGGTCTTCGTACTCGACGGCGGCAACGCTCGGGTCCAGAAGTTTTCCTCCGATGGAAACTTCCTGCTCCAGATCACGGGGCATGGCGGGGATTTCGGCGATCCCACGGCCCTCGACGTAACCGCCGATGGCACCGTGTACGTGACGGACAACAGCAGCCAACGTGTACAGAGCTTTGACTCGGACGGCGTGTTCATCCAGGAATGGACGAGCATTCCGCCGGACGCTTCCCATTACTGGAACGAGAACGACGTGCGCAGTATGGCCGTGGGTGAGGACGGATGCTTCTACTTCGTCTTCGTTTCACCGGGGGCCATAGGCGGTGTGGCCGTCAAGACCACCCCCGGAGGCGCGGCCTTCGACCAGGCCTGGTACGACCTCTGCGAGTCGTACCGTGTCGGAGTCTGTGGCGTGGACGTCCTCTCCGACGGCAACGTGTACGTCTACGACGGCTATGGAGAGAAGATCGAGATCTTCACGCCCCAGGCCACCCACGTGGCCACCTGGCCCTGCCGGTTCAACGGCGGCCAAGCCTGGGTGTTGGGTGGGGCGCGCACGCCCGAAGGCCTGACCTACGTCACGGATTTCGGCACGTCATCCGTCTTCAAGTTTTCGCCAGGAGGCACGGAGCTCGCGGCGTGGACGGCCGCGTCAGCGGAACCGGGCGGCTTCAATCTTCCCCTCGGCATCGCCCTGGACAACGCCGGGGGGCTGCTGGTGGTGGACAGTTGGAATAACCGCGTGCAGAAGTTCTCGAACCAGGGCGTGTTCTTGACCGAGTGGGGCCAGTTGGGAAGCGGCAATGGGATGTTCATTACCCCGATGTCGGTGGCCGTGGATGATTCCGGGAACATCTATGTCACGGACTTCCTGAACTACCGGGTGCAGAAGTTCGACGCGAACGGCACCTTCCTGACGGAATGGGGCAGTCAAGGGACTGGCCCGTCCCAGTTCTTGCGTGTATCCGCAATCGCGGTCAGCGCTTCGGGCACGGTGTATGTCACCGACGCGGACGCCCATCGCATCCAACGCTTCGACTTGAACGGCGCTTATCTGGGCGAGTGGGGAGCCTTCGGCGGGGGAGCGGGGGAATTCGACAAGCCAGTTGGGATCGCGCTGGACAGCACTGGCGCGGTATACGTGACCGACAAGTTTAACCATCGCGTTCAGAAGTTCACCGCCACGGGCACGTACATCCGAGACTGGGGATACCACGGCTCCGGCCCCGCGGAGTTCGAGGAGCCGGGCGGGATTGCCGTCGACGACGATGACGTCGTCTACGTAGTGAGTGGCGGGGACGGTAGGATTCAACACTTCGATACGGACGGTTCGTATCTCTATGAATGGGGAGGTGGCGGTACCGCGCCGGGGCAACTCAACGGTCCCAGCGGAATCGCCGTAGCCGACGATGGCACGGTGTATCTGTCCGATACGTTCAGCCACCGCATTCAGAAGTTCAAACCGGCGGTGGTCGCGTCGAATTCCAAGGGCATCATTGTGGCAGGCGGCGGCCCCTATCCGGGGAACAATCTCTGGGATGCGACGCAGTTGACGGCCAACTTCGCCTACCGCGCGCTTACGTACCAGGGCTTCACCAAGGAGACCATCTACTACCTGTCCGCGGATACGGACCTGGACTTGGACAGCAACGGCGTGGCGGACGACGTGGACGCCGACGTCACCGCGGCCGACCTCCAGTACGCGCTGGAGACGTGGGGGCCGGAGTTGCTCAATGGGCTGCCCACCGAGGACGTCGTGGTGTACATCACGGACCACGGCGGCCCGGACACCTTCCGTCTCAGCGGGACCGAGACGGTGTCAGCGGCGGACCTGGGTTCATGGCTAGACACGCTCCAAGGGGGAATCACGGGCACCCTTACCGTGGTAGACGACGCGTGCGAATCCGGCACGTTCCTTTCCGAAATGTCCGCGCCGTCTGATCGGATCGCGATCACGAGCACCTCGCCCGGCCAGAGCGCGTATTTCGTGACGAGCGGCACGGTGTCGTTCTCGAACTTCTTCTGGACGCAGATCTTCAACGGACTGCCCATCGGGGAGGCCTTCACGGCGGCGTCCGACGCACTGAGCGCGACGCTGGTGTACCAGACGCCCTTGCTGGCCGCATCGGCCGATGTGTATCCTGGCACGACCCACATGGGAGCAGGGACGCCACAGTACTGGGAGGGGCCGGTCATCGGCTCGGCGTCGCCGCAGCAGCATATCGTGGGCACCGCCACAGCCGTGCTGTGGGCCGATCCGGTGACGGACCCGGACGGCGTGGCCCGAGTCTGGGCGGTCATACGTCCGCCGGACTACGAACAGGGGTCGTCCGACAATCCGGTGACGGGCCTGCCGGGGATCGATCTGTTTCCCGTGGGCGGGGACCGCTATGAAGCCACGTATGAGGCCTTCACCACGCCGGGCACGTACGAGATCCTCATCTACGCGCGCGACGGGCAGGGGAATGCTTCGGAGCCTCGACCCACGATCGTCACCGTCAACGAGCCGCTGTCGCGCAAGGTGCTGTTGGTGGCTGGCAGCTCGAACCTGTCTCCCCCTCTCTGGCCGGCCATCGAATACGCCGGGGGCGCGGCCTATGAGGCCCTGCACTTCCAGGGCTACGATGACGAGGACCTCTACTATCTGAGCCGGACCACCACGCCCGGCGTGGACGGACTGGCCACGATCGGCAACATCCGCTGGGCGTTGCAGTCCTGGGCCCAGACGGATACGCAGGACCTGACGGTGGTGCTCGTGGGCGAGGGCCTTCCCGAGGGGCTGGCACTGAGCGATTCGGAAACCCTCACGCCGTCGGACTTGGACGACTGGCTGGACGACGTGCAGGGGGCCATCCCGGGCAAGATCGTGGTGGTGTACGACGGGGACTTCTCGGGCGGCTTTCTACCCGAATTGACGCCGCCACCGGACTCGGACCGCATCGTGATTGCCAGCACGAGCGCCGCCAGCACGGCCACGTTCGAAGACGGCGGGACCGTGTCGTTCACGGAGTACTTCTGGACGCAGGTCCTGAACGGAGCGAACGTGGCCCGTGCCTTCACGCACGCGACGCAGGGCGTGGTAAGCGCGGGCGGCGGACAGACGCCCGGATTGGACGATACGGGCGACGGCATTTTCCACACGAAACAGGACGGGGGCCTGGCGCGTCACTACTGGATCGGGTCGGGCATTTTGCTGGCCGGCGACGACCCGCTCATCGGCTCGATCGTGGGCGCACAGGAACTCGGCGAAGGGGTGACGTCGGCCTTGTTGTGGGTGGACGACGTGACCACGACCGGCACCATTGACCGGGTGGTAGCCTTGATCACACCGCCGGGCGGCGGCGCGCCCGACACCTTCGAGCTGTCCGAGGCCGGCGACGGTTACTATGAAGGAACGTACTCGGACTTCACCGTGTTCGGCACATACCAGGTCAGCGTGACCGCGGTGGACACGGAGGGCGCGGTGTCGCTGCCGGTGCTGACCACGGTGACCACGCGGGACGGCGCGGACGCCTACGAGGTCGACGACACGCACCCGGCGGCCACGTGGATCGGCCTGAACGCCGTGGAAGACCAACAGCACAACATCCACGACCTAGGCGACGAGGACTGGGTGATCTTCTACGCGCACCTGGGCGACGTGGTGACCATCGAGACGCTGAACCTGGACGCAAACAGCGACACGTACGTCGAGCTGTACCGTTCGGACGGCACGACCTTCATCGCCTCGAACGACGACTACTTCCTCGAGCTGCGCTCGTATCTGAACTGGCCGGTGGACGCGGACGGCTTCTACCTGGTGCGCGTGACGCAGTCGCCGTACATCATTCCGCCGTTCCCGACGCACGGCGTGGACACCGGCTACGACCTGCGGGTGTGGAAAGAGGACGCGCCCGAGTTTATCGCCCAGTTGACCGTCTACGTGTACAACACGGCGGGGGCGCCGATCTCGGGGGCCGAGGCCACCTTGGAGAAGCAGTTCGACCCGCTGTTCGTGCGCACGCAATTGACCGACGACGGCCATGTACTGTTCG
>Ga0272442_10008246_pt1 | contig 13271 bp, 11 predicted proteins | sample SSMForm2O_FD_200262 | JGI IMG/M metagenome (GOLD analysis project Ga0272442, IMG submission 200262) | Marine sediment archaeal communities from Little Sippewissett salt marsh, Falmouth, MA, United States - SSM-Form-2O | ecosystem: Environmental > Aquatic > Marine > Wetlands > Sediment ...
GGCGAAGGAGGAAGCCCGGAGGGCGAAGGCAGACAAACCGTAGTCCACACGATCATCCCGCCGTAGTCCGCGGAGGCGGGCAGACCGCAGTCCACACGATCATCCCGCCGTAGTCCGCGAAGGCGGACAAACCGTAGTCCACACGATCATCCCGCCGTAGTCCGCGAAGGCGGACAAACCGCAGTCCACACGATCATCCCGCCGTAGTCCGCGAAGGCGGAGAGAAAGGCGGCTGGAACAGCCGTTTATGAGAGTGTTTTACCTATTTAAACAGTATTTGTAGCCTGTTATACTACTTTGTATATCACAATTTGATTCGCAACGTTAACATAACGTATGCAATCGGGCACTGATGCATCAGCGCATGGGTCAGTGTCTGAGTCTGAGTCCGAATCGGTGTCAGTGTCAGAGTCGGTATCTGAATCCGAATCTGAATCAGAGTCGGCATCCATATCAGAATCCAAATCCGATCCTGATCCATCGAAAACAGAACCATCCTTGAGGTTCTGTTTACCGCCCGTATCGTCATTTTCGGATGTGCTCCTGTGACATCCTCCAGCCAGCAGGATAAATAGAACAAGCAGTGTCCGGCTTCCGCGCATCATTAAATGTGCCCCCGTAAGCTTAGTGCATGAATAATAGCATATTCTTTAAACGATAACGCAAACGCCTTGTATTTAGATACTTTTCATATAAACGAGCCTGATGATATACTTGTCCCAGAAGGAAGGTGCCAGATGCCTTTTGACAGAATTACGCGAAATCCTGAAAGAATGAACGGCCAGCCGTGCATCAGAGACCTGCGCATTACGGTCCGCAGAGTGGTCGAGGCGGTTGCACTCTATCCCGACCGCCGGATGCTTCGCAGGGAATATCCCGAACTCGATGATGAAGATATAAGGCAGGCGCTCGAATACGCCGCTGCAATGCTGGACGACAAGTCACTCCCGCTTTCTGCATAATGAGGAATTATCCCAAGGTGCGCTTGTTTCAGCAACTACCCGCCAGATTCGCATCAGGAACCTGCCAATAAAAACCTGATTATTAAAAGAATTTGAAGGGCGGGCTCAGTCGATGACGATGTTCTCGCAGATGGTGACGCCGATTTCGAGGACGAGGTACTCCAGGATCCTTTCCTGCACGCTTATTTCCGACCCGGTCCCGCCGTCGGGAACGCCCGCATCGGTCACTGTTCCGGGATCGCCCTCCTTGAACGTGTGGTAGCTCGAGAAAAGAACGCGTCCGCATGACAGGCGATCCGCGGCCTTGAGATCCGCGGTCCCGGGGGGATCGATGTTGAACGAAATTGTAAGGGGCTTTGTTTCGGTGACGTTGTCGTTGTACGTAACCTCGCCCTGCACCCACAGATCCTTGTCCCTGTAGACCTCGGGATCGGCGTTCGAGGGAGACGGATCGAACTCATCCACGACGACCCAGTTCTGCAGCCAGCCCACGATGTTGACTTCCGCGTTGTTGTTGATTTCCCCGGGGAAGTTGGTGGAAAGCCATTCCTCAAGATTGTCGTCCATGACAGTGCCCTTCTGCAGGGCGCTTTCCTTTCCGTGCTCGGCCGCGTCGATTGCACCGGAAACGGCTCCCTGATCAGCCAGGAAAGCTATTTTGTCCGGGAATGGCTGCTCGATGAAGTCATAGGCCATGTCCGTCACGTACAGCCTTCCGCCGTTCGAAACATAGCGGTGAAGGAGCTCGCGCCTCGTCTGCGCTATGGTGTCCCACGAGCCACCCGACTGCCCGCAGTTTATGAAAACGATGTCGTACTTCATTATGTTGTCTTCGCCCGTGTCCTCATCAAAGCCTGCAAAAAGCTCCTCGCCGGCGTTTCCCTTGTTTGCAACAGCGGGATCACCGCCGCCGTTGAAAATGTCGATGTAATCAGCCTGTATGCCGGCCTTGGCTATGACCTCTTCCATCCGGTCGAACATTCCTGTGGAAACGGCTATCGACGGAAACCGTCCGTTTTCGCCCGCCTCTGTGGGATCCGCCGGAAGCCGGATGAGATCGTCCGGAATCTGGTTGTCCGAACACTGCTCGGGCGTGAAAGAGTACGTTCTCTGAAACGGCCCTTTCCTTACAACCACGGTCTGTTCCTGTCCTTCGGGGAAATCCGTCAACCTGAACGCGCCCTCTGCATCCGTGGTCGTGCTTTTCTTTACAAGTCCCGGTTCAAGGCACTTTATGCAGTGCGCGCCTGCCTCTTCCACGGGTATGTTCGTCGGATCACTCGGAAGGAATACGAACGCGCGTGAAACAGGATCCAGTCCGTTGGGAGCATGCACGGTGCCCGTAATAGCGGTGCCGGCATCGCCCGGACATGCGCACAGGGGATGATAGTCATCACACGTCGTGGGTTCAGGACACGGATCCTCCACCCATTCGCCTCCAAAGCAGACCCAGTGCTCGCCGCCCGGACATCTTTCCTTGCCGGATTCGCATTCAGGTTCATCATCATCGTCATCGTCATCGTCGTCCGATGCATCCGCCAGTCCGGATGCGTCATCTCCCGCATCCGGCACATCGGTTCCGGTCTGGGAACCGCCGTCGTCATTACAGCCTGCTGCTGCGGCGGCAAGTAACAGGAGAGTAATTATTGCTAGCCTCATGGCACCTTACCTCCATTGAAAAGGTAAAAATACGTATTTTTTACAGACATTCAAACATACACTTTTTTCGCACAATACGCCAACATTAAAAAAATGCCGTAAACGTGTGATGGTGTTTTCAGGCGTAATATCAGTCTGAGCCGTCGTATTCGGATTCCGGGGCCGTCTCGTACATGCTGCCGACGGGTGCAAGGGACTGTATGATCATGCTGTCCCTGCCGGAGAAAAAGAGCCACACCGCCACCGCCACCATGGGAATTCCGATTGCGCTTGACGCCCAGCCCAGGTTTCTGTCGCGCTGCCTTTCCTCCGGCGGGGCATCTTCGTTGGTATAGCCGTTTACGAGCCCGTAAATGCCGCCGACGGCGAATATGGCGCCGACACCGAGCAGGGGTATGGCGACTTCGTAGGGTACATTGTCTCCAAGCTTTGCATGAAGAAACAGTTCTTCCGTCGAAACAAGCAGGTGCGTGGTCTCCACGTCCTTGTAATCCTTGAGGTGATACCTGATTTTATACCTGCCGGGCGGAAGATTCAGGATGCACGGTGTCTGGCAGCTGGCCTGTTCATTTATGAGAATCTGGGCGCCCGAAGGCTCTGAAGTGAGCCTCAGTGGCATGGTGGAGCGGATTCCGGCCAGCTCCATGGCCTCAGCATCCGGAACCCGGCCTTCCGGCATATCCTGTTTCTGCGGCACCGGAGGACTTCCAAGTTCGTCCGGCATGGGACCTTTTAAAGGAGGGAGGCGCTTATTTTTCACACCCGGCGGTTCGGACTGGGCCGGACTTCGAGTCTCGTCCGAAGGCAGCGGCCCCTGTGCCCGCGCATTGCCTGAAACAATCAAGAGAACAATGCAAATCAGGGTCCGCGCGTTCACGTACTTTCCTCCGTAACCATGAGTATACACATGAGAGAGTCCGGCGCAAATAGAGGAAAATTTAAGTTGAAGTATGAGTTGACAATACCGGGGCGATGATTAAAATTTGCAACGCTCAAAGATTTGGCACTCTGATTGATCGAGTGCCAACGCTTTGTAAATAAAGAAAAAAATAGTAATAACCGTAGAAAAACAGGGAGGAGGAAGCAATGAAAATCAGGCCACTACACGACAGGGTTATTCTCAAACGCTTGGAATCCGAAGAAAAGACAAAGGGCGGAATAATCATTCCGGACAGCGCAAAGGAAAAGCCTCTTGAGGGCAAAGTCATAGCTGTAGGAAAAGGTAAGATTCTTGAAGACGGTTCCGTAAGGAAACTGGATGTAAAAGCCGGTGACAAGGTGTTGTTCGGCAAATATTCAGGAACCGAAATCACCATCGATAACGAGGAACACCTTATTCTCAGAGAAGAAGATCTCCTCGCAATAATCGACTGACAACATCAACTCCACGTAATTGAGAGGAGGCGTTACAATGGCAGCAAAGGAAATCATTTTTTCCGAGAAGGCGAGAGCGGGCATCCTCAAGGGTGTCAACACCCTCGCCGACGCGGTAAAGGTTACGCTTGGTCCCAAAGGCAGAAACGTCATTATCGAAAAGTCCTTTGGAGCACCCACGGTGACCAAGGACGGCGTTACCGTCGCAAAGGAAATCGAAGTAGAGAACAAATTCGAGAACATGGGAGCCCAGATGGTGCGCGAGGTCGCATCCAAGACCTCGGATACGGCTGGTGACGGCACAACAACGGCCACCGTGCTGGCCCAGGGCATCTTCAGGGAAGGCATGAAGCTGGTAACGGCCGGGCACAATCCCATGGAGATCAAGCGCGGCATCGACAAGGCTGTTGAAGTCGTAGTCGAAGAACTCGCAGGACTTTCCAATCCCACGAAGGACAGGGGCCAGATCAGCCAGGTGGGTACAATCAGCGCCAACAACGATTCCACCGTGGGCGAGATTATCGCCGAGGCCATGGAAAAAGTCGGCAAGGAAGGCGTCATCACGGTCGAAGAGGCAAAGTCCATGGATACATCCCTCGATATAGTCGAAGGAATGCAGTTCGACAGGGGCTACCTGTCACCGTACTTCGTTTCAGATCCCGAAAGAATGGAAGCCGTTCTCGAGGACGCCTACATTCTGCTTAACGAAAAGAAGATCTCGAACATGAAGGACCTGCTTCCCGTGCTGGAGCAGATCGCAAAGATGGGCAAGCCCCTCCTCATCCTGGCCGAGGATGTGGAAGGCGAGGCCCTGGCCACTCTCGTGGTCAACAAGCTCAGGGGCACATTGAACTGCTGCGCGGTCAAGGCTCCCGGGTTCGGCGATCGCCGAAAGGAGATGCTCAAGGACATAGCCATACTTACGGGTGGACAGGTCATAGCCGAAGAGCTCGGCCTCAAGCTCGAAAATGTCACGCTCAATGATCTGGGCAGGGCCAAGCGCGTTACGATTGACAAGGAGAATACGACCATAGTGGACGGCGCCGGCAAGAAGGCGGACATCAAGGGAAGAGTTGAGCAGATTCGCAAGCAGATCGAAGAGACCACGAGCGATTACGACAGGGAGAAGCTTCAGGAGCGCCTGGCCAAGCTCGTAGGCGGTGTCGCCGTTATCAAGGTCGGAGCGGCCACCGAAATTGAGATGAAGGAGAAAAAGGCCCGGGTGGAAGACGCTCTGAACGCAACACGGGCTGCAGTTGAGGAGGGAATCGTACCCGGCGGTGGCGTTGCCCTGCTGCGTACAATCAATGCCCTCGACAAGATGAAGGTGAGCGAGGAGCAGCAGGTGGGCGTAAGCATCATACGCCGCGCCATCGAGGAACCCTTAAGGCAGATCTCGGAGAATGCCGGTGTCGAGGGTTCAATAGTGGTTCAGCGCGTTCTCAGTGAAAAGGGCCCGGTAGGATTCAACGCTGCCGATGAAAAATTCGAGGATCTCATGAAGGCGGGCATTATCGATCCCACAAAGGTCGTACGCTGCGCCATTCAGAATGCATCCTCGGTTGCAGGCCTTCTGATAACGACAGAGGCCATGGTGGCCGAGAAGCCCAGAGACGATGAGCCGATGCCGGCGGGCATGCCTCCAGGAGGAATGGGCGGCATGGGAGGAATGGGCGGCATGGGAATGTAATGCCGTCTAATACATGTTAATGACGCGGGCGGGCTTGAAACAGCCCGCCCGTTCTGTTTTAAAAATCTGCAGCAAGAATCTGTGACTCCGGGCTCCTGGTGGTGTAAACTCCTGTGCCATGAAAAATACCCGTCGTGTATCCGTGGCTTTTTTTCTTTTTGCCGGCATCTTTACATGCACGGTCACCCATCCGGGCTGTGCCGCGGCGTCTGACAGACACATCATAAGGGAAAGAAGAGCCCGCTCTGCAGAAGCACAGGGCGCTTTCAGGGAGGCTGAACAGGCGTACAAAGACGGAAATCTCGATGATGCACACAAAGCGTTCGAGTCTTTTTTATCAAGCTACCCGTCCGATCCTCTCGGTCCTGCTGCCAGCCTTTACCTCGGCCGCATCGAACTCGATCGCGACAACCCCGGAAAAGCATACGATATCCTGACCGATCTTTTTGCCAGGGAGGATTTTGCCCGCGATCTGGACCTGCTCCTGTTACTGGGGCGTAGCCTCGTAATGCTCGAACGTTATGCAGAGGCATGGGATGTTCTCAAGCCACTCGCAGGAAGCTTTCCAGACATGGAACAGGAAGAAACATTGTTGAGGCTTCTTGCGCAGACGGCACACAGACTGGGGAAAAAGATCGAAGCGATCGGTTTTTTTGACCTTCTTCTTTCATTGTCTCCAGATGACAGTGCCGAAATAAGCCTTCTAATATCCGATCTCGCAGCCTCCGCCGACAGCGGCATGCTGCAGAAGGCGTACATCTCGCTGGACAGGAAGCTCTTTGCCTGGGGCCTGGTTGTTTACCGCCTGGCCTATGAGGCATACGAGGATAATGACCTGGACAGGGTTCAGGCCCTGATTGAAGACGCATGGATGGCGGGCCGGACGGATCTTGAGAGGCTTGCCGAACTTGACGAGCTGGTGAGGAGGCGTAGCGCGGTGGACCCCTTTACCGTAGGCTGTCTTCTCCCGCTTTCCGGTCGCGGTCGCGTTGTCGGGGAAAAATCCCTCAAGGGCCTCATGCTGGCGGCGGATGCTTTTACCGCTCCGGTGCGGGGCCCGGCCTTTTCGCTCGCCATGCGTGATGTTGGAGACGATGCCCGGGCTGCCGCCCGTGGTGTCGAGGAACTCGTGATCGATGAACGCGCAATTGCCATAGTCGGACCGCTTGACAGCCTTGCGGCAGAGGCTGCGGCAGACAGGGCCGAGGAACTCGGAGTACCCATAATTACGCTGAGTGCCCGAAGCCCTGAAGTGCCAGGTTCAACCCGTTATGTTTTTCATAATTTCCCGACACCGGGGGACGAGGTAAATGCACTGGTAAATGAAGCCGTTAAGGTCAGAAAACACCGGCACATAGCCGTAATTGTTCCCGCAAACGGCTACGGGATGGAAATCGAAGGAAGAACGCGCACCGCGCTGAGGGAAAAGGGGCTCGAAATAGTAACCACCCTGAAATACGACATGAATACAAAATCTTTCGTGGACATCGCGACTGAGCTTGCCTCAAAACCTTCGCTGGACGCCGTGATGCTGGCGGGTGATACCGAAAGCGTTCGTCTTGCCCTCCCGGCCCTTGCCGCCCGCGGTCTGTGGAGCTCGGATACCGTCAGTATTCCTGACGATGCCAGAAGGGTTACTTTTCTCATCCCGGGCATGGCTTCGGGCCGGAGCCTTTTAAGAGCGGTGGGAAGGTACATGATGGGAGCCATATCTGCCACTGGATTTTTCAGAGGAGCTTCGGCTCATTCGACTGCTTTTGCGGAAAGATTCGATGCAGAGTACAACACGGAACCGGACGTGTATGCCGCCTTTTCATACGACAGTTTTCATCTTGTAGGAAGAAGCGTTGAAGCCGGCGCCCGTACCAGGGCGGAGGTCAGGGACGCTTTTTCGTCCGCAAGGGCTGTGGAATCAGCGGCCAGTTTCGGCGGCTTCAACAAAAACGGAAACGCCCTTAAGAGCGTTGTTCTTGTTACATATTCTCAGGATGGGGCTCGAGTACTTGAACGCTGATCCAGGGCCCTGTCAGGAATCATCGGAGTCGTCTTCATCAAACTCATCTTCGTCGTCGAATTCATCTTCGTCTTCGAACTCATCTTTGTCATCGAACTCATCGTCTTCGGACTCGCCAGAGTCTGCGGCCGCGTCTTCACCTACATAATCGGCTAGCATGTCGTCCACCGTGGGCTCGGGCGGCTGTTCCGGTGCCGTGTCGTCCACCAGCTCCCGGTTTTCATCCGTAAGCTCGGTGAATTCCCTTAACGGGGGAAGATCCTTCAGGCTCTTGAGTCCGAACATTTCCAGAAACAGAGGGGAGGTCCCATAGAGGATGGGTCTGCCGGGCTCTTCCTTTTTACCCAGAATTTTCAACAGTCCCCTCTCAAGCAGCAGCTTGAGTACGCCCCCGCAGTCCACACCCCGGATGTCCTCTATTTCGGGTCTGGTGACGGGCTGCCTGTAAGCGACTATGGACAGTGCTTCAAGTGCCGGCTTTGAAAGACGGACGGGTCTCTGGGACATGAGCTTCCTTATCAGCGGGGCGTTTGCCGGGTTCGAACGGAACTGCCATCCTCCTGCAACTTCCACGAGCACGATTCCTCTGTCCGCGTAATGCTCTTCAAGCTCTGAAACAAGTTTCTTCAGGCGTTTCGTATCAATGCCAAGGAGCCTGCGCGCTCTCGGCAGCGTAATTGGTTCCACAGAAGTGAATATGATACTTTCCAGACGCGACAGCATAATTCGATCGCTCATTCCGGGTTCAAGAACTTTAACAGTCGCGCCCTGTGGTCTCTGCTCCTCATTCTGCCCTCCTGGGGCTTTTGTTTCATCCGTACTCATACGGGCTCCTCGTCGTTATTATCAGTTTTATGTATTTCATTCGACTCTGAATCCGCAGACACTTTTTCACCTTCCGGATCTTCATCGTCTCCGTTTGATTCCGCTTCGTCCCCTACGGCCTCCTCCTCTTCATCCGCAACGGCAAGCCATATATGAATAGTGCCGCCGTGCTCGGGCTGATAGAGCCTGATCATGTGAAGCTTGGTCATTTCCAGGAGCGCGAGAAAAGTGACGACCACGTCGAACCTGCTGGCGGCTGTTTCAAAAACATCCTCGAATACAACGTGATTTCTCTCACGAATGAGATCCGCCAGCTGGCCGATGCGCTCGGCAACCGTCATCCTGTAACGGGTGACTTCATGAGGGGCCACGGCCTTTGTCCTTTTCAGAACGGTTTCAAACGCATCCATAAGTTCAAAAAGACCCGGAGGCCTGAGCTCGGGTTCCGGAACATCCACCTTTTCCGACGCACCCCTTACAAAGGTATCACGGCCGAGGCGCGGTAGCTCCATCAGCTGTGCGGAAGCATCCTTGTATTTCTGATATTCCAGCAGCCTTCTTACGAGCTCCTCGCGTGGATCAAGGTATTCTTCGTCTTCCTCGTCTTCCTGCGCCTTCCTGGGCAGCATCATTTTCGATTTGATGTATGCCAGTGTTGCGGCCATCTCCAGGAAATCGGATGCCAGATCCAGGTTGATCTGCTTCATCATATCGAGATACTCGAGATACCTTTCGGTCAGAAAGGAGACGGGAATATCAAAAATATCCAGCTCGTGTTTGCGTATCAAATGCAGCAGAAGGTCGAGGGGTCCCTCGAATATCTCCGGGATCTCGACATGGTAAATCTCCGGCGGCCTGCCCGTATTTTCATTTTCAGCCAAAGGGAACTCCCGTGATCCAGAGAATGCCGGACGCTATCAACTGTATGGGTACAATCAGAATTCCCGGGGCAAAGTTTATCATCAGTAAAAATCCGACAAAGACGAGAAAGCTGTAACGGGCCATCTTCATCTGCAGCTGTGGAGGCAGAAGCCGGGAGCCGTCCAGCGGATAAAGCGGCAGAAAGTTGAAAACGGCAAGACCGATGTTCATGAGGAAAATAATTTGAATAAAGTAACTAAATGCCTGTCCCGACCTGCCGCTGAGGGATGTTCCCACGCCAAGGGCGTGGATGAGAAATCCGGCGATGATGGCCAGCAGTATGTTTGAAAGCGGTCCCGCGACTGCAACGAGTGCGTGCGCTCTCTGCACTGACATCCTGCGTGTAAGGCGCCACGGTGAAACGGGCACAGGTTTGGCCCAGCCAATCATTGCCCATCCCGTGCTCAGGCCGAAAAGAGGGATAAGGATTGTTCCGAAGAGGTCTATGTGACTTAAGGGATTCAGCGTCATGCGGCCCTGGCTTGCGGCCGTATCGTCACCCAGGGCGAACGCGACCCTGGCATGGGCATACTCGTGCACGGACAGAGACAGGATCATGGGAACGAGAATCATTACGGCCTTTACAGCCAGGTTTTCAATGTCCATGATTAATTACTCATCCTCTATGTATTTTCTAACACCGCATGTACCCGTCGGCAAGAAACCGGGGCCCTCGTTTTCCTGACCAAGCTTCGAAGCATAGGCTCGCCGGCCCGAATATGGTAACATCAGCAATTCTAATGAAGATGGGACACGGCGCATGAGAACGATTATTATAAAAAGCCTGAAACATCCCGTAATAACGGCTTTTTTGTTTATTATTGCCTCTCTGGTTCTTTACGCCAACTCTCTGTATAACGATTTTATCTTCGATGACAATCTGCTAATTATTAATTACAAAAAAATCCACACCCTTACATTCAGCAGTTTACCGGACATTCTAATCAACAGTTACCGGCCCGTAAGAACCGTTATCAATGCAGTCCTGTACAACCTGTTCGGTTTTCACGCGGAAGGCTACAGGCTGTTCAATCTCATCCTGCATGCAGTAAACGGCTTCATGGTCTTCATGATCTTAAGAAAGATACTGGGCAGTCATGCCATTTCCCTTGCAGTGGCGCTTCTGTTTCTCGTGCATCCGGCCCATTCGGATTCGGTTGCATACATAAGCGGAATCAGGGATACAGCTTCAGCCTTCTTCTATCTTGCCGGATTCTGGATTTACGTGCTCCACAGAGAAAAATCACAGCCGTCCCTGATACTTCTGACTCTCATTTTCTTCGTGCTGGCCGTCCTCACAAAGGAGATGGCCATAACGCTTCCTGTGCTGTGCATTCTGTACGATGTCTGTTTTTACAGACGCCACAACCCGGACGCTGAATTCCCACTGAAAGACATGCTCAGGGATAACGCCGTGTTTTACGGCAGCTGCCTTCTACTGGCCCTGTCAGCATGTTATTATTATCTTTTTATCAGGTCAGGCACGGGTTTTCCAGACAGCGGCCGCATCTCCTGGTGGTCGGGCTCCATGCTTCTGAATTATCTTACCATCCCCAGACTGATTACTTATTACGTCTCAAAGACCCTGATACCCACAGGCCTCATAAGCGATTATTCCGGCTATCACATTTTGGCGGAATCGTTATCGCAAATAGCGGTCTGGACATCCCTGGTTGCCGTTGCCGCGCTGATTGTTTTCAGTATTTATGCGTTCAGAAGGGACGCATACGTGAGCTTCGGTTTCTGGTGGTTTCTGATCACGCTCATGCCCGTTCTGCACTTCATTCCCCATCATGAACTGATGGCGACTCATTACATGTATCTGCCTTCAATAGGATGCATTCTGGCCGTCTGTCTGCTGTTTTACCATCTGGCCGTAAGGCTGGAAAAATCACTGCGTACGATCATGTGTACGGTCATTCTGTGTGCCGCGGTAATTTTTATGGGTATTTCCACCCAGGCCCGTAACAGGAACCTGAGAAATGAACTCGTTCGCGCAGCACATGATCTTGAATATAATCCTCTCTCACCCCGCCTTCATACAGTACTGGGGATGATTTACGAAAAATCAGGGTTATGGGAATCGGCCAGGCTCGAATACACGCACGCCCTCAAGTTCTCCGGTTACACATATTCCAGGGCTCTTGTAAACATGGGCGTGCTGCTGTTCAAGTCAGGGGAATACGAAAGTGCTAATGCGCATTTCTACAGGGCACTCGAATCGGGCGACCCGAATGCAGCCGCAAACCTTGCCCTTAACCTGATGAAGATGGACAGAAAAGAGGAAGCACTGGAATTTTTCGGCAGTTTCTACAGTAAATATCCCGGCAGGCTAAGCAGGCGCACGGCCAGAATTCTGTACAAACTCGAGATGAAACGCCATTCGTATGCGAATGCACGAAAATGGGCCCGGAGGCTGAAGGATCTTTCGGAAGAATCCGAAGTCGCACTTCTTGCGCTCGCCCGGGCACAGATGCTCAGCCTCGATTTGGGATCGGCCGTTCCCGTTCTGGAGCAGCTGTCACGTAAAAATCCTGAGAAGTATTCAGTTCTCATAAAGCAGAACAGCGCTTACACCGCTATGATAAGGAAACTGGATTCGCTTCCGGATAACGAAAAAGAAAAAAACAGACTGAAGACCGTCGCCCGGATCCGGCTGGAGCTTGATGATCCACAAGGCGCCCTGTTGATGTACGAAAAAGCCCGTAACGCGGGAGCGCATTTTGAGGACGATGATTTGCTGAATATTGTCAGATGCATGCAGAATCTCGATCGAATAGATGAAGAATACGTCGGCGCAGTTGCTGAACTATACGATCGAAACCCGGAGAATGAAGCATATGCCATGATGCTGGTGCGTGCGAAAACGGCCATGCTTGAATTTGATCAGGCGAAGCAGATTCTGAAGGAGAAAGAACTAATTGATTCAGAGGATGGATCAGACATTATTAAAGTCGTCGACAGACACAGGCGTCATCTTGAAAAGGCTGAATCCGATTTCGACAGATCAAAGGACAGGGGATCTTTCCTGATTGAAAAGAGCAAGATCTTCGAGCGGCTGGGTAATACGCACATGGCTGCAAAAACACTGGCCCTTGCGGCGCGCTTTTCCTCATCATCCGCAAGGGCTTACTGGCGCCTGGGAATGCTGTATATGGATATGGGTAAATTGAAGGAGGCATTTGATTCTTTGAGTTCGGCTCTCAAAATCGATGCAGCCATGCCGGAAGCAACCCTTTCAATGGGCAGACTGCATCTGAGCGAACTTGGAAATTACGAGGGAGCTTTGAGATACCTGAAAAAATATCTGGTACTGGCCCCTGAATCACCCCGAAGCGAGCGGATAAAGCAGGTAATTGCGAGCCTCGAAAAGTACAGAACAGCTGTTCTGGTAAAGCACGATTTGAGTTATAAGATTGAGTTAACCGGACTGGGCAGTCCGTGATAGTATCAGGCCTATGGACTGATTTAAGAATGACACAGGAGCAAGGAATTTGAGTTCACAGTGTCATGAACAGGGAGTGGTGGTCAGGCTGGTAGCCGGCGAGCGCGCTCTCGTAGATGTGCATCGTGCAGCGTCATGTGAACAGTGCGCGGCAAGGGGTGTATGTCTGACCCTCGGCGGAGGGGCAAAAAAAATCTCCATAGTGGTGAAAAATCCGGTTCACGCGCAGGCGGGCGATACGGTCAGACTCAGCATGCCCGAACTGAGTGTGGCAAAGGCCTCGATAGTTGCCTACCTTATTCCGACACTCGGACTCGTTATGGGTATATTTGCGGGAAGATTCGCTTCGGGCTTGTTTGGTATTTCCATTGGAGCAGGGGC
>Ga0272442_10008248_pt1 | contig 13269 bp, 10 predicted proteins | sample SSMForm2O_FD_200262 | JGI IMG/M metagenome (GOLD analysis project Ga0272442, IMG submission 200262) | Marine sediment archaeal communities from Little Sippewissett salt marsh, Falmouth, MA, United States - SSM-Form-2O | ecosystem: Environmental > Aquatic > Marine > Wetlands > Sediment ...
GATGAACACGGAATATGGATGTGGCGTTCACTGCCATGGGGCTGTCCACGTACACGGGTATTTTCGGTATCCGCCCCTTCTCCGAGAGGAGGTGAAGGAAATAGACGATCTCCTGCGTACGCTCCACGGCGAACGCGGGAATGATGACCTTCCCGCCGCGCTTCGCGGTGCGCGATACCACGTCCGCCAGTTTTCCCGCCGCCTGCTCCACCGGGTCGTGGAGCCGGTTCCCGTAGGTGGATTCCATCACGAGGTAGTCCACGTCCGGTATGGTCTCGGGGTCCCTGAGTATGGGGAGGTTCCTGCGCCCCAGGTCGCCGCTGAACCCGACCGAGAGGCCGCCGCTGGGGTGACGGATGTCGAGCACCCCAAGGGCCGAGCCGAGTATATGCCCCGCGTCGTACAGAGTGAGGGTGACGCCGTCCGCGATCGGGATGGAACGGTGATAGGATATGGTGACGAAGTGCTCGAGGCAGCGCATGACCTCCCGTTCCGTGTACAGGGGTTCACCTTCGAACCGTTCGTTCTTTTTTGCCGCCCTCTTCCTGAGGTACTCGAGGTCCTTTGCCTGTATGTGGGCCGAGTCCATCATGATGAGATTGGCCAGGTCCCGGCTCGCGGAAGTCGTGTATACATTGCCCTTGAATCCTTTCTCGGGAAGAAGGGGAACCAGGCCGCAGTGGTCGAAGTGCGCGTGAGTGAGAACCACCCCGTCCACGTCGGCGGCGTCGTAATGCCACTCCCGGTTTTTACGGGCGGCCTCCTCCCTGCGGCCCTGAAAAGCCCCGCAGTCGATCTGAATAAGCGTATTTTCGGATTTGAGGAAGTGCTTTGAGCCTGTTACTTCCCCGGCTCCACCCCAGGAGTAAAGCTCGAGATTCATGTCCGCTCCCTTCTGCATAATCCGGAATCCGGCCGGGAATCCGTGCCGTGATACGACAGTATACTCGTTTTTTCAACCCCGGAAAAGGAACAAAATCGGTTTTTGCATGCTTTAAATATACAGAAACACAAACCCGGTGTATGATGGACCGGTTACGAATGCCGTACTCGCCCGATGGCCAGGAGGAAAAGGTGGAACCCCGCATATCCCGTACGGACACACCCCGCTACGCATGGGCGGTGCTTGGAATCGGAACGTTCATCGTATTCGGAGCGCTCGGGCTTGCCCGTTTCGGCTACGGGCTCATTCTTCCGGACATGCAGAAGGCGCTCGATCTGACGCACACGAACGTGGGCGGCCTCGCTACGGCCAACCTTGTCGGCTATCTCCTGCTCTCCATTACGGGCGGCGCCCTCGCGTCGAGGTTCGGAGCGCGGGTCGTGGTGACAGCGGGAATGGCCGTTGTGGGCATGGGCATGCTTATGACCGGAGCGGCCGGTACGTTCTGGGCGGCCCTTGTATGGAGGACGGTGACGGGCCTGGGGAGCGGGGCGAGCAATGTTCCCGTCATGGGCCTGGTTGCATCGTGGTTCGGTCCGGGCATGCGCGGGCTCGCGACCGGTATCGGGGTGTCGGGCTCGAGCATCGGACTCGTGGTGACCGGACCGCTTGTGCCTTGGATCTCGAGCCGGTTCCCGGAGACCGGATGGCGCGTGTCCTGGTACGTGTTCGGGACGGCCGCGCTCTTCCTCGCTCTGCTGGGCGGTATTCTTATCAGGAACAGGCCCGGTACGGGAGGCGTCCGGACGGGCAAACCCGGGGGCGGGAAACTCAACTGGTCTTCCGTGTACCGGTCTCCCGAGGTATGGCATCTCGGCGGCGTGTACGGGGCTTTCGGTTTTGCCTATATCATATACGTCACGTTCTTTTTCAGGTATATGACGGGAGAGCTCGGGCGAAGTGCGGAAGCGGCGGGAAATTTATATATGCTCATGGGCTGGTGCTCCATGGGATGCGGTGTGTTCTGGGGAATGCTTTCGGACCGGATCGGGCGCAAATGGGCGCTCGTGCTGGTTTTCGTCATTCAGGCACTGGCCATGGGGATATTCGCTCTGAAACCGGCGGGACCCGCGGCGGCCCTCTCCGCGGTGCTGTTCGGGCTTACCGCGTGGTCCATACCCGCGGTCATGGCCGCGGCGTGCGGCGATATCGTGGGCAGGCGCCTGGCACCGGCGGCGCTCGGATTCGTCACGCTCTTCTTCGGAATCGGCCAGTCGGCGGGTCCCCTGATCGCCGGTATGATCGCCGATGCCACAGGGTCCTACTCGAATGCATTTGTGCTCTCCGCGGCTGTTTCCCTGCTCGGCGGCGCGGGCGCCCTCTTTCTCAAGACAAATACCGATGCACAGGAATAAAACGGCGCCGCCTCCCTTATTCGGGCTGATTTTTCTCCCTGTTCGGGACCACGCAGACGAAGCGCAGCCCGCTGTCTCCCGCTTTGAGCTGATGATACTCATAGGGCTCTATGTAAATGCAGTCGTCCTTCTCGAGCTTGTATTCTTCTCCTTCCGAGAAAAGGATTCCGTCACCATCCAGCACGTACACCTCGTGCTCGTAGGAGTGCTTATGTTTCGATGAGTAACCGCCCGCGCTGATCTCGAAGACCCGCATGGAAAAGTTGAGAGCGTCGTCGGCCCTCGACGTTATGAGGGGGTAATAGGTGACACCGCTGTAGGATTCCGCATCCTTGGCCACGGATTTCGGTTTCACGTCTTTTCTCTTCTTCAGTTTCATTACAATTCTCCGATATTGGTATGGGACAATAATAGCCGCCCATACGGATGAACGTCAATCTGTTGCTGTACCGGTAATGAAGAAATATATGAATTTCTCAGATTATACTTGACAATACCACTGCACCGGGGTAGCTTTGTTTGTCCTTGTATGAGGATGAATACTATTTTTTCAGGAGATTTAATCTTTATGTCAGTAGGAAAAGTAAAGTGGTTTAACGAGCAGAAGGGCTACGGCTTTATCTGCAGGGAAGATGGCGATGATGTGTTTGTGCATTATTCGGAGATCAAGGCTGATGGGTTCAAAACCCTCGTAGAGGACCAGGAAGTGTCCTTCGAGGTAAAGGATGGACCCCGCGGTCTGCAGGCTGTAAACGTGCAGGCGCTCTAAACCAGGTAAACAGGAGCCCCGGGGTACCGGGGCTCATATTTTTTCCCTGGAAATGCGATCTATTACAACAAAGGATTGACATAATTGAAGATCGTATTATTGTGTTATTAACGTACAGCATTAACACCTAAGCTCCCATGGGCTCAAAACGGATGAGCCGATGACGGCTTAACTGTCCCTCCTTCAGGCTGTAGGTTCTTTACAGAGACTCGCCGATCGAAACTTACCGAACGGGCCTCGCTTTTGTGTTGTAAAGCGTGATAATAAGACACCTTCCGTTGACGTAAAAGTTTTACTGTTGCAGGATTGCCAATTGAGCTCCCCCGCAAATTCCGGGGTACTTTGAGCATAGTTAACAAAGCGAAAAAAAGGAGAGTATATGAAGATACTCCTGATTTCACCTGTCAAGAATCCGAATATCAGGAAGCCACGCGGTATCATGATGCCGCAGCTTGCGCTCAATCTTATCGAGGCGCTTACACCACCGGAACACGAGGTAACGCTCGTAGAGGAAGAGATAGAGGATGTCCATCTCGATGCCGAGTGTGATCTTGTGGGAATCAGCAGCATGACCTCGAATGCACCGAGGTCTTACCAGCTGGCGAACGAGTTCAGGAAGAGGGGAAAGAAGGTCGTCCTGGGAGGCGTACACCCGACCATTCTTCCGGACGAAGCCCTGGAACATGCGGATTCCGTGGTTGTCGGAGAGGCTGAGGGCGTCTGGGAGGGGCTCCTCGAGGATTTCACGAAGGGGAAGCTGAAAAGGAAATACCACAGTCCCTCTCCTTCACTGGATAAATACGTTCATATCAAACACAGAACCAACGTTAAAAAGAGGATGTTCAGCATAGTACCGGTTATGACCACGCGCGGGTGTCCTTATAACTGCGAGTTCTGCTGCGTGCACAATCTTTTCGGAAACAAGATCCGTCACATACCGGTCGAGAATGTTGTCAGGGACATAACGGATTCCGGCGGGAAGCACTTTATGTTCCTCGATGATAACATCATCGGGCACAAGAAGTACGCACGCGAGCTGTTCAGCGCCCTGAAACCGCTCGGCATCACGTGGGGGGGGCAGGCGTCCATATCGTTCGTGCAGGATGCGGAATTCATGAAACTCGCGGCGGAAAGCGGATGCTCGGGCCTCTTCTTCGGTCTCGAAAGCGTATCGAAATCGCAGATGCAGGCCATGAGGAAATCCCTCAAGGAGCTCTATGAGGTGGAGGAGGCCATAAAGAAGGTTAAGGACTTCGGGATATACTTTCATGCATCGATGATTTTCGGATTCGATAACGATACCACGGACGTCTTCCCTGAAACCGTCGAATTTCTGGAAAAAAACAATATCGGGTCAGCCTCGATGAATATATTAACTCCCTATCCCGGAACGCAGACGTACGCGAAGCTCAGAGACGAGGGCCGTCTGATTTCTGATGATTGGGAGCACTACGATCATAATACCGTTGTGTTCCAGCCTAAAAATATGTCGCCGCTGGAACTGCAGGCGGGAAGGCTGTGGGCCGTGTCCGAGTTCACGAAGATATCGGCGACAATGAGAAGACTCGTTCACAACATGTCCCATCCCCTGATGCATATAGGCATAAATATGGGGTCCCTGAAGAGCGTAAAGAACGAGATCAGGAACTTTCCGCAGCTCGCCTCCAAGCTCTATACTCCGGAGCTGGACTGCCTGCCGGAGAATGCTCGCGTTCCTCTCGCATCTCTGCAGTTGAGCGATTTTATACCACGGCGGAGTCAGCAGCCGACGTAAAAGACGGAAGAGGCTTATCGTGTTACGAATGGCGCAGCTCTACATGATAGGTGGCGTTCTCCTCGGGGTCGATATATTCGCGGCCCTCATTACGATGATTACTAACTTCAGCGTCGAGGTGTGGCGTAACAACGTGATGAGACGATGGGTTTTACATACCTTGAACGACGCGACGCGGCTCATCGCGTGGGTTGCCCGCTACCTCGAAGACCTGCAGACCCGCATTCAGTACCGGGCTCTCTATGAATCCATGACCCGGCCGCTGAAGTCCCGCTACCGCGAGCTCAAACGAAATTCCCGTTAATGAGGTGACAGTTCCTTTAGGAACTGTCACAAAAGGAACTGTCACAAAAGGAACTGTCACCCTCTTTATCTGCCTAAAGGAGCTTGAGGATGCCCCTGGCCAGTATGAGAAGGCCGAAGAAGCCGATGGAGGCGAATATGCTCTTTTTGAGTAATGGGGGAGCGATCTTTCCGGAGAGCAGGTGTGCCGCCCACAGTGCCGCAAGGGAGGGTACCACGGCGACCGCGGCGTAGCCGAATACCTCCCTCGTATATCCCACCCTCCCCATGCCCACCACGATCAGCCGCAGCACGGTGGCGACGACGAACGATACCTGCAGCGTGCACTTCATGTTTCTCGGATCATCGTCCTGGGAGTAGAGGTAGAGGGCGACGATCGGACCGCCCGCCGCAAACGCGCCCGCGAGGAGTCCCCCGGCGAGTCCGAAGAGCGGGGCGAGCCACATTTTAAGTTTTTTCAGCCGCAGGCTGAAGAGCGCCGTGAGGGCGGCAAAGAGAATGACGGCGCCCAGGGATATTCTGAGCACGGGATGGGCGTACAGCTCGAGAAGAAAACGGTACCCCACGGGTATGCCCACCACCTGGCCGGCCCCGATGAGCAGAACGTACTTCCAGAAAACCCCGGACCGCCTGTACGAGAGCGTGATGAGAAAGATTACGAGGGCGATGATAATGAGGCTGACGCCGACCGACATCCGTTCCAGGTTATAGGTTGAGAAGGCGAGTGCCGTCATGGACACGAGCCCGAAACCGAGCCCCGTGTACCCGTGAATCAGGCCGGATACTATGGATATGAGCAGTATGTGCAGTATGAAGGAGGTGTCCATGGGCCTCTCTGTCGAAAGGTTCAGTCGGAATTTGGTATGCTCCGTAATATAACGAAGAGAGAGCCGTAGTGCTCTATTATTTCAGTTCCTCCACCCTGTTAATATATGCGTCCACATCAAACTTTCTTCTGCACCCGTTATAGTTCATGAAACGGACCTTGCCGAAAACGGGCCTTTCGAACCACGCGCGGTCGTGCACGCCGCCCATGGACCAGGCGATGCCCGCGTAGCCGTTCGGGTCCCTTCCGTCGAGCTCGTACCGGTCGTTCAGGAAGACCGCGTACTCCATTGCCTGGTCCGCGCTCTCGGTCCATTCCAGGATTTTCTTTGCCCAGTACATCCGCATATACCCGTGCATCTTCCCGCGGACGACCATCTCCTTCTGCGCCGCGTTCCACAGAGGGTCGTGCGTTTCCGCATATTCGAACCGGTCCCGTGAATAGAGGTACTCCCGTTTGTCCTTCGCGTGAAGAGCGATCGACTCGCGCGCCCATTTCGGGAAGGAAGCGGCGGTGTCGTAGCCCGTATTGTAAAAGCAGAAGTTGTCCGCGAGCTCCCGCCGGACGATGAGCTCCTCGAGAAACGCGTCTTTCGCCGGTCCGGGTGCGTCCGCCTCTCCGACCAGGAGCGCGGTCCGCTGGGCGGACAGGTGCCCGAAGTGGAGATAGGGGGAGAGGCCCGACTGGCCGTTCTTGTTCGGATCGTTCCGGTCGGACGGATACGATGAGAGCCCGTTTCGTATGAACGAGCCCAATGCCGCCCGCCCTTTCGATTCCCCGGGCCTGATCCAGTCGACCGGCGGAACCGACCCGCTTATCTCAAGGGAATCGGCCGCTTTTTGCCAGTCCGCCTTCGCGTACTTTCCCTTCCATTTATGCGGGTGACGGGTTATTTCCGGGAATTCATCGAGGAACTCGTCGAGCAGGCGGTGTATCTTCGGTCGTATGGTATAGGCCCCGTATTCCTGCTTGTCAGAGGCGTGCCTGCACGGAACGATATTGTGCGCGTCCACCTCGTGCAGCGGAATGTCGGTCCCGGCCAGGACCTCCTCTTTCCACTTCCGTTTTATCCGAAGGGGATCGAAGTCGGTCACGAGCAGACCAATTCCCCGCTTCCGGACGAAATCCTGCAGCACGGTCCCGGGCGCACCCGGAAGCAGGAAGAAGGGAATATGCAGCTTTTCGAGCGCTTCGGCGACCTCCCCGAGTCCCCGGAGCATGAAGGCGTACTGCCTGCGGGCCGCGTCCAGGAAGGAGGGAGAGAGGCAGAAGACCACGCACAGGGGCTCGTGCGCGGCGCGCGCCTTTTCCTGGGCGTAAACGAGGGCCCAGTTGTCCCGAACGCGCTGGTCCCTGCTCATCCAGTATGCCACGGGCCCGCCTCTTTCACCCGGTTTGTCTGAAAGGTAAACTCTCTTTTTGTTCATAACGTATTGCACATACCGCCCTGTGCTTTATAGTTTCCTTCCCTTCCCGGAATCCGTTATCTCAACGAGCTCTTTCGGGTAGGGACGGAGAACCGTCTGGTCGAGGAGGTATGCGGTATCCCGGCGAACGGCCCACGCCTCGATGAGGTGCAGGAGCGTGCTCAGGGGTATCCGTTCGTCGCGGTATTCCTCCAGGCTGTTGAGGAAGAACCGCTTCTCCCCCGGGTTCAGAGCTCCGGACAGTCCCCCGAAAAGGTGCTGCAGAACGTTGATCATGGAGGTGTACCGGGGCGGTTTGGCCAGGGCCGGCATGAAATTCGTCTCGTATCGCGCGAGAACCTCATCAAGGGGCAGCTTCTCGTGGTTCGCACATATTCTGCCGAGCTCCCGGAGTTTTGTCTGGTTGTACGCCATGAGGAGGTACTTGTTACTGCTGTGAAACCGTACGAGGGCCTTCATCGTATGCTCCTCTTTCATCCTGCGAAGCCGGGCCGACGCGAAGAGCCTCGTGTAAAAATGCTCCCTGATGGAGAAGTTGCGAAGGCGCCCCTCATCCTCCGCGGCCGCATGCGGAAACCGTTTCATCACTTCGCCGCCGAAAAACCCGCTTCCCTTTCCGGATCCCGCCTCCTTTTTCATCCCGCTGTATACCTTCACGTCCGCGGGACCGCACGAGGGAGAGCGGTGCTTCAACAGGAACCCGTCCGCGTCACCCGCGGTTCCGAGGTACCGGTCCGTGAAATCCGTCATCTTCCTTGTGACGTCCGCTCCGGTTGCGGGCTGGTAGAGGATTTTTCTTCCGCCCGTATCCACGATCCTGATCGGGTCGCGCGGCGTTCCCAGGCCGATCTCGACCTCGGGACATACGGCATGGTACTCCACAAAGGGTTTCAGCTGCTCCACCACGTGATCGGGCACGGTCTGCCCGTTGTACCTGCAGTGCGCGAACCCGAGGCATTTGCTCACGTGCACGATCGGCCGAACATCATCGATTGAATGCAAGGGTCCCCCTTTAATAAACACCGGTTGGTGGATATTTTAAATTATAACAGCAATGGGAGAAGGAATAAACGGCTAAAATGAAGAAGCAAACGGACCGCGGGGCGAAGCGCCCCGGTCACCTAGTTCACCTCGATTCGGGACACCCATTTTACCCACCTGCCTCCCAGTATGTCCTCGGCAACGAGCCGTACCGGAAAACCGTGCTCCGGAGGCAGGTCTTCGCCGTTGACCCGGTAGGCGAGGAAGAGGAGACCTCTTTCCACTTCTTCCCTGCTGAAGGGAGCGTTGTACCCGTCCGTTCCGTGGACCACGATCCGGGAGTAGTCGCTGCCGATCCCCGCGTTCTCGAGAATCAGTTCCAGCGGGACACCCTCCCACTCGGCATGGTCCGCGAACCAGCCCGGGCATATGAGCAGGACCTTTTTGCGAACGGTCTCCATTTCCATGAGTTCCCGATAGGTGAAGGAGGAGGCTTCCCCCTCTTCACGGGTTACGGTCAGGCGCCACCTGCGAATTTTGATATCGGGTACGGTTCCCATCTCACGAAGCTCCTCGACGGAGTTCAGCGGAAGGCGGGAGGCGTCCACCTCAGCGGGGTCCATGTGTATGATCTTTCCCTCCGGGGTGTCGGGCTCGAGCACCACGCGGTCCTGGGCGGAAAGCGGAAGAAGAATCATGAAAAGAAAGAACGTCAAAAAAAAAAGTCGTGATATTTTCATCTCTTACAGCTCCTTCATTCATTAATTATAAATATAATTTATGAAATATGTCTTATAATATTAATAAGACGAATGAAGGCCGCGAGCAACCGTTATTCCAGGTGCTTGCGATGGTGAATTTCGAGTGTATCCTTTGCACCGTACAGCAGTTATTAAACATGATATTTTATCGCAGTCTTATTTCATTCATGACCGAGGTTCACAGGCACCGGCGTATCCTGTGGAGGTGAAAGCTTTGCATTATTGATATTTCATAAAATTTTTATTTTGCGCTTTTTTTATGAGATATAGACAAAATATTATCCAAATGATAGGATCATGGATCATGGGGGGGGATTGAAGAAGAACAGATCATTCTTCCGGTGTGCCTTCAATAATTATCTGTGATCTCCCCTCACGGGCGGCAGGCGTTACAAACGCATGATCGCAAAAAAAGGGGGGTAAGATGAAGGCGGAAAAAGGCGGCGGCACAGGATTTAATCTCGCACTGGTATTTGTAATCTTTCTTTTCCTGGCTGCATCCGTCATCTTGGTCTCATGCGATACAGCGGGCGGAGAGGGCACCGAAAACGGCGATACAAACGGGGATACGAACGGCGATGATACGGTGGACGAGGATACCACCGCTCCGACCGTGACCATCACCTCGGACGAGGCGGTGCTTACGGTCCTCTCCCCCTTCAGCATTACCATAACCTTCAGTGAACCGGTAACGGATTTCGAGGCCGAGGACATAACCGTGGTAAACGGCATGCCCTCCGGCCTGCTCACAGAGGACGATACCGTGTTCACGGCCGACATTACGCCGGACGGGGATCCTGCCGATATCACCGTGGATATTTACGCGGGCGCATGCGCTGACTCGGCGGGCAACGAAAACGAGGCCGCCGAGCGGTTCGAAATCAGGTACGATACGGCCGACCTCACCGTAACCATTACGTCGGAAGACGACGATCCCACCAATGTCTCGCCCGTGTGGATCACCGTGACCTTCAGCGAGGAGGCGGCCGGTTTCGTAATCGACGACATGACCGTGGGAAACGGCACGGCCGACAACCTGCAGACTACGGACGATATCGAGTACACGGCGGATATCATACCGGACGGGGAGGGTGAGGTGACCGTGGACATCGGGGCGGGCATTGCAAACGATGCGCTCACCGGAGTCAAGGAGAACACGGCAGCGGAGCGGTTCAGCATCGTGTACGACTCGGTTTCTCCGGATACGGCCATAACCTCGGAAGAGTCGATACTCACCGCCAGCAATCCTTTTTCAGTCACCGTCGAGTTTACCGAGGAGGTCACGGGTTTCGAGCTCGAGGACATCGAAGTGGTGAACGGTACGGCCGGCAACCTGCAGGCCGTGGTGGAAAACACGGAGTTTACGGCCGATATTTCGCCCGAGGAAGGCCCGGTGGACATCACCGTGGACGTGCCCGCGGGCGCGTGTACGGATACGGCGGGAAACGAAAACACGGCGGCCGGGCAGTTTGTGATCAGGTACGATCCAACGGCCCTGACCGTGTCAGTGTCCACGGAGGAGCCCGATCCCACCAATACGTCTTCCTTCGAGGTGGCTGTCACCTTCAGCGAGGAGGTCACGGGTTTCGAGCTCGAGGACATCGTGGTGGGGAACGGTGCGGCATCCAGCCTGGGGGGCGTCAATCCCTCGTTCACGGCGGACATCACCCCTTCAGCCGACGGGGAAGTGACCGTTGACATTCCGGAGGAAGTTGCCGTGGACGCCGAGACCGGTGAAAAGTCGAATTACGCGGCCGAGCAGCTCAGCATCATGTACGACGGCTCGGACCCGGACGTGGGGGCGGGGACCATCACCGCGAGCGACCAGGAGACGGATTCCATAACCATCTCCTGGGCGTCGGCCGCGGACGATTCGCCTCCCCTGCAGTACCAGGCGTATTACTCGGAGGACGGCAACATCGATTCGGTTTTACAAATCGAGGAGAACGGGGACCCGTTCGAGGACTGGGAAACCGACATGACCTCGAAGACGATTACGGGCCTCGCCCCCGCCAAGGACTATTACTTCAACGTGATCGTACAGGACGACGCGGGAAACAAGTCCGCGTATACCATGCAGACAGAGACCACGTCCTTCGAGGTGCTGCAGATTAACCCGAGCTCGAATGCAGATACGATTTCGGACATCGCGATCGACGGCGACTACCTCTACATTGCTGGGTATGACGAATCGCTCGGTACCGATGACGATCAGTGGCGCATCGAGAAACGGCATAAGCGAACCGGCAAGCTGGTCGCCGGATTCGGCACGGACGGCGTGGTCCTGTCGAACCCGAGCGCGGGTGCCGATCATGCAACCGCGATCGCCGTTTACGGGAGCTACCTCTATGTAGCGGGCTACGACGATTCACCCGGCAACCGGCAGTGGCGGGTGGAGAAAAGAGCTTTTTCAACCGGCGCGCTCGAAACGGTCAGTTTCGGTACGAGCGGCGTGGTTGTGTCGAATCCGAGCACCCGCGATGACTTCCTTGACGACATCGCGGTGGACGGGAGTTACTTCTACATCGTGGGTTACGATTATTCGCCCGGCACTACCAATTATGAATGGCGCATCGAAAAGAGAAGCATGACGAGCGGTGATCTCGAGACGGTCAGTTTCGGCACGAGCGGCGTGGTGGAGACAGATCCCAGTTCGAGTTACGACGGCGCGACTTCCATCGCGGTGGACGGGAGCTACATATACGTGACGGGGTATGACAGCGCGTGGGGGAATTACGGGTGGCGCACGGAGAAACGCAGCAAGTCGACCGGCGCGACCATCGCCGCCTTCGACGATGACGGCGTATTGGCGACGAACCCGAGCGGTAATCACGATGCAGCGACCTCGATCGCCATAGATGGGAGCTACATCTACCTCGCGGGGTATGACAAATTTGCGGGATCCACCGATGCGAGATGGCGTATAGAGAAGCGTAGCATTTCGGACGGGGGTCTGGAGACGACGAATTTCGGCTCAAACGGCGTGGTGTTATCGAACCCGAGCTCGGGCAACGATTACACGCAGTCCATTGCAATCGATGCGAGCTATCTCTACGTGGCGGGCTACGATGATTCGCCCGGCAACAATCAATGGCGCGTCGTGAAGCTGAATATTACGACCGGCGCGGCGATCGGGGGTTTCGGCACGAGCGGCACGGTGACGACAAACCCGAGTACGGGTACCGACCGCGCCCAGGTCATAGTGCTCGATTCGGGTTTTATCTACGTGGCGGGGTGGGACGCCTACGAGGGAGGAACCGATTATCAGTGGCGGGTCGAGCGGAGAGACGCCCTGTCCGGAGGATTCTGATCCGCCGTATTATTACAGCTTTTCCGGAGCGGGCACGCGTGCTAACGTAGTAATGGATGAAACCGGACGGATTCCAGTGTACCTACAGGAAATCGCGGCACAAGTACGGGGCCGAGGGAATCGGTCGGGTGGGGGGGCGCGTCCGCTCCGAGCTCGAGGGGGGGTGCTCACCCCGGGAAGCAGTCGAGAAGCTGAAACCCCTCGCTTCCCGGTTTTTTTCCTGCATAACCGACGATTTCTCGCTTCTGCGCCACGTCCATTACCTCCTGAAAAAGGCCGGTATCGGAGAAATACGGCCGGGACGTCCGTCCGACTACGACGGCCTGCCTCCGGCGGAGCGCACCCTCCTGCTCGGGCTGGAAGCGGTTTCCCGGGTTCGTGAGGGGGGAGCGGATGCGCTGAAGTTGATGTTTCACCTGCTGCCGGATCCCGATGACGGGGCCGCGCTGCTGCGCGGACTCGCGGATTTTCGGGTATCTCTTCCTTTTAAGGAACTCCTTCCCCATATCGGGGTCTCCGTTTACGGGTACCCCGCCCTCAGGGACATTGTCCGCTCCTCCATACGTGGATGGGACCGCAGGGCGTTCGGAGAAACGGCCGGCCCCCTCATTCTTGACGAGAGAACTTCCACTGAGGAAAAAATTTTCCTGCTCGACCTGCTCTCCGAGCACCGGGTCCCCGGTCCGCGCGGGGAGGAAATAGAAGCCCTCATCGGAGGCCTCATCGGAGGCCTCATCGAAGGCCGTTCCGGCGCCTTGCTGCAGCGTGCGCTTTTCAGGTACGCGGGTGAGAGCGGGGTCCCCGGAACGCTCGATCTCCT
>Ga0272442_10008249_pt1 | contig 13269 bp, 14 predicted proteins | sample SSMForm2O_FD_200262 | JGI IMG/M metagenome (GOLD analysis project Ga0272442, IMG submission 200262) | Marine sediment archaeal communities from Little Sippewissett salt marsh, Falmouth, MA, United States - SSM-Form-2O | ecosystem: Environmental > Aquatic > Marine > Wetlands > Sediment ...
CCTGGGCGAAAGCCGAGAGCAGATCGAAGGTGTTGGCGTTCGACAGCTCGACCTCGACGCCGCCCTTGGCGAGGTCATCCTCGCCCGGGCCGCGCTCGAACATGAGGGAGCGGAGCCCCTCCTTCTCGGAGAGCAGGGTCGCCGTCTCCTTGCAGCGCTGATATTCCAGAAGCTGCTGGACGAGCGGGCCCCGCGGGTCCTCCAACTCGTCATCGTCGGCCCCCGGCGGCGGCGGCAGAAGCATCTGCGACTTGATGTGCATCAGCGTGGCCGCCATCACGAGGAAATCGCCCGCGACGTCCAGATCGAGCATCTGCATCAACTGCACGTACTCGAGATACTGCGCGGCCACGCGCGCGATGGGGATGTCGTAGATGTCCATCTCCTCGCGCCTGATCACGTACAGCAGAAGATCGAGAGGGCCCTCGAAGGCATCGAGGACTACACGGACGGCCATGTTCAGGCGACCTCCCCGGCGGAGCCGGCGTACTTGATGCGCATGTGCTCCCGCACCTCGGCCATTACCTCGCGCGCGTTGCGGCGGGCCTCCAGAAGACCGTCGTTGAGCACATCCGCGACGCGCCCGGGATCGCTCGCCAGCTCGGCGCGCCGGCCGCGGATGGGCCGCAGGCTCTCGTTCATCCGCTCGGCCAGAAGCGTCTTGCAGTCGCGGCAGCCGATCTCCGCCGCGCGGCAACGGGCCTCGAGCTCCTCCACCTCCGGCGCGTTGTAGATCTTCTGGTACATGCAGACCGGGCAGTTCTCCGGATGGCCCGGGTCCTTCAGGTACGGCCTCTCCGGATCGGTGAGCATGGTGCCCACCTTGCGCGCCGTTTCGTCCTCGGCGTCGGAGATGTAGATGGCGTTATCGTAGGACTTGGACATCTTCCGGCCGTCCAGGCCCGGCAGCTTCGAGGCCTGGGTCAGAAGCGGCTGGGGCTCGGGGAAGACCTCGCCGAAATTGAAGGCGAAGCGGCGCACTATCTCGCGCGCAAGCTCCAGATGCGGGATCTGATCCTCACCCACGGGCACGAAATGCGCCTTCTGAATGACGATGTCCGCCGTCATCAGGACCGGGTAGCCCAAGAGGCCCATCGAAGCGCCTTCCTTGCCCTCGATATCGGCGACCTTGTCCTTGTACGTCGGGCAGCGCTCGAGCCAGCCGACCGGCGTGCACATGGCAAGAAGCAGCGTGAGCTCGGACACCTCGGCGAGATCGGACTGGACAAATAACGTGGCCTTCGACGGGTCCACGCCGGCGGCGAGCCAGTCGATGACCATGTTGTGGATGCTGTCCTGGATCTCGGATGTGTCCAGCCGGTCCGTCAGGGCGTGCCAGTCGGCGACGAAGTAGTAGCACTTGTATTCGTCCTGGAGCCTCACCCAGTTGCGCAGGACACCCTCGAGATGCCCCAGGTGCAACCGCCCCGTCGGGCGCATTCCGCTGAGGACTCTCTTCACGCTGTCGGACATCTGTCTAGAACCAGCCCTTCGTCAGCAAATCCGCCAAGGGCGCCGCGGTCACACCTAGGTATATCCGCAGAAGCCCCGAGAATATCAACAGAACGAGTATCAGGAACCCGTACGGCCGGATGTTCCTGTAAGTCTCCGAATGCGGCCAGGGCAGATACGCCTCCAGCACGTGCGAACCGTCGAGCGGCGGAATTGGTAAGAGGTTGAAAAACGCCAGTACCAGATTGATCAACACGCCGTAGTAGAGCAGCGTGAATAGGGCGTATAGACCCACCAGCGAGGCGACCCAGCCCAAGATGCCGAACACTACGGCGAAGACTATGTTCGAGAAGGGCCCGGCCAGCGACACCCATATCACGTCGCGCTTGGGATCGCGGAAGAAATACGAGTTTATCGGCACCGGCTTGGCCCAACCGAAAACGAACCTGGTCGTCAGCGCCAGCACGATGGGCACTATTACCGTCCCCACAGGGTCTATGTGCGCTATGGGATTGAGGGTCAGTCGGCCCGCATCCCTGGCTGTGGGGTCTCCCTTCCTGTTCGCCATCCAGCCGTGAGCACACTCGTGGACGCTGATCGCAAGCGCAAAGACCGTTAGCCTGAGAACAAAGTCCAAGGGGTTGAAATCGGTCAAGCATCACTCCCAACGGGCCGCCGAGCGCCGGTATATTAGATGTAGGCTATTCACCACGGCGCAGGGTGTCAAGCGCCCAGTCCAACTGGGCCTCCCGCGTGGGAAGGAGCCCGTCGAGCTGGAGCATGTGCATCCGGCGGAGAACGCAGCCTATGTGGCGGCCGTCGGCGTAGCCCATCTCCCGAAGCTCGTGGCCGCTGACGAGGGGCAGCGTGGGGCGGAGGCGGCTGACAAAACGGCGGATGCGGGCCTTCGCCCTCCGACCCGGGCAAAGCGCCGCCAGGAGCAGAAGCTCCTCGTCGCAGTAGCGGCTGAGGGCCCCGTAGAGCGCCGAGGCGGCCGGCGGCGCCTCGGCCGAAAGCAGCTCGGCGGCACCCTCCGGCAGATACCGACAGCGCACAAGGCTGTGGCGGGCTTCCTTGGCCAGGTGATAGCGCAGGGCGACCTCGCGCACGCCCTCGGGCGGAAGCCCGTGCGTGACGGCCGCAAGCCATACGCGCCAAAGGCACGGGAGGGAGGCGAAGCCCCTCCACCACGTCACGCTTTTCTCGACCGACAGGAGAAGGGCCTCGATCTCCGGCGCAGGCGTCAGGTCCGGGTGAAAGACGGACAGCTCGCCCAGCTCGGCCATGCGCAGCAAAGCCCGGCGGGGTCCGCTGTCCGACAGCAGGTCGCGGAGCTCCTCCCACAACCTCGCAGCCGGCACGTGGCCGTGCAGGTCCACAGCGCACGATGACCGGATCAGCTCCTCCGTGTGGGGCTCGCACCGGAAGCCCAGCCGCATCTCGAAGCGGACCGCACGGAGAATGCGCACGGGGTCCTCGACGAAGCTGAGGTCGTGGAGGACGCGGATGACACCGGCCGAGAGGTCGCTCCGACCACCGTGGAGGTCTATCAGCGCTCCGTAATAGCCCGGCGTGAGACAGACCGCCATCGCGTTGACCGCGAAATCGCGCCTGCCCAGGTCGGCGCCTATCCCACCCAAGGCGACCTCGGGCAGGGCGCCCGGGCGCTCGTAGTACTCCCGCCTGGCCGTGGCTACGTCCACCTGCACCCCCCCGGGCAGATACACAGACGAAGTGGCGAAGCGCTCGTGAATCCGCAGCGACCCTCCCATAAGACCATTAATGGCCCGGCCCAGCTCAATGCCGTCCCGGACGGAGACGACGTCAATATCCAGATTCGGCCGGCCGAGGAGCAGATCGCGGACGAAACCGCCGACGACGTAGGCCGTGTCGCCAACCGATGCGGCCACCTCGCCGATGGAGCGAAGCAGCTCGGCCGCATCGGCCGGAAGGGCCTCGCGCATGAGGTCGGCGACGTTATCGGACGCCAAGTCCTCCGGGGAGGGTGGCGCGACGGCACCCCCCACCCCCCGCAAGCGCCCCCCCGACATGTGGGAGCGGACGGCGGCGATGAGATCGTCATGCGCCTGAAGGAGCCCCACGTCCCGCACATGAGCCGAGGCGGCCGTCGTGTGGCCACCGCCGCCGAGGGCGCGGGCCACCTCGCCCACGTCCAGGTCCTCGCTGCGCGAGCGGGCCACCATCTGTATCCGCCTGCCCATCTGAACCAGTATGAAGACCGCGTCGTGCAAGCGCAGATCCCGGAGCTGGTGCGCCAGGATCGCCACGTCCGGCACGTAGCTGGGGACCAGCGCCGTGGCGACCATCACGCTCACCCGGCCGAAGTGGTGGACCTCGGTGGCGTGAAGAAGCTGCGAGAGGACCTCGATCTGGTCAGGGCGCAGCTCGCGGCTGACATAGCGCTCGACGACGTCGGCGTCGGCTCCGCGGGAGACGAGGTAGTCGTAGGTCACCCGGTCGAGCTCGGCCGTGGTCGGAAACGTCAGCCCACCCGTGTCCTGGCGGAGGCCGAGCGCGAAGAGCGTCGCTTCCTCCGGCGAGATGTCCATGCCGCGCTCGCGCATCAGCCGCACGAGTATGGAGATGGTCGAGCCGACCTCCTCGTTGACCCACACCTCGGGGGAATAGGGCACGTCCAACTGCGGGTGGTGATCGTAGACGTGGACGGGCACGCTTGGCCGCGAGAGGACCGCCTCGAGCTTGCCGATGCGCTCGGGCAGGCATACGTCGACCATGATCAGGCGGCTGACCGCCTCGGGCCTGACGCGGCGCTCGCGCGTGAACTTCCACGCCGCGCCCCGCTCGGCCAAGTAGTCGCGCACGGCCCTCTCCGGAGAGCCGGGGAACACAAGCGCCGCCTCCGGATAGAGCCTGCCGGCCGCCACCAGGGACGCACAGGCGTCGAAGTCGGCGTTGGTGTGGGTGACGACGACGTCCACGGACGCTACTTCCCGCGCGGGTGGTACTGCGAGTGGACGCGGCGCATGCGCTCGCGGTCGACGTGAGTGTAGATCTCCGTCGTCGAGATGCTGGCGTGGCCGAGAAGCTCCTGAATGACCCGCAGGTCGGCGCCGCCCTCGAGAAGGTGCGTGGCGAAGCTGTGGCGGAACGTGTGGGGCGTTATCGGGCGCGTGATACCCGCCGCGCGCGCCGCCTCGTTGACCACCTTCCAGACCAGCTTGCGCGTTAGACGCCGCCCGTTGCGGCTTACGAACAGGGCCGGCTCGTCGCCCTTCACCCAGCCGGGCCGAACCGAAGAGAGATAGCCGCGCAATGCCCCAAGCGCCGCACGACCGACCGGCACAACCCTCTCCACGCCGCCCTTGCCCCGGCAGCGCAAGAACTCGCCGGACAGACTCACCGAGTCCTCGTCGAGACCGACGAGCTCGGACACGCGCAACCCCGCCGCATAGAGGAGCTCGAGCATCGCCCTGTTGCGGACCGCAAAGGGGCCTTCGCCGGGCGCCGCCGCAAGCATCGACTCGACCTCGGCCTGCGAAAGCACGGAGGGGAGCCCGGCGAGGACCTTGGGCGTGTCCGTATGAATCGTGGGGTCCTTGGCGCAGAGGCCCTCGGCCAGCAGGAACCGGTGGAACGTGCGGACCGCCGAGAGATTGCGCGCGACCGACGAGCCCGCCAGCTCGCGCCGCAGACCCGCCAGGTAGTCCGTGATGTCGGACGGGCGCAGGCGCTCCAGCGCGCCGTGGGACCGCTTGCGCGCGAAGCGGATGTAGCGCGCCAGGTCGCGCTCGTAGGCCGAAGTCGTGTTGGTCGCCAGACCCCGCTCCGTCCGCAGATAGCCGATGAACTCGCGCACGAGACCCGCGAGGCGATCGTCGGCACCGCCACCACCACCACCGCCCTCACCCCGCGCGCGCTCCCCCCCCTTCACGGCATCGGCCCGCCCATGAGAAACGGGTTGCCGCGGATCTCGTCGGCGATGGTCGTGGGGGGGCCGTGGCCCGTGTAGACCTCGGTCTCCGGAGGGAGCGTGAGCAGCCTGTCGTTGATGGAAGAGAGAAGCTGCGCCTGGGAGCCGCCCGGGAAATCCGTGCGCCCCACCGACGCCGCAAACAGTGTGTCGCCGCTGATGAGAACGCCAGGGGCGTACAGGCAAATGCCGCCCGGCGTGTGGCCGGGCGTATGCAATACCGAAAGCTCGACCTCGCCGAAGGAGATGACGTCGCCGTCGCGCAGGAGCCGGTCCGCCGCCGGGAGCGCCACGTCCATGCCCGCAAAGGCCGAGAGGTTCATCTGCGAGTCGACGAGCATGGGGGCATCCGCCTCGTGAATGCACACCTGCGGCCTGCGGCCCCGGCAAAGGCGAAGCAGCTCGCCGACACCGCCGATATGGTCCACGTGACCGTGCGTGCAAATGACAAGGGCGGGCACCCATTCGTTGCGCTGGAGGAGATCGTAGATGACATCGGCGTCGCCGCCGGGATCGACCACGGCGGCTTGGCTCCCGCGCTCACAGGCCACGACGTGGCAGTTCGCCCCCAGCGGCCCTACGACGAGGGTCTCGACCCTCATCGGCCGCGCCCCGAACCGGACGCCCACACGCACATATCGCCCTCCCCACGTCGTGCCATCAGCGTACCTGCTCCCCTATCCACTCCAGGAAAGGCCCATGCCCTCCCGCAATATCGAACCGGACTACCGCGGGCAGATCATACGTGTGCATCTCGACGATGCGCCGCGTAACCTCCCCGGCGAGGTCGTCCCGCGTCTTGCAGATCATCACGACCTCGTCTTCGCGCTGTAGCTTGCCATCCCAACGATACACCGAGCGCACGCCGCCCAGTATGTTGCAGCAGGCGACAAGCCCTTCCGCCACCAGCGCCTCGGCGGCGGCCTCGGCCGCGGCCCCGTCCGGCCATGTCGAGTAGAGAATGCAGTACACGGCTATCCCTCCAGCATGCGGCGCAGCTCGGCCTCGTCGATGACGGGCACGCCCAGCTTGCGAGCCTTGGCCAACTTGGAGCCCGGCTCAGCTCCGGCGAGCACATACGACGTTTTCTTACTGACCGACGATGTCACACGCCCCCCGTGCTCCTCGATAAGGGCCATCGCCTCATCGCGCGAGAGGCCAGGCAGCGTCCCCGTCAGAACGAAGGTCAGGCCCTCGAGGCGGCCGGCCGACAGCTCCTCCTCGGGCAGGCGCGCCATGTTCAGCCCCGCATCCCTCAACCTGCCGACGACCTCGACCGTCATGGGAAGGCCGAAGAACAGCCTCACCGACTCCGCCACGACCGGGCCTACGCCCTCTACGGCCTCCAACTCCTCCTGCGACGCCCGGGAGAGCGCGTCGAGGTCCGGGAACGCGGCCGCCAGATCGGCCGCCGTGCGCGCCCCCACATGGCGAATGCCCAGCGCGTGTATCAGCCGCCCCAGCGGCCGGGACTTGCTCTCCGCCAGAGCCGCCATCAGGTTCGCCGCCGACTTGGCCCCCATCCGCTCCAGATCCGCCACCTCGGCCTCCTCCAAAGAGTACAGGTCGGACACGTCGCGCACCATGCCCTTTTCGACAAGCTGGTCGATGAGCGACTCGCCCAGGCCCTCGATGTCCATGGCCGAACGCCCGGCGAAATGCTCGAGCCGTCCGCGTATCTGCGCCGGGCAGTCCAGGTTGTCGCAGCGGACGGCCACCTCCTCCTCCGTCCGCACCACCGGGCCGCGGCAAGCCGGACACACCTTCGGCATCCGGAACTTCACCTCCTTGCCCGTGCGGACCGACTCCACCGCCATGACGACCTTGGGGATGACATCGCCGCCCTTCTCGATTACCACCCTGTCGCCCACGCGGATGTCCTTACGCCTGACCTCCTCCTCGTTGTGGAGCGTCGCGCGGCTGATGGTCGAGCCCGCCAGAAGCACCGGCTCCAGAACGGCCACCGGCGTCAGCGTCCCGTTGCGCGAGACCTGGACGCGGATATCCACGAGCTTGGTCGTGGCCTGCGTCGCGGCGAACTTGAAGGCTATAGCCCAGCGCGGGGCCTTCGCCGTGGCGCCCAACCGGCGCTGCAAGGCCACGTCGTCGAGCTTGATAACGGCCCCGTCTATCTCGTAGTCCAGCCCGTCCCGGCGCTCCTCCCACCTGCCACAGGCAGCCAATACCTCGTCCATGGACGAGGCGACCTCCGCAGAGGGCATGACCGGGAAACCCCAGCGGCGCAGGTCAAGCAGGCTCTTGGAGTGGAGGACCGGCTCGTAACCCTCGGCGTAGTCGATAGAGAAAGCGAACAGAGACAGCGGGCGGGAGGCCGTCGTCGAGGTGTCGAGGAGCTTGAGCGAGCCGGCCGTTGCGTTGCGCGCGTTGGCAAAGGGCGCTAAGCCCTCCTCCTCCCGCGCGCGGTTCATGCCCGCAAAGGCCGAGCGAGCCATGTAGACCTCGCCGCGGACCTCCAAGAGCCGCGGGACATCATCGCCCTCCAGCCGAAGAGGGAGCGGGCCCACCGTGCGCAGGTTGGCCGTCACATCGTCGCCGCGGACGCCGTCACCGCGCGTGACGCCCCTTGCGAAACGCCCGTCCTCGTAAACAAGCGCCACGTCCACGCCGTCGACCTTGGGCTCCACAACGTAGCTGAGGTCTGCATCCTCGCCCAGGGCCCTGCGGAGCCGCTTCTCGAACTCGCGAAGCTCGTCCTCGGAATACGTGTTGTCGAGGGAGAGCTTGGGCGTGCGGTGCTCGGCCGAGGAGAACTCGTCCTGGACGACGCCGCCCACGCGCCGACTCGGCGAGTTCGGATCGAAGGCGTCCGGATGGCGCGCCTCGAGCTCGATCAGCTCGCGCATGAGCGCGTCGAACTCGGCATCGGATATCTCCGGGGCCGCCTCGACGTAGTACATGCGGTTGTGGTGGTGAAGCTCGCGGCGTAGCTGCTCTATCCGCCGCAGTTCCTTGCTCTCCGGCATCGCAGTTTCGCCCCCAAGAAGAAAAGCGGCTGCGCGATGGCCGCCCCCACCGAATCGAAGAGAACGTCCAGCAGCTCGAACGTCCGCTCGGGCAGCAGCGCCTGGTGCAGCTCACTGGCCGCGCCGTGCAGAGTAGCCAGCAGGACAGCCCACAGCACCGCCCGCCGCCGGAACCTCCCACCGCCGCGCCCACCGCCGCGCCCACCGCCGAACCCCCCGACCCGCACCCCACCCTCCGACGCCCTCCGCAAGGTCCAACCCAGCGCCGCGTACAATACGAGATGACCGGCCTTGTCCTTCAGCGGGAACTCGGGGCCGGGGCTCGGAGGCGAGGGGACGGCGGAGAGCACCGAGATGACGGCCGCCACCGCGACCGCCGGAAGCCACAAGGACAACGCCCGCCCCACGGACCCGACCGGGCCGCTATTCCCCCCGCTCAAGCCGCAGCGCCAGCACGGGGGGCAGCCCCGCCTCGGTCACCTTCGCCTGCGTCTTCTCGATATCGTACTCCACGCGGATGATATCGACCTCGCCCTCCTCCGTATCGTAGACCGCACAGGCCGCCCGGGGATCGCCGTCGCGAGGCTGACCGGAACTGCCCACGTTGATCATGTAACGCGACCCGTCGGAAAGCTCGATGTGAGGGTCGTGATAGTATCGGCATCCGCGGTCGTCCTGGAACCAGATGGGCACGTGGGAATGGCCGTAGAAGATCATCGGCCGCTCGGACAGCTCGAGGTTGCGATGCGCCTCGAACGTGCTGCGGACGTAATTCCATTCCTCGGGCTCTTCCAGCGTGGCGTGGACGGCCGTGAAATGCTCGCCGACCTCCACAAGAGGGAGCGAGTCGAGAAAGGCGCGCTCCTTCTCGGTCAGTTCGCCCGCCGTCCACTCGATGGCTCTGCGCGCGTATTCGTTGAAATACTCGGTGGAGGCCTTGCCGATGGCGGCGTGGTCGTGATTGCCGGCCACGACCGTGGCGCCAAGCTCACGGACGACCTTGATGCACTCCCGCGGGTCGGCCATGTAACCCACCACGTCGCCCAGACACCAGTACTCGTCGACGTCGCGGTCGGCGAGCTCCGCCAGGCAGGCCGACAGGCCCTCGAGGTTACCGTGTATGTCACTTATGAAGCCGTATCGCATCGTCTCCCCTGAGCCGGTGGACCGTCCGCCGCTACGCCCCAGTATAGACCGGCGGCCGCGCCGCCACAACCCAGCGGCGGGCCGCAAAACACCAGCGGGCCCGCCACCGCAGGCCCGCCCACCAGCGCCATCAGCAAAGCAGGCGCTATCGCTTCACACCCAACAGCGCGCCGAGATTCCTGCCCCCTCCGCCGCCGGCCGGCCTCGTACCGGGACTCACCGACGGACCTTCCTCCGAGTACCAGTCCGGAATGAGGAAGCTCTCCTCGCCCACTATTACGTGCGGCGTGATCATGATTATGAGCTCGGTGCTCGACTTGCTGTCCTGAGTGTTGCGGAAAAAGAAACCGATGAAGGGGATCTTGCCCAGGATCGGCACACGGCTCTCGTCATGGAGCTGGTCCACGCGCTTGAGGCCGGCGATGACGATGGTCTCGTCGCTCGAAGCCACAACCGTAGTCGTAACCTTGCGCGTCGTGAAGATGGGTAATTCCGACTGCGCCTGGTTGTTGCCGAACGTCACCGACGTCATGCCGCGGACGACCGTCAACTCCGACTCGATGTCCATCTCCACGTGAACGTTGTCAGCGTTGACCTTTGGAGTGACCTTCACGTTGACGCCCACGGGCTTGAACGTGACGTCGGCTACAGCGTTGGAGCCGACAAGCTTGGCCGTCTGGTAAGGATACTCGTCGCCGGCGTGAATGGTCGCCGTCCTACCGTCGATCACCCGTATCTCGGGGTTGGCGTAGACCGACGCCAGCCCCTCGCGCACCATGGCCTGAATGACCAGGTCTATGTAGCCGTAAGGATCATGACCGCCCACCTTGAGCTGGTCGAGGATGATCTGGCCGCCCTTCCAGGTCTGAGCGGCAAGATTGCCGACGGCGCCTGTGAAGCCCGGCGCCGGGAACAACGTCCGCGTCCCTTGCACGGTCGAGTTGCCGTGACCTCCGGTGTTGTCCCGCGCATAGCCGAGGTCGGTCCCCAGCACAGTGGTAACGTCACCGGCGACTTCGGCGACCTTGAGCCTGATGCGGACCTGCCTGGGTAATTCCTGGCAGAGGGCGGGCGAGAGGACAAGCAGGAGAGAAACGCAGAAGGCAAGAAAGCGGACGCACGAGGAGCGCACGTCCGCATAACTGTTTGGCCCCATTTGACGCTCCCGGCTCGAGCAGTGTAGCACTTGGCCTGACTACTCCCCCGGCACGGCAGCCCTCACGGGCAGTCGAACCCGCCAGCCAATTCGCCCGACCTCACCGCCGGCGCCGCGCCCGTTCGCTTGCAGCCGGCCCTACTGGAGATAGCGAATCACCAGATCCGTGGCGTTGTCGATCGGCACGGGCCTGCCTTCGGCATCCGTGACGAAACCGATCTCGCCGATGAGGTCGTAGCCTTTGTACTGCGCGACGCGCTGGAGCGCACGCTCAATTCGCTCGTAGGCCTTGTTTATCAGGATCCAGTACTCCGCCCTATCCGTGTCGATCTTCCGCCGCTTGATCTCACGGTACTCGGGCGTAGCATCACGGATCATCAGCATGTCGACGGCCGCCGGCTGGGTGTAGTTCTCCGGGTCGCCGAAGTAATATGCATTGACATCGACCGTCTGGGCGGCGCCGTCTTCGGCCTCCGCCGCATTCGCAGCATCATCGGCCCAAGACAGGCTCAGTATGAAACCGAGCGTCGCCGCCGCAATCCAGGCGTACGCTCTCGGGGCCCTCATTTTGCTTTCCTCCCCAGCAAAACGATATGCCTTCGGCGCAGAGTCTACCCCTCCGCCATAGTGCCTGTCAACCCCATCAGCCCCCGGCCTTTCGGCCGACTTTGGGCTAACGGACCTTCGTCCAATCCGCTCCGGCGTTCTTGGAGGCCCACAGACTGCCTCCATCATAGAAGTATACCCTGTCTCCCTCGCCTGCCGCCAGCGCAATTGTGATGGGGCTCCCGTCCCCCGACTGAAGCGCCACCGGAATCGCCGCCCCACCGAACGCCTGAACCGACACCGGAAGGGCCATTCCGCCCTGGGCCTCCAGGGCCATGGGTATCGCCGCGCCCTGCGCTGGGTCCGTACTCAGCGACGCGCTGACGCTAAGGCTATCTCCGCCGAACAGCTCCGCCAGGGCCGGCGTCGGCGGCACGGACCGCAGCAGATTCGCCGCCAACCCTAGAACCACAAGGGCTAAGAGAACCTTCGTAATACGATCTACACTAAACTCCACGGTCCTGCCCCCTGTTCACCCCGCCCTCACAACCGGCTGAGCCCGTTGCTCCGGCCGGGGCCATTCATGTATGACGTCCGAACAACCCTTTTCGTTCACTCGCCGCCGGCTATCGCGCATATGGGGTGCAAACCACGTCTACGATCGGCGAGTCGCCTATGTCGTCAATCCGCACTGAAAACGCCCGGCTCTGCCCCGGATACAGCGTGCCCATCCCCGCCTCCCGCACGTCCAGAAGCTCCGACTGCGTGCTGTATACGGCAACGTTGACACCCACACCATTATACGTTTCAGCCCGGCTATTTGTCACTTTGCCCGTCACGATAACGTAATTGCGCAGCGCACCGTCCCGCGAGACCCGCCGGACGCTGTGGGCGACGTCGCTCACCACAAGCCCGGCAAGCGACCTCTCCGTCGCGCCCTTGGCAAGCTGGAACTGCGCGTCGGCCTGCCGCCTGACCCGCTCGGGGCTGGCGCCGATGTCCAGGCCGAGCGCCTGGGCCCTGGCGTACGCCGCCAACGCCTCCTCGTAACGCCCCGCCGAATAATAGACATCGCCGAGTTCGGCCCTGGCTTGCGCATCGTCAGGATTCGAACGAACCGCCGCCTCCGCCTCCGCCAGGCGGGCCTTGAAGGCCTCCGTGGCGGCCCGGCGCTTCTCGCCATCCTGCGCCGCTTGCTCGCTGATCAGCCGCAACAGCGCAACGGCGTCACCGGCGAAAGCCCCATCCGGGTAAGCTTCCACGTACCCCTGGAGAACCTCGACGGCCTTCGCATAGGCCCCCATCCGGTGATATGCAACACCCAGCAGGTACTGGGCCTCCGCCAGCTTGGCGCCCCCCTCGCCGGCGAGGACTATTCCCTGGAGGCGCACCATCGCCTCGTCCGCCCTACCGGTCTCCAACAACTGGCGGGCCTCCCACAGGGCGTCGCGGCGCTGGACCGTCTGCGTACACCCGGCCGCAAGCATGGCCAGCGCGACGCACAGCACGGCTGCCCACGCCCAGGTCCTTGGCCTAGATACTGATACGGAACTCGACATAGTCCCCCGTAGCATCGCTCGTGTTCGCCTCCGCCCCGCTTACGCGGGCCAGACCCGGCCCCCGCATCAGGCGCCTGCGCACCTCCTCGAGAACCTCCTCCTCACCCTCGGCGACGAACTCCACGTCGCCGCGGCGCGTGTTGCGGACGTACCCCACAAGGCCGAGCTCGCAGGCGACGTCCCTGGCGAACCACCGGAAGCCCACGCCCTGCACCCGGCCGTGAATAACCATCTCCAGCCTACGGCGCGTCACCGCTGCGCACCCCCGGCGGCCTGAAGCGCCTTGGCGACGGCATCCGCCGGGCCCGAGGCCGCGGCCAGCGCCGCCTCGCGGGGCGTGGCGCTCGACCCGCCAATGACACCTATCTGCACCAGAACACCGTCCGCCCACCTGCCCCGTACAACAGCGCCGGGAAGTCAACAGAGCGGCCCACACCGGGCCCTGCTCCGTCGGCTTCCCGTCCCCAAAAAGCC
>Ga0272442_10008250_pt1 | contig 13268 bp, 11 predicted proteins | sample SSMForm2O_FD_200262 | JGI IMG/M metagenome (GOLD analysis project Ga0272442, IMG submission 200262) | Marine sediment archaeal communities from Little Sippewissett salt marsh, Falmouth, MA, United States - SSM-Form-2O | ecosystem: Environmental > Aquatic > Marine > Wetlands > Sediment ...
TGCTGTCCCCCTCCTCCACCTCGATCTGCACACCCGCCTTTTCCGCCAGCAGTTTCACCGCCTCGACAAAGGAGAGATTCTCCATCTCCATTATGAAGGTAAAGAGGCTTCCCCCCTTGTGACAGCCAAAGCAGTAAAACACCGATTTGTCCGGGTCCACGGTGAAGGAGGGGGTTTTCTCGGAGTGGAAGGGGCACAGCCCCCACAAGCGGCCTCCCTTCTTCTCCAGATGAACGTACTCCGACACCACTGCCTGCATATCGAGACGGTCTGTGATCTGGCCCAGGATATGATCCGGTATTCTCAAAGCGTTTGGAATTAGCCTCCCGATCCTACCTGCTTCAGATAGTAGTACTTGGCCCAGTTGTGCTCCTGCAGATCCTCAGAGAAGTAGTGCTCGCCGGTCTGCGGATCTTTGAGCACGAAGTAGTAGTACTGCGTATCCGCCGGGTGAAATGAGGCGGACAGGGCAACGGCTCCCGGGCTGGAGATCGGCCCCGGGGGCAAGCCGGCCCACTTGTAGGTGTTGTACGGGGAATCGATGCGCTTGTCTTCGGCGCTTAAATACTCCGGGTGCGGCTTGTTCTGAATATCGGTGATGATGTACCCCAAGGTGGCGCAGGATTCCAGGCCGATGTTGTAGCTCAGTCGATTGTAGAATACCGAGGCGATCAGGGGCGCCTCATCGCTCCTTCGGTACTCCCGCTCCACGATCGAAGCCATGATGATCCGCCGGTGCAGTTCCTCTCGCTCCCAAGTGAGCGCCTCCGGGGCGATTTCCGCCAATCGCCGGAAGAGGTTTTCCACCATCTCCTCCACCACACCATAGGCCGGATAACCTCTGGGGAAGAAGTAGGTATCGGGAAACAGGTAGCCCTCCAGATTCTCCGCGGGGATCCCGAATTGGTCCAGCAGAGACCGGGAAGAAGCCGCCTGCAGGAAATCCTCACCGGGGACGATCCCCTGGTCCTCCATATAGCGGGCCATCTTCTTCACGGTCCAACCCTCCGGGATGGTGAGCTTGACCTGCTCCTGGTAGCCGGCCACCAGGAGGTTGTGCACATCGATCATCGAGTCCCCCGGCAGAATCCGGAAATACCCGTTCTTGAAGGCCGTCTCCGTACCGTTGAAGCGGCTGAACAGAATAAGCAGAATGCGGGAGCGAATCAATCCCTCCATCTGCAGCCGTTCGGCGATTGTCGACAGCGTTTCGCCGCGAAGCACCTTGAACACGGTGCCCTCAGCCGGTATCTGGGGGGATGGGGTGTTGAGGTAGTAGAAGGATGCTCCTCCCGCTGTAAGGAAAAGCACCGCCACAATGAGGAATACACCGATTCCTCTGATGAGTCTTCTTGCCATGAAACGACCTGATGCCTCTATTCAGCCTTCGGCGCTAACGCTTGATCAGGATGAACTCTACCCGTCTATTCTTCCAGCGATTCTCCTCGTCATCGAAGGGAACGATCGGTTTCGTGCCGCCCAACCCGGTAACGGAAATGCGGTTGCCGTCCAAACCGAGTCTGATCAGAGCCTGCTTGACCGCTTCGGCCCGGGCCAGGGAAAGGGGAATCAGCTCCTCCTCGTTCTCCTTCTTCGCCTCCGCCTCGCTCCAGTAGCGGGTAATGTTGGCGTGCCCCTCAATGCGGATCTGGTAGGCGCTGTACTTCTTGAAAATCTCGAAAAGCCGCTGCAGGGTCTTGTCGTTTCGGGCGGCCTTCTCGATGTCCGATACCGCCATCAAATCCGCAGAGTTAGGCGGAAAGGTGATGCTGGCGATGCGGATCTTCAGCTTGTCTCCCTCCCGGATCACAAGCACGTCCACGGGGATCAGGCTTTCCATTGTCCTGGAATTACGCTGTTTGTCCCGCATGGTCACCCTCAAGGTGTAGTCCTCGGCGGATTGTACCAGCTCTCCGGTATCGGACATCCCGTCCCAGAGAATACGCTCTGAGGGCATGCCCTTGCCCGTGTAGGAGAGAAAGGCGCTTCCCACCGGATCCAGGATTTCCAGGCGCCACTCCTCGATCCCAGACAGATCGTCCACCTTCATGGTGATGAACACCTCGTCATCCACCCCGTCGTTGTCAGGAGAGAACGGCTGGGGAGAGACCGAGAGATCGATCTGGGGGGCGGACACGTCCAGCATGAAGGAGGTGCTCTTGGCCTGGGGCCTGTTTCCCTTGAAATAACTCACGGTCATCACCGCTTTGTAACTCCCCTCCCGGGCCAGGCTTCCGTTGCCCCGCCCGTCCCAGGTAATGGCGCCGGGGATCTTTCCAGTGCCGCTGAAGGTCTTCTGAACCGCCCCCTGCTGGTGCACCATCTCCAGGGTCCAGGACTGGATTCCTTCGGTGAGGCCCACGTAGGGTTTGAACTCTATGGAATCGCGGAAACCGTCCCGGTTCGGGCTGAACCCGTCGATGGAGGCGGTAACGAACACAGAGGTGACCCGGGTGTCGATCTCCAGACCCCTCAACTCTCTGGACACACCGTTGCCGGCCTGATCGGTGCTGGTGATCGTGTAGCTGTAGGAGCCGTCGGGAATCTTGTTCCCGTTTTCATCTTTACCGTCCCACTGGAAGTTCGTGGCCTTTCCCTTCCAGTAGTAGCTGCGTACCCCCTCACCTCTGGCGTTGCGGAACACCCCTTCCCAGAGCACCTCTTCACTGGAGCTCTGGCGTACCGGGAGCTTGTCCTTCAGCTCATCCCCATCGGGACTGAAGAGGCTGTACTCGGCGGAAAGCTCGATGGTGGGAGCCCGGGTATCGATCGCGAAGGCGGTGGTGCGTACCTCGTGGTGATCCCCCTTCTGGTAATCCAGGATCAACTCCGCCTGGTACTGCCCATCGGCCAGCCTGCGCCCGCTTCCATCCAGACCGTCCCAGGGGAAATCCTGGGGCGCCCGGTTCTGCCCTTCCACCTTGCGCAGGATCTGCCCCTCCGCGTCCAGGATGCGCAGTTCGTAGCGGGAGACTCCCTCGGTGACCTTGAGCTTGGGCTGGATGGTGATTCTGTCCTTTACCCCGTCGGCGTTCGGGCTGAAAACGCCCAGGTCCGCGGTTACGAAAACCTCCGTGGCCTGGGTGTTGATCTCAAAGCGAACCTTCTTGGACTGTCCGGAGTTGCCCGCCCGGTCCGTAGCCCCCAGGGAGTAGAAGTAGATCCCGTCGGCGACCAGCTCCCCCTCATCGGCCCGGCCGCCCCATTCGATCTTGGCGTCCGCCCGTCCGCGCCAGGTGTAGCTGCGCACGGTGCGCCCGTCGATATCCAGGATGGTACCGTTCCAGAGGATTTCCTCCGAAGTTTCCTGGTACAGGGTAACCGCATCCTTGTTCCCGTCTCCATCCGGCGAGAAGATGGCCAGATCGGCACTGACGGTGGCCGAAGGCGCGGTGAGATCGATCGTAAACTGGGGAGACTCTGCGGTGGGGTTGTTGCCGTTTTCATACAGCACTTCCAACTTTCCCGAGTAGGTATCCTCCGGCAGCACATTGCCATTGTCATCCCGGCCGTCGAAGGCAACGGTCTTGGAGATCGTCTGAGTGCCGCTGAAGGTCCTTCCCGCCTGACCGCCGCTTGCCACAACCTCCAGTTTCCAGTTCTCGATACCCGTTGTGACAGGCACCTCCAGGGTGAACTCGATCCCGTCCTTGCTGCCGTCCCCGTTGGGAGAGAAGTAGGAATCGGTTATGGTGATATTGATCGGAGTGGCCTGAGTGTTGATCAGGATGTTATCGATCGTCGCCTGGCTGGAGTTCCCAGCCCTGTCGGTGGCGCTGATGAGGTAGGAGTATACCCCGTCGGCCGAGAGAATGCCCTCCGCATTGGTGCCGTCCCACGCGAAGGACTCCGGCTGGGTGTTCGCCCAGGTGAAGGAGGCGATCTGCTGGCCGGCGGTGTCGCTGATAGCCGCGCTCCACAGCACCTCCTCCGATCCGCCCTGCTCGATCTGCAGGGTGTCCTTGTTTCCATCGTCGTTCGGAGAGAAGATCAGGTACGGGGCCGAGGCGCTGACCTCAGGAGCGGTGTTATCCACGATCACGGTTCCGGGGGCGCTCTGTCCGCGATTGTCGTTATCATCCCAGGCCTCCACCTTGAAGGTGTAAGTGCCGTCGGCTACGACCGTGCCCGCATCGGAGCGTCCGTCCCAGCGGATCTGCTCCGGCACGGTGATTCCGGTTTTCACGTAGGCCAATCGGGCCAGCACGTTCTTAAAGGTTACGTTCTCCGGCCTCTCGTCCTTGTTGACGATCTCCCGTACCTGGTTGCCCGCGCTATCCAGGACGATGAAGCGGTAGCCCTTGACGAAACGCTGGTCGGTAATGGCCAAAGATTTGACCAGATCATCCTGAGTGCCGTCCAGGTTCGGGGAGATGTACTCCTGATCGGTATTCAAGGTGATCTCCGGTGCCTGCTTGTCTATCAGGCCCACGGCCAGGTTGGCACCGGCTCCTGCCGCCCAGATCTCGTTCTGCAGAGGCGTTGCCCCGGCGGTGATCTTCAGCTCGCTCTGGTTTTCCTTTACAGAAGTGCCCAGCTTGACCGAGGCCCCGAAGGATAAGGGGACGCGCATGTTGCCGGAGCCGACCTCACTCGCCTCGATCGTGCTGCTCAGGTGGAGAAATACGCGATCGGCAATAGCCAGCTCCGTGCCCAGATTGAGAGTCAGATTTTGAAAGCTCGGCATGGACAGATCGGAATGCCAGGACCAGATCAGTTTTTCCTTCTGCAGCACGTCGAAGCTGAGACCCGCGGCCGGTGTGAAAGGTGCATATAAGCCGGTGTAGGGATCACCCAGCGCGTTTTCACCCGGGCTCATTCCTTTTCCCACTCCCCTCAGGGCGACGCCCCAGCGAAGGTCCTTCATGAAGCTCACATCTCCGGGCAAATGGATGAAACCGAGATCTGCGGCCAGACCCCAGTCGTAACTCCCGTATTGGCCCTGCAGGCCCAGGCCAACCAAAAGCTTGGGGAACAGATCCTTGGCAAAGGCAACATTGACGCCGAAGTGATTGCCCAGCTCAAGCGCTGAGAAATCCGAGGACAGGAAACGCGCGCCGGCGCTGAACACTCCTGCCCGTGTCGGCCAGATCAATCCCCCGTTCACCGCGTGTCCGTTCCAGCCGGTGTCAGGTGAGACGGTACCGATCAGAGCCAGATAGCTGAGATCGATTGTAAAACGCTGCGTGTCCGCGGCGGCCGCCGGATTCAAAACGCTGGCTGCGGGGATTCCCTCAGCCACCGAGTTGGCCCCCCCGGATAGGAAGACCGGTGAGTACAGGTCGAACGGCAGAGTAATGCTGCCCGGCGCCGGTTTGTACTGCGAGAAGGCGGGGACCGCCAATAGAGTTACCAATAGGACTGTCAATACTGCCGATACAATGACTTTTTTGTTCATCTCGCCCTCCCTGTCGGTTTGTTCTCCTTCGACCGTACGGCTGGCATAGCCACGGCGATCGGTGGGTACCTCTTAAATTTATAACCCCGGAACGGCAAATTCAATTCTTTTTGCCTTCATATAGCGCCCTGATGTTCTCGAACTCCTCTATTGTCAGATCCTGATACAGGGTGCGTTCCAGCCTGTCGAGCAGCTGCAGCAGGGTCGCATCCAGCTGCGCCTCTCTGTCTTTGAGCAGCAGATAGACGCCCAGGATCTCTCGCCCCTTCAGTGGGAAATCAGAGGTCAACTTCCATTCCCTCAACGGCCAACAGGACACGGAATTGTTTCTTGCCCAGGCGAGCCCGATACCACTCGGCGGAGTTCAACATCCCGAAGATTTTACGATCATTGTACAGCGGCTCGTGATGAAACAAAACCAGAGTCTTGATGTTCCATTCCGCGGCAAAGTCCACGGCCATGCTGTAGGAGGTGTGCCCCCAATCGTACTTCTCGATCGCCTCACCCAGAGTGTACTGGGAGTCGAGAATGAGCAGGTCCGTGTTTTCGAAGAAACGGCTGTTCTCCGGAGTTCTCTTGAAATCTTCCGGGGACAGCTCGGTGTCCGTAGAGAAGATCATGCTCTTGCCGTTGTGGGATATTTTGTAGGCTAAACTTCCTCCCGGATGGCGCATGCTTTTCCAGCGGATCTCCATCTCCCCGAGCCGCCTCTCCCGGGCCTTCAGGTGAATATAGCGCTTCTCAGCCGCCATTGCGTCCAGATCCACCGGGAAATAGGGCGGAACCATCTGGCCTCGGATAATTTCCTCCAGGTTGTCTTTCGGGCTGTAGAAGGTGATCGTGTTGGACTTGCTGTATCCCGCCGGGCTGAAGAAGGGCAGCCCTTGAAGATGGTCCCAGTGGAAGTGGGTGAAAAAGATGTGAAACTCCCGGATCTTCTGCGGCTGCCGGTTCACCCAAGCCGCCAACTCCCGGATTCCCGACCCGGCGTCGATGATCAGCAGAGGGGTATTCGGGGCGTGAACGCTGAGACAGGTTGTATTACCACCCACGGTCCCGAAAATGTAGGGAGGAAGCTTGGCCAGAAAAGCTTCCCGGGTCTCTGCGGATTCCAAATCGGCAGGTCTGACTCGGGCAACCGCCGCGGCGATCCTGCTCTTCAGCTGACTCTGCGTTAGCGGTGTGGGAATTGAGCCTCGGACGCCCCAGAATTTTACTTTCATTCCATCTCTGCGAAACTGCTCAGAAAACGGTTCTCCTCCGCTTTGCGCAGCCAGCGATCGATCTCCCTGTGCGAGTGAAGACGTCCCACCCCTATTCCCGGACAGGAGCTCTTCAGTTGCTCCCATGTGTGGCTTGAGATCAGATTACCACTCCAAAAGGGGTAGCTTCTACATTGCATCGGCCTGTAACTGTATATACTGCATCCGTCTTTCTCCCAAAAAATGCAGTCGTAATTCGACTTCTCTTTCAAACTGATCCGATGGATGCCGCTCAACACCACCTCCCGGCAGTATCGCTCCTGGAAGGTCTTCAGATCCAATCCCGTGGCCGCGAGCAGACGCTTGATGTCACTGCGAATCAGAAAAACATATCCAGGGGAGTGGCGGCAGCAGTTGGAGCAGCGCACACAGGAGAAACGCAGTCCCTTGTCATAAAACGGGGCGGTGCTGTCCGCTGTTCGCTCGATTGGTCTCTTGAAGGAAAAGATAAATCACTCCTAGGGTCGCGGTGCGCGAAGTGCCGGAAACACCACAAGCATGCACGCATAAAAAAGCCTTCTCTGCGATGAGAGAAGGCTTTATGGGGAGAGAAGGATTCGAACCTTCGAAGGCTGCGCCAACAGATTTACAGTCTGCCCCCTTTGACCACTCGGGAACCTCCCCATTCGAATGTGGAAAATAACAAATCCCTTCCGGCTTGTCAAGAGACGGATCGATCGGGCGTCGCTCGGCTCTGCAGCCGGCCCGCTCCAACCGGGGAGCGCCTACCCCGGCGTGCTTTTCAATCGAAATCCGATCACTGCGCCGCCGTATCCAACCGCCTTCAAGCCGTTGCGGTACACCCCTTCGAGATAGACGGCCAGGTTTTCCTCGAAGTACCAGGCCGCACCCGCGTAGATCGCCGGGATAACCATACCAAAAGGCACTTTGGCCTCCCCCAAAAACACGACGCCGGCTCCGAGGGCCACGTAGACATCCAGGTTTTGCAGGAACTCCGCAGCGTCCCGACCGATGAATCCCAAATGGACGGACGCCAGGGCATCTGCTCCCAAACCGAGTCCGGTCGCCGGGATGTACTCAGCGCAGCCCTTCGCCGCTATCCCAACGGCCAGGGGAAGCACATCGGCAAGCTTCCAATCTGCCAGGATCCAGTCAACTCCGGGGAGAACTGCGATGCCATAGCCGAAGCCCGGGCCATGCGCACCGAAGCCCACGCCCAGCTCAAAGCTGAGATCTCCTTTGTGAAGCTGCCCATCCCGCTCCGACGCCTGGGCGCCCAACGCAGCCGGCAGAAATGTGATTATGATAACGGCGAGGATTGCTGAGATTGCTTTTCTCACATTTTCGCCCTGGGCCGGTGCTAGGCCAACTTCACACTAGAACTTCACCAAAGCGCCGACGGTTGCTCCGCCTCCGTACGCCCAGTAATTCCCTTCGGCGTACACGGCGATCTTGTCATTAATAAAGTAGGCGACTCCCTCGGCCGTGGCAATACCAAAATAAGAGTTATCTCCGAATCCGGACGGCACGCTCGTGTATTTGAAAAACGAAACGCCCAATCCCAGGCTGGCGTACACGTCGAAGTTCTGCAGGAATTCCGGAATATCCAGTCCTTTAAATCCCAGGTGGACCGTGGCCAAACCGCCGACACCGTAGGCCGTCCAGTAGGAGGAGTAGATGTTGATTGAGCCTTTCACCACCACACCGAAGGTCAGCGGCACCACGTCTCCCGCTTTCCACTCGACCAAGGACAGCTCCAGCCCGGGTACGATCGAAAATCCGTATCCAAGTCCGACACCGGCGAAAACCGTAAAATCACCTTTTTCATAGTTGCCTTCCCAGTTGATATCCTGAGAAAACACGGCAGCAGGAATCATAAGAAGCAGCGTTCCCACCACCAGTGCCAATACCCACTTTTTCATAGCGATCTCCTATTTAAGTTAGATTTCTGGACGTACATCTAAACGTCACAGCTAAGACTTACGTAGTATACTTTAGCCATGGCCCGGGTGTCCGTCAAGTATCGCACCGGAGTATCGCCGGTATTTCGGGGAACTATCAGGTTTCCAATGTATATTAGCGATTTCTCAGTTTCATCAAAGATTCTGTCAAAGGTGATTTTGCGGACTAGACCCCGTGAGTAACGGTCTCCTCGTCGAAGGTAGGATTAAATCACCAATAGTGGTTTTTCCAAGCATCTTTGTTTGACAAGTGAATGTAAGTGGGTTCTTTGAGCGACATCTGAAGGAAAATGGTATTTGGATATCGGGGGGAATATTGAGAAAAAGAGGGGGAAGAAACCTGAAATTTTCATTAAAAGGGCTAATCTATTATCTAAATACTTCTAATTAAACTGGGGGACGTGATGAGTGATTCACCGAGAAAGATTGAAGAGATGCAGCTCCAAGAGGTGCTCAGATTAATCAGTGAGAGCTCAATAAAGAAATCCCCCAAAACAAAACCCCCGAAGAACCCCGAGCGTCCTAAAAAAGTGGAGAACTGTTAGATTCGGGACCAGTACCTGAGAGATAACCTACGTTCTTTCCAGAACCGTGCTTTTAGCCCTCAATTCTAAGTACTTTGCCTTGTCTGTTGACCCAAAAGACACAATCACTTTCCCGCCTAAGCTTTCGCAGCTTATCTTACACTAGTTGGACTTTGGCCCGAGAAACTTCATATTACCTTGAAGGGATTTCAGCTATAGTCTAGGACGTGAAAAATTCCTGGCCTGTTTAAAGATGCATTAAAGCCACCTCGCGGATTCGAACCGCGGACCCCGAGATTACAAGTCTTTTCTCTGTAAACAATTACGCTCAGATTTTAGTAGTTTTTTACAGATTTTCCAGATTTTTATAGCCCTTTCCAGAGTTTCATCGAAGATAACATCGAAGGTAAAATAGCTACAATTTCCCGTGAGTAATAGTCTCGCGGACTAATAGATTCGGCCTTATCGGGAACCAAGTGCATATGGTGCAACATTCTGCGAATCATCTTACGGTATAAGAAATACCGCCTTATCATGAAGCAAGCACTCGTGGCGTTAAATTCCGCTTAGGATGTGTCCACGAATGGCGTAAAGTTTTGGATTTTGTCTTACATCGTATGAGAATCACTACTCGGGAAAACGGAGAATATCATCCTGCTTCAACAAAAATGAGACACCCTACTGGCGGTAACGAATCCTATAATTTGGAGACGTTGGATCGATACTTGCGGGATAACCACCCGACACGAAATACGACTCGTAGGTATTGCCGTCGTTTGTTAATCTGTCGAGCTCATAGCCGGGATTAGCGCCAAAAAAATATTTCACCTTGAACCAGTGAATACCGTTCTCGGTCCAGTCAGCCTCGATAACATAAGTTCCTGTTCCATCAGCGGTAGTCGCGCTTATAAGTTCATAAATCTCGGCTGAACCATCAGCTCGGTAGACAACCTTTGCGGGGATACCATCTGGACCCTCATATTCTGCGTTGATCCAGGTGCCAACCAGTGTCCAGCCTGCTTCCGGACCAGATAGATTGCATGCTACCACCGCACAAAGCATCCACAACAGCAGAAAAGCCATTATGATTTTTTTTAGACCAAGCATTTTGGTCCTCCTTACTATAAATTATATACCTTATGCCATATTGATGCAAAAAATTGCTTGTGGGCAATTTACAGGGGCGTTTTCGGGGACTTAGGGCGGTGTAAGAAATTTCCTGTTATCTTATATCGTTTAATGGATGCACAGTTATCTAGGAGGGCAATTTTCTCCTTCGTTATTTGAGTTACTAGTTTTTTTGCAAAGCGATAGCCTATTGGCCTAATATATATTATTAGGAGGTGTTATCAATTATGTTTAGACCGTTGAAAATGTTTTTGGTCGCGGCCTTGGTTTTCGTCTTGTTCGTCAATCTTGCTTATACAGACGAAGATGATTGTCTGGAAGCAACGCTACAAGGCAGACTCGACGCACAGACTTATCACAATTCTTCCGGGTGGTTTTTGCTTGGTGTGCCGGCTATACTGGCCGGACCGCTTGGGATGATATTTGTACCAGCAATGGCGTATATGTCTAAGCCCTCTCCGAAAACCTTTCCGGATGAAGTGATCAACTTCGAATGCTATTTAGAAGGATATTGGGACGCAGCAAATGATAAAAATGGACGTGCGGCGCTCTGTGGGGTGGCGGTTGGGGGGGTCGGCTTGTTGGTGTTTGCGATGTGGTATTTACTTTAATTGTACTGATATCAAAAGAATCTTTAGCAACCTTAGAGCAAAGCCGTCAAGAAATCCGCAGAGTAAGAAAAACTGCTTCTATCTTAGGGTAAGAGCATATCTACGATATCTGCTTGTTCACGGAGATGATCCGTATTCCAATGCGTATAGTCGGCTTGAGTTTTGGGATTAGTCCAGCCGAGGGCTGCTCGGATCTTCTCATCGCTGTAACCTTTAGCCCGGAGTATGGTATTTAAGGAATGTCGGAAGCTGTGGCCTATCAAATTCCGTTCTTTGGTATTGATCTTCGCTTGCTTCATGGCTTTCTTGAATCGACTATTCCACCAGGTAGTACCCTTTCGGCTACCATCTGGATTACAGAATACCAGGGCATCAGGTAGAACGTGCTCACTTTCCCGCCTAAGCTTTCGAAGCTTATCACTAACCTTTTGGGGTAACGGTATGGATCGCATTTGGCCCCACTTGGGCTCTCCGAGTTCTGTATCGCTCTTCCATGCTTGCCGGACGCGTATCTCCATTTTGTCGAAATCAATATCTTTCCAACATAAGGCGAGTATCTCTCCCCTTCGCATTCCCGTTGTCGCGGCTATGAGGAATGCTGTGAAATCTTGGATATCGAGCCAGGGACCGAATCCCCTTGGGGGGAACAGCTTCTTTATTTCGGTTTCGGAAAAAACCCCGGATTCTCGCTTCGTATATTGGAGTTTGCCCACGGTCTTGGTGGGATTGGATTTGAGTAGTTCTCGATCGAATCCGTCTATAAAGACGGTCTTTAGTACGGTCAGAACTGCGTTGACAGTTCTCGGGCTGTGGTTCTTTGCAAGTCTGAGCCTGAATGCTTTGATATCACCCCGGGTAATTTTATGGATATTTATATCTGCAATCTCATCTTCAAGTATGTAATTATCGATTAGAGCCCGTTGATGCCGAGCATGTTGCTTTGAGATTCGCTTCCCTTCCAGCAGTCTGTCAGCTATCCTGGGGCATTCGTTCCACTTGTAGTAAGGAGCAATAAAATCTCTTAGAGTATTTCCAGTCGAAGGTAGCCAGCTTACCGCTGCCGGTGAGTCTTTCCATTCATTATAGCGATCATCTGCAAAGTCTTGCGCATCTGTTTTCTTGGAATATCCGGTTGTCTTCCAACCCTGCCCAGGTAGCTTGTAGTAGTACGTCTTTTTATCTTTTTTCCACAGTCGATAACGTTTTTTAGGACGTGCCATAGCCCCTCCCGGAGTTTTATCAACTGTTTACATAATAAACGATAAAAAAAGCCTTGTCAACAGACAAGGCTTGTCAAATAAATACTTATATGGAAACAACTTGTTTTAGCCACCTCGCGGATTCGAACCGCGGACCCCGAGATTACAAGTCACGTGCTCTGCCAGCTGAGCTAAGGTGGCGCTAAACTACTGTGATATATAGATTTAGCGGCACAAAAGACGCATAAAAATCTACATATCCCGTTTAATGTAGTAATTTCGAATAACTTTGTCTACCGTATGCGGAGAGGGCGCCGAGTTGGCAGATCCCCGTCATTTTCGGCACAATCTCGCTGCCATTGGAGAAACTGGAAAATCTAAAGCCCGACTTTAGATTTTACCCGAATTCCGAGTGTTTGGAGCTTCAAGAAATTCCAAACGGGTCAGAATGCCCGGCTGTGCCAAAATGACCCAGTCAGGATCCGATCCGAGAACGCGGCGGCTCTACAACTCGGTTAGCACCTCGGTGTGATCGGCGAACACCGCAAGGGTGTGCTCGAACTGAGCCACCGGAGAGCGATCCCGGGTACGCAGGCTCCAACCATCCGGTTCCTTCTGCAAAGCCGCTCCTCCCAGGCTCAGGGCGGGCTCGATCGTGAAGACCATTCCGGGCACGATCGGCAGACCCTCCCCTCTGTTCCCGATGTGAGGCACGACCGGTTCTTCGTGCAATTCGCTGCCAATTCCGTGGCCCACGAACTCCGGCAGCACGACGAAACCTTGAGACTCCGCGATCTCCAGCACCGCGGCCCCCAGATCTCCCATCCGCCCTCCGGCACGGGCGGCCTTGATCGCGGCGGCCAGGGCACACCTGGCGGTCTCCAGGAGCATCTGCCGTTCGGAAGACAAGCCGCCCACGGCATAGCTGGCTGCCACGTCTCCGTACCATCCCGCCGAGAGAACCGAAACGTCAATGGTGACAATGTCGCCGTTGACGAGCTTCTCCCGGCCGGGAACTCCATGAGCGGCCACGTCATTTACAGAGACACAGATCGATCCCGGAAAACCCGGAGTAACCCCCGGCTGTACTCCAAACTGGCGCATGAGAGCCGCAGCGATGCGATCCAGCTCCCGCGCGGATATGCCCACTTTAATATGAGCGGACACGGAGCGAAGGATATCTGCGGCAATACGGCAGCTGTTTCGGATGCCCCCGACCTCCCT